>ENA-ORCN01002318-ORCN01002318.1-human-gut-metagenome-genome-assembly--contig:-NODE-2318-length-10495-cov-4.072279_pt1 | contig 10495 bp, 7 predicted proteins | sample MGYA00242984_ERZ507984 | MGnify/ENA primary metagenome ERZ507984 (study PRJEB26167, sample SAMN06115395) | human gut metagenome | host: Homo sapiens | place: China:Hubei | collected 2016-05-19 | study... | reverse complement strand
GTAGAGCAACTTGTCCGAAAACTCGAAACAATCGCCCGCGCCTTCGGGCAGGCGTCCCCAGACGAACAATCCCGACTGGGGCTTGGCATAGCTGCAACCGATCAGATCGAGCAGTTCGAAACCTTTCACCTCGCGTTCGCGGTAAACCGCGTTCAGCGAACGGTACCACTCCTCGTCCAGGTCGAGCGCCTCGGCCGCCGCAGCCTGCATCGGATAAAACATGCCCGAATCCATATTGCTTTTGAAACGGATCACTTCGTCTATCCGCTCAGGAGCCCCGGCCAGCATCCCGATTCGCCAGCCGGCCATGCTGTGGCTCTTGCTCAGCGAATTGAGCTCTAGGGCCACCTCTTTCGCACCGTCCGTCGCCAACAAGCTTTCCGGATGCTCGTTACGGATAAAGCTGTACGGATTGTCATGCAGCAGCAGGATATTATGCCTACGGGCAAAAGCGACCAGGTCGCGGAACAATCCTTCACGCGGTGCGGCACCGGTAGGCATGTGCGGAAAATTCACGATCATGATCTTCACGCCGTCGAGCCCGCCGCGTTCGATCTCAGCGAAATCGGGCATCCAGCCGTTCTGCTCGCGAAGCAGGTAATCGACACAAACGCCTCCCGCAATCGTTGCGGCGGAGCGGTAGGTCGGATAACCGGGATTGGGGATCAGCACCTTATCGCCGGGGTTCAGGTAAGTCATACAAACATGCATGATACCCTCTTTCGAACCGATTAGCGGCAGGACTTCGGTCACCGGATCGAGCGTCACGCCGTAAAAGCGGTTGTACCACCGGGCAAAGGCCTCACGCAAGATTGCCGTGCCTTTGTACGGCTGGTAAGCGTGCGTCCCGGGCTTGGCGGATTCGGCCGCCAGCCGTGCGATCACCTTCGGATGCGGAGGTTGGTCGGGACCGCCCACGCCGAGGCTGATAATATCCTGTCCCGCTGCGCGCATCTGGTCGATCTCCCGTAATTTTTTCGAAAAATAATATTCGCCTACCCCTGAAAGGCGTCCGGCTAACGCTATCTGTATCGGTTTGTTTTCCATGATCGGAACTTTTATTCGCTTTCATATCTCTTTATTAACGCTAATCATTCAGGCACCGCATGCGTATCCATGCATCTGCCCGGCAACGCCCGTCCCGGGATCAGGAGTGTGTCGAAATTCCCCTTGTTATACACACCGTAAACATGCAACTGCTGTGAATTACGCTCCATATCGGCCAACACCCGGTCGTACTCGTCCGTACTGTGGAAGTCCATATCGATATGGAACATGTAATGCCAAGGTTCGCTGGGAATCGGCGACGACTGCAGCTTGGTCATGTTGATCGTACTGTTTTCGATCGCGCGCAGCACACGCATCAACGAACCGTGCTCGTGATCGGTCTTGAAACAGAGCGAAGCTTTGTCGGCCCCGGACGGAAGCGGCTGGCCCGCAGGACGCAGCAGCAAAAAACGGGTGTAGTTGTTCTTGATCGAATGAATATCGGGCACAACGATTTCGAGCCCGAACAACTCTGCGGCCAGATCGCCTGCGATGGCAGCCGCATTGCGTAATTTATGCTCGGCGATATACCTGGCGCTAAGGGCCGTATCTTCGGTTTCGACCAGTTTCCAGCGGTGTGCGTCGAGGAAATCGACGCATTGCAACAGCGCCATCGGGTGCGACTGGACCTCTACGATATCCCCCAACTCCACGCCGGGGAGTACCATCAGGTTCTGGCGGATATGCAGGTAATATTCGCCCACGATCTGCACGCGGGCGTTATGCAGGATACCCAGGTTCGGCAGGATGGTGCCGGCGATCGAGTTCTCGACGGCCATCACGCCGTAATCGGCCTCACCGGTCTCGACCTGGCGCGCCACTTCGCGAAACGTCGCGCAGGGATGGATCGCGATATCCGTTCCGAGGCAGCGGTGCGCCACAATGTGGTGGAAAGATCCTTCGTACCCCTGTATAGCGACTTTAAGTTGTCCTTTCATCTTGTTTTTCCCTTTGTCATCGGTCGGTCCTCCGCCCGGGCCGTACCCCACAAAAAATCCCGGCCTTGGGTAAGGACCGGGATCGATATAGTTTCATCAAATGATTCGTTCGCTATTAACAATGCAATCCCAGTCCGCTTTTGGTAAAGTAGAAATAAAAATAATAACCCAAAAAAGGCGAATACTGGCCCATCGTTAATTCGTTACATGGTTTTCAACTGCGCAAATGTACATAAAAATGGATAAAAACAATCTTTTTTCTAAAAAAATTACATCCGTAGACCTCGAAGCTACTCCCCGTCCGGTCCATCCGCGTCATAATCCTCCAGTTGGGCCGGAAGCGATTTGGAAGCCTTCACCTGCAATTCGCGCAGTCTCTCGGCACGTCGTATCAGGTTTCCGCGCCCGGTTTTGAGTTGGTTCATCGCCTGTTCATACTTGCCCGTAGCCGCACCGAGGCTGCGGCCCAGATCGAGCAGCGTTTCCGAGAAGCCGACGAACTTGTCGTACAGGTTAGCCCCTTCAGTGGCAATCGCCAGCGCATTTTTGCTCTGCCCGTCACGTTTCCACAGGTCGTCCACGATCTTCAGCAGTGCGAACAGGTTCGTCGGGCTGCTGATAATCACCTTACGGTTGTAGGCATCGCTCCACAGCGCGCTGTCCTGCTGCATCGCCAGCAGGAAGGCCGGTTCGTTGGGAATGAACATGATGACAAAATCGGGCGACACGCTTTTATTTTGGCCGTTGAGCAGCGTCTGGTACGATTTGCCCGCCAATTCGGCAATGTGGCTGCGCACCGAACGGACATGCTCCTTCACCGCACGCTGCTGCGCCTCTTTTTCGTACACCTCCTCGACTTTTTTGCGGAACCCCTCTATATTGTCACGGAACGGCTTAAGCAACAGCTCCAGCGATTCGCGGTTCGTCTGCTTGAACTGGTTACTCTTCTCCTCGAGTATCTCGGCGGCGAGATTCTTGAACTCCACGCGCTGCCGCTCCTGCAGGGCCGTCAACTCCTCTTTCTGGCGTGCAAGCGCCTCGTCGCGCGCCGCGAGTTTCTCCGCCAGGGTAGCCTGGCGTACCGCCGCTTCGGTCAGTTGCACCGCCTGCCCGGAGAGCTGGTCACGCAACGTCCCGACCTGCACTTCACGCTGAACCGCCTCCTGCCGCCATGTTTCGCGTTCGAGAGAGAACCGCCGCAAAACCGGACGGTAAGCCAACACCGCCCCGGCCGCCCCTACGAGCAACCCTATCAATACCCACAATACCGTCATATGATCTCTGTTGAATCGGCAGCCCAATTGCCCATACCTTTTACAAAAATAGTGAATTTTGCCGATTTTTGATGTACCTTTGCCGATACCCTGAATTATATGGATAAAACCCCGCAGCGCCGGACGTTGCGGTACAAATGTTAGGCAATATGTCAAGAATCATATCACCTTCGGTCCTGTCGGCCGATTTTCTCCACCTGGGCCGCGACACCGAAATGCTCAACCGCAGCGAAGCGGAATGGATCCACATCGACGTGATGGACGGCGTGTTCGTCCCGAACCTTTCGTTCGGATTTCCCGTGCTCTCGGCCATCCGCAAGGTCACCACGAAAGTGCTCGACACGCACCTGATGATCGTTGAACCGGAACGCTACATCGAACGCTTTGCGAAAGCGGGCGCCGACATCATCACGATCCACATCGAAGCGACCGAAGACCTTCCGGCAGCCATCCGCACGATCAAGGCCTGCGGCGTGAAAGCCGGCGTTTCGATCAAACCGAAAACGCCTGTTTCAGCCATCGTGCCCTACCTGGACGATCTCGACCTGGTGCTCATCATGAGCGTCGAACCCGGTTTCGGCGGGCAGTCGTTCATCGAAGGTTCGACCGAGAAGGTGGCCGAGCTACGCCGTGAAATCGACCGTTGCGGTTCCGATACCGTAATCGAAATAGACGGCGGCATCACGCTTGGAAATGCAGGGGAGCAGTTCACCGCCGGATGCGACGTACTGGTGGCCGGCAATACGATTTTCGGCTCGGACGATCCGACACGAACCATCCACGACCTGCTGCGGGCCTGAAACAGGAATTTCCATCGGGGCGGGATTGCCATCGGAAAGGCCGGATCAATACGTAACGCCCGACCGGGCTCCGCCCCTCATGTTGTACCCCATAACCACGCTATATATCCATGATTTCAGTAGACAACCTCACCGTCAGCTTCGGCGGCTGGGATCTGTTCAAAGACATATCGTTCCTGATCAATCCGAAAGACCGTATCGGCCTGGTCGGCAAAAACGGCGCGGGCAAATCGACGATGCTCAAGGTGCTCACCGGCGAACAGCCGCCCTCTTCGGGAGGCGTCTCGCGTAACGGTGACTGCACGATCGGTTACCTGCCCCAGCAGATGAAAGTGGCCGACACGACCACGCTGTACGCCGAAACCGAAGCGGCTTTCGGCGAGGTGATCGACCTCGAAAAGGAGATCGCCCACCTGACCGAGCAGATTACCGTACGTACCGACTACGAGAGCAAGGAGTACGAGACACTGCTGCACCGGCTCAACGACTGCAACGACCGCTTCCAGATTCTCGGCGGCCTGAACCGCGAAGCCGAAATCGAGAAGACGCTGCTCGGGCTGGGTTTCAAACGCAGTGATTTCACACGTGCGACAAGCGAATTCAGCGGCGGCTGGCGCATGCGCATCGAGTTGGCGAAACTGCTGCTGCGCCGTCCGTCGCTCTTCCTGCTCGACGAGCCGACCAACCATCTCGACATCGAAAGTATCGAATGGCTCGAAAGCTACCTCAAAGAGTATAACGGCGCGGTGGTACTGATCTCGCACGACCGCGCGTTCCTCGACAACGTCACCACGCGCACGATCGAAATTTCGCTCGGCAAGGCCACCGACTACAAAGTGCCTTACAGCCGCTATGTGGAACTGCGCAACGAACGCCGCCAGCAGCAGATGGCCGCCTACCTCAACCAGCAGAAGATGATCGAGCAGACCGAAGAGTTCATCGAGCGCTTCCGCTACAAGCCGACCAAATCGAACCAGGTGCAGTCGCGCATCAAGCAACTCGAGAAGATCGAGCGCATCGAGATCGAAGAGGAAGACCTCGCCACGCTGAACATCAAATTTCCGCCCGCTCCGCGCTCGGGACAGGTGGTCGTCGAGGCGAAAGAGGCCGGCAAGAGTTTCGGGGAAAAGCACGTCTTTTCGGATGCGACCTTCACCATCGAAAGGGGAGAAAAAGTGGCGCTCGTCGGCCGCAACGGGGAAGGCAAGACGACCTTCGCCCGGCTCGTGATCGGCGAGAGCGAACCCTCGCGCGGAGTGGTACGCGTCGGACACAACGTACATATCGGCTACTATGCGCAGAACCAGGACGACCTGATGAACGGCGACTTCACAGTTTTCGACACGCTGGACCGCGTCGCGGTAGGCGACGTACGGACAAAATTGCGCGACATTCTCGGGGCATTCCTGTTCCGCGGCGAAGACATCGACAAGAAGGTGAAGGTGCTTTCGGGCGGCGAGCGGGCCCGGCTAGCGATGGCACGGCTGATGCTCGAGCCCTACAACCTGCTGGTACTCGACGAGCCGACCAACCACATGGACATGCGCTCGAAGGACATCCTCAAAAACGCCCTGCAGAAATACAACGGCACGGTGATCGTCGTTTCGCACGACCGCGAGTTCCTCGACGGACTGGTCGATAAGGTCTACGAGTTCCGCGACGGCCGGGTAAAAGAGCATCTGGGCGGCATCTACGACTTCCTGCGCGACCGCCAGCTGGAATCGATGCGCGAACTCGACCGGGCCAATTCGTCCGCTGCGGTAGCCGCCCAGAGTTCCGGACCGGGAACGAATCCGGTTCCTGGCAACAGAAGCAAAGGTACTGCGGGCAAGTCCCCCGCGAACGGAGCAACCTCACCGGCGAAACCTGCCCTGTCGGGCAAAGAGCTTTACACGCTCAAACGCGAAGCGGACAAACAACTGCGCAAAGCCGAACGCGACGTGGAGCAAGCCGAAGAACAGATCATGGCGCTCGAAAAACAGATCGCCGGGATGGACAAACAGATGGCAGACCCCGCTGCCCACGGTATCGACCTGAGCGACGGCACCCTTTACGCCCAGTACAACGAACTGAAAGACCAACTTTCCAAACTGACCTACCGCTGGGAAGAGCTGAACATCGAATTGGAAAACGCACAGGAAGCGGTGGCCGAGTTCCAATAAACCGGCGGCAAAACGACTATACACGCCAAAACAGCACAAGAGGCGCTTTTACAACATTACCGCGCAAACGCGAAAGGCAGGCCGCATATACCGAACGGAGTCCCGCCGCACTGACATAACAAATACGATGGAAAAGAAAAACATCCTGTTCGGACTGCGCCCGATCATCGAAGCGATCGAAGCGGGCCGCGAGTTCGAAAAAATTTACCTGAAAAAGGGAGCGGACGGCGTACTGCTCAACGAACTGGCCGAGCTGTGCAAAGAGAAGCACATCCGCGTGCAATGGGTGCCGGTCGAAAAGCTGAACCACCTTACGCGAAGCAACCACCAGGGCGCCGTGGGCGTCACCTCGGCCATCGAATATGTCGATGTGCATGAAATGCTCGCCGAAATCCCCGAAGGAGAGACACCACTGCTGGTCATTTTCGACGGGGTGACCGATGTGCGCAATTTCGGTGCCATCGCCCGCAGCGCCGAATGCGCCGGAGTGCACGGGCTGATCATGCCGGTCAAAAACTCCGCACCGGTCAATGCCGACTCGATGGAAACCTCGGCAGGTGCCCTGAGTATCATCCCGGTAAGCCGCGTAGGCAGCATCCGCAACACGATCAGAATCCTGCAAAATGCCGGGTTACAGATCGTAGCGGCCTCGGAAAAGAGCGAGCTTCCGCTTTACAAAGCCGACCTGAACAAACCCACTGCACTGGTGCTGGGCAGCGAAGACACGGGTATTTCGAAAGAGGTGCTCAAAATGTGCGACGTCCAGCTGGCCATTCCGCTGAAGGGAACCATCGAGTCGCTCAATGTCGGAGCCGCCGCCGCTGTCATGCTGTTCGAAGCGGTGCGCCAGCGGAGCCTTTAAACACCCGTTCGGCGGCGATCCGCTTCCGGACAACGCAGCCCCCGGGATGTAACCCCAATCATACGGTCGGAACAACCCGTCGTTAATTCAAACGAAAGTCAAAAACGAAAATGAAACAAGAGGAATTATACCAGAACGCCGTCACGTTGTTGCAAAGCCTGATCCGTACCCCGTCTCTGAGCAAGGAAGAGGATGCAACGGCCGAACTGCTCGCCAGCTTCCTGCAGGGACACGGCGTGGCGATCCACCGCAAAGGCAACAACGTCTGGGCATTCAACCGGCATTACGACCCGGCCAAACCGACCATCCTGCTCAATTCCCACCACGACACCGTCAAGCCCAACACGGCTTACACGCGCGACCCGTTTTCACCCGAGATCGAAGGGGACCGGCTGTACGGGTTGGGCAGCAACGACGCGGGAGCGAGCGGCGTGTCGCTGCTTGCGGCATTCCTGCACTACTACGACCGCAGCGACCTGAAATACAACCTCTGCGTGGCGATTACGGCCGAAGAAGAAAACAGCGGTTCGGGCGGACTCGAAAGCATCATTCCCGACCTGGGCCCGTTGGAATTCGCGATCGTGGGCGAACCGACGCTGATGCAACTGGCCATCGCCGAACGAGGCCTGATGGTAATCGACTGCACGGCGCACGGCAAAGCGGGACACGCCGCACGCGAAGAGGGGGACAATGCCATCTACAAAGCGATGCGGGACATCGAATGGTTCCGGACCTACCGTTTCCCGAAGGAATCCGACCTGTTCGGAGCAGTCAAAATGAGCGTTACGATCATCTCGGCGGGTTCGCAGCACAACGTCGTCCCGGCCCAGTGCCGTTTTACGGTAGACATCCGCGTGACCGACCGCTATACGAACGAAGAGGTGTTGGAGATTATCCGGGAACATGTACAATGCGAAGTGACGCCGCGCTCGACCCGGCTCAAGCCGTCAAGTATTCCGCCGTCGCATCCGATCGTACAGGCCGGTCTGGCCCTCGGCCGTACGACGTACGGTTCACCGACCACTTCGGACCAGGCCCTGCTCGACATCCCGTCGCTGAAACTGGGTGTCGGCGACAGCGCCCGGGCACAATTCGCGAGGGAATAGAACTCTACATCGAAATGCTGAAAGCGGTTTTGTAACTCCGTCTTTTCGCATTACCTCTAAAGTATAACACAAAGGAAATAAAACCTGCTTCATTCCTGACCTTCGGCAACTCGCCGCAGCAACGGATAACAGGCCCCTAAAACGACAGTCAAATACGCAATAACACTAAAGAAGATCAACAGATGAAACTGTGGCAGAAAAACACCGATGCCAATCAGGCGGTCGACCGGTTCACGGTGGGACACGACCGGGAGATGGACCTCTTTCTGGCCGAAGCCGACGTGCTCGGTTCGCTCGCACATACGCGCATGCTCAACTCGATCGGATTGCTCGGCGACGAAGACCTGCAGGCCGTGCAGCGCGAATTAAAGAAAATTCATGCCGACATCGTAGCCGGACGCTTCACGATCGACGAAGGTATCGAAGACGTCCATTCTCAGGTGGAGTTCCTGCTCACCGAACGGATCGGCGACGCGGGCAAGAAGATTCACAGCGGACGTTCGCGAAACGACCAGGTACTGGTCGACCTGCGGATTTTCCTGCGCCGTCAAATCAAGGAGATCGTCGAGGACGTGGAGAGCCTGTTCCGCCTGTTGCAAAACCTTTCCGACAAATACAACGAGGTGCTGATGCCCGGCTACACGCACCTGCAGATCGCCATGCCCTCTTCGTTCGGGCTGTGGCTCGGCGCTTACGCCGAAAGCCTCGTGGACGACACCGAAATGTTGCATGCCGCCTACCGCATTTGCAACAAAAACCCGCTCGGCTCAGCGGCCGGTTACGGCTCGTCGTTCCCGCTCGACCGCACGATGACCACCGAGTTGCTCGGCTTCGACACGCTGAGTTACAACGTGGTATACGCCCAGATGGGACGCGGCAACACCGAACGGATCATGGCGCAGGCCATGTCCTCGGTAGCCGCCACGCTGGCCCGGCTTGCGATGGACAATACGATGTTCCTGAACCAGAATTTCAATTTCATCTCCTACCCGGCCGAACTAACCACCGGATCGAGCATCATGCCGCACAAGAAAAACCCGGACGTATGGGAGTTGATCCGCGGCAAGTGCAACCTGATCCAGGGACTGCCCAACCAGATCGCAATGATGACGACCAACCTGCCCATCGGCTACAACCGGGACCTGCAGCAGCTCAAAGAGGTACTCTTCCCGGCAGTTGCAGAACTCAGGAGTTGTCTCCAGATGGCGCATTATATGCTCGAAAACCTTTCGGTCAAAGAGGATATCCTCAACGACCCGAAATACGACTACCTGTTCAGCGTCGAGGTGGTGAACGACCTCGTGTTGCACGGCACCCCGTTCCGGGAAGCTTACAAAAAAGTTGGGCTGGACATCGAGAACGGAACTTTCAAAGCTCCTCACACCGTACATCATACACACGAAGGCAGCATCGGAAACCTCTGTACCCAGCAGATCGCCGCGCTGATGGACGCTCAACTCGCCCGGTTCCATTTCGAACGCGTCGAAGCGGCCGAAGCGGCACTGGTCCAACCCTAACGCCAGCTATCGGGGACAGTGCATCCTACCCCAGACCGGGAAAACGGCCGCACAGGCAATAAATCTACAGAAAAGCCGATAAAAACCGAGCGTCATCCCTCCCTGACACTCCGGCATACCAACCTAAACTTTTATTTTCCGACACCGATGAAACGAACACAGCTGATTTCCGCCTTTCTGAGTCTGGCGGCCCTGTGGGGAGTCCAGACAGGAAGTGCCGCCGCCCAGTCCGCGGCAAACGCCAAACCCGCCTATCTAGATGCCCGGTGCCCGGTCGAAGAGCGGGTCGAAGACGCCCTCGCGCGCATGACCCTCGAAGAGAAGGTAGCGCTGTGCCATGCACAGTCGAAATTCAGCTCGGCCGGCGTTCCGCGCCTCGGGATCCCCGAAATGTGGATGAGCGACGGACCGCACGGCATCCGTGCCGAAAAGTTGTGGGACGAATGGGACGACGCGGGATGGACGAGCGACTCTTGTACGGCATTCCCAGCCCTTACCTGCCTTGCCGCGACATGGAATCCGACCCTGGCCGACACTTACGGACAGGCGGTCGGCGAAGAGGCCCGCTACCGCAACAAAGCCGTGTTACTGGGTCCCGGAGTCAACATCTATCGCACGCCGCTCAACGGGCGCAACTTCGAATACATGGGCGAAGATCCTTTCCTGGCCTCGGCCATGGTCGTTCCGTACATTCAGGGCGTGCAGCGCAACGGTGTAGCGGCCTGTGTGAAACATTTCGCGGTGAACGATCAGGAGACGGACCGGTTCAACGTCGAGGTCAAAATCGAC
>ENA-ORCN01002312-ORCN01002312.1-human-gut-metagenome-genome-assembly--contig:-NODE-2312-length-10508-cov-33.151184_pt1 | contig 10508 bp, 10 predicted proteins | sample MGYA00242984_ERZ507984 | MGnify/ENA primary metagenome ERZ507984 (study PRJEB26167, sample SAMN06115395) | human gut metagenome | host: Homo sapiens | place: China:Hubei | collected 2016-05-19... | reverse complement strand
GAGTATTCCCAGATGCTGCGCCAGCAGCTTGCCAAGGGCAATAATGGTCTGACCAAGACCAAATTCATCACCTTTGGAGTGGAGGGTGAAAGCATGGCGCAGGTCAAGCCCCGTCTGGACCACATCCAGAACGATCTGTTGAACAACTTCCACCGGCTGGGTGTGCAGGCAAAGCCCCTGAATGGTGTCCAGCGGCTGAAACTCATGCACGATATGTTCAACATGGACGGCGCATCCAAGTTTCACTTTGACTGGAAAGACCTTGTGAAAAGCGGCCTTTCGGTGAAGGATGCCATTGCGCCTACCGCCTTTGCATTCAAGAACAGCCGCACCTTCCAGATGGGCGGTATCTTTTGCGCCGCCAGCTTTCTGAGCATCACGGCATCCGACATCAGCGACCAGCTGTTGAAGGATTTTCTGGACATGGATTCCTCGCAAATCGTTACCATGCACATTCAGAGTGTCGATCAGAACCGTGCCATCAAGACCGTCAAGCGCACTATCACGGAACTGGATCGCAGCAAAATCGAGGAGCAGAAAAAAGCCATCCGTGCCGGGTATGACATTGACATCATTCCGTCGGATTTGGCAACCTACGGCAGAGATGCAAAAGCTCTGCTGAAAGAATTGCAGAGCCAGAACGAGCGGATGTTCCTCGTCACTTTTTTGGTGCTGAACACCGGGCACACGGAACAGGAACTGGAAAACAATGTTTTTCAGGCATCCAGTATTGCACAGAAGCACAACTGCAACCTGTGTCGGTTGGATTTTCAGCAGGAGCAGGGGTTGATGAGCAGCTTGCCGCTGGCTGACTGCCAGATCGAAATTCAGCGAGGGCTGACTACCAGCAGCACCGCCATCTTCATTCCGTTTACCACACAGGAACTGTACCAGTCCGGCAAAGAAAGCCTGTATTACGGCCTGAACGCCCTGTCCAACAACCTTATCATGGTGGACCGGAAGAAGCTGAAGAACCCCAATGGCCTGATTTTGGGTACTCCCGGCTCCGGCAAAAGTTTCTCGGCAAAGCGTGAAATTGCCAATGCGTTTCTGGTGACGGACGATGATATTATCATCAACGACCCCGAAGGCGAAGTGCGACACGAAGTCGCGTAATGTATTGTGTATAAACACTGCTCTATCCATTTGGAGTAACCCTACTGTGACCTGCACTGGTCAAAAGCCGGCGTTGGGAAGCTCACAGGACAATATGGGAAATCTGCCAGCCTAAAGCGGATGTACTGTTAGGGTAAAGAATGCTATGTCGAACGTAATGTGAATCATCGTAAGGATCGTTACAGGGAATAGGTGAAATAAGGCTGATACACCTACACCAAAAGGTGTTGGAGGTGGCCGAGGGGCCTTTCGCTACCCCGAAGCAAATGGACACAAATCCTCCCGGTTCAAAGATGGCGGCTAAGGCATTCGAGAATTATGCATTACGTGGAACGTGGAAAACCCTATGCGTTCCTTGAACAAAGGTATCGACCTCGCAAGAGGAAGAAATGGCGCAGAGGGTATGAGATGGAATAAAAAGCGAAAGGTTCACTGTAACGGTGAGCATAGGGGTTCAAAATTTGCCCTGACCTGAAAGGGTGCTGACTTATTCCGGGTATTTCATGGCAAGATTGGAGGTATTCCTGTGAACGATAAGTATTCAACGACGGAAGGTAAAACTTCTGAGAAGCTGTCGGACGAAGCTATGTTGAGTGCCCAATGGAAAAATATTGACTGGCATAAGGCAGAGCAGGAAGTCAACAGGCTACAAATCAGGATTGTCAAGGCAACTCAGCAAAAAGACTACAACGCAGTAAAACGACTTCAGTATCTTCTGACACATTCCTTTTACGCCAAAGCACTGGCTGTCAAGCGTGTCGTTACCAACGATGGGCGCAAGACTCCCGGTGTGGATGGTGTTCTCTGGAACACCCCGGCGAAGAAAATGAAAGCGGTTCTATCGCTGACAGATAAAGGGTATCGTGCGCGCCCTCTCCGCAGAGTGTATATCGAAAAGAAGGACAAGAAGAAAAAGCGTCCATTGGGCATTCCTACAATGTATGACCGTGCAATGCAGGCTCTCTATGCTTTGGCACTGGAGCCGGTGGCGGAAACAACAGCAGATGGGAAATCCTTTGGTTTCCGAAAAGGAAGATGCGCACAGGATGCCTGCGAATATCTGTTCAATGCACTGTCGCGCAAGCACATTTCTCCGAAGTGGGTTTTGGAGGGTGACATCAAAGGTTGCTTCGACCATATCAGCCATGATTGGCTTCTGGCGAACATCCCCATGGACAAGAACATTTTGAAGCAGTTCTTAAAGGCGGGATTTATCTATCAGCGCGAACTCTTTCCTACCGAGGAAGGAACTCCGCAAGGTGGTATTATCTCCCCCATTCTGGCGAACATGACGCTGGATGGTATCGAGAAGAAGCTGGTCGAACGCTTTCACACGAACGCGCTCGGTAAGGTCGATTCAAGATTTAAGAATGCCCACAAAGTAAACTTCGTCCGCTATGCAGACGATTTTGTGGTCACAGCGGCAACACCTGAACTGGCTCTTGAAGCAAAGGAGCTGATTCGAGAGTTTCTCGCTGAACGCGGATTGGAACTTTCTGATGAAAAGACCGTTGTCACCAACATTGACGATGGTTTCGACTTCCTCGGCTGGAACTTCAGAAAGTATAACGAAAAGCTGATTATCAAGCCTTCCCAAAAGGCGGTTAAGGCTATCGTTTCCAATATCTCTGACACGATTCTCCGCAGAGGAAAAGCGTGGCAGCAAGATGTTCTGATTATGAAGTTGAATGAACAAATTCGAGGTTGGACTAATTACCACCAGTCCGTATGCGCAAGTGATGCGTTCGCGCATCTGGACTATGTCCTGTACGAACTGCTGTGGCGATGGGCTAAAAGACGGCACCCAAAGAAGAACAAGTGGTGGATTTCCACGAGATACTGGCATCGTGTCGGTAATCGGAACTGGGTGTTCTCTACGGAAAACAAGGAGCTGATACGGGTGGACAGCACAGCCATTGTGCGACATACCAAGATAAAAGCTACTGCAAATCCGTTCCTCGATGAGGCGTATTTCCAAAAAAGGAAATTCGATAAAGGAATGCACCGGCTGACTGGAAAATTCAAGATGATTTGGAAAAACCAGAACGGACTGTGCTACCACTGCGGAATGCCGATGGATGTAACGGAAGAAAGAGAAATCTTCTACCTTGCACCAAAGGCAAAGGCTGGCATGGAAGATGTTCGCAATATGCGCTACGTTCATTGCACCTGTCAGCGTATTTATGCTGAGAACCGCTTGAAGAAGTGATGAAATGCTTGAGCCGTATGACGGGAAACTGTCACGTACGGTTCTTAGGCGGGAAGGCGGTGGTAACACCGCTGACCCAGCCGATTACTCTCCGCTGGTGAACCGGCTGAAAGGTCAGGTCATTAAAATCTCGCCAAACAGCACCCAGTTCATTAATCCCATGGACATTAACGCCAACTACTCCGAGGAGGACAACCCGCTTTCCCTGAAAGCTGACTTTATTCTTTCTCTGTGCGAACTGGTGGTTGGCGGCAAGGAAGGTCTGCTGCCGGTGGAGAAAACGGTCATTGACCGCTGTGTGCATCTGATTTACCGCAAATATTTTGCAGACCCCTGCCCGGAGAATATGCCTATCCTTGAGGACTTGTACAACGCCCTGCTCCAACAGGACGAGAAAGAAGCCCACCATGTTGCTACGGCTCTGGAAATCTATGTGAAAGGCTCCCTGAACCTGTTCAACCACCGCACCAATGTAAACGTCAACAACCGCATCGTCTGCTATGATATCAAGGAATTGGGCAAACAGATGAAGAAACTCGGTATGCTCATTGTGCAGGATCAGGTGTGGGGGCGTGTCACCGCAAACCGCAGCAGCGGCAAGTCCACCCGGTATTATATGGATGAGATGCACCTCCTCTTAAAAGAAGAGCAGACCGCCGCTTATTCCGTCGAGATCTGGAAGCGTTTCCGCAAGTGGGGCGGCATCCCAACAGGATTAACGCAGAACGTCAAAGACCTCCTTTCTTCGCGTGAGGTCGAGAATATTTTTGAAAATTCGGACATGATCATCATGCTGAATCAGGCGGCAGGCGACCGGCAAATTCTCGCAAAGCAGCTTAACATTTCGCCCCATCAGCTTTCCTATGTGACCCACTCCGGCGAGGGTGAGGGGTTGCTTTTTTTCGGCAATGTCATTCTGCCCTTCGTTGACCGATTCCCCACCGATCTGGAACTCTATCGGATCATGACCACCAAATTGGGTGAAGTTTCGGAGGGCGCACAGAAATGAGTGAGCCGAAGCTGAACATCAAAGAGGAAACGTCCGCAAAAAAGACCCGTTCTCCCCCGAAAAGAGCCAAGGTGGAGCAATCGGTGCCCAGAAAGAAAAAGCTGAAAACCGATGCGGAAAAGACTGCCGAAAAAGCCCAGCATCTGCGGTTCGGCAAGGTGGAACTGACCCCGGACGAACTGAGCCGGTTGAGCAAGGCACAGAAGCGGGAAATGTACGCCGCCCATGCCGCCCGGTCTGCGGTACACAGGGAGGTTGACCAGTACGAAGATGACAATGTGGGCACGCAGGCTCTGAGCGAGGGCGAAAAAGCGGCAGGAGATGTCCGTGATATTTCCAAAAGCCGCTATGCCCGGAAGCTCAAGAAGAAAGCCAAGATGCAGGGCAAAAAAGGCACCAAAACCGCTAAATCTTCCGCATCGGAGCCAACTGCGCCACAAGATGCAGGAACATCCGGCACCGGCGAGGGTGGCTCCAACTGGCTTTCACGCTGGAAACAGCGTCAGGAAATCCACAAAAGCTACTATGCCGCCGCCCGGTCGGGCACAGCGGCACAGACCGCAGGCGGCAAGGCGGCATCCAACGGTGCATCTGCTGCCCGGTCCGGCGTGGAACAGGCAGTGGAGAAAGGTAAAACCACTGTCAGCACCGCCGTAAAGGGGCTGATGAATGCCGCCAAAGGCAACGCGCACGTTCTGGTGATCGTGGGCGTTTTTGTTTTGCTCATTCTGATGGTCATGTCTGGATTTTCCTCCTGCGGCATCCTCTTTTCGGGCGGCACACAGGTGTCCGGGCAGACCATGTACTCCGCCGAGGACAGGGACATCCGGGGCGCAGAGCAGGACTATAAGAAGCTGGAAAAGGAACTGGACAAAAAAATCAAGCGCACCCCCACCGACCATCCCGGCTACAACGAGTACCAGTACCATCTGGATGCCATCGAGCATGACCCGTGGCAGCTCACATCGTTCCTGACCACCTTGTATGACGATTACACCCGGTCGGAGGTGCAGGGCAAATTGAAGGAGACCTTCAAGAAGCAGTACAAGCTCACCACATGGGTGGAGGTGCAGATACGGTATAAGACCGTCTGGGTCATCAGCCCGGTGGGTGTACCCATCCCCACGCAGGTGCCCTATGAGTACAAGATTTTCCACACCAAGCTGGAGAATAAAGGCTTAGAGGTCGTTATCCGGGAGGAATTGGATGCTGACCAACGGAAACGGTACGAGATCTTTCAGGACACGCTGGGTGGTCGGCCTTATCTGTTCAACGGCGGTCTGCCGCCCGGTGGTTCGGATGGCTCTGGCACACCGGGCATCGACTATCAGGTTCCGGCAGAAGCCCTGACCGACAGCGAGTTTGCCGCAATCTACAAGGAAGCGCAAAAGTATGTGGGCACGCCCTATGTGTGGGGCGGTTCAACCCCGGAAACAGGCTTTGACTGCTCCGGCTACGTCTGCTGGGTTTATAACCAGAACGGCTACGATGTGGGGCGCACCACCGCCAACGGTTTGTGGAACAAGAGCCAACACATCAGCGAAGCCGAAGCCAAGCCCGGAGATTTGGTCTTTTTCAAAGGAACCTACGACACCCCCGGCATGAGCCATACCGGGATCTATCTGGGCAACGGCATGATGGTCAGTGCCGGAGACCCCATCAAGTACGCAAACATTCACTCGTCCTACTGGGAGAAGCATCTCGCCGGGTTCGGACGGCTTTCAAAATAAAACGGAGGGTTCAACTATGAGCGAAAAATCGGATAAGCTGCGCGCGATGCTCGAAAAAGAGAAGGAACGCCGCATCAAGCTGAACAACCGCATTGAGATTCTGGAGCGGCGCATTCAGGAGGAAGATTCTGCCGAGGTCAACGAGATGGTGCGGACAGCCAAGGTCACGCCGGAACAGCTTGCCGCCCTGCTGCGGCAGTCGGCTGCCACCACCCCGAACCCGGCTGCGCTGTCTGCCGTAGGTGCAACTTTCGAGAAGGAGGTCGATGCAGATGAAGATTAAGAAATTGGGTGCGCTGCTGGTGTCGGCGGCACTGTGCGCTGGCATGGCGGCTCCCGTCTTTGCCTTCGAGGGCGAAGCCGCCCCCGTAGAGCAGCCTGTTCTGCCGGAAGTGGTGGAGGCGGATATTATCACCGTGACCGATGAGGAAACCGGTGCCCTGACCCCGGAGGGCAATCTGACGCTGGTGGACGATTACCACACCGACTATTCCGATGGCAGCGGACAGCAGTTTATTACGCTGGTGTCGAAGTCGGGTGCGACCTTTTATCTGGTGATCGACCGCAATGCCAAAGGGCAGCAGACTGTCCACTTTATGAACCTTGTGGACGAAGCAGACCTTTTGGCTCTGATGGAGGAAGAAGATGCGGACGCTTATACCGCTGAAAAGGAAGCGGCGGCACAGGCGGAACAGGACAAGCTGAAAGCCGAGGAAGAAGCCAAGAAAGTAGCGGAAGAAGCAGCGGCATCCGGCACGGAACAGCCCAAGGAGAACAAGGTCACAAAAATCGCATCCGGCTTTCTGGGCGTGGTCGTGCTGATTGCGCTGGCGGCAGGCGGCGGCTTCTACGCTTTCGCAAAGCAGAAGCAGAAAAAGCAGGCTGAAAAAGAAGCCCTTGACCCCGATGCAGGTTACACCGAGGACAAGGGCGATTTTGAGATTCCCACTGAGGATGAGCCTGAGGACACCGGCGAGGAGGATACCGAACCCATCTGATTTTAAGGCGGCGTTTTGCCGCCTACATATTGCAATTCAAAACAGATTGGAGGGGTTATTATCGCTAAATTGATCGTGACGGAAAAGCCGTCCGTTGCTATGGCTTACGCTAAAGTCCTCGGTGCCACCAACCGTCAGGATGGCTACCTTGAGGGCAACGGTTATCTGGTAAGCTGGTGCGTAGGGCACTTGGTGGAACTGGCACCGCCCAATGTCTACGATGCCAAATACGTCAAGTGGAGCATCGCCGATTTGCCTATCCTGCCGCAAAAGTGGCAGTATCTGGTGTCTGCCAGCACGAAAAAACAGTTTGGCATCCTGCAAAAGTTGATGCAACGCCCGGATGTAGACAGCATCGTGAACAGTTGCGATGCAGGATAGTGCGGATAGGTGACTTAAGAAAAAGAAAAAAGAGACCTCATTTTGTTGAAAATCAAATTTCAAAGTCATTAAAGGAGCTATTCAAATGAAACAAAATCAGAATTTCGACCATAATCACTCTCAAAAAGTGCTTTCCTGCCACTACAACATGGACACCAACCGGGTGGAAGCCCGATTTGAAGATGGCACCACCCTTTCCATTGATTGTATCTCCATTGAGGACGAATACGGCAACACCCCTGCGCAGCGAGCAGAACTGGACTGGCTACTATATAACAAGCCCTTAGAGTACGTCCAGCTTGTGCTGAGTGGTGAGATTGAGCATTATCTCTCACTTGGCTGTGACCATGGCATATTAGTAACCGTCAAATCTCCCGGCGGATGGACACCCATGGGATAATAGTAGTGGAACGTTTCGCGACGTTCCACTACTATTAACATCAGGGAGGACACCATGACATCAACAGAGCTAAAGCACCAGGCACGACAACAGAAATGGGTGGCAGCGATTCAGAATTGCAGAAGCAGCGGTCTTCCGGTACGGCAGTGGTGCAAGCAAAGAGGAATCACACCATCTACATACTATCGTTGGGAACGGGAAGTGCTGTCCATCGCAGATGCGGCACCGGAATTCCCCGGGGCACCTGCGTTTGCAGAGTTACCAGCACCGAAACAGCAGGATCGGAACGTTTCAGAATGTTCCGCCACGCTGCGGATCGGCAATAGCAGCATTGACTTCTATCAAGAGCTGAGTCCGGACCTGCTGAAAGCCCTGGTCGAGGCGCTGCGGCCATGCTGAACGATTTTTCCGGAGCGGATCGGGTCTATATCGCCTGTGGCTATACCGATCTGCGTAAAGGCATAGACGGTTTGGCCCGGATGGTGCAGCAGCAGTTTGAATTGGATCCGTTCACCAACACGCTGTTCCTGTTCTGTGGGCGGCGCAGAGACCGGATCAAGGGACTATACTGGGAAAAGGACGGGTTTATTCTGCTCTACAAGCGGCTGGAACAGGGTGCATACCAGTGGCCGAGAAGTGAATCTGAAGTACGGTCACTAACGCCGCAGCAGTACCGCTGGCTGATGGAAGGCTTACAGATCGAGCAGCCAAAAGCCCACCGCCCAGTATCTGGGCTGAGCATAATATAAGGCAGATTAAATTTCCGAAAAGCATCGAAAACACTGGCTTTTTGACACTTTTTGTGGTATAATTTTCACATGGAAAACGAGAAGAGAATTGCCACAAGTAACGCTGAAATGGTGACCATTTCACGCGCGGAATATGAATCTCAGCAAACTCAGCTCACTGAACTCAAGCTCCAGAACCAATGGCTTCTGGAGCAGTTGGGTCTTGCGAAAAAGCGGCAATTCGGCTCCTCCTCCGAGAAGTTGCAGGAGGGCCTGATGGATCAGCTTTCGCTAAGCTTCAATGAGCTTGAAGCCTACGCCTATGGCACCAAATCCGCTACGCCGGAGCAGGTTGCCGTGAAAGCCCATGCGCGCAAGAAGCAGTCCGGCAGCGTGACCGAGATCGTTCCGGAGGGCACACCCACTGAAGTGGTGGAGCACCGTCTGAGCGAAGAAGAGCTGATCTGCTCCGCCTGCGGCAGCAAAATGGAGGAGATCGGCAAAGAGGTCCGCCGGAGCCTGCAAATGGAGCCTGCCCGGTTCTGGATTCGAGAGGATGTCTACTATACCTACGCCTGCAGGAAGTGCGAGCAGGACAGCGGCGAGGCCAACATCCTGAAAACACCGAAGGAGCCTGCGCTGCTGCCCGGCAGCTATGCTTCCGCGGAGGCGGTAGCGCATATTGCGGTACAGAAGTTTGTGATGTATTCCCCGCTGTACCGGCTGGAGCAGGAGTTTCACCGCCAGGGATTGAAGCTCTCCCGGCAGACCATGTCCAACTGGCTGCTGAATGTCTCTGATACCTGGCTGCAGCCCATCTACGAGGTGCTGCACCGGCAGCTCTGCAGGGAGAAAGTTCTCCATGGCGATGAGACGACGCTGCAGGTACTGAAAGAACCCGGGAAGGCGGCGACCAGCAAGTCCTACATGTGGCTGTACAGGACCAGCGGCTGTACGGAGCATCCGATTGTCCTGTATGAATACCAGCCGAACCGGAAGGCAGAGCACGCGGAGGAGTTCTTAAAGGGCTTCTCCGGCTGGCTCCATGCGGATGGATACCATGGTTACCACAGGCTGCCGGAGAATATCCGGGTGGTTGGCTGCTGGGCCCACGCGCGGCGAAAATTTGATGAGGCGCTGCAGACGCTACTGCAGGAAAAGCGAAAAGATTCTCTGGCAGCGGCCGGCGAGTGCTACTGCTCAAGGCTGTTCCAGTTGGAAAAGTCTTTCGCAGAACTGACACCAGAAGAACGACATGCTAAGCGGCTGGAACAGGAAAAACCGGTTCTGGACGCTCTATTGGCGTGGGCAAATGCGGCCAGCGGCAAGGCGGCACCAAAGTCCGCTCTGGGTAGGGCGCTGCACTATCTGCTGGAGCAGTGGCCATACCTGATCCGTTATCTGGAGGATGGGCGGCTGGAACTGAGCAACAACCGTGCTGAACGCAGCATAAAGCCTTTTGTTATGGGCCGCAAGAATTGGCTGTTTGCCAATACACCGGGCGGCGCACAGTCCAGCAGTGTGATCTACAGCCTGATTGAGACAGCGAAAGAAAACGGATTAGATCCGTACCGTTACTTGCTCTGGGTTCTGCGGAATGCTCCCGCTATGAGCCAGATGGACGAGGCTTGGGCCGAACAACTCTTGCCTGCCAGTGCACCCCAGGAATGCAGAATACCAAAAGAATGAACATCTCTGGCCCAGCTGCGGTTGCTAAGCCAGAGATGCTTTTTTATGCGCCGGGAGATTTGACGGTTACGTTTTTGATTCCTTTTACCAGGGTTTCTTTTCCCTCCAGTAATTCTTTTACATTCGTTTTGGTTAGTTTTTTCTTTCTAAAATGTTCAGCTAAAGTAAACTTACATTCAGGATAATTTGAACAACCATAAAACGATTTTTTTAATACAATATTGTTGCCACACTTAGGACATTTTCCT
>ENA-ORCN01002310-ORCN01002310.1-human-gut-metagenome-genome-assembly--contig:-NODE-2310-length-10511-cov-8.655741_pt1 | contig 10511 bp, 8 predicted proteins | sample MGYA00242984_ERZ507984 | MGnify/ENA primary metagenome ERZ507984 (study PRJEB26167, sample SAMN06115395) | human gut metagenome | host: Homo sapiens | place: China:Hubei | collected 2016-05-19 | study... | reverse complement strand
GCGAAAATGATATCCTGGAAATCTAATGGCGTGCATGTTTACTCGGACGACGACGAACCATACAAGAAAGTATTCATTAAAAAAGCCAATGGAAAAACAACCGTTTCATTAACGCGGTAAACTATTTCGGTAAAAAAGTGAACGTTTCTTTTTGTCATGTGCAAAATATGTCGTTACTTTGCACAAATTTTGAAATCGACAATGAATCAACAGGAAATCAGAAGTAAGTATTATCTACATTCGGATGTTTTGCACCCGGAAACGGCAGACTTCTTCTCTTTTCTCCAAAAACGATATTTTAGTTCTTTGGTAATGCGTTAATCCTTTTTTGAGGGTAACGCATTTTTTTTATGGACGAACTTAGAAATAACAACTTATTATAACAACAAAAGAAATGGAAAAGGAAATCAAGAAAGTTCTCGTTTTGGGTTCTGGAGCACTCAAAATCGGACAAGCCGGAGAATTTGACTACTCAGGCTCACAAGCACTGAAAGCTTTGAAAGAAGAAGGTATCAGCTCAGTATTGGTAAACCCGAACATCGCAACCATTCAGACTTCTGAAGGTATTGCCGATAAAGTGTATTTCCTTCCCGTAACTACTTATTTCGTAGAAGAGATTATCAAGAAAGAACGTCCCGACGGCATCCTGCTGGCATTTGGCGGACAGACTGCCTTGAACTGTGGTACTGAACTTTATTTGAACGGAATTCTCCAGAAATATGGTGTGCGTGTATTGGGTACTTCGGTAGAGGCTATCATGTACACTGAAGACCGTGATCTCTTTGTGAAGAAATTGGACGAGATTCCAATGAAGACTCCGAAAAGTCATGCGGTCGAGAGCATGGAGGAAGCGCTGAAAGCCGCCCGTGAAATCGGTTATCCGGTAATGGTGCGTTCTGCATACGCTTTGGGCGGTCTGGGCAGCGGTATCTGTCCGGACGAAGATACATTCATTAAGTTGGCAGAGAGTTCTTTCACTTTCTCTAAGCAGATTCTGGTGGAAGAATCTCTGAAGGGTTGGAAAGAAATAGAATTCGAGGTAATCCGTGATGCCAACGACCACTGCTTTACGGTGGCAAGCATGGAGAATTTCGACCCGTTGGGCATCCATACAGGTGAGTCTATCGTAGTGGCTCCCACTTGCTCCTTGACCGACGGGCAAGTGAAGATGCTGCAGGAACTTTCTACGAAATGTATCCGCCATTTGGGCATCGTGGGTGAATGCAACATACAATATGCATTCAATGCCGAAACCAATGATTATCGTGTTATTGAGGTGAATGCCCGCCTGTCACGTTCCTCTGCATTGGCATCCAAGGCTACCGGTTTCCCGTTGGCGTTTGTGGCTGCCAAGATTGCACTGGGCTATACGCTCGACCAGATCGGTGAGATGGGAACTCCCAACTCTGCGTACGTCGCTCCGCAATTGGATTATCTGATTTGTAAGATCCCGCGTTGGGACTTGACGAAATTCGCGGGTGTCAGCCGTGAAATCGGTTCCAGCATGAAGTCTGTTGGTGAAATCATGTCTATCGGACGTACTTTTGAGGAGATTATCCAGAAGGGGCTGCGTATGATCGGACAAGGCATGCACGGTTTTGTAGGCAATGACGGTCTGGAATTCGATGATTTGGATTATGAATTGTCCCATCCTACCGACCTGCGTGTGTTTGCCATCGCTGAGGCCTTGGAGAAAGGGTATACTATTGACCGCATTTTCGAATTGACGAAGATCGACCCGTGGTTCCTCGGCAAACTGAAGAACATTGTTGACTACAAGCTGAAATTGTCTCAATATGATAAAGATGGAAAATATATGTATGAAATCGGTAAAAAAGGAGATGGAGAAGGAGAATATAAAAGGATGAATGGCGTTATTTTACGGAATGACACACTGTTTGTTGTGGATGGAAATTATGATTTTACACGATACAATTGGCAAGGAGAATATTTAGGTAAATTATTTTGCCCACGAATACGGCACACCCTGAATTTTTTCCTTATTCCCAATACGGGCATGTTTTTAGGGCATGTAGACAATCACACAGGAAAAAAAGAAGTCAGGTTTGTTTTTTTTCGAGATACGACAGCAATTAAGATTGTTCCGAATCTGGATAAATATGAGCCTGCTTCGTCAGAAGTCGTATATAGTGCACCACCCGAAATGAAAGCGTTTGACGGGCTTGTCCCCGCTTTCAAAGAAGTTTTCAACGACACGATCTATCAGGTTGATGAACACTTGAATTTAGTTCCTTATGCTGTAGTCGAGTTAGGAAAATACAAGGCTACCAAAGAAGCCATGTTTGCTTGCACGGCTGAACAGCTGATGAAAAAATGGGACTTCTTCAACGGCAAAATTGCGCTTGCTGCAACCGGAGAGAAAGACGGTATCATTTATCTGGCACACCATGATGTAACTGATCCGTACACTTACAGCTATGACAAAAATGCCAAACAAGCATTTTATCAAAAGGTCATCTATCCGGACAATTCTTACCGATTCAAGGAAGGAAGTACTTTTGTGCCTCATTTCATATCGACAGACGGAAAATATCTGATCGATTACGAGATACCGGAAAATGGAAATTCCCCTGTGATTGTCCTTGTCGAACGTTAATAAACAATTTATACCGTCCATGAAAACATGTTTCTTATTCATGATATTAAGTATTTTGACCTCTTGTTCCATGCAAAAAACAAAAGGTGTCAGTCTGGAACAAGCCTTATCCATGAGCGGAGAAAATCAGGCGGAATTGGAAAAGGTGCTCGAATATTACAAAAATGACAGTATAAAGTTAGAAGCAGCCCGATACTTAATCCGGAATATGCCGTTCCATTTTTCACGGATGGAATATTTCGTATCGCCCGAAGGCGAACGATATGTACCCGACATCCGGAATTTCACGGACAACCAAGCCGTAAAAAGGCATTGCGACTCTTTACAAGAAAAGGGATATACGATCAGGAAAGAGATCGTTTACGACATCAAGGCCTTACATAGTGATTATCTGATCCGAAATATAGACTTGGCTTTTCAAGCTTGGCAAAAACCTTGGGCTAAAGATATTTCGTTTGAGGGATTTTGCCGTTACATACTTCCCTACCGGGCAGAAGTGGAACCGGCATCCGATATGAGACAGGAATTAATGGAATATTACCTGCCATTGATAGATTCCGGGAAAGCCCGAAATGCTTTCGAAGCCTGTATGATCATAAACAAACAGTTTATAAACGATTTAAAATATAAAGAGACCGGACAGCCGTTTTATCCGACTGTGGAAGAGACTTTTCGGGCCGGTATCGGAGAATGCGACGCTTTATGCAATTTCGCGACAATGGCCATGCGCGCTGTCGGCATACCGGTAGTCGTGCAAACCACAACCTGGACGAAAATGGACTTAGCCCATAGTTGGTGTGCCGTACTACAGGATGGCGAATTTTATGATTTTAGTCCTGCTTATGCCGGACCAGACGAATACAGGCAAAAACTTATGACTGTCCGTTATCTGAAACCTGCAAAAGTGTACCGCAACTTGTTTGATGCCGATTTCAAAAAATCACGGACGGACGATGGTTATACCACATACTTAAAAAGCCCTTTATTAAAAGATGTCACGGCAGAAAGCGGTTATCCGGTTTTGGATTTGAGGATCGAGGCTGACAAAGAGCCATCCTCAGCAGAAAGCCTTGTTTATTTATGTGCTTATAATTACTACGAATGGAAACCGGTCGCTATTGGCATACAGACCGATGCTGTCTGTGAATTTAAAGATGTTGTCGGCAATAATATATTCATCATAGCTGAAGGTGGCAAAGAACAGGAGTTGAGATACATTACCGCACCGTTTTTAGTCGATTCGTCGGGACACATCCGGAAATTCATACCTGACAAAAATAAACTTGTCACGCAAGAACTTTGGATAGAAAAAGGAAAAACTCCTCGTAACCTACATTTTTGGGATGTCGAGAAAGAATATTTCATCCCTGTATCATGCGACAGCATTACTTCGGACACAACGCAACTTTATACCCGTATACCGGATAACGCCCTTTTATGGTATGCAACTTCTCACCGGGCATTGGGACAACGAGTAGGATTTATAGAAAACGGCCAACTGAAAAGGACATGGGATTTCTAAAGAAAATCATCAATTGGTTACTGAATGCGATTTTGGTTGTTTCTATTGTAGTCAGCATCTGGATTTTCTCCCAAGTCTTCCTCCTCGCCTCCTTCCGCATCCCCAGCGACTCGATGGAGCCGGAACTGGTCGAAGGGGATTTCGTGGCGGTCTGGAAACCGACGCTCGGCGCACGGCTGTTCGACCTCAATGCGACACTGCGGCTGGAACAGACCGAGATACACCGCACACCGGGATTTCGGAAAGCCAAGCGGGGTGATGTGCTGGTCTTCAACTTCCCACATCCCAACGGCTGGGACAAGATCGAGATGCATATCCTGAAATACTACATCAAACGGTGTATCGGATTGCCGGGCGACACGCTTTCCATCCGGAACGGAAGGTTCCGGATAAACGGCACGAACGAACCGCTCGGAAACATGGATTCGCAGGAACGCATCGGGCGGACGTTGCCGGGAGAGTTTCCAGACGGTGTCTATAAGGCATTCCCGTTCGACTCCGTCATCAGTTGGAACATCCGGAATTTCGGACCGCTCTATGTCCCGAAAGCCGGTGACAAGGTCGAAATGAACCGGGAAAATTATCTGTTATACCGCAAGCTGATCGCATGGGAACAAAAAGCGGAAATCAACTATAATGATTCAACCGTTTTCCTGAACGGCGAACCGATACGGGAATACCGCTTCTTGAAAAACTATTATTTCATGGCGGGTGACAAAGGCCTGAACTCGCAAGACTCGCGCTATTGGGGCTTGTTGCCGGAAGAATATATCGTCGGCAAGGCGGCATTTGTCTGGAAATCGGTCGATCCGTACACCGGGCAGTTCCGCTGGGATCGGTTCATGAAGAAAATCGAATAAAAATGGATAAGCATGGAAATAAAATACACCGGCATGGAACTCAAATTGCATAGGCATGGAATCCAGACTACACTGGCATCTGTTTTCGGAGCGATGCTGATCGCCACGCCGCTCGTCGGCGACAGCGCATTGGCGAACGGCATTGTGATGGGAAAAGTTTTCTGGTTCCACCTGTCGATGGCGCTGATGGCGATCGGGACGGTTGTGACGGCATGGCTTGGTGGGAGGAAAAGCATCCCGTTTGCATTGCCGGACGGATTGTTGCTCCTCTTTGCCGGGATCACGCTCGCGACATACGACTGGCAGCTCGATCCCGAACCCGAAAAACTGCTTTTCGGCGGGCAGTTGGTCGTGTTGTGGTTTCTGTTGCGCTATTTTCTTACAGAGGCTCCTTGCCTGAAGTTCTTTTTCTTATTTGTGCTGATGCTCACCGGACTGGTCGAAGCCGTCTGGGGAATGCAGCAATTGCATGGCTATGCCTATTCCAACCATTCGCTTTTCCGGCTGACGGGTTCTTTCTTTAATCCGGGGCCTTACTGCGGGTACTTAGCGGTCGTGCTGCCGGTTTGCCTGTGGACGGCGTTGCGGTTTCAAAAGGGGATGCATTATTTCGGTTGGGTATGCGCCGGAGCTATCCTGATTGTCCTGCCTGCCGGAATGAGTCGGTCGGCGTGGATGGCGGCGGTCGTGGCTTGCGGATGGGTGTACTGGACGGAACGGATCGGATGGGAGAAGACGAAAGCTGTATGTCGAAGGTATAAGAATGCTACAATTCCTTTTATTGCAATTGTGGCGATATTGGTGGGATGTACCATTGCCGGGGTTTACGGGATGAAACAAGATTCGGCTGACGGGCGATTGCTGATGTGGAAAGTGACGGGGAAAGCGATTGCCGGACAGCCGCTTGCAGGAACGGGGTTAGGCGGATTCCCGGCGGCATACGCGGAGGCGCAAGGCGGGTATTTCGCAACAGGGAACGCAACAGACCGGGAGAAACGGGTGGCGGGATGTCCCGAATATGCGTTCAACGAATACCTGCAGATCGGACTGGAACAGGGAGTCGGAGGGTTGATCGTGTTCGTGGCGTGGCTGGGGAACATGGCGTACTATGGAATCCGGAACAGGCAGCAGGGAGCGGCCGGTGGCGTGTTGGCGTTCGCGGTGTTCGCGGTGTCGTCCTATCCGTTGCAGTTGCCGTCGTTTTGGGTGGCGTTGGTGTTTTTGGGGGCGATATGCGTGACGGAAGATGGGACGCGGACAAGATCATCTGCCCTATCCGTATCACCGGTGTGCCATATTACGATGATAAGTCTGTTGTCGCTTGCCTCCGTCTGTCTGTTCATCTTGCAGAAAGGGCAATATGAGGCATATAAACGATGGGGACGGATGCAGATGATCTACAACAACAAGGCGTATGAATCGGTTGCGGAAGATTATCACGAGCTGCATGACAAGTTGAAGCATAAACCGGAATTTTTGTTTGAAGAGGCGCAATGCCTCAGCAAGACGGGACAACACGCCGAAGCGATACGGGTGCTGGAACGGGCGAAGCGGCTGAGCGGAGACCCGATGATCCGGTACATGATCGCCAAAAACCGGCAGACGCTCGGAGATTACCGGGAGGCGGAAGAAGAATTGCTTCAGGCTATCGGGATACTGCCGGAGAGATTGTATCCATATTATTTGTTAGCCAAGCTATATGCAGAGCCGGAGTTCTACCAGGTGGATAAATTGCGGGCTGCCGCCAGTGTCGTGCTGGCCAAAAAGCCGAAGGTGGAAACGACCGCAATCCGGGAGATGCGGGAAGAAGTAAAAAAGATAATAGACAAGGGCGACTTTGATTGAATATTCTATTTGTGATTAAAAGAGACTCTGTATAGATAAAGTTTTTCTTGCAACTCTTTGTTTATTAAAAAAAAGCCTCTATCTTTGCAGCCCAAATTGGTATGAGAATAAGATAATAATAAATAATATACAGAAAGATGAAAAGAACATTTCAACCTTCCAACCGGAAAAGAAAGAACAAGCACGGCTTCCGTTCAAGAATGGCTACAGCTAATGGCCGCAGAGTATTAGCTTCTCGTCGTGCTAAAGGAAGAGCTAAATTAACAGTTTCTGACGAATACAACGGATAATTCTTTCCGTTTGAAGATTTTTCATAAAGAAAGTAGAGGTTTTTACTAAAAAGCCTTTACTTTCTTTGTTTTAACGGCTTTGTTTTCTACTTTTGATCCGCCGACAAATACAAGATAGAAATGAAAGACTTTTTGGTTAAACTGATAAAAAATCCGTACGTCTTAAATCTGTTGCTGGCTGTGGTCGTGGCATGTGCTCTGGTGTTCGGAACATTGAAGTGGCTCGACTCGTACACCCGGCATAATGAGGCTGTGGTAGTGCCGGATGTTAAAGGATTGGGAATGGAAGAGGCCGCCGAATTTTTCAAGAATAGTAATCTACGCTATAACGTGATCGATTCCGTCTTTTCAAAAGACGTGAAGCCCGGTGCGATTGTCGAGCTGGTCCCGATGGCCGGTTCGAAGGTGAAGGAAGGACGTATCGTGTTCGTCACCGTGAATGCGCTCACTTCGCAGATGGCGACAATCCCGGAAGTGGAAGACCTTTCGTTCCGGCAGGCTTACGCCATTCTTCGTGCCCGCGGGTTTGAAAAGATCGAGATCGAATATGTCCCCGGTGATTTTAAAGACTTAGCTCTTGGTGTCGAGCTGCACGGGCGTGTTTTGCAGAAAGGCGAGCATGTACCGCTTACCGCTCCGTTGGTGTTGAAGGTCAGTAGTGGGGATGCTGAGATGCCGGCCGACTCGCTCGGACTACCGGATGACAGCGTGCCGGTCGAATCGTTGGATAGTGAAGAAGAAAACTGGTTTTAACTATGGATGAGTTTTTAGACGAAATGGATGATGAACAGGTAGACGACCTGTTACAACCGGAAGAGGGTGAAGATAAGGCTCCTCAACTGTATGAACACTTCCGCTTCGTGGCCGATCGCGGGCAGTCGTTGTTGCGTGTGGATAAATTCCTGGTAGACCGGATGTTCGGTGCTACGCGTAACAGGATACAGTCGGCTGCCGATGCCGGTTGTATCATGGCAAACGGCAAACCGGTGAAAAGCAATTACCGGGTGAAACCGGAGGATGTTGTGACAATTATGATGACACGACCTCCGCGGACTTTCGAGATTCTCCCTGAAAATATCCCTATAAAGATCGTGTACGAAGATGACGATCTGCTGGTGGTCGACAAACCGGCAGGGTTGGTCGTACATCCCGGACACGGAAACTATACCGGAACGCTGGTGAATGCCCTTGCTTGGTATTTGAAAGACGATCCTACCTACGATCCCAATGATCCTGCCCTGGGACTCGTCCATCGTATCGATAAAGATACATCCGGCCTGCTGGTTGTCGCCAAAAAGCCGGAAGCGAAAGCACACCTCAGTATGCAATTCTTCCATAAGACAACCAAGCGGGAATATCGGGCCTTGGTGTGGGGGATCGTGCGTGAAGACGAAGGACGGATAGAAGGCAATATAGGCCGTAACCCGCGTGACCGTATGCAGATGACGGTTTTCCCAGAAGGCGACCAGGGAAAGACGGCGGTCACCCACTATTCTGTTTTGGAACGTCTAGGCTACGTCACGCTGGTGAAATGCCGTCTCGAAACCGGACGTACGCATCAGATACGTGTCCACATGAAATATATCGGGCATACGCTATTCAACGACGAACGTTATGGCGGAAACGAGATCCTGAAAGGAACAACCTCTTCTAAATATAAACAGTTTGTCGATAACTGTTTCGCCATTTGCCCGCGGCAGGCACTCCATGCCAAGACGCTGGGTTTTGTTCATCCGACTACAGGCGAGGAAATGTTTTTTGATTCCGAAATACCTGCCGACATGACTGCGTTGATCGATAAATGGCGCGTATATGCAAATACTAAAGAATTATAGATGATGAAAAGGAACATTGCTATTGTAGCTGGAGGCGATTCCTCTGAAATCGTTATTTCATTAAAAAGTGCGGAAGGAATCTACTCTTTTATTGATAAAGACAAATATAATTTATATATTGCCATCGTTAAGAGGGATGAGTGGGCGGTTATACTTCCTAGCGGGGAACATACACCAATTGATAAGAATGATTTTAGCTTCAAGGAGAATGGCGTGACGAGGCATTTTGACTTCGCTTATATAACGATACATGGTACTCCGGGCGAGGACGGACGTTTGCAAGGATATTTCGATATGATCGGTATGCCTTACTCGTCTTGCGGGATGCTGGTGAGCGCTTTGACATTCAATAAATACGTATGTAATCATTACTTGAAAGACTTTGGTGTAAAAATTGCCGCGTCCATTCATTTATTCAAGGGAGAGACTATTACGGACGAAGAAGTCGTGACTCGTTTGGGTTTGCCTATTTTCGTGAAACCAAACGATGGGGGTAGTAGTTTTGGCGTGACGAAGGTGAAAGAGGTCTCCGCTATCCAGCCCGCTATCGCTAAGGCGTTTGGGGAAGGACGTGAGGTGATTCTCGAGCGCTTTATCGATGGAACGGAAGTGACATGCGGTTGCTATAAGGTGGAGGGTAAAGAGGTTGTCTTCCCTTTGACCGAGGTGGTTACGAATAACGAATTCTTCGATTTCGACGCGAAGTATAACGGACAGGTGGACGAGATCACTCCGGCCCGTATCTCCACCGAGTTGACGGAGTTGATACAGCGCGAGACATCAAGGATCTACGATATATTGGGCGCCAAAGGACTGATTCGTGTGGATTATATTATTCCGGCAGACGGGGAGCCTGTCTTACTGGAAATAAACACGACACCGGAAATGACGGCTACCAGCTTTATCCCACAGCAAGTACGTGCGGCGGGATTGGATATAAAGGATGTCATGACAGACATTATTGAAGACGAACTCAAAAACAGAAAAACAAAATGAATAGATATGGATACAGAAACAGTTTCCCCTAATTTCGACGACATCCGTCCGCTGAACAACAGTGAGGTGAAGGACGCGATTGAAAAATTGGTCGCCAATGAGGATTTCGAGCGGGCTTTACGTTACATAAAGCCGAATTTGAATTGGGAGGAATTCTCAGTTGCCATGCGTGCTTGCAAGACGAAGGAGGAGTTTAAATCTACTCTGGCCTATGACGCTGTAATGACGGTGGCGAAAAATACTACTTTCTCGCTTACTATCTCAGGGCGTAGCCGTCTGCCGAAAGATAAGGCGGCCTGTACGTTTATCTCGAACCATAGGGATATAGTATTGGATGCCTACTTCTTGAACGTCATGTTATATGATGTGGGGTATGGTATGACGCAGGTCGCTATCGGCGACAATCTTTTAATCCGTCCGTGGATCGAGACGTTGGTGCGCTTGAATAACAGCTTTATCGTGAAGCGTGGCGTTTCTGTTCATGATGTTGGTGGTGTAACGCTCGTCCAATTTGGCTGAGGTGATGGTAGTGACAGAACCTGTCAT
>ENA-ORCN01002288-ORCN01002288.1-human-gut-metagenome-genome-assembly--contig:-NODE-2288-length-10602-cov-5.631829_pt1 | contig 10602 bp, 15 predicted proteins | sample MGYA00242984_ERZ507984 | MGnify/ENA primary metagenome ERZ507984 (study PRJEB26167, sample SAMN06115395) | human gut metagenome | host: Homo sapiens | place: China:Hubei | collected 2016-05-19... | reverse complement strand
AGGCTCTCGGCGATATGGAGTGTTGCGGCATATGACGGGGATGCGGCTACGCTCTTAAAATATTCACCGCGCTGGTGCGAGATCTGCGGAAAAGTACTCTCCTTTTGGGGGCAGATTGGCGCCCCCAAGCTTCCCGCCAGCAGCGAGGAGCACGAGGCCGATCCGCTCAAGAGCCGGCATTTGTACATGCGTTTTTAACATGTTGGTATACTATACGGCGCTGCTCATCGCTCTCCGCATAGTCAATATTATTCAGTTTTCTTGTACTCAAGAGAATAGTTGAGGAGTGAAGGTGTAATGATCCTTTTTACTCTTTTGTTTGGGGTATTAGCTGTAACTCTTTATCTGATTTTTCTTATGGTTCTCAGGCTGCCAAAGCTTTCTTACGATCCAGAAGAAGACCTTTCACAACTTAAAGAGTTTGCACGGAAAAGTAGCAGGCAGAAGCGAAAAAACAAAATGATGCAAGCGCACATACGGTGCAAGCGTAGAAAAAGCTTTTTTCTCTACGAAAAGGGCAAGCTGCATAATCGCCAATGGCCCATTTCCAAGAATCAGCAACATTGTGCTGATAAAAGTATGCGAGAAAATTAAGAACTATTGATAACGCAACTCCAATAATAAACAACAGGAGGGAAAGTCGGAAATTAGCAGGTTCTTTCATCGTGAGAATTACAGTTACTCCCATCCCGTTAATCAAAAATAATCCTTTTATTGCATCACGAACCAGAACAACACATGATGCTATATGGTCTCGATAAATAGAAATATATCCTTCCACCTTCTTGCATTCGAGTTCATTCATCGGAAGCCCTTCATCATCATCATCATCATCATCATCTTCTTCTTCTTCTTCTTCTTCTTCTTCTTCTTCTTCTTCTTCTTCTTCTTCTTCTTCGCTTCGGCGGGAAACTTCATCTGTACTCAACGTAGATGATCACGCACCCGGAAGGGCGTCGTTCCCGCCGGACTGCACGGAGACGTGGCGGAATTAGGCGATCTATTTGTCTCTGTCGCTAGACCCACTTTGCGCGCGCACCAGTTCGATGTGCCCTTCCCATTTGGCCTTGTAGTCCCTGAGTTCCTCTACCTTTTTTTCAAGCTCTTTGATTCGTTGGTTGAGAGCCCGCATATCCTGCTCGGGATGGCAGGGTTGAGGAGAAGGGCATGGTTTTTCGCCCGGAATGAGAAGTATTCCTCCGGCCTTATCAATGGCTCCGCAAAGGACGGAGTTAAGACTACGTTTTCCTGTGATCCAGCCCCAAAAAGTGACGTTGTTCACGCCGAGAGCTTCCGCAGCCGAAGACTTATTTCCTCCATACTCTTCAAGTACTTTGGAAAAAAGTTTTTGAATGTCGTTTTCTATTCCCATACGATATGTTCCATCCAAAAAATTAGCTTCTGTCAATTCGCGTTCGGATAAAATAGCTTGATGTTTTATTTAGCGTTCGCTAATAAGGAGCACATGAAGACAATCACCACAGAAATCAGAGAGTTTTTGGACCAGACCGGGCTCCCCCAGAGCAGGCTTTCTGCCGAGTCTGGGGTCCCCGCGTCTACAATATGCAACCTTTTGAAGGGGAAGCGACAGCATCTGTTGGGACCGAACCAAGACAATATCCGTGCCGCAATGTCTCGCCTTTCTCTCACAGTCGCTCCCAGTACTCCCCCTGAACCCAAAGAAGAGGCGTTGGTATGAAATGCCCCAGTTGCGGAGCCCCCGGCATGAAACGGACGTTCAACGCCACACATGATCCGGAGCGTTTCTACCTGTGCAAGGAGTGCGGGCACACCTTGTCGCGTATCAAAGAGCCTTGGTCCGGCAAGGATCAGCGCTTCTTCATAATGGCCCGTCTGGACGAGCAGAACCGCCTTCTTGAGGAAATCCGGGACGCGCTCAAGGAACGCGCCCCGGTGGGGGAGGCTAGCTCCAGTCTGCCCCCGCAAGAAGCGGCTTCTGACCATACTCCGAGCAAAGCTCCCTGTAGATCGCATGGAACTGCTTCATGGCCTTCTCTTTTGCTTCATCGTCTGTGGGCACTGAGGGGCCGCACGCGCAAGCCGCAGCCGTAAGGCTGGATGCGAACGAAAGCAGTTCGGCATGAGACAAAGAATGTACATCGTTTCCCATAATATTTCTCCTGTGTCGTCTGTTTGCTGTGAGCGTTGCAGGGGAACCTGCCGGGGGAGTTGCGACCTTCCCCGGCAGACCAATGATTGGTTGTCATACCGGAACGTGGAATTGTCAAAGCGTTCCCCAACACTCCCACCGGACAAGGAGAGGTAAACCATGAGCTGGCCTGAAGCCATTGTCGTTGTCGCTGGTATCGCAGGATGTTGCTTTATCCTCTGGTGCTTCCTCAGAAGCAACTAATCCCGCCGCGCACCGTCGGGCCACGGCTTCCGGCGTGGGGTAGTCCTCGGCGCGGTAGCACTTCCAGCGGATGGTGCCGCCGGACAGGATGCGGACGCGCCAGACGGGGCCGTGCAGTGTGATGAGCAGATGGACTGTAGGTACAGGCATGGGTTCCGAACCTTTTTCAGCCATCTTATCGGAACGCAACAGGCCGTAAAGTTGAAAACTTCAGAGGAAAAGCAGGATGGCCGACTACAAGAACATGACTGCGATCGAGGCGCTTCGGGAAGCCAAGGACGCCAGCGGCATGACCGCCGAAAGCATAGCGCAGGGAGTGGGCATCACCGCGACGCATTTGCGCCGCTATCTTGATCCCAATGACAACTATGCGCCGAGCCTGCACATCATCCCCGGTTTGTGCAGGGTGATGCGGAATAGAATCCTCCTCCAGTGGCTTGAAGCGCAGATTGTAGCTGATGACACTCCGGTAACTCCTGCCGCGACGCGGGCGGACGTGCTGACGGCGGTGGCGCGTGCGGGTTCGGCCCTTGGCGAGGTGCAGCGGATCGTCGCCGAGGCGCAGGTGCTTTATCCGAGTACGGCGCGGGAGATCCGTTCCGGGCTTGGGGACGTGATCGCGGCGTGCCGGAGCGCGCAGGCCGGGCTGCAACCACTGGCGAAACGGCGGGATCGGGATGTGGCGCTGGCCAGCCTGTCGGACGGAGAGCAGGCGCCGCCGGTGGCGATGCCTGAGAAGAAGGAGATGAAGAGATGGTGGCATTTCTGGAAGCGTTCAGGCCGCGCCGCGTCAAGCGGTTGACGGCATACGACCTGTGGAATGTTTGCCGCGAATGCGGATGGACCCCTTCATTGGCAAGGATGTTCAGTGCTTTTATGGGCCCGGAACCTGCATCCATTACGGGGGTATGTCCCGTTTGCGGAGGGAAGGTTTCAAGAGAAGTAGGGCAGATTGAATTCACTGAAGAACACTGGCTGTGGTTTGTAAGCTTGTCCCCTGAGCAGCATTTTATCCCGAGGAATCGCGATGAATGGGATGCAGATTTTCCAGAACGCGGAGTTCGGCCCCGTCCGCATCATCGGAAGAGACGGCGGTGAACTACGTTTCGTGGCGCGGGACCTATGCGCCTGCCTTGGCATCGGCAACACGGGGGACGTGATCGCCGCTTTGGATGACGATGAAAAGGGGATCGACAGTATCGATACCCCCGGCGGCAGGCAGGAGATGTCCACGGTTTCAGAACCGGGCCTGTATTCGCTCATCCTCCGGTCGCGCAAGCCGGAGGCCAAGCGGTTCAAGCGGTGGATCACCCACGAGGTGCTCCCGTCCATCCGTAGGACGGGCGGCTACGGCGCCCCGGCGCTTCCGAACTTCAGGAATCCGGCGGAGGCGGCGCGGGCGTGGGCGGACAAGGAGGAGCAGCGGCTTCTTGAAGAACAGAAGCGCCTCGCGCTGGAGCAGAAGATGGAGGAGGTGAGGCCCAAGGTGGTCTTCGCCGAGTCCATCGAGGTCGCCAAGACCAGCATCCTCGTGGGGGAAATGGCGAAGCTCATCAAGCAGGCCACGGGCTACGACATTGGGCAGAACCGCTTTTTCGAGTGGCTCAGGAACAGGGGCTACCTGCACAAGGATGGTTCCCAGACCAACATGCCTACCCAGAGAAGCATGGATGCCGGATGGATGGAGATCAAGGAGGGCACCCGCATCGGAAGCAGTGGGGAAAGCCGCATCACCCGCACGCCGAAAATCACGGGCAAGGGGCAAATCTACTTCATCAACCTGTTCAAGAAAATGGTGGAGTCATGATCATCCGCTGCCGCCACCGTATCCCGTCGCCCGAGGCCGTGGGGTTCCTCACGGTGGAAGGGCTCAGGGAAGCCGCCGCGCAATATCCGCACCTGCGGCCCTGCAAGAAGCATGGCTGGAACTGGCTGTATCGGACGGCCTGCGCGAAGTGTGGAGACAAAGTTGAAGTGCCGCTTGAAGGTTCGGCACGCGAACACGAAAAAGGCCCGCTGTGGAGCAACGGGCCAAAAGGGGAAAAGATGATGCAAGTTCATCAAAACGTTGAAAACAGTATGTCCGCAATCGGGTCTGCCGTCAAGGGAAAGGTGTGAGTATGGGCGGCTATTTCAAGGTCTGGCGCAAGATTGAGGACTCGAAGTCGTGGAGCCGGGGCGCACTGTATCGTGGGCTGATGATCACCCTTCTCCAGAAGGCAAACTGGAAGCAAGGATACTTTCACGGGCAGGAAATCCTGCCGGGGCAGCTTGCCTGTTCCGGGGCTTCGCTGGCGAGCGAGCTTGACCTGTCGCGGTATCAGGTGATGCGGATGCTGGCGACGCTTGAAGACGACGGCTTCATCTCGCGTCAGACTTTCGGAAAAGTATGCACGCTGATCACCGTCGTGAATTGGCAGTTATACCAGTCTGCTACGGAAGAGGCCGCACAGCAGCCGCACAACGGGCGCACAAGCGGCGCACAGGTTCCGCACACGATAGAAGAAGGGAAGAAAGCAAGAAAAGAAATCCCTTCTGCATCCGCCGATGCAGCGGAGGAGCGGGCTTCCCTTTCGGGGAAGGAAAAGCAGGAAGGCGCAGGGACGCGCACAGGCTCCGCACACGTTACGAACAACGCCCCCAGATCTGCCGCACCCGCTACCGGGGAAGGGCCCGCACCTGAACCGGCGTATCGGACGGCGACCAAACGTGTCCTCACGGGGCAACGGCTGGCGTGGTTCAACCGCGTGTGGGACGCCTTCGGCTACAAGCGCGGGAAGGCCGAGGCTGCGGACGCCTTCATCGACATTGAGGGACTGTCCGAGCCCTTGGTGGCCGCCATATGCCGGGCGGCGGAACAGGAAGCGGCGCGCAGGCCCGACCTTGTGGCGCGGGGCAAGACGCCGAAGATGCTGACGGGCTGGCTGTCCGGGCGGCGATGGGAGGACGAGGCGGACGCACCGCCCCCGCTTGTGCCGGTTGCGGCCCGTGGACCCCTGCTTGGCGATCCCGTCATTGACGTGCCGACGCAGGCGCAGCGCGAGGAAGGCTGGAAGGCGGGCTTGTCGTTCATGGAGAAATGGCGGCATGGCGAGAGGCCGAATCAGGCCGGACAGTTTGACCGCCGGAAGCCGCTGCCCATTCCGGCGAATTTCAGGAGCGTCCTGCAACGGGCGCTGTAGGAGAACGGTTTATGACATGGAGCGTTTCCAACGAATCGGCCCCCGTCCGGCGCGCACCGGCGAAGCGGGCCCGGGCCTGCCCCACGGAATCGCAGGAGCAAAAATCCCTGTTCAAGTGGTGGCGTGTCTATTCCCGGCACGCCCCGCACCTCGTCATGTACCACATCCCCAACGGCGGGCGGCGTGACGCGATCACGGGGGCCCGGCTGAAGGCCGAAGGCGTGGTGGCGGGCGTGCCGGATATTTTTCTTGCCGTACCCCGGCAGGGGTTCCACGGGCTGTATGTCGAGCTGAAGCGGCAGAAGGGCGGCAGTCTGGAAAGCTCCCAGGAGGACATCATCGCAAGGCTCCGTCAGGCCGGGTACCGCGTCGAGGTCTGCATGGGCTGGTGGGAGGCGCGGGAAGCCATCGAAAACTATCTGACCGGGGCATTGCCCCAAGCAAGCGGAGGCAGAGCATGAGGGAACGCGTAGCCGATGTGATCGTCCCTATTACCGGCGGCAGGCTTGATATGCTGGCGAAGGCCACGGCGACGCTGCACAGGGCGGTTGAGGTGCAGGCATACGTCTGGGGCGTGGGCCGGAACCGGATAGCGATATTCGGTCCCCTCCGGCGCACGGTGGGCGGCGTCGGGATGCTGGTGTACAGGCTCAAGCGGCTGAAGGTGGAGAAGGGCATCAATCTGGACGACCGGAAGGCCGAGGGGAAGGACGTTTGGGACTGCCCGGCTCCGGTGGTTGATATGTGATGAACGTGCCGGAATGGATGTATGTGGGGGATATTGTGAACCAGCTTGAAATGGAACTGATCATCGGGAATGGAAGCGCGGTTGCGGGGCACAGGCTCATCGAGGACATTGCCCGGCGCGTATCGGAAGCGCGGCGAAAGCATCCCGTCTTTGCGGAGGGCAAGTACCACGCGCTCGGCGTTATCGGCGAGGAGTATCAGGAGGTCGTGCAGGCCGTGGAAAAGGAGACGCCCGACCGCGTGTATCAGGAACTTCTCGACCTGCTCACCACGTCCATCCGCGCGGCGAATGGAGAGCATGAGGTGGGGCATGGCCCGGCTGACGTCTGAACAGTGGGAGCAGGCCCGCGCGGAATATGAAGTCCGGGGCGTGTCGCTTGGGGAGGTCGCCAGACGTTTCGGGGTATCACAGCAGGCCGCATCGAAGCGCGCCCGGAAAGAGGGTTGGAAGCAAGGAAAAAGTTGTGGGGTTGTCGAGAAAAAGGTCAGTGCGATTAAGGCGCTATACGAAGTTGAGCAGGAAAGTTGTGACCTGCCCACAACTTTTCGCGCCACGATCGACGATGTGGTGCGCGAACGTCTTGAAGCCGACCATCTCTTTGCCCAATTCGACAAGGCCCTCATACTCAAGGCCCATGCCGTACTCTCCAAGGTCGAACTCCCCGAGGAGTGGGAAACCATGACCCGTGGTCGCCGGAATCTCGCCCCGCAGCAGGAGTGGGGGACCACGGTGAACGTCAGCCAGCAGGCCAGCGCGCAGGCGGCAGCCCTTGCCGGGGCTTCGGTGCTCAGTCCACGCGACGCGCTCAACGAGATTCTGGAGCAGGAACAGAGGAGGGATGATGGCTAGCTGACCGGTATCGTCAGTTCGCACAGGCGCAATGGGAGCCGACCGTGCTTTCATCACAGGAGGAGGCCGCCTTTCGGGAATGGCTCATAAAGTCCAAGTGGTTCCAGCAAATCAGGGATGATGTGGCGGCATCCGGGGAGCGGGTGGACGATGCCGCGCTGTATGAGGAGCTTACAGGGCCACGCGCCGACTATGATTATCGAGGAGCATGGAAGGCTGGCGTCGGAGCGCAGGACTACGAGTTCGACGACAGGATGCACTGGCCCTCGTCCACGGCGGACGGAAGGATGCTGAAAAGCCCGAAACACCCTACCGCATGGATGGAGTATTTCATGCAGGATACAGGGGTTGATCCAAATTTGGTCGGCCTGCGGACGGCGGACGAGGCATACGAGTACAGCCAAAATCTGCGGCAGAGCGGCCAGCAGTGAAACTTCCGACGCTTGAGGAGTTTTTTGTCGCCCACGGCATCCTGACGCGCCAGCCTCGCGTTGTGCGCCCGTTCCACCGCCGTATTTTTCAGTCTGTTACGCAGTGGGTGGCCGGCACCTTGCCCGGAGGGGCCCGGAACCTCGCCATCTGCATTCCCCCGCGCCACGGCAAGACGTACATCGCCCGCGACCTCGTGTCATGGGGCCTGATGTGCTTCCCTGATTCCGAGTGGATATACACAGCCAGTTCCGCCACCCTTGCCATTGCCCAGACGCTGGCGATCAAGGAGTGCTGCGCCTCGGACTGGTATCGGCGCATCGCCCCATACGTCGGCGTGCAGTCCGGGAAGGGGCGGCAGGACTACTTCCGCACCACGGTGGGCGGGGCTGTTTACGGCGTGGGCGCGGAAGGCGCGCTGACCGGCTTCGGCGCGGGCAGGAAGCGCCCGGAGTTCGGCGGCGGCATCGTCATCGACGACCCCATTCAGGCGCTGGACGCGCTGACCGTCCGCCGGGAGAAGTGCAACCAGTGGTACTCGCAAGCCCTGTACTCGCGCCGGAACGCCGCGCACACGCCCATCCTGCTCATCATGCAGCGGCTGCATGAAAAAGACCTCGTGGGGTATGTGCGTGCGACCGAGGGCGGCCAGTGGCATATCCTTTCCATTCCGGTGGTTGATGGCGACGGAGCGATGCTTTGGCCAGAGACGTTCGAACACGGGGCGATGGAACGCCTGAAAGCTCTTGATCCTTTTGCCTTTTCCGCACAGTACATGCAGGCTCCCACGCCGCCCGGCGGGGCGATGATCAAGACTGGGTGGATACGGTGGTTCGGCTCACGGCCCGCAGGCATCACGAGCGTGGGGATATTCGCGGACACGGCCCAGAAGACGGGCCAGCACAACGACTTCACGGTCTTCATCCTTGCCGGGACGGACGGGCGGAACGTCTACATCCTTGATCTGCTGCGGGACAGGCTGGAGGCCCCGGACCTCATCAGCGCGGCGAAGGCCTTCTACGAGCGCCACAGCCCGAACCACATCACCAATCCCGTGCGCTTCGCCGGGTTCTTTGTCGAGGACAAGGTATCCGGCACGGGGCTTATCCAGACATTGCGCCGGGAGACGAATATCCCGGTTATCCCGATACAGCGGGACCGCGACAAGGTATCCCGCGTCAACGACGTCCTCCCGTACATCCGGGCAGGGCGTCTTTTCGTGCCGGAGGATGAGCCTTGGGTGAACGCCTACATCGGGGAACTGGCGGCGTTCAGCCCCGCCATGACTCATGAGCATGACGATCAGGTTGATCCGACCTGTGACGCCCTTTCCGAACTGCTATCCCCCGGAGGGAACCTCATCACCGGGGCCGACTGGAGCTGACATGCCGTACATCCGTACACTGCGCGACGCCATGACGCAGGAAACCTTCTTTCTGGAAAACCGTACAGGACGGCAGTTCTCGCGCATCGTTGCCGCGTTGGCATGGCCTCACGGCATAGCGCAGGGATGCGTCATCGTGCTCGGTGAGATACGCGGGCGGCCCGCCGTGCTGAACGTTCACAACCATGTCCATGTGCTCAACGAGTATCGCTCCGGCGATGTGGCCGACCTCGTGGATATGGCGGTCAGGCTCTACGAGGACTGGTCGGCGTCGTGCGTCATTACGCCGGGGGATGACAGGCGTGTGGTGTTTCTTGATGCCATCAACGACGACCTGCGCCGGGAACGCCGCCGGAGGATACGGATCACCGATCCGCAGGCATGGAACGGGAGTGGGGAGCGGGTACTTCCTTTCTACTTGGGCATCCTTCAGCAGCGTATAGTGGGGGAGAAGACGCTGCTTTTCGGGACGGACTGCACGGCGGCGTCCGAGACGCAGCGGCTTGGGAGCGACGACGTGGACAGGCGGATGACGGATTACCCCGGAGCCGCGGCGCTTCTGTGGGCCGTAGCCGAGATGGACTTGAACCGGCGGCGCGGGGAAGGGAGGGAACACCTCGGTCCGGCGGACAGGCTCGGAGGGTACTGAGATGGCGGAACGGGAGGTAATGGTCGTCTACGCGCCGATGATTTTGCGGAGCCTTGCGGAGATCAAGGAGGCCTTCGGGGTGGGCGAGAGGCAGATCAAGCTATGGGTGCGGCAGGGGGCACCCATAGCTGTGGAAGGTGAGGGGAGCAAGGCGCGGTACAGTGCGGAGATGGTCAGGTTGCAGGTGTGGAGGGAGGGAAAGAAAAATCCTCCGATCCAGTGAACCGGAGAGCGCGGGCCAGGCTCCGGAAGTCGTATACTCTTTATGCTTTAAGCAATTGGCGATACTTAAATACCATAGGAAAATCTATGTTACCCCGCTTACCCTTCAAATTGGGACGTTCCGCTAGGCATGCCGGTAGGCACCACGCTGCGCTAGTGTCAATATATTCATTAAATCTATTCAGTTTTATAAGATTTTTTTACCCAAAGCATTTGGGGTTCTTCAGTGCCGATGCGTCATGCTTACCCTTGTTTCTGGTACTCTTGTTCGGTCAATGAACTTTTTCAGAGATGGGAGCGGCAGTGCTTAGGAAATGAAAAATATAAAAAATCGTTTGACACACACTATATTTTTGAACAGAACGCAGGATATCATGTTTTCTGCGAATGGCACCGGAGAGGTAGCACAGTATATCTGGCTGAAGCATAAAACACAGCAACCTTCAGAAAGGAAAATTTAGCTTATATAGATTGATTTTTATATAGATAGCTTATTATTTTAGGCTGTATTGGTTTAAATGGTCAAGAAGTTATCAAACGGAGAATACCATTACATGGATAATACCACATTCAGTATTATGGGATCCTGTGTCAGTAGAGATATATTTAGTATCAATGATTGCCAAGAATATATTATCAATCGCTTTATACAGAGCGTTTCTCCTGTATCTACTAGCGTTTCTCCTGTCATTGACATGGATTATCAGGATTTAATCGTTGAAGTTATTGATAATTTTAATATAACATCATTTTATAAACGATGTT
>ENA-ORCN01002287-ORCN01002287.1-human-gut-metagenome-genome-assembly--contig:-NODE-2287-length-10602-cov-51.577957_pt1 | contig 10602 bp, 8 predicted proteins | sample MGYA00242984_ERZ507984 | MGnify/ENA primary metagenome ERZ507984 (study PRJEB26167, sample SAMN06115395) | human gut metagenome | host: Homo sapiens | place: China:Hubei | collected 2016-05-19... | reverse complement strand
TACCGCCCACGCAGCGCAGCGATGATTTTGTCGGGTGAATCGGCGGCAAAATGAATCGGGTGTGTTGCGGGGCGGTAGCTTCTTTCGTGGATTTTTCCTCACTGAAGTGGTGGGTCTCACGGTGATAACCAACCACTTTTGCAGAAGATTTGCAATCAATCTACAAGTTCAGTGGGATTTGTGATAGAGAATATCATGGTTCGTAGAGTACGTCAAGATGATTCCGAAGAAATTATTTATGAATGGAGACAATAGTAAGACTTCTATTATGAATATGATACACTTTACATCATGAAAGAATTTAAGCTGCACAAAGATGATTCAAGCTGATGTGCAATATGCACAATAAGTTTTCTACAGCAAAATACAGATGTGGTCATTTAGCTCTTTTACCAGACAACTTTTTTTGTAAAATAAAAAAATTTGTTGACTTGAAATTGCTTGAAATGTTATCTTGTTGGTAACAAAAGCACGGTGAAGTGCTTGCTACCACACGAAAAGGCAAAACAAAAAAGGAGAGTAAAATGATGAAAAAGCGTATTGCGGCGTTGGTCACCGCCGGTGTCCTTGCTTTGTCGATGCTTACCGGCTGCGGAAGCAAACAGGAGAGCTGGAAAGTTACCTGCCCGTGGGCACCGTCTGGTGTAGCAGCGATGGTCAGCCAAAAGGCTGCTGCCAAGTCCCCTGATTATTCTGATAATAAAATCACACTGGTTGCTGAAGCCGTCAAGGGCGATGCTGCTACTGTCAACACTTGGGTGTCCAGTACTAAGGCAAATGATAAGGAACTGGTCTTCGCCGGTGAGGGTCTGTTCGCCATTACCGAGACTCTGGATCCGGCCAAGCTGCAGTTCAGCTACGACGATTTCGAGTTCGTGGAGAACTTGTACTCCTCCGTCTTCGTCCTGTCCGCTGATTCTTCACTGAACCTCAAGAATCTGGACGATCTGGAGTCCTATGTCAAGGCAGGCAACCCCGTATCCGTGGCCGTTAACGGCGCTACCGGCTCCGAGGCTTTCCTGGCAGCGGCTCTGTTCGGCTCTATGGGTGCCGGCGACCAGCTGAAACTGACTCCGTACCAGTCCGCTGCGGAGGCTGCACAGGCTGTGGCAAAGGGCGAGACGAACTTTGCAGTCTCGCATCAGTCCCAGATCCTCGAGACCTACCAGCAGGGCGGCGTTGACGTGGTCTGCGCATTCGACGACAAGGCCATCGAAAACGGCCCCTTCGCAGGCGTTGAGGGCGTTGGCTCCAAGGGCTACCCCTACTTCCGCAACCGCTGCTTCGTCATGGCTCGCAAAGGTACTGACGCCGCAAAGGTTGCCGAGCTGAAAGAGCTGTATGATAAGATCCTCGCCGATGATGAGATGGTCGAGTGGCTGAACGACACCATGCTGCTGGAAGTCGATACCATGACCGAGGACGATGTGAAGGCTCACATTGAGAACGTCAAGAGCATCGTCGAGCAGTATAAGGACATCGTGGCGGGCTGATAACAGGCCCTCATAGCGAAAAAAGCTGAAGCAGGGGAAGGGGATGACACCGTCCCCTGCTTTTATATTTAAAAAGGAGTGGAAACAGGTGAAAAATCTGATAGAACGCATCGAAGCAAGACTGGATGACTGGGGCGCGAAGCTCGAGGAGAAGAACATCGAGTACCCCGTTGACCTGATCTGCGGCATTCTGTTTCTGGTCATAGGCATCGTGCTGCTGCTCATCATGCCCCAGCAGGTGCAGATCTCAGAAAAGGACGTTGTGAACGGCCGCGCCTTCCCGACGATGCTGGTCTGGCTCATGCTGGCCATGAGCGCCCTTCTGGTGGGTCGGGAGGCATACAATATGGTGATGCACCGTCCGGTCAAAACGAAGACGCTGAATCTTCTGGTGGAAGCAAAAGCTCTGGTCATCGTCCTCATTCTGGTGGTCACCTATCTGCTGGCGGAGATCACAGGTCTGTTCGTGGTGGGTGCCGTGTTCTGCGCGCTGGCCTTCCTGCTGTTTTTCCGCTGCAAGAAGCCCCTCTACTACGCCATCACCGTCTCGATGGCGGTGCTGATCTGGGTCGTGTTCCACTTCGTGCTGAATGTTAGTTTCTGAGGAGGCAAAATATGGGTTTGTTTGATTTTATCGGCCCGGCCTCCGGGCTGCTCTTCACCCTCGAAAATATCATCTGGATCAACCTCGGTGTCTTTATCGGCTGCGTGTTCGCAGCCATCCCGGGCCTGAGCGTCATCCTCTGCATCATCCTGTTTCTGCCTGTTACCTACACCATGAAGGCCATTCCCGGCATGATGTTCCTTCTGGGTATCTACTGTGCGGGTGGATACGGCGGCTCGGTGTCGGCCATCCTCATCAACACCCCGGGCACGCCCCACGCGGCGGCTACTATGCTGGACGGTCATCCACTGTCCAAGATGGGCCGCACCAAGGCGGCTCTTAAAATCGCGCTGTATGCCTCCACCTTCGGTGGCATCTTCTCTGCACTGGTGCTGCTCTTCCTCGGCCCGCAGGTGGCCAAAATTTCGGCACAGCTGGGCACGGCGGAGTACTTCATGGTCTGCCTGTTCGGCATGACCATCATCGCAGGCGTTTCGGGCAAGAGCCTCGTCAAGGGCATCATCGCCGCTTGCCTCGGCCTGCTCATCTCCTGCGTGGGTGCAGACCCCATGACCAGCTATGACCGCTTTACCTTCGGCGTCCACCGCCTGTATCTGGGCCTCGATCTTGCCGTTACCCTCATCGGCCTGTTCGCACTGGTGGAGATCATCGGCAAGGCGGAGCTGAAGCGGAGCGAGCTGAACCTCCACGCCGGAAAGATCGGCAACGACGACGGCAAGATTACAAAGGATGAGTACAAGCGGATGCTCCGCCCGGTGCTCATCGGCTCTCTCATCGGCTCTTGCGTGGGCATCGTGCCCGGCACCGGTGCATCGGAGGCCTCTTGGTTCTCCTACAACACTGCAAAGAATATGTCCAAACACCCGGAAGAGTTCGGCCACGGTTCTGTGGAGGGCGTTGCGGCGGCGGAGTCGGCCAACAACGCTGTCTGCGGTGCGACCCTCATCCCCCTGCTGACGCTGGGCATCCCCGGCGACGGCTGCGTGGCCATTATGCTGTCCGCTCTGATGATCAACGGCCTGAACCCCGGCCTCTCGCTCTTTACCACGGATGGTGCGATCATGTACGCCATCATGCTGGGTCTTATCCTTGTGAACATCTTCATGTTCCTGCAGGGCAAGTACCTGACCAGCCTGTTTGCAAAGGTCGTCTCCATCCCCCAGCAGATCCTGACCCCTATCATCGTCATCTTCTGCTTTGCCGGTGCTTACTCGGTGAACAGCAGCTATTTCGACCTGAGCGTTGCGCTGGTGTTCGGCGTGATGGCGTGGTTCATGCGCAAGCTGGAGCTGCCTGCTGTCCCTGTGCTGCTGGGTATGGTGCTGGGCAATATGACGGAGACCAATTTCCGCCGCGCCCTGCTCATCTCGGACGGAAGCCCAAGCATCTTCTTCGGCAGCGTGTACTGCTGGATCTTCATTGCGCTGATCGTAGTGGTCATCCTCGGCATCCTGCGCGGCAAGATGAAGGAAGCGAAAGTGAAACAGTAAAGAAAGGGAAAAAATCGTGGCATATAACATCATCTTTTATTTCAGTGACCAGCAGCGCTGGGACACCTGCGGCTGCTTCGGTCAGCCGCTGAACATCACGCCCAATCTGGACGAGCTGGCAGCGGAGGGCGTGAAGTTTGACAACGCCTTTTCGCCCCAGCCGGTGTGCGGACCCTGCCGCGCCCTGTTCCAGACCGGTAAATACCCCACCGAGACCGGCTGCTTCCGCAACAACCTGATGCTGCCCTCCCAGATCAAGACGCTGGGCGAGTACATGGAAAAGGATGCCGGTTATGAGACGGCCTACATCGGAAAGTGGCATCTGGCCTCGGACGGCGAGCTGGAAAAAAAGCCCACCGTTGACCACACCATCACCGCTGTTCCGCTGGAGCTGCGCGGTGGCTATACCGGTTACTGGCGTGCTGCGGATGTGCTGGAGTTCACCTCCCACGGCTACGATGGCTATGTGTTTGATGAGAACAACAACCGCATCGATTTCAAGGGCTACCGTGCCGACTGCATTAACCAGTTTGCGCTGGACTATCTTGACCAGTATGCCGGCGAAAAGCCCTTCTTCATGACCGTGTCGCAGATCGAGCCGCACCATCAGAACGACCATAATCACTACGAAGGCCCCAACGGTTCCAAGCAGCGATTCGCAGATTTTGTTCTGCCGGAAGATCTGAAGGCTCTGGGTGGAAACGCAGCGGAAGAGTACCCGGATTATCTGGGCCAGTGTGCCAGCCTTGATGAAAACCTTGGTAAGCTGGTGTCAAAGCTGAAAGAAAAAGGCCTGTATGATAATACAGTTATCCTCTATGCTTCCGACCATGGCTCTCACTTCAAGACCCGCAACCGTGACGCGCACCTGAACGGCTATGATGATTACAAGCGCTCCTGCCATGACGGTTGCCTGCATGTGCCGCTGGTCATCTGTGGCGGCCCGTTCAAGGGTGGCAAGGAGATCACCGACCTGGTCAGCACCGAAAGCATTCCCAAAACTCTGCTGGCTCTGGCAGGCGTGGATGTCGGTGATAAGATGATCGGTGAAAATCTGCTTGACGTTGTGGAAAAGAAAAACCATAATAGAGTCAATGAGGTCTATGCACAGATTTCGGAAAGCCGTTGCGGACGCTGCATCCGTACTGCAGATTATATGTATTCTGTCTATGCACCCGGCGTCAACGGCGGCGAGGCTGCGGCATCCGATGTTTATGCAGACGACTTCCTTTACGATATGCAGAAAGACCCGTGGCAGCTGAACAATGTGGTCGCGGATCCTGCATATGCTGCGGTCAAGGCGGAACTTCGTGAACGTCTGCTGAATTGGATTCAGCACGCGGAAGGCAGCCGCCCCACTATCACCGACTGAAAAGGAGCGCTTGCCCATGCTCTCGGCTGTTGAGAAAAAATCCGATCAGGTTTATCGCTGGCTTCTGGCTTATATTGACGAAAACAAATTTTCCGGGAACCAGCGTTTGCCTTCGGAAAATGCGCTCTGCCGGAAGCTGGGTGTCAGCCGAGAAACGATACGAGTGGCCATCGACCAGTTGGTAGCAGAAGGACTCGTGTACAAGCTCAAGGGAAGTGGGACTTATTTCCACCGGGAAAAAGTAATGACGCGGGATTTGAACACAGATGATGCCCTTTATAAAATCGGCCTTGTCCTGCAGGGACAGGATACAAGTGCCAATTCGGGATTAATCGAAGGGGTTCGCAGTGTTCTGACGCAGGAGCAGGTTGACCTCCATGTATTTCTGACCGATAACAAATTCTGCAACGAACGCCGCTGTCTGGAGACTGTGGTACATCAGAATTTTCACGGTTTTATCGTGGATGGTGTCAAATCGAGCATCCTCAGCCCAAATTTTGACTGCTACAAGGAGCTTTACCGACGTAAGATCCCGGTGATATTCTACAACAACTTCTATCGGAACTTGCGCTGCCCCCGCGTAACGATCAATGACATCGAATGTGCCCATCAGCTGATAGGACGCCTGATGGATGCCGGACACAGCCACATTGCAGGCATCTTCGTGTACGACAACTACCAGAGCGTAGAAAAGTTTCAAGGCATGGCGGAAGCGATGCGAAATCGTGGTTTGGAACTGAACGATGATTACATCAAGTGGTGTATTTCGGACGAAGCCCACAACGAAAGCTATGTCCGTTCCATTGAAAGATTTCTGAAGAGCATCCCTAAATGCACCGCTATCGTCTGCTGCAACTACATCATCTATCGGCTGGTCATGAAAACCCTGCAGAAAATGGGGAAGACTGTACCCGAAGATTATTCGCTGGTCTGTTTTGATTATTCCGAAGAAACTTATCGGCAGGAGGATGTTACCTGCTCCGTGGAGCAAGGCTTCGAGATGGGACGTCAGCTTGCGCTGCGGCTTATGGAGATGATTTCCACCGGCGAATGCGATGACCGGAACTACACTTATGTCATGAAGCCCATCCTCTACGATGGCCATTCCATCCGGAAGATCAAAAAGGTAAAATAAAGATTCTCCCGGAGGCAGTACTGCTCTCCGGGAGAATCTCTTTATCGGTTTTGTTGTGCCAGAAAATGTGCAGCAGTATGCAGGCGCGGAAGCACATAGGCAAAGAACTGCTTATACGCTGCGCAAAAGCGGTTGCTTCCAGAGGCATCCCAATCTCGCTTGCATCCGCCCCGACAGAGCAGCTGATAAGCACATGCTGCGCATTCCGCCGGGCGTTTGCGGCCCTGTGCCAGAAATGTCTGGCTTGTGGGAGAATCAAGAGCATCTTCAACGGTACAGTGGCTCAGATTTCCCAGCTTCCACTCATCCAGAACATAAAAGTCACAGGGATAAAGGCTTCCGTCACCCTCCACCGTGAGATAATGGCCGCAGGAGCCGGAGGAAGCGCAGGAGGTAGGCGGCATTCCCAGCAGGATACGCAGATAGTCCTCAAAATTGCGAACGCTGATATAATTGCCTCGTTGCAGCTGCTGATACCAAGTATCAAAGATGCCGCACAGAAAACGACCATAAAGTTCCGGCGTTAGAGAATATGCCTGCCCTCCAATCGTATCAAGTGGGTCAAGACATGGGATGAATTGCAGATTGTGCTGTCCCAACTCGCAGAGGCTTTTGAAGGCTCGCTGCGGCTTTCTGGCCAGCTGTCCGGTTACAACACAGAGCAGATTCGTTTCGACCCTGTAGGCATCCAGCAGCGCAAGCGCATGAATTACTTTATCCCATGTGCCCTGCCCAGCTGCGTCCAGCCGATAGAGATCATGGTTCTCCTGTGTGCCGTCCAGAGAGAGGCCTACGAGGAAAGAGTTGGCTTTGAAAAAGGAAGCCCACTCTTCATCCAGACAAATGCCATTGGTCTGGATGCTGTGGAACACAGAGATATTGCGCTGCATGGAACGCTCCGTTTCCAGAAAGAACCGGAAGAAATCCAACCCGGCAAGAGTCGGTTCGCCGCCCTGAAACAGAAAATGGACGCTGCCGCCTTCCTCTGTGGCTGCAAAAGCCTTTTCAACCAGTTCTCCTGCCATTTCATGGGAAAGCAGTCCCATATTTTTGCAGGCTCGGCTGTTGGAAACATCGTCATAAAAGCAGTACCGGCAACGCAGATTGCACAGGCTGGACGCTGGCTTGACGAGAAATGTATTATGTTTCATAGAGATTCCCTCCGTGCTTCGCAGTTCTTAAAACAAGGATACCGGAAAATACGGGCTTTCGCAAGCAGTAACAGTTAAAAGCTGTTTGAAATAGTAAGAAAACAAATATAGTTGTCCGAAAATCAAAAAAGGAGAAGAAAACTTGTATGGATGAAAATAAAACATACGGTACACGGTTAGCACGGCTTTGGAAGCTGTTTTTGAGTACGCTGTACATTAGCAGCTTTACCTTCGGCGGCGGCTTTGTCATCGTGACCTTTATGAAGAAAAAATTTGTAGATGAGCTGCACTGGATCGATGAACAGGAAATGCTGGATATGACAGCGTTGGCGCAGTCCTCTCCGGGCGCAATCGCGGTCAATGCTGCAATTCTGGTAGGCTGGCAGGTAGAAGGCTTGATTGGAATGATCGTGGCAGTGTTGGGCACCATCATCCCACCTATGGTCATTCTTTCAGTCATTTCTGTGTTCTACAATGCTTTTGCCACCAATCGCTATATCGCGTTGTTACTCAAGGGAATGCAGGCTGGTGTGGCGGCGGTCATTCTGGATGTTGTATTCGACCTCGGCGGCAAGGTGCTGAAGACCCGCTCATGGGTGTATATTGTCCTGATGGTCGCAGCGTTTGTCGCAAATACGGTGTTTGATGTCAATGTGGTGGTGGTCATCCTTGCCGCTGCAGTATTCGGCGTGGTGCTGGCTCTGGTCCAGTGGAAAAAAGGTGGTGCAAAATGATCTACTTACAGCTTTTTCTCAGCTTTTTGCAGGTGGGTATGTTCAGCGTAGGCGGCGGCTATGCGGCCATGCCGCTGATCCAGAGCCAAGTGGTGGAACAACATGGCTGGCTGACGATGCAGGAGTTTACTGACCTCATCACGATTGCAGAAATGACCCCTGGTCCCATTGCGGTCAACTCGGCAACTTTTGTTGGTTTGCGTATCGCGCAGGTACCCGGAGCCATCATTGCAACACTAGGTTGCATTACACCGGCGCTGTTCTTTGTTTCACTTCTATCCTACATCTATCGTAAATACAAGGATATTTCTCTGCTGCAAAGTGTTCTGGCCTGCCTGCGTCCGGTCATTGTAGCGCTTATCTTTGGTGCAGGTCTTTCTATACTGTCTATGGTGGTGTTCGGAGAGAGTGCAAAGACGCTCGCCAACGTAGACTGGATCGGCATCGGCAGTTTTGCATCGGCATTTTTTGTGCTACGGAAGCTCAAGTGGAATCCCATCCTGACCATGTGCCTGTGCGGCGTGGCCGGGCTTGGACTTCACATTTTGCTCGGAATATAATCTTAAGACAATTTGTCTGTTGGAATCATGAAAATAAATCATTGGGCTTGCAATCAGGGCAAAACTGTGGTATATACATTATACGAAACATTGCTTTAATGAACGTATTACCGTTCAATGACGTATAAAATGGAGGTGCTCGCCATGACCGCCGTGATCTATGCTCGCTATTCCTCGGACAACCAGCGTGAAGAATCCATCGAGGGTCAGATTCGTGAATGCACGGCGTATGCTAAGAAAAACGGCATCACCATCGTCAAGCACTACATTGACCGTGCTATCTCCGCCAAAACGGACAACCGCCCGGAATTCCAGCAGATGATTAAGGACAGCGACAAGAAGCTGTTTGACATTGTGCTGGTCTGGAAGCTGGACCGTTTTGCCCGGAACCGCTACGACAGTGCCCGGTATAAGACCCAACTCAAGAAGAACGGTGTCAAGCTTATGTCTGCCACCGAGATCATCTCCGAAGGACCGGAGGGCATCATTCTGGAATCGGTGCTGGAGGGCTATGCGGAGTACTACTCTGCCGACCTTGCTGAAAAGGTTGTCCGCGGACAGACGGAGAACATCCTGAAAGGACGCTGCAACGGTGGTCGTGGAACATTTGGCTATACGCTGGATTCTGAGCGGAAATTTCACATTGACCCGCTTGCCTCTCCTTTTGTGCTGGAATCGTTCAGGAAGTACCGGGATGGTCTTACAATGAAAGAGATTCGGGACTGGCTGAATGAAAATGGTATCAAAAATCCGGTGGGCGGTGCGTTTACTTATAACAGTGTCGAACACATGCTCAAGAATCGGCGGTACATCGGAGAATTGAAATTCCGGGACGTGGTCGTGCCAGATGCAATTCCGCCCATCGTGCCGCTGGAACTTTTCGACGATGTGCAGGAGAAGATGTTGAAAAACAAGAAAGCCCCTGCCCGGAGAAAGGCAGAGGATGATTACCTTCTGACCACCAAGCTGCACTGCGGTTACTGCGGGGCGCTGATGTTTGGTGAAAGCGGAACGAGCCGGACGGGAGAAGTCCACCGCTATTATAAATGTGCGACTGCCAAAAAGAAGAAGGGCTGTAAGAAGAAAACCGTCCGCAAAGCAGCAGCCATGGAGCGTTTCATATTCTGCCAGCAGCTCCGATCCAGCGGCACGATGAATGCAGCCGTCCACCCCGCCCCCGCCGAGCAGCGAGTTGTTTGCGGCATTCACTATTGCGTCAACTCTCATTTCGGTTATATCATTTTCAACAATTTGCAGCGGCATGGCAAACTCCTTTTTGGATACAAGCATTACGCCCTCCTGTATGGAAATCTTCAAGGAAAACGGTGCGATTGCAAACCTGTTTACAAAATTCGCAATTTCTATGGCACAGTTCCTGCTGCCATTTTTAATCACCTTCGTTGCAGCAAGAGATATGTCCTTCCGCACACTGTATTTCCTGGCGGCAGGCATCATCATCGTAGATGGTATCTTCCTTGCCATTCTGCCGTTCCCTCCCAAGGAGGAGGCACCTAAGGCGGCAGACGGCACAGTGGAAAAGAGAAAAATGAAGCTGACACCCTCCGCAATTTTGCTGGTTTGCATCGGCTTCACCGCATCCACAACCTTCATGCTGTTCATGAACTGCAATCAGGAGCTGCGCAAGCTGTATGGCATGACATATCCCTCCATGATTCAGTCCTTCTATTCCGCGGGCATCATCTGCGCAGTCCTTCTGGCAGCGGCACTGATGAAAAAGGGTTTGAAGCCCATCCGCGTTCTGGTTATCTATCCTTGTGTTGCATTCTGCGCGCTGCTGCTGATGTATTTCGTGCAGATTCTGCAGATTTGTATGATTGGCGGCTTCTTAATCGGCTACTTCGCAGCAGGCGGCGTATTGCAGCTGGCAACCTCTACGGCGAATGAAATGTTCCCCAGAGATAAGGGGAAAATCACAGCAGTTGTTATGATTGCATCCTCCATTGCAAACTATGCGGTGCTGAATGTCGCAAGCCTGCTTTCCAAGGTGGGCGGCGTAGAGGGCCCCAGATATATTCTGCTGT
>ENA-ORCN01002284-ORCN01002284.1-human-gut-metagenome-genome-assembly--contig:-NODE-2284-length-10609-cov-7.610141_pt1 | contig 10609 bp, 7 predicted proteins | sample MGYA00242984_ERZ507984 | MGnify/ENA primary metagenome ERZ507984 (study PRJEB26167, sample SAMN06115395) | human gut metagenome | host: Homo sapiens | place: China:Hubei | collected 2016-05-19 | study... | reverse complement strand
GGGCATGGTGAACAGCTTGGCGAGGAGCAGGCGGTTGCGCTCGCCGCCGGAAAGCGTGTGTACCGGAACCCTGAGCCTTTCTCCCAGCGTATGCTGTTCGTCTTCCAGCGCCGCCATCTTGCCGGGCAGGGCTTCCAATTCGTCCTTGAGCATTTGAAGTTCGCGCTGTTCCTTGAAGGTCAGCTTGCGCGGGCCGATCTTGGCGGGCGGGGCCAGCGGCTTGGGTTTCGGCTTGTCGGTGTGGGCAGCCACGGGCTCGGGGCGCTGGCGCAGCCAGTCCGTGTACCCGCCCACGTACTCGCGCACCTGCCCGTCGCCTTCGAGCGCCAGCGTGGTGGTGACGAGGTTGTCGAGGAACTCGCGGTCGTGGCTGACCATGAGCACCGTCCCTGAATAGCTGGCGAGCAGCTCTTCAAGCAGTTCCAGCGTCTCCACGTCCAGATCGTTGGTGGGTTCGTCGAGAACCAGCAGGTTGGAGGGCATGGTGAACAGCTTGGCGAGGAGCAGGCGGTTGCGCTCGCCGCCGGAAAGCGTGTGTACCGGAACCCTGAGCCGGTCCGATTCAAAGAGGAAGTCCATGAGGTAGCTGGCCACATGCCGCTGCTGCCCGTTGATGGTCACGGTGTCGTTGCCGTTCGCCACGTTGTCCATGACCGATTTTTCAGGATCGAGCGAGGAGCGGAGCTGATCGAAATAGCTGACTTCGAGCCGCGTCCCGTGCCGGATGGAGCCTTCCGTGGGTTCGAGTTCGCCGAGAAGGAGGCGGAGCAGGGTGGTCTTGCCCACGCCGTTGTTGCCGATGAGCCCGATGCGGTCCCCGCGCTGGATGATGGTCGAAAAGGCGTTGAATACGCGGTAGCCGTCTGGGTAGGCGAATCCCGCCTGTTTCGCCTCGATAACCAGCTTGCCGGAGCGTTCCGCCTCCTGCGCGAGCATGGAAACGACGCCCTGACGCGACACGCGGGCCATCCGTTCGGAACGCATGGCCTGCAGCGCGCGGACGCGGCCCATGTTGCGGGTGCGGCGGGCCTTGATGCCTTGCCGTATCCACGCTTCTTCCTGCGCGAGTTTCTTGTCGAAGGCCGCGGCCTGTTTTTCCTCGGCGTCGAGGCGTTCCTCCCGGCGTTCGAGGAACTGGTCGAACGTGCAGGCATAACTGTAGAGATGGGAGCGGTCCACCTCTACAATCCGCGTGGCGAGGCGGCGCACAAAGGCGCGGTCATGGCTGATGAAGACGAAGGTCTTGACCCGCCGGACGAGGAAATCTTCCAGCCATGCGATGGTCTTGATGTCCAGATGGTTGGTGGGCTCGTCGAGCAGCAGGTTTTCGGAGGCGACGAGGGCGCGGGCCAGCGCCACGCGGCGCTTGTTCCCGCCGGAGAGCGTGGCGAAGTCCGCCTCGGGATCGAGCCCGAGCTGGTTGATCGCCTCAAGGATGTCGCCGTGGCGTTCCCAGCCTTCCCCGGTCTGGAGGAGATTGCGGGCCAGCGCCAGCTTGGCGGCGGAGAGCTGATCCTCGCGGCCCGTGGCAATGAGATGGGCCGCGGCCAGCGCTTCGCCTTCCTTGCCGAGCCCTGAGGCCACCACGCCGAAGACCGGGCCGCTCCAATGATCGGGCACAGCCTGCGGCATATGCCCGAACGTGACGCCCGGCGTGCGGACGATGGTGCCGCCGTCGGGCGTGAGGTCGCCGGACAGCAGGGCCATCAGGGACGACTTGCCGACGCCGTTGCGCCCGACGAGACAGACCCGCTCACCCTGCTCCACATGCAGGTCGACGGTATCAAGAAGCGTCTTGCCGCCCAGATTGAGCGTGACGCCCTGTAAACTCAAAAGTGCCATGAACTCCCTCGCAGGATACGCGAAAACGGATCGCGGGAACGTTTGTTGCGTAAGAAAGAGCGCGGCGGGAACGCTTGGGGGGACCTTTCCGGCCGCCCGGAGCGCGCCGCGCGGCGCTGACGGTACGGATTCTGTCCCGAAAGATATGCCGCTTCCTTAAAAGAAGCAAGGGAATGGCCCTGATGCCGCTCCTGCCGCCATGTCGGGCGTGATGATGCGGCGCTTGTTCCATGATTCTTTTGACACCGAAAAACTCTGAAGAGCGCCCCGCGTTGCCACTGCCTTTTTTTTGAGGTATGGTCATGGCAAATGTCCTTGGCTGTTCTGTGGGGAGTGGCTCTGTTCGGAAGCCGGGGAAACGAACGTTCTCATGGGTGGATGAGGAAATCATGAAAGTGCGCAATCCCTTTGCTGGTCTGTTGGCCCTGTTTTTTGTGGTCGCGTGGTGCCTGAGCGGCTCCGCAGCGTTCGCCAAGCCCCTTGTGCCTCTTCGCACGGCATGGCTCGGCGAGCATGAAACGTTTTTGGTCTGGTACGCCAGAGAAAAGGGATGGGACAAGGCTGAAGGGCTGGATCTCGAATTGCTGCCCTTTGAGTCCGGTAAAAACGTCATTGACGAAATGCAGTCGTCCAATTGGGCCATTGCCGGCGTTGGCGCCATGCCCGCGCTGACCGCTTCGTTGAGCAGCCGTCTGTACATCGTCGGCATCGGCAACGACGAATCCGCTTCCAACGCTATTTTCACGCGTGCCGACAGCCCCATCCTCAAGATGAAGGGTTTTAACCCCAACTGCCCGGAAGTGTACGGCAATCCCGGATCCGTGCGCGGGAAGACCTTCATCGTCCCCAAGGGCACGTCCGCTCACTACATGCTGAGCCGCTGGCTGCACGTCCTTGGCCTGAACGAGCGTGACGTCAACATCGTCGACATGCAGCCGTCCGAAGCCATGAAGGCGTTTGCCGACGGCCAGGGCGACGCCATCGCGCTGTGGGCCCCCCAGACCTTTGAAGCCGAAAAGCTCGGCCTGAAGACCGTCGCGCACTCCAGCGACTGCAATGCCCGCCAGCCCATCCTGCTCGTCGCCAATATGGATTATGCCAACAAGCACAAGAGCGACATTGTGGCCTTCCTCCGCGTGTATCTCCGCAGCGTGGACATGATGAAGAAGACCCCCGCCGAGGACCTTGCCGACGACTACATGCGTTTCTACAATGCGTGGACCGGCAAGACCATGACCCGTGAGGAAGCCATCCGCGACATCAAGGATCACCCGGTATACGCTCTCGACCAGCAGCTTGATATGTTCAAGCAGAGCTATGGGACCAGCGAACTGCGTGAATGGCTGCATGATATCGTTTCCTTCCAGAACGAGAGCGGCGAACTGGATCGGCGTGACTTGGCCCGCCTTGAGCGCCTCCATTACGTCACCGACATTTACCTGAAGGCTGTGAAGGCACCCTCCAAAAAGTAGTTTCTCGCACCGAAAAATGTTTTTGAAGGTGGTTCCGGGATGTTGCGTTCCGGAACCACTCTTGTTTGAGAAAGAGGAGGCGATTTTTGTGAAGTTCTGTTTGACTTTTTCCGTTTGTTTGAGAAAAATCGCCTTCCGTCTTGTTTCTTCCCGGAAAAACGCAGGCTGCCCGTGTTCTTTTCGCGCGGCCCGTTTTTGTGTGTTCGTTTAACCGGAGCGGCTCCGTGGCCGTTCCGGTTTCATCTGTGTGCCATACGGGTAACAGGTCGGTATCAAAGTATGTTTTTGAAAAATGAAGGGATCTTGAGCTTTTTCAGGCCGTGCAGGAATACGGTTGTGGAAAAGTTTTTCACAAGCCAGTGCATAACAGGGCCCCCTCATATGAAAACCCTTGTCTCCCAAGGGTAAAGAAAACATCGGAGAAGTGGCGGTATTGCAAAAAGGCCTGTCATTACGGGTAACTTTTTTATCCTCCTTTGTGGGAAGCCTTTTGCGCCCCGACGGGCAGAAACTCCGCGAATCTGCTTTGTCACAGGACAAGTCAAACGCTAGAAGAATCGGATATGAAAACTCAGTGGCTCAAAATCTGTGAAGATCTGCAAAACAGGCTCAACCCCGGCACCTACAAGGTTTGGGTTGCGCCTCTCACCGCCGACCTTGAAGGGGAGGGGAAGATCCGTCTGTCCGCCCCCAATGGATTTGTGGCGACGTGGGTACGCGATCGCCTGCTGAACGACATTTCCGATGCGGCCTCCGCCATTTTCGGGCGGACGATGGAAATCAGCGTGGTCGCGGGCAATCCTCCCGCCAAACCGAGCCGTTCCGTTCCGGGGCGTCCTGCCGTCTCCGTTGAGGGTGAGCCCGCTCCGGCCCGTCGTCCCCGTACGGCTCCCGCGCCCCGTCCGGTGGCCGCTCCGTCCCTGCTTTCTTCCGCTGCCGAGCAGCTTTCCCTGCCCATCACCATGCCCGTGAACCAGTCCGTCCCGCACAACTGGCGGTACGCGTTCGACAGCTTTGTGGTCGGCCCCACCAATGACATGGCCTATGCCGCGGCGCGCAACATGGCGCGTTCCGGTGCCGCCGTGGATACCTTGTTCCTCAGCTCCGGGCCCGGGCTCGGCAAGACGCACCTCACGCAGGCCGTGGGGCAGGCTCTGTGCGAGGCCAGCAACCGCTCCAATCCCAAGGTCGAGTATCTGACCGCCGAAGAGTTTTCGAGCTGTTTTGTGCAGGCCCTCCAGTCGCGGACCGTGGATCGCTTCAAGGGGCGTTTCCGCGATGTGGATTTGCTGCTCCTTGAGGACGTGCATTTCCTCCAGGGCAAGGAAAAGATGCAGGATGAGGTGCTTTCCACCATCAAGTCCCTGCAGGAAAAGGGAAGCCGCGTCGTCCTGACGAGTTCCTTTGCGCCCTGCGAGCTGCGGAACGTGGACAACAGCCTCGTGTCGCGTTTCTGTTCGGGGTTCCTCGCCGGTATTGAAAAGCCCGACGCCAGCACGCGCCGCCGTATCCTTCAGGAGAAGGCCCGCCAGAACAACGCGCTGTTGTCCGATACGGTGGTGGATGTGCTGACCGAGCGCCTCACCGGGGATATCCGGCAGTTGGAAAGCTGCGTGCACAACCTGCTGCTCAAGGCCAAGCTGCTTGGCTGTACCATTTCCGTGGAAATGGCGCAGGAAATTCTGGCGCAGTACAGCCTTGACGATCCTTTTGTGGATGTGGATTCCATTATCCGCAAGGTGTGCGAAGGGTTCGGCCTCTCGCCCGAGCAGTTGGCATCCCGCAGCCGGAAGCAGAATCTGGTGGTGGCCCGCAACACGATTTTCTATCTCGCCCGCAAGCACACCGAGTTGTCCTTGCAGGACATCGGCGACAAGTTTTCCCGCCGTCATTCCACGGTGCTCAAGGGTATCGCTTCGGTTGAGCGCGAGCTGCGCCGCGAGTCGCCCCTCGGACGTCAGATTGCCGGCACGCTGGCTTTGCTGGAGCGGCGTTAGGTTGCATGGGGAAACCGGGGAAGGGAAAGCTTTTCTAAAGAAAGGGGGTACCCCCACGCTTTTCCCTCCCTTGCCCGGACTCCATCCCTCCCTTCCCAAAGGCTTTTGATTTTATCGAATCCTTCATTGTGGGTTTTCGGATTTCGTGAACGGCTTTTTTGAAAAGAAAAGGGCATCCCGTTGGATGCCCTTTTGCGTTACGGCGTTGGTCGATTAAGGGAGCGAAACGACCGAAACATGCAACCACTCGCGTGGGGGTGGTTGCTGACTGGAAAACGAAGGAACTTTCAGCCTTGCCTTCCCATTTCGTAAAAGCCTTGGGAAGGAGAGAGGAGGGAGGAGGAAAACCCTTCTCAAGAAGGCTTTCCTCTCCCCTCTCCCGATTTTCCTCTTTCCTTTTTTCACTCCACAGGCGGATTCCAGCCGCTGTCTCCGCCCGCGCCGGTGGTGGTAATGAAGCGGACTGCGGAGACCGTGCCGTCCGGGGCGACGCGGGCCATGATGCGGAAGGTCGTGGGCTTGCCGTGCCGCCGTACCTGAATATCGTCAACCCAGCCGATGGTCGAGCCGAAGCGCAGATCGCTGAATACGTATTCTGTATATCCCCCAAGGGGCCCCTCCAACGGAATTTCAGCCTCAAGGGCGGGGTAGAGGGCAAAGCGCTCGTACGCGCGGAACATGCGGTCCTTCGCGGCAAGCTCGGCCCAGAGAGGCTGCGGCGGCTTGGCGTAGGTAATGAACGTCTGAGGCTCCTCAGTGAACACCGTATAGCCCGCTACGTCCCAGACGTTCCCGCGATCCAGAATGAGTTTCCAGTGGAAAGGCGTGAAGGCGTCGGGAACGAGATGCACGGCGCGCACATCATCCCAGAGGCCCTTTCCACGCTGCCCGGGAGTCAAATCCTCACTGAGAAGCTCTTGGGTGAAAACGTCGGGCGTGTAATGGCTGTCCTTGAGATGCGCCTCAAGCCCCACCCGTGTGGCCAGCGAGCCGAGCGGGTAGAGGATGGTCCAGAGCAGCAGGCCGATCATGACGGCGCGCCGCTTCCGCCAGAATATGAGCCCAAGGGCCAACGGCAGGAGAAGCAACGGGTCTACGATAAACAGCGCATTCAAACGTACCCTGTAGTCGCTGAACGGCAGAAAGACCTGCGTGCCGTACGAATTCATGCAGTCCAAAAAAATGTGATGCAGAATGAGCAGGTAGGCCACGAGCCATGCCAGCGTCAGCGGCCAGCCGAATGGCGGAGAGTCATCGGGGACTTTGGGGACCCGCCAGCGGTTCATCAGCCAGGGGATGAGGGCAAGGAGGAAAGCGAGCCCCAAACCGCCGACGAACGAATGGGTGATCCCCCGGTGGTACTCAATGTATTGCAGCGGGGTGTGGGTAAAGAAGACATCCATATCGGGAGAAGCCGCTACCAGCGCCGCCCATGCCGGAAGCCACCAGCGGCGTTTCCCCGGCAGGGCGCAGCCAATGACGGCTCCGCTCAAGGCATGTGTGATCGGTTCCATAGCGTTCCTTATCTTGCAAAAAAAGAAGGGGAAGGGCTTTTTCCGTGAAAAGCCTTCTTCCCCGGTGTCTCGCCAAATGGTGCGGCGTATCACAGTGTTTTGTGCCGAGAGCACCTGCCGCATTCAACAGGAAAATAAGCTCGGATTGCCCTTGCGCAAGCTATCACTCCCGAGAGCCAACCAGCGATCAAAAGCGACTCCAAGGGAGTGCCAGAGACGCGTTCAGGGCGGCATTGAGGGAATACGGTTTTTCTAGAAAACAAAAGCCATTGCGTGCATCAATGCTGCGAAAAGGCAACACTGCCCTGACCAAGCAGGTCGTGCATGTGGACCATGCCGAGCAGGCGGCGCTCTTCGTCAGCAATGGGCAACACCGTGATCGCTTTGCTTTCCATGAGCTCAAGAAGCGTGGCGACCGTGTCGCCTCGGGTCCCGCAGCGGGGAGAAGGCGTCATGACGGTGCTGACCGGGGCCTCGGGATTGAGCGTCCCGCGGCAAACGGCCCGCCTGACGTCGCCGTCGGTCAGGATGCCGCTGATCCTGTGTTCGCCATCGAGCAGAAGCACGGCTCCAAGCTTGCCTTGATCCAGTTGACGCAGGGCTTCCGACAAGAGGCTTGTTTCGGAAAGCTGAGGAAGGCCCTCGGTCCGCATGACTTCGCTGACGTTGAGCTTCAGGCGTTGCCCCAGACTGCCTCCGGGATGGTAGCGCAGGAAATCTTTTTCCGTAAATGATTTTAGCTGCATCAGACAAACGGCCAGCGCATCGCCGAGGGCGAGGACCGCAGTGGTCGAGGCTGTGGGGGCAAGCCCGTGCGGGCAGGCTTCACGGGGTACGCCCGAATGCAGCGTCACGTCGGCAAGGCGGCCAAGGGTGGAGTCCTCCCGTCCCGTCATGGCGATCAGGCTGGTGCCGAGCGATTTCAGCGCGGGCAGGATGGCGTTCAGCTCCGCCGTTTCACCGGAATTGGAGATGGCAATGATGACGTCGTCTTTGCGGAGGCTCCCCAGATCTCCGTGGGCTCCTTCCACGGGATGGAGAAAGAAGGCCGGTGTACCGGTCGAAGAAAAGGTGGCGGCAAGCTTGCGGCCGACCAGGCCGGATTTGCCGATGCCGGTCACGACCACACGCCCGGTGCACGCCGCCAGAAGCCCCAGCGCAAGGACGAGGGGGGCTTTTTCCGGCGTCCGGGCGTTGAGCCGGTCCCGCACGGCGGCGAGCCCGGCGATTTCGGTATTCAGAACGTCCTGCGCGAGCTTGATGAGCGCGGCGGGTCCGGTATGGGAAGGTACGGATTGGGTCATGGGAAAACGTCCTTGAAGCGGCATGGGCGTGCCGTCGTTACAAGAGAAAAAGAGAGCGAACAAGAAGCATAGAAAAAGAATGGCCCGCAGGCAAGCTGGCGGGGCGGCCATCTCTCATGCGGAGAACAATATTTCTCAGCCTGTTGACGATATATGTCGGTTCACGTACTCACGAAAGAGGCTGTTCCGTCCGTTTTTCCCTCCTCGCATCCTTCTTTTACGATATGGAAGCCTTTCACAATATTGCAAGGCGAAGCCCGTTCGGGTATCCACCTCTCTCTACCATTTCATTTGGGAGTCCCCTATTATGGATATTAAGGAAGTCCGCGCCAACGCCAAAGAGCGCATGAAGGGTTTTTGCCGTGTTTGTCCCGTGTGCGATGGGCGCGCCTGCGCAGGCGAAACGCCCGGTATGGGCGGCATCGGAACCGGGAGCGCGTTCAAGAACAATGTGGCCGCGCTTGCCGGCATCCGTCTGAACATGCGTCTGATTCATGAGGTCAAGAAGCCCGTCACGGAAACGGAGGTGCTCGGATTCAGGTTGCGCCTGCCCGTGCTGGCCGCTCCCATAGGGGGAACCTCCTTTAATATGGGCGGGGCCCTTTCCGAGGCGGAATACGCGCGGGCCATCGTATCCGGCTGCCGCGAAGCGGGCATTGTCGGCTGTGTCGGCGACGGCGCGCCGGATGAACTGCACGAAGCGGGGAATGCCGCCATCGCCGCCGAAGGCGGCTGGGGGATTCCGTTCATCAAGCCGTGGGAAGGCGAGGAACTGGAGCGCAAGATGTGCAGGGCCGCAGCCACCGGAACCCGTGTGCTCGGCATGGACATTGACGCAGCCGGGCTGATTGCCCTGGCCCGCATGGGGCGCCCCGTGTCTCCGAAAACGTGCGCCGAATTGGCGGCCATCGTTGATCGTTCGCATGAGCTTGGTATGAAATTCGTGCTCAAGGGCATCATGACGGTCGAAGATGCCATCGCCGCCGAGCGCGCCGGATGCGACGGCATCGTGGTTTCCAACCACGGCGGGCGGGCTCTGGATCATACGCCGGGGACCATCGAGGTCCTTCCCGCCATCGCCGCGCAGGTCAAGGGCCGCATGGCCGTTTTGATGGATGGCGGCATCCGTGACGGGCTCGACGTGCTCAAGGCGTTGGCCTTCGGCGCGGACGCCGTGCTGATTGGCCGTCCCTTCTGTCTCGCCGCCGTGGGGGGCGGTTCCGAAGGCGTGAAGCTGACGGCGGATCATCTTTACAATCAGCTTGTGCGCAGCATGGTGTTGACAGGCTGCCCGTCCGTCCGCGAAGCCGGGCGCCACCTCGTCAGTACGGCCCATCTCGCCTAATCCATACGGAGTTTTCATGAAAGTCAGTTTGCCTCAAAGGAACAAGCTCGCTCAGTCCATGTTGTGGAACCTCTTCCTGCTGACTGTCGGCGCTGTTTTCTTTTCTCTCGGCGCGCAGGCTGTGGCCGCGCATCACGGCTTCCTTACCGGGGGGATTTTCGGTGCCGGTCTGCTCGGCTGGTATACGACCGGGCTGTTTACGCCCGCGATCTGGTACCTGTTGATCAATATACCGCTGTTCTTCGTGTCGTGGTTCCAAATCGGGCGTCAGTTTTTCTTCTACAGCCTGTACGGAAGCCTTGCGACCACGATCATCAGTGAACTTATCACGTTTCAGGTCCCGATTCAGGATCACTTCTACGCGGCGATTACGGCGGGCGTCCTTTGCGGTACGGGTACCGGGCTCATGCTGCGGACGCTGGGGTCCGGCGGCGGCCTGGATCTCATCGGTGTTATCCTGAACAAGCGCTGGAACATCGGCATCGGGCGGTTTAATTTCTGCTTCAACGCGGTGATGTTCCTCGCTTCTATGGCGACCATTTCCCTTGATATGGTCATCGTGTCGTTCATTCAGGTTTTCGTGGCCTCCGCGACCATCGAATACGCGCTCCGCATGGGCAGCCAGAGGAAGATGGTCTACGTGGTCACCGATCGGGGCGAGGCGCTGTGCGAGGCGATCATCGCCGAAGGCTACGGCGGCGCGACCGTGCTCAAGGGCAAGGGCGCGTACAGCGGCGGCGACCGCGAGATCATCCTTACCGTAACCAACAACATCATGTTGCGGCGCTTGGAGAACCTTGTTTTCGCCATTGACGACAAGGCTCTCTTCATCGTGGAGAATACCTTCTACGTTTCCGGCACCCGGTATCCGCGGAAGTCGATTATTTAGGAGAACCCTTTTGGGGAAGGAAGATGCCTTTTTTCAAAAGGGGCCCTTCCTCCTCCCCAAACCGCACCTCCATCCTCCTCAACCTTTTGTAATGGCAGATGATGGTTGCTGTGACGCGGATGGCGGCTTTACCGGAGTCCCCCTGTTTTGCTCCAGAAGAGAACCATTTTCCGGATGCCATAAACAAAAGAGCCCTTCAGGAAGCATCCTGAAGGGCTTTTTTCATAAACACAAAGACGTGTTCCC
>ENA-ORCN01002283-ORCN01002283.1-human-gut-metagenome-genome-assembly--contig:-NODE-2283-length-10610-cov-6.352891_pt1 | contig 10610 bp, 9 predicted proteins | sample MGYA00242984_ERZ507984 | MGnify/ENA primary metagenome ERZ507984 (study PRJEB26167, sample SAMN06115395) | human gut metagenome | host: Homo sapiens | place: China:Hubei | collected 2016-05-19 | study... | reverse complement strand
AAGGCGGGCGATGTGCTCGTCCTCTGCGGAAAGGGACACGAGACCGATCAGGAGATCGGAACGATAAAATACCACCTCGACGAGAGGGAGGTCGTGCGCGAGAGGTTCGCGCAAGTACAAAGGAAGGACGCCGCCGACGCGGCGAAGGAAAACGAACATGAAGATCATCATTGCCTGCATACTGAGCTTCGCGGTCTCCGCGATCACGGGAAAATTTCTGGTCCCTGAGCTGAGAAAGCTCAAGGCCGGACAGAGCATCCGCGAGGACGGCCCCACCTGGCACGCCGGAAAGGCCGGCACGCCGACAATGGGCGGCTTAATGTTCATCCTCGGCATCTTCGTCTCTATCCTGATCTGCGGCTGGAAGGGCATGATGGCGGGGGACTTTGAGCACCTCTACATCTTCTTTTTTGCGCTGATCTTCGGCGGCATCGGCTTTTTAGACGACTTTGAAAAGGTGAAGCACAAGCAGAACCTCGGCCTTACGGCCATCCAGAAGTTCCTGCTCCAGCTCGCCGCGGCGGTCGCGTTCCTCTGCCTGATGCGCTTTGAGGGTATGCTGACGCCGAACCTCTACGTGCCGTTTTTCAACACGCAGATCGTCATGAGCTGGTGGGTGTACATGGTGTTCGCGGCGTTTGTCATCGTCGGCACGGTCAACGCCGTCAACATCACGGACGGCATCGACGGTCTGGCCGGCAGCGTGACGGTGCCGGTGGCGCTGTTTTTCGCGGTGGCCGGCTCGTGGTGGGGCTATGAGAACGACCTCGGCGTTTTTGCCGCGGCGATGGTCGGCGGACTGATCGGCTTTCTCGTCTATAACTTCCATCCCGCCAAGGTATTCATGGGCGACACCGGCTCGCTCTTTCTCGGCGGCGCGGTGGCGGGACTGGCGTTCGCCTATGATATGCCGCTCGTGCTGCTGCTCGTCGGCATCGTCTACATCTGCGAGACGCTCTCGGACATCATTCAGGTCGCCTACTTTAAGGCGACGCACGGCAAGCGCATTTTCAAGATGGCGCCGCTGCACCATCACTTTGAGCTCTGCGGCTGGAGCGAGGTCAAGCTCGTGACCATCTTCACGCTCGTCTCCGCCGTGTTCTGTATGCTGGCGCTCTGGGGCGTGATCGGAAGATACCATTTCTAAGGCACATTTCAAAAAACGATCGGGGGAGGTGAACCGGTATGACGAAGGAGGAGCGCGAGCTGCGGCGCGAGCAGCGCGAGCACATGAAGCGCATGGAGGCTGCCGCGAAGGAGGCGGGCCGCGGACCCATCGATGTGCCGTTTCTCCTGCTCGTGCTGCTGCTCACCGGCGTGGGGCTCATCATGCTCCTCTCGGCGAGCTTCCCCTCTGCCTATTATGAGTCGGGCGACCCGCTGTACTACTTTAAGCGGCAGGCGGCCTTTGCCACGCTCGGCCTTGCCGCCATGGTCGTCATCGGGCGCATCAACTACGCGCGCTTCCGCGGCGTGGCCAAGATCGCGCTGGGCATTTCCATCGCTCTGCTTGTTGCGGTCATCATTCCCGGCGTCGGTATCACGAGCCACGGCGCGACGCGCTGGCTCGGTATCCCGGGCACCACGATGCGGTTTCAGCCGTCGGAGATCGCCAAGCTTGGCGTCATCCTTTATTTTGCCGACAGCATCTCCAAAAAGAAGGACAAAATGAGAACGCTCCGCTACGGTATCCTACCCTACGGCTTTATCCTTGCCCTCATTGCGGTGCTGATGTACTTCGAGCCGCACCTTTCCGGCACCGTGCTCATTCTCGGCATCGGCGCGGCGATGATGTTCGTCGGCGGCATCCGCGGCTACTGGGTCGGCATCGGCATCGGTGGTGTGGCGGCGGTGGCGTATGCGTTCCTCTCGGGCCTGATCACCTACAACTCCTCGCGCATCGCCATCTGGCTCGACCCGCTCAACGACGCCTTTAAGACGGGCACGGGCTATCAGACGCGCCAGAGCCTCATCGCCATCGGCTCGGGAGGTCTCCTCGGTCTCGGTCTCGGCAAGAGCCGGCAGAAGTTCCTTTTTCTGCCCGAGGAGCACAACGACTGCATCTTCTCCATCATCTGCGAGGAACTGGGCCTGATCGGCGCAACGCTCATCATGGCGATCTTTGCGCTGCTCATCATCCGCGGCTACTGGATCGCGCTCCACGCGCGCGACCGCTTCGGCAGCCTTCTTGTCGTGGGCATTACCACGCAGATCGCCTTACAGGTTTTCTTAAACATCGCGGTCGTGACGAATCTTGTGCCGAACACCGGCATCTCGCTGCCGTTCTTCAGCTTCGGCGGCACAGCGCTCGCCATCCAGCTCGCGGAGATGGGCGTGGTGCTGAGTGTTTCGCGGCAGATGCCGCCAGGCTGAAAAGCTCAAAAATATGCCGCGGCGGAAAACAGACCGCTGCGAGGAAGAAAGGGGGACGGAAGGCATGAACGTTATTTTCACCTGCGGCGGCACGGCGGGACACGTCAACCCCGCGCTGGCGCTCGCAGGCTTCCTGCGGGAGAGAGACCCGAAGACCCGCATCCTCTTCGTCGGCGCGGAGCGCGGACTGGAGCGCGACCTGATCGCGCACACGCCCTATCCGTTCCGCACGGTCAACATCTCGTCCTTCCACCGCTCCCTTCGGCCGAAGGAGCTGCGCCATAACCTCGTCTCCGTGCGCAATCTGATGCACGCGAAGCGTGAGGCGGACGCCATTCTCGATGAATTTCAGCCCGACCTCATTGTCGGCACGGGCGGCTACGCGAGCTATCCCATCGTGCGCTACGGCCACGCGCGCGGCATTCCGACGGCGGTGCACGAGTCGAACGCCGTTCCGGGGCTGACGACCCGACTGCTCGAAAATCATTGTGACCGCATTCTCGTCGGCTTTGAAGACTGCCGGCAGTATTATAAGCACAAGGACCGCGTGGTCGTCACCGGTACGCCGGTGCGCGGCGACTTCTTCACGCAGACGAAGGCGCAGGCCAAGGAAAAGCTCGGCGTGAACGACGGCCGCCCGCTCGTCGTTTCCTTCTGGGGCAGCCTCGGCGCGGGGAACATGAACCGCGTCACGGCGGAGCTTCTTTATCTTGAGGCGGCAAAGGAGCCGTTCCACCATGTCCACTCCGTCGGCTCGCTCGGCTGGCAGAAAATGCACGAGTGGGTGAGCGGGTATGGCGTGGACCTGCGCGACCATCCCTCGCTCGACGTGCGTGAGTATATCTACGACATGGCGGACGTCATGCGCGCCGCCGACCTTGTGATCTGCCGCGCGGGCGCGTCCACGCTCAGCGAGCTGACGGCGCTCGGCGTGCCGGCGATCCTCGTGCCGTCGCCGAATGTGACGAACCATCATCAGGAGAAAAACGCCGCCGTGCTCGGCGAGCACGGCGCGGCGCTCGTCCTGCCCGAGGAGGGGCTGGACGGCAAGCGCCTGTTCACGGAGGCCGCCGCGCTGCTGCGCGACGAAACGCGGCTCGCGGCGATGCACGAGGCTTCGCTCCGACTCGGCGTGCGCGACGCGACCGAGCGCATCTATGAGACCGTTATGGCGCTTGTCAAATAAAAGCCTGCGGCGCAAGCCGCAGGCTCAGAGCATATTCAGTTGAGCTTGAAGTCCATCCACACGGGATTGTGGTCGGAGTAGAGGAAGCCGGCGTCCAGCACGGCGCTGTCCACGACCTCCACGTTATCGCTCACGAGGAAGCCGTCCACCGTCAGGCGGAAGGTCGTCTCGATGCTGTACGGCTCGGACGCCGTGCGGCAGGAGGCGGTGGGCGCGGTCTCGTCAAAGGGCGCGACGAGCGTCAGCCCCGCGGGGATCGTTCCCTCCGGGATGGGCTGCGCCCAGGTGTCGTTTTCCCCGGCGGCCACGCCGAAGATCTCCGGCGAATTGCCGAGCAGGTCCTTGTTGAAGTCGCCGCCCGCGACGCAGTAATTGCCCGCCTCGTATTCCGCAAGCATATCCGCGCACAGCAGCTCAAGCTGCTCGGTGGCGATGGCGCCGTCCGAGGTGTAGGCAGAGAGGTGGAGATTATAGAGGACAAGCTCCTTGCCGCTCGCCGTCGGGATGCGGCTGACCGAATAGCAGCGGTCGAGGTCAAGGAGCTTCATAAAGCCGCTCTCCACCGGCAGCTCCCGCCGCGCGGCGGAAGCGATGGGGTGGCGCGAAAGCGTCACGATGCCGGACTGATTCGCTCCGTGGGGTTGAATGAGCGGGTAGAAAAGATAGGGGCTGTCGTAGTTCTGCGCGAACACCTCGTCAAATTCGCATCCCGTCATGGCGTCGCTCAGATAGGCGGTCTCGTCGATGTGCCAGCTGCGCGTGCCGTCGGTATCGACCTCCTGAAAGAAGGCAAAGTCGGGTGAAAGGTCTTCGACAAACGCGACGATGCCGCGCATATTTTTGTCGACCGCCTGCCGACTGCGGGCGCGGCTCTCCCTGCCGCCGTCCATAAAGAAGCTGTAGTCGGCACTGTACGCGCCGAAGCCCGCGTTCGCGGACGAAACGCGGTAGACGGCGCCGGTCTCGACCGCGTCCTCCATGGGGACTGCGTCCCTGCTGTTGCAATGCATTACGCTAAGACTTTGATCGCCGATGCGGTGGTAGCTCGCGAACACATAGACGACGTACAGCACGACGAGAATGAGCAGCGCGAGCAGTACGAGCCCAAGCGTTTTGCAGATCGTTTTTCCCTTCATGATATGACCTCGCTTTTGGATTTTTTCGGAATTTTACCATAAAACACCGCGAAAGTACACCCCCTTTTCCTCCCACGCCGGAACCACGGCGCACCGTGGGCGCATACTATGGCTTAGTTTGTTGACCCATCAGGAAAGGGAGGAACGGCACATGAGCTATCTGAGCATCGAGGGCGGCGCGCCGCTTCACGGAGAACTGACGATACAGGGCAGCAAGAACAGCGTCCTGCCCGTGCTGGCGGCGACGATCCTCGCGCAGGACGTCTGCCGCATCGAGAACTGTCCGTGTCTGCGCGACGTGGACGCGTCCGTCGCCATCCTGCGCCACCTCGGCTGCCGCGTGCGGCGCGACGGCACAGCGCTGGAGGTGGACACTGCGCCGATGGCGCGCTGCGACATTCCTGACGAGCTGATGCGCGAAATGCGCTCGTCCATCATTTTTCTGGGCGCGATCCTCGCGCGGCAGGGAGAAGCGGTCTTGTCCTACCCCGGCGGCTGCGAGCTCGGTCCGCGGCCCATCGACCTGCATCTGGCCGCCCTGCGTGAGCTGGGCGCGGAGATCACCGAGCGCGGCGGCGAGCTGCGCTGCAAGGCGAAATGCCTTCGCGGCACGGACATCACCCTCGCCATTCCGAGCGTCGGCGCGACGGAGAACGCCATTCTCGCCGCCTGCGGCGCGGAGGGCACAAGCGTCATCTACAACGCGGCCCGCGAGCCGGAGATCGCCGATCTTCAGGCGCTGCTGCGGAGCATGGGCGCGCGGGTGAACGGCGCGGGCGGCTCCATCATCACGGTCGAGGGCGGCGCGGCGCTGCACGGCTGCACGCACCGCGTCATCGGGGACCGCATCGTCTGCGCGACCTACCTCTGCGCCGCGGCGGCGGCGGGCGGTGAGGTCCGGCTCACCGGTGTGGACTACCGCGCGGTGTCCACCGTGGCGCTCTCGCTCGCCGAGAGCGGCTGCGAGGTGAGGAGCGAGGCGGACGCCGTTTCCCTGCGCTCGACCGGAGCGCTGCGCTCTGTGCGCCCCGTGCGTACCGCGCCTTACCCGGGTTTTCCGACCGACGCGCAGCCGGTGCTGATGGCGGCGCTGCTCAGGAGCGAGGGCTGCACGGTCTTTGTCGAAAACATTTTTGAAAACCGCTACCGACACGTTGACGAGCTCTCGCGCATGGGCGCGGAGATCCGCGTCGCGGGGCGCGTGGCGGTGGTGAACGGCGTGAGGACGCTGCACGGCGCGGCGGTCAAATGCACCGACCTGCGCGGCGGCGCGGCGCTGGTGATCGCGGGACTTTCCGCCGAGGGCACGACCCGCGTGACGGAGCTCACGCACATCGATCGCGGATACGACGCTATCGAGCGCGACCTGGCCGCGCTCGGCGCACAGATCCGCCGGGAGACTACATAGAAACGAAAAGGATACAAAAGCTATGGCACGAAATCGCAGCACGAATCGCAGACGCCGACGGGGAAGATTTTCTTTCCTGACGAAGCTCCTGTGCATCCTGCTCATCGCCGGCGCGGTCGTCGCGGCGCTGACCGTTTTTTTCAAGGTGCAGAGCATCACGGTGAGCGGAAACGCGCGCTACACGAGCGAGGAGGTCGTCGCGGCCTCGGGCATCGAGATCGAGGATAACCTTTTCCTGCTCAACAAGTACAGCGCCGCACAGGCTATTTTTGAAAAGCTGCCCTATGTGGAGGAGGCGACGATCAACCGCGCTCTGCCCGACACCATCGTTATCACGGTGCGGGAGTGCGTGGCGGCGGCGGGCGTCGTCACACCGGAGGGTTATTGGCTCATCAGCGAAAACGGAAAGCTCCTTGAGCGGACCGACACGCTGCCGTCCGGCTGCCCGAGCATCACGGGCGTCGAGCCGGAGTCGCCCGCGCTGAGCGCGCAGCTCTCGCTCGGTGAGGAGAAAACGCTGACGACGGAGACACTGCTCACCCTCGTGCGGACGGCGGGCGGTTACGGTATGCTCGCGGGCATCGGGAGCGTCGACCTGTCTGATGCCGAGGCGATCACCTTTACCTATCTGGGCCGCTTCACCGTGCGCCTCCCATGGGACTCCGACCTCGACTATATTTTCCGCAGCGTGCAGGATCTGGTAAACGGTCTGGAGTCGAACGAGACGGGCGAGATCAACTATATGCTGCTCAAGTCCAAGGGCGAGATGCACTTTATCCCGTCCGCGCCGGGCGCGTAAAAAAGTTTTCGGGAAATCGCGCGCGGCTATTGACCGCGAGAAAAAAGCGTTATACAATAGACTTGTTTTAGAATACACTTGATGTTGTGGCGGCACCGACATGATCCGCCCGCATTCTACAAGAGATAGTAGGAGGAACCGATATGGCATTCGGATTGGATACCGGCGTTGAAAACGTCGTCAGGATCAAGGTCATCGGCGTCGGCGGCGGCGGCAATAACGTGGTCAACCGCATGGTGCGCTCCGGGACCCGCGGCGTGGATTTCGTCGCGGTCAATACCGATAAGCAGGCGCTCAACGTTTCCAGCGCTACCTATAAGATCCAGATCGGCGAGAAGCTGACCCACGGCCAGGGCGCGGGCAGCGATCCCGAGGTGGGCCGCAAGAGCGCGGAGGAGAGCCGCGCCCAGATCTCCAAGGCGCTGGAGGATACCGACATGGTGTTCATAACCGCCGGCATGGGCGGCGGCACCGGCACGGGCGGCGCGCCCATCGTGGCCGAGATCGCCCGCGAGCAGGGCATCCTGACCGTCGGCGTCGTCACCAAGCCGTTCGGCTTTGAGGGCCGCCGCCGGATGCAGCAGGCCGAAAAGGGGATCGAGGAGCTGCAGGGCAAGGTCGATTCCCTCGTCATTATCCCCAACGAGCGCCTCAAGCATGCGACCGATCAGAAGATCACCTTCGCCAACGCCTTTGAGATCGCGGACGATGTGCTGCGTCAGGCGGTGCAGTCCATTTCCGACCTCATCCGCGACACCGGCTTCATCAATCTCGACTTTGCCGACGTCACCGCCATCATGAAGAATGCCGGTATGGCGCACATGGGCGTGGGCCGCGCGGCGGGCAAGGGCAAGGCCGAGGAGGCTGCCCGCATGGCCATCTCCAGCCCGCTGCTCGAGACCTCCATCCACGGTGCGCGCGGCGTGCTCATCAACGTTACCGGCTCCATGGATATCGGCCTTGAGGAGGTCGAGCAGGCCGCGTCGCTGGTGCAGGACGCGGTGCATCCCGACGCGCTGACCATCTTCGGCGCGACCTTCGACGAGTCGATGGACGACGAGATCCGCGTCACGGTCATTGCCACCGGCTTTGCCGACGGTAAGAGCGCCGCGGCTGCCGCGCCCGCCGAGGAAAAGAAGGCGGCGGAGGCGAAGCCCAGCATCGAGCCCATCAATTATGAAGAGGACAAGGCGGCTGCCGAGGCGGAGAAGAAGGCTGAGGAGGAAGACGATCCCTTTGCCGACATTTTCAAAATTTTCAATCGCGAGCGTTGATTTTTCCGAATTTTTCCGAAAACCGCAGGTTTTGACCTGCGGTTTTCTTTTTTTGTCTCCCTGCCGTGAAAGCAAGTCATTTCCATGCCAATGCCGACAGATTTTGTGCGGGCTATTTTTTGCGCTTTTACAAAAAGTAACGGGGCCGCAAGCAAAAACGCGGCAAAAAAATTTCAAAAGGAAACGATTTCCTTTTGAACAGGAGAGGTGATGGGATGGATGAAAGGCGACGGAAACGGAGCAGGCGGCATGGCGCTGCCGCCTGCGCGGCATTGGCCTTTGCACTCTCCGCCCTGCTCGTGCCGGCGGGAGCCGTGAGTGCGCCGGACCCGGGCGGAGAGAGGCAGCTGCTCGTGCCGGTCGGCAAGGCGATCGGCGTGAAGCTCTTTGCCGAGGGCGTGCTGGTCGTGGGGCTTTCGGAGAACGAGGGCGCCATCTCCCCCGCAAAGAAGGGCGGCATGAAGGCCGGCGATCTGATTTTGACGATGAACGACGTCACCATCGGCTCGACGGAGCATTTGCAGTCGCTTCTTGCGGAGAACGGAGAGCGGGAGGCAGTCTTCGGCGTGCGCCGCGGCGGTCGGCTCGAGAAGCTCGCCGTCTGTCCGAAAAAAGGGCAGGACGGCGTGTGCCGCCTCGGCGCGTGGATCCGCGACAGCATGGCGGGCATCGGCACGGTGACCTTCTATGACCCGCAGACGGGCGCGTTCGCGGCGCTCGGCCACGGCATCACGGACGTGGACACCGGTAAGCTCATGCCGCTCTCGCGCGGCAGCGTGATGGCGGCGAGCGTCAAGGCGGTCAAGCGCGGCGCGAGCGGCGCGCCGGGCGAGCTGCGCGGCGACTTTGATCTGACGCGCGACCTCGGCTTGCTTTACGCGAACACGGAGTGCGGCATATTCGGCGTTTTGCCGCAGGAGAACCGGCCGGAGGCCGTCGGGGAGGCGATCCCCGTCGCGCGGCGCACGGAGGTCCGCACCGGCAAAGCGGTCATTCTGGCAAACTGCAGGGGCGACGAGGTGTGCGCCTATGAGATCGAGATCGAAAAGCTCTACGGCGGCTCCGCGCCCACGCGCAATCTGCTCCTGCGGGTGACCGACCCGGCGCTCATCGCGCTCACGGGCGGCATCGTGCAGGGCATGAGCGGCAGCCCGATCGTGCAGGATGGGAAGCTCGTCGGCGCGGTGACACACGTCCTGCTGGACGACCCGCAGAGAGGTTATGGCATTCTCGCGGAAAATATGCTTTCCGCCTCCGGCATGACGGCGCAAAGCGCGGCGAGCGCCTGACGGAGGACTTAACGGCAGGAGATGTTATCCTGCCGTTAAGTTTGTGCTAAGAGTCCAAAAAGCTCGAACGATGTCGTATAAAATTTGTGCTAAACGACAAAAATCTACTTGAAAACATTGTCCAAATGTGATAGATTATAGCCAAGGCAAAACGAAACATCCGATTTGCGTCGGAATGCGGTTGTCGAAGCCCAAGTATTGAGGAGGAAGGAAAAGGAACAGGCAAATGGAGAACAGGATCAAGGTCGTATTGGCGGATGCCAACGAAAATTTCCGCACGATGCTGCAGCAGACGATAGAAAATACGGGTGAATTTGACGTGGTGGGGAGCGCCGGGGACGGCGCGGAGGCATGGAAGATGATCGAACGAGAACGTCCGCAGCTTGTAATTACAGACGTGATCCTGCCGGAGCTGGACGGCTTCGCGCTGCTCGACCGGATGGCAAAGCTGCCGGCACGGCCGAAGACGATCCTGGTTTCCGCCTTCTACCGCGAGCAGATGGTGATGCAGGCAATGGAGCAGGGCGCGGCCTACTTCATGGCAAAGCCCTGCGAGGCCGGCTCGCTGCTCGAGCGGATGCGTCAGGCCGTCCGGAACGGGGAGACGGAGGAGGAAAGCCCCGTCGCGCTGGAACGCCTTGTGACCTCCATCATCCACGAGGTCGGCGTGCCGGCGCACATCAAGGGCTATCAGTACGTTCGCGAAGCGATCATCCTCGCCGTGCAGGATATGGACGTCATCAACGCCGTGACCAAGGTGCTCTACCCCGAGGTCGCGCGCCGCTACAACACCACACCTTCGCGCGTGGAGCGCGCCGTGCGCCACGCCATCGAGACTGCGTGGGACCGCGGCGATTTGGAAACGCTCCAGCGCTACTTCGGCTACACGGTGTCGAACACCAAGGGCAAGCCCACCAATTCGGAGTTCATCGCCATGATCGCCGACCGCATCCGCTTGCAAAGTAAGGGCAAGATCGCGTAAAAAATGAAAAAAACAGAGCCGCGGCTGCGGCTCTGTTTTCCGTATTGGGCTCAGAGGACCTTATCGAGGAAGCTCACGAGGCGCGGGCTCTCGGGGTGAGCAAACAGCTCGTGCGAGGGCTTATCCTCCTCGATGTGACCGCCGTCGAGGAAGATGGTGCGGC
>ENA-ORCN01002282-ORCN01002282.1-human-gut-metagenome-genome-assembly--contig:-NODE-2282-length-10611-cov-6.994209_pt1 | contig 10611 bp, 9 predicted proteins | sample MGYA00242984_ERZ507984 | MGnify/ENA primary metagenome ERZ507984 (study PRJEB26167, sample SAMN06115395) | human gut metagenome | host: Homo sapiens | place: China:Hubei | collected 2016-05-19 | study... | reverse complement strand
GTTCCCAAAGATTCAAATCACCTGCGGTTTCGACCGGGGGTGTCAGAACAGGGGGAGTCACAAGCGTGTCGGTAGTCTGCAAAAGCAATGTCAATAAATTCATGGCGTTCGGTTTAATGGATTATTTCAGGCATTCTTTATATTGTTTGATGGTTTCCCGCAGACCTAAATACAGAGCATCGCAGATGAGGCAATGCCCGATGGATACTTCGCTTAGGAAAGGGATTCTTTCATGCAGGAACCGGAGGTTTTCAAGGCTTAAATCGTGCCCGGCGTTTACGCCCAATCCTAAGCCGCGTGCATGCTCGGCTGCTTCGACGAATGGTTTTATCGCATCTTCTTTATCTTGTGGATAGCGAACGGCATAGGGCTCGGTATATAATTCGATACGGTCGGCTCCGGTTTTTGCGGCGTATTCGACTATCTCTAAATCCGGTTCTACGAAAATGGAGGTTCGTATATTCGCTGATTTACAAAGGTCGACCACTTTGGAAAGAAAATCGAAGTTGTTTTTGGTGTCCCAACCTGCATTCGATGTAATGACATCGTGTGCATCGGGAACGAGCGTCACTTGCGTGGGTTTCACTTTGAGAACCATGTCGAGAAATTTTTCGGAGGGATAACCTTCTCTGTGAGCTACTCTTGCCATTGCCAGATACATACCAACCTCAGAGCATTCGCCCTGGAAGTTCGCACGCAGATCAGCAATGATATCCTCGGGAGCACCCTTTGCTACACCTACTACATGCTCAGCAGCCCAGGTCTTGCCTTCCTCCTGCTTGGTGAACTTGGAAGCGGGAGCGTGACAGATGGGGCACTCTGCGGGAGCCGCATCACCTTCATAAACATAACCACATACCTGACATACATACTTTGCCATAATTTTTTCTCCTTTTCTCTAATGAAATGTTTTGTTTTCAGTTTTCTCTTTTTGCGTGTGCTTTATAAGCACAAATATATTATGGAACGAAGCCAGTTTTCATTCAGAAAACTAGGACTCCGTAGCAACCCTGGTGCAGGCAGGACAAGTGCCGTAGAAATACGTAACATGTCCCAGGATCCGGCCGTCAAATCTCTCTCCGGCTGTCTCCATGATGGAATCAATACTATCCATGTCCAGATCAATGACGCTTCCGCATTCCGTACACACGAAATGATAATGTTCGGAAGTATCAGCATCAAAATGGTCAACACCGTCACCGACCCGGAGTCGTAAAATCTCTCCCATGTCCGACAACAGAGTCAGATTACGATAGACGGTACCGAGACTTAAGTTCGGATCCTGCTGCTTCAGATTAGAATAGATCACATCAGCGGTAGGGTGATCCTTGCGTCCCATGAGAAAGGATTTGATCATTTCCCGTTGTCTGCTTCGTTTCAGTGCCATGATAAGCCCCTTTCTCAATAATAGTAATGATTACTGTTTCTTATAAGCTTATTATACATGATGCGAGAATAATGTCAACAGAAAAATGAAAAAATTTTGTTTATATTTTTTTAATGATATTCCTGCTTCCTTTATACACAGAAGGTGGGAATCATGCTATAATGAGCGCAAGTAAAGTATAAAATATAAATTATTCACGTGCAGGTTGCTGAAAGGCAAGAGTAATATGAAATTTAAAACAAGACTTCGTGTAACATTTATAAGTATTATATTACTTCCGTTATTGTTGACGATCATGGCTTTTGTAATGATTGCTATTTACCTGATGAATTACTCTCAGGGGATCAGCCTGACGGATATTGATTATTCTATGATGTCGGAGAATTTCAGGGAATTCACCAACACCACGGATCAGGCGTATTATGTGCTGCTGGACCAGGCGAAGGAAGACAGCAGCAGGCTGGAAGATAAAGAATATCTGGATCATATCAATGAGGAGGTATCGCGGAAGTCTAATTATATTATAGTGAGAAAGGGTGACGGACTATACTATGCGGGCAATGAAGAAGCCGCACAGCAGATTTTTGAAAAACTGCCTGCCTATGGTGACGAGAATCTGTCGGATGGCAGCGGATATTTCTACAATGAATTGGAGAAGTATGTAAAACAGATTGATTTCACTTTCCGGGATGGAACACCGGGCAGCGTATTTATCGTCACGAAGGTCAATTCGCTGATCTCGAGACATCTGCTGATCGATATGTTTGTGGCTATCATAGTGATCCTGATCTTCACCAGCCTGATGCTGACCCAGTGGATCCACAAGGGCGTATTTGAACCTATCAATGAGCTGAATGTGGCAATGCGCAAGATCAAGGAAGGCAACTTTGATTATGTTCTGGAGACGGATGCCAAGGGGGAGATCGGTGATCTCTACCGCAATTACGAGGATATGCGTCTGCGGCTGAAGGAATCCACAGAAGAGAACATTCAGCATGAGAAGCAGAACAAAGAGCTGGTCAGCAATATTTCCCATGATCTGAAGACCCCTATCACAGCCATTAAGGGTTATGTGGAAGGAATCATGGACGGCGTGGCAGACACGCCGGAGAAGATGGACAAATACATCAAGACCATCTACAATAAAGCCATTGATATGGATCGTCTGATCAACGAGCTGACCACTTATTCCGGAATTGATAATAACCGGATCCCGTACAATTTCCACCGGATCAACGTGGCGGATTATTTCGGTGACTGTGTGGAAGAAGTCGGACTGGATCTGGAGCAGCGGGGTATCAAGCTGAACTATTCGAATCTGGTATCTCCTGACACAGTTGTCATCGCGGATCCGGAGCAGATGAAGAAGGTCATCAATAATATTATCAGTAACAGCGTAAAATATATGGACAAGCCTGACGGGCATATTGATATCCGTATTCTTGACGAAGTGGATTCCATCCGGGTAGAGATCGAGGACAACGGCAAGGGAATCGCACAGAAGGATCTGCAGAAGATCTTCGAGAGGTTCTACCGCACGGATGCTTCGCGCAATTCCGCCCAGGGCGGCAGTGGCATCGGATTATCCATTGTTAAAAAAATTGTTGAGGATCATGGCGGTTATGTATGGGCGACAGCCAAAGAAGGGGAAGGAACCTGTATGCATTTTGTATTGAGAAAATATATTGAGCTGCAGCCGGGTGGAACCAAGTAATGAATAAGGGAATGAAACAGAAATGGCATGATAATCGATAATACAAGGACATTCTGTAAATGGAGGATAAATAATGAGTAAGATTTTAATTATTGAAGATGAAGTGGCAATTGCAGATCTTGAGAAGGATTATCTGGAGCTCAGTGATTTCAAGGTCGATATCTGCAATACCGGCGATGAGGGACTGAAGACCGCACTGGCAGGCGATTATGATCTGATCATTCTGGACCTGATGCTGCCCGGCATGGACGGCTTCGAAGTATGTAAGAAGATCCGCGAGGAGAAAAATATTCCCATTCTCATGGTATCTGCGAAGAAGGACGACATTGATAAGATCCGCGGCTTAGGGCTGGGTGCGGATGACTATATGACCAAACCTTTCAGCCCCAGTGAACTGGTAGCCCGTGTGAAGGCGCACATGGCCCGTTATGAGAGACTGGTGGGAACTAACCAGAAGCAGCAGAATGATATCGTGGAGATCCGTGGTATCCGTATTGATAAGACTGCAAGACGTGTCTATGTGGACGGTGTGGAGAAGACGTTTACGACCAAGGAATTCGATCTGCTGACGTTCCTGGCGGAGCATCCGAACCATGTATTTACCAAGGAAGAATTGTTCCGGGAGATCTGGGATATGGATTCCATCGGTGATATCGCTACGGTTACCGTGCATATCAAGAAGATCCGTGAGAAAATTGAAAAAGATACTGCAAAGCCTCAATATATCGAGACCATCTGGGGTGTTGGATATCGTTTTAAGGTATAAGGGAAGAAAAATAAGATCAGAAGAAAACTCCTATGATGGATACAGCAACAAACTGTCTCCAATAGGAGTTTTTTATTTAAAAGTGTGTTATAATCATAGCATTGCGGATTGCACCCGTGAAATTTGATTAGCGATTCCACTGATGAGATAAAGCATCGGCGGAATGGAGTGTGTTATGAACAGTAAAAAAATAATACAGTTGTCTACGACACAGAAGATCATGCTTAGCTTTCTGTGTGCCATATTAGTGGGTAGCTTCCTGCTGGCATTACCCATCAGTTCAGCTACCGGAGAAGCGGTTCCTTATATAGATGCTTTATTTACGGCTACCACATCCATATGTGTGACCGGTCTGGTGACGGTTCCCACATATTCCACCTGGAGCGTCTGGGGACAGATCGTGATCCTGTTTCTGATCCAGTTGGGAGGTCTGGGAGTCATTACGGTCATGTACGGTGTGATGATGGGACTGCACAGACGACTGGGACTGGGTAACCGATGGATGCTGCAGGATGTATTTAATCTGAATAATATCTCCGGAATCGTGAAATTCCTCCGCAAGGTTCTCATAGGTACTCTGGTGGTGGAGGGATGCGGAGCTCTTTTGTACATGACAGTATTTGTGCCGGGATACGGACTCAGAGGCATATGGATTTCGATTTTTAATGCCGTATCTGCCTTCTGCAACGCCGGAATGGATATTATGGCGGAAGACAGTCTGTGCGGCTATGTATTTCAGCCCATGGTCAATCTGGTCACGATGCTGTTGATCATATTGGGAGGTTTGGGCTATATCGTCTGGTGGGATGTACTGCGGGTTCTGAAGAATATCCGGAGCCAGAAGCTGAAATGTTTTCGACTGCTGACACTGCACAGTAAAATAGCACTCACGGTGACAGGAATACTTATTGTAGTGGGAGCGGCGGCATTTTATATTTTTGAATACAATAATCCTCTGACGATGCAGGATTACACGGTGCCGCAACGGATCTGGGCATCCCTGTTCCAGGCAGTAACTACGCGAACCGCAGGTTTTGCCACAATTCCACAAGAGGATCTGACCAATACCTCTGCGATCATTTCGGTGCTTTTGATGCTGATCGGCGGCTCTCCGGTGGGAACCGCAGGAGGAATGAAGACAGTTACGATCGCAGTGCTGCTGGTATCTATGTTTGCCACTATAGGTAATAAGGAGGATGCGGAGCTTTTTGGGAGAAATATTCCGAAGCAGGCGGTGAATAAATCGGTAGCGGTTGTAGGTATGTTTTTTATCATTGCGTCGTTGTCCACAATTCTTTTATCTGCAGTGACAGATGCGGATGTGATAGATATTGTGTATGAAACAGTGAGTGCCACAGCTACTGTGGGATTAAGCAGGAACCTGACTTCCATGCTGAATCTTTGGGGAAAACTGATTATTATCGTGACCATGTATCTGGGAAGAGTCGGTCCCATATCTCTGGTAGTGGCATTCAGCACGCAGAAAAAGAACAAAAATATTGTGAAGAACCCGACAGAAGAGATCAGCGTCGGATAAAGCAGATAGAAGAAACAGGAAGGAAGAGACTATGGGAATCAATCAGACCTATGCAGTATTTGGACTTGGAAGATATGGAAGAAGTGTGGCGAAGGAGTTGGCAGAGAACGGCGCAGAGGTGGTAGCGGTGGACAACAGAGAGGCAGTTGTCAATGCGGCAATTTCAGAGATTCCATACTGTAAATGTGCGGATGTTACAGATTCGGAAGCGTTGAGACAGATCGGTATTGCGAATATTGATGTGGTCATTGTGACCATGGCGAATCATCTGGAAGCCAGTGTTATGGCAACCATGCTGTGTAAAGAACTGGGCGTAAAGACCGTTATCACCAAATGCGCCACTGAGATAAACTGCAAGATCCTTACGAAAGTAGGAGCAGACCGTGTAGTATTCCCCGAGAGTGAGTCAGGGATCCATCTGGCCAAAAATCTGTTAAGCTCCGGTTTCATGGACATTATCGAATTGTCCCAGGATGTGTCTATGGTGGAAATGGAAGTCAAACAGCAGTGGATCGGGAAGAACCTGATCGAGCTGAATCTGCGGAAAAAATATTCCATTAACGTGGTGGCGATCATCGAAGGAAAAAATGTAAATACCAATATCGATCCGGAAGTACCTCTGACACAGGATATGCGGCTGATCGTTATTGCCAACCGGGCAAAATTGAATAAACTGAAATAGAATAGCTTCGAGCTATAAAAAAGTGAAACATCTGACGGTGCACTTGAGCACAAGACAGAATGTTTCACTCTTTTTTTATACGGTGGCAGCCGTCTGAAAAGTTGTAAACGGGTGATCAGTTATCAGCCCGGAAAGTCTTCTCATTAAAGGCACTCTGCTGCTTGGCAACGATAGTGGTACATACGGCATCACCGGTGATATTGACAGCGGTACGCAGCATATCCAGGATACGGTCGATACCCATGATCAGTGCAATGCCTTCGGTAGGCAGTCCCACGGAGGTCAGTACCATGGACAGGGTGACCAGACCGACACTGGGGACACCGGCAGTACCGATGGAAGCGATCGTCGCGGTGGCAATGACAGTAGCAATGGCAGCCGGGGTCAGAGGAATACCATAAGCCTGTGCTATGAAAACAACTGCTACGCCCTGCATGATGGAAGTACCGTCCATGTTAATGGTGGCACCCAGAGGAATCGTAAAGGACGAAATCTGTTTGGAGACACCGATTTTTTTATACAGAGTGTCGATAGACAGAGGGATCGTCGCATTACTGGTGGAAGTGGAGAAGGCAAAGGTCATAACCGGGAAGAACTTTTTAATGAACTTAAAAGGATTCAAGCGGGTGAACACAAACAGCATGACCTGATATACCACGAAACACTGTACTGCCAGCGCCAGAATGACACTTCCCATATATTTCAGCATAGGCACAAAAGCGTCGAAGCCGATGCCTGCGAAGGTCTTCGCAATCAGGCAGAAGACACCGACAGGGGCAGCTTTCATGACTGCAATCGTCATTTCCATCATAATGTCATTGAACTGACTGAAAAAGTTCGCCACAGTGGAGACCCGGTTGCCCATGGCAGCCAGAAGAATGCCAACAAATAAAGCAAAGAAGATGATCGGCAGCATATCTCCGGTGGACAGAGAGGTAAAAATATTTTTCGGAATAATATTCAGCAACGTCTCCGCAAAGTCTACCTGGGTGGTCGCAACTTCGGTGGCATCCTCCGGCAACGCAATATTTAAACCGACGCCGGGATTGATCAGACTGGCAATGCCCAGTGCCACGCAGATCGCCAAAGCAGTGGTGCACAGGTAGAACAGGATCGTTTTCACACCCACAGTTCCCAATGTTTTCGTATCACCGATGGCCATGGCGCCGCAGACCAGGGAGCAGAATACCAGAGGGACCACCAGCATTTGCATCAGGCGGATAAAACCATTTCCCAGTACATAAAGAATACCGTTGATCAGAATCGTATCTCTAAAGTACCCTCCCGGCATATAATAATGGATCAGCACACCACATACCGCACCGGTTAACAGGGCGATAAAGATTTTGGTGGACAGACCGAGTTTTTTCTTTTCTTTTTCGTGTTTTTCCACTATTCCAGTCCTCCGGTTTCTTTCATGTAGCAAGCAAGTGTCTCTCTCCAGCCACTGGGTTCTTCGATGCCGGTGAGACGCAGCATCATATTATCCAGTACGGAATATTTCTCCGGGGTGCCGTCTTTTACTGTAACGGTAAGCCGGTCCTCTTTTCCGGCAAGACGCAGGATCTCTTTCGCAAATTCCAGGCGTGTGCAGGAACCGCCGCTGCATACGGCGTGATAGATACCGTAATGGTCGTTGTCGATGAAGAATTTTACCACCCGGGCAAGCTCTGCGGCGGAGGTAGGTACCGCACGGTCGTTATTTAGCAGTTCCATAGTGGATACCTGGGAGTCCGCGGCAGCTTCCAGTACTTCATTCAAAAAGTCTTTGCCGATGCCATAGATCCAGGAACTGCGGATAATGACATAGCGGGTCATCAGCTGGATGACGAATTTCTCTCCGGCATATTTGGATTTCGCAAACAGTCCCACGGGATTTACATCATCGAACTCATTATAGGGTGTGTCGGATGCGCTGGAAAATACATCATCCGTAGAGATCTGGATGAGTTTTGCCTGAATGCTCTCCGCAGACTGCGCCAGATTCCTCGCACCTACGGCGTTTACCTTGTAAGCCATATCTGTCTCCGACTGCGCTGCACCGGCGAAAGGATGATATCCTGCACAGTTGATGACGACATCGGGACGATTCCGGTGCATGAACAGGGAAACTGCATGTTCATCCGTGATATCCAGCTCGTCCTTATCGGTCTCGTATAATTCATATTCCATCATGTCTAACAACCTGATCAACGCCTGCCCCATGTGACCGAGGGAACCGACGATCCATATTTTTTTCATTGTGATATAACCTCCTGCAATTTGTGTGTAACTGAGAACAGTATAACAAGTATATCATAGGAAAGATTCCCGGGAAAAGAGAAAATTAAAAAGTCAGAGAAACGCAATAAAAATTGATATTAACAGGGAGAAAAGGATTTGCTATACTAACCACAGAGAGCAGAATCCGAAGGAAAAGCTCGGGATATATTTAACAGGCAGAATCTGGAAAGGCAGGGAGTTTATATGGCAGAATTACGTCTGGGTGCATTGGAAGCCGGCGGTACAAAAATGGTCTGCGCTATTGGGGATGAGAATGGTGAAATTTATGAGCAGATATCGATTCCTACAACTATGCCTAAGGAGACGATTCCTAAAATGATCGCTTATTTTAGGGACAAGGGGATTGATGCATTGGGAATTGCCTGTTTCGGGCCCATTGAGCTGGACAGAGATTCCGAAAAATACGGTTATATCACAACCACGCCAAAGCTGGCCTGGAGGGACTGCGATATCGTTGGGCAGATGCAGGAGGCACTACATTGCCCCGTGGGATTCGATACAGATGTGAATGGTTCTGTCCTCGGCGAAGTGACCTTCGGACAGGCACAAGGGAAAAAGTGCGTCATGTATCTGACCATCGGCACCGGTGTCGGCGGTGGTATCTATAGTAATGGCAAACTGCATCACGGAATGCTCCATCCGGAGACCGGACATGTGTTGATCACGAAGCGGACCGCAGATACTTATGCCGGAAGATGTCCTTATCATAAGAATTGTCTGGAAGGTCTGGCGGCAGGTCCTGCCATTGAAGAACGCTGGGGCAGGAAAGCAGTGGATCTGGCAGATTGCCCGGAAGTATGGGAGTTGGAGGCAGATTACATTGCGCAGGCCCTGACCTGCTATGTCATGACGGTATCTCCGGAAATGATCATTTTAGGCGGCGGTGTCATGCACCAGGAGCAGTTGTTCCCGCTGATCCGCAAGAAGCTTAAGGAATACATCAATGGCTATATCGCAACGGATGAACTTGCAGACATGGAGCATTATGTGGTGCCGGCATCTCTTCATGATGATCAGGGCATCATGGGATGCCTGGAGCTGGCAAGAAGAGCTCTTGAAAACGATCACTGATAGGGTAGCTGCTTACGATATTGTAACGGAGACATCTGATATGTCCTGTGAAAGCAGCGGATAAAATGACTTACATTGGGGAAGCCGGACTGCAGGGCAACCTCTGTAACCGGCAGAGAGGTGCTCTCTAACAGATGGCAGGCATGGGTCAGCCTCAGATGCATCAGGTATTGCGTCAGAGTCAGATGAAAGTGCTGCTTAAAATAGCGGGACAAATATTTCTCGGATAAATGAAATTGCTCTGCCAGGGTTTCCAACCGAAGGGGGTCCGTGTAGTTATACTGCAGATAAGTCAGTATTTCACGCTGCATCGGATCGTTCCTTTTGGAGCCCATCGGGTTAATGGTTCCGCAGGAAGCAATTTTTTGGATAAGTGACAACAATAAAATACGTAATCGGAAATACCCACTCAATGTATTTGGAAGCTGTCTGACAGACAGGATCTCACGGATGAGAGAAATGATGTCAGGACAGCTTTTTTCGTGGGAAAGATTATGATGCAAAAGCAATTCATGGTTACGCAGGGGAAGGAGAAACTCCGTTTCCAACAGATCGTCCGTCTGAAAGGAAATAAATTCCAGTGGAAACAACAGGGTATGATAGTCTACGCCCGGAATTGCGGAACCCATAAAATGAAGCTCACCGGGATTCACAAAGAATACGGAGCCGCCGGCCGCTTCGTATTCTTCCCCTTCAATGATGACATTAAGAGAGCCGGAGCGGACATATATGATCTCGACCTCCGGATGCCAGTGGACAGGAATCTGAAAAAAAGCAGGCATATCATGCAGGTGATAACAGCTAAAAGGAAATTCTTTTGTTCCGTGAATGCGTTCTTCTCTTAATTCAGGGTACATAGGCAGGCCTTTCTGTGAAGTGGATCAGAGGATATTATGGTCAGATTACTATAAAAGTAGAAATAAGTCAATTTTCTGTGGTAAAAATGCAAGCTTTAGGAAAGATAAAGTAGTAATATGTAAAAATTAAAGATACTATTCAGAATAGTATTCTGAATGGTTACAAAATGAAAATGCAAATTTATAGGAACCGCAGAAAGGATATAAAACATACGATGGAAGGACAGAATAAGTCATTATTTCAATTATTTGTACCACTGTGTCTGGAGACAATCTTTTACATGTTGTCCGGAATGGTGGATACTTTAATGCTT
>ENA-ORCN01002271-ORCN01002271.1-human-gut-metagenome-genome-assembly--contig:-NODE-2271-length-10650-cov-9.162773_pt1 | contig 10650 bp, 9 predicted proteins | sample MGYA00242984_ERZ507984 | MGnify/ENA primary metagenome ERZ507984 (study PRJEB26167, sample SAMN06115395) | human gut metagenome | host: Homo sapiens | place: China:Hubei | collected 2016-05-19 | study... | reverse complement strand
CTGATGAATATGGACTCCGCTCTGGAGCCGCAAATCGGAGACATTATTGAAGTCTCATATAGCGGTGAGATACTGGAAACTTATCCAGCTCGGTTGAAAGAAGTTTACAGCATCAGAGTTGTTGCCGAAACGACGAAACTCACCTTAGATGATGTAATTATTCTTTCACAATACGGATACGATTTATCGTGGTCGGATTTTGAAAATTACGATTATATTGAGACCGGCTCTGGCCTATATATCCGTGTCTATGTGATCAATGAAATGTATGAGCTATGGATTGGCGGTGGAAGTCCGGATAGTGACCCTATGTATATCTATCTAGCTTTGGCGGATGACCTCGATACACGCATCGACATTCGGGACGGCGGCGTGACGGAGTTCATTGGTGCGGATCATTCAGAAGTGTTGTTGGCGAAGGCGATCAATGAAGCAATCCTGGCAGAAAACAAGCCTTCCAAGCCGGATGGTCTGTATCATTGCGCCAGCTTTGTCTTGTTGGATCAACAGGAACTCAGTGGCACCCCCGCAGTTGGTTCCTCCGACCACATCAAGCTGGTCACTGTCTACGGACTGGCGCTTCATCAGGGATTTGGTTATTCCGGTGGAAGCTTTCACGATGCTGCCGGCAGTCATATCGCTGTTGCCATCACCTTTGAAGTTGTAGATGGGAAATATGTTCTGAAGGAGTATTGGACACCGCGGGACGGCTCCTACTATGTTCAGGATATTCGGGATAAGTTCCCTGACGAAATTGAGGACGAAGCCCTGGATACTCAGAAGTATATCCTCGCCCAGAAGCAGGAGTGCTACGATCAGGCCGTCCGTTACGGCGGAGTTGATACCTATTCTGCGGTGGAACATCTTTTTGAGGTAATTGAGTCCTCTCCGGCCACATCTTCCAGACCTGCCGACTACATTGACGCACACCCGATTGAGTATCGGGAGCTTACCTACTACGGAAGCTATACATTGCAGTATGTATTCTCACAGTTTTTAGAGGGTGGTCAGACAGGACTGCGTGGACATCTGATGCGAAGCGTTCTCGATGATCTTGCGCCGGAAGCACAGCTCCGACTCTACGCTGAAACTGGCCAGGAATACTTCGATGAATGGAAAGCGGGTGCCATTTGGATCAGCGAACAGCACGATATGGAATGGATTAAAGAAAACCAGCCTGCAATCTGGCTTCTGCTCCAAATGATTGACGAGTAAGCAACCACATCAACAGCGCAGCTTCCGGTCGGGAGCTGCGCTGTTCTTTTGGAATGGCAATCTTCACAAATTCTTCATCTTTCTACCACTACCATCTTAATGTAAAGATTGTTATTATAAAGCCATCAAAGGAGGGGTTCCATGTACTGCATTCTGATTTGCGATGACGAGCAGGATATCGTCAAGGCATTGAAAATATATCTGATGAATCCGGACTTCAAACTGTTCGAGGCCAACACCGGAGTGCAGGCCCTTGAGGTTATGGAGCGGGAGGACATTCACCTGATTCTGCTTGATATCATGATGCCTGAAATGGACGGCATCTCCGCAATGGTAAAGATTCGGGAGAAGAGCAATGTCCCCATTATACTGCTGACGGCCAAAAGTGAGGATACCGACAAGATCCTCGGCCTGAACACCGGAGCGGACGATTACATCACAAAACCGTTTAATCCCGTAGAGGTGACGGCCCGTGTCCGTTCTCAACTGCGCCGCTATATGCAGTTGGGCAGCAGAGCTGCGGCTCCGGCACGATATGTCATCGGCGGCGTGGAACTGGATGACAGCTCCAAGGAAGTCACCCTGGACGGAGAACCCATTTCCTTGACGCCCATCGAATACGACATCCTCAAACTGCTCATGGAGAGTCCCGGCAAGGTGTATTCCCCCAAGGAGATCTATCGGCAGGTATGGAAAGAGGCTCCCCTGGGAAGCGACAATACCGTTGCCGTACATATCCGGCATCTCCGTGAAAAAATAGAGATCAACCCCGCAGACCCCCGATATCTGAAGGTGGTCTGGGGACAAGGGTATAAAATGGAGAAAGGAGCAAAACGATGAAGCCGTTCTTTAGGAAGAAAAACGCAGATCCCATCGTGGAGGAAATCGCGCAGACCGTACAGGATGCGCAGTATGAAGCGGTGACACCAGAACCGGAGAATGTTGCTCCAGTTAATAGAAAACTCCCGCTGACCCACCGTACATCAGCCAAGTTCGTAGCGTTCCTGCTGGTCATCATCATGGTGATTGTTGTTATCGGCTCTGCAGCTGGTGCGTTCATCATGGTGGAAGAAGAACTCTATACGACATCTGAATGGGCTTACAAAAACGAAGCCATGAGAAATATTGCCGAAGGCGATATCCGGACGCTCATTCATTATTTGACCAACGAGAATTTAGATGCTGGTGCTGATGATGCCATGCGCTATTTGTCAGATCGCAACATTGCATCTATTGAAATGGTTTTCTCAGAAGGTCCGCGAAATAACTGGGGGTATGATGGGGGCGTGAAGGAAAGCTCCACGGAGTACAGTGCGGTCTGGTATCATATGAAGGAGAAAGACGGCGTAGAAAACTGGTACAGTCTGTATAGCAACTACGGATATGATGTGGAGCAGATCGGTACGGTGGAGGCAACGATTCGTCTTGCGGATGAATTGACCCAGCCTGATACTTATTATTATGCCGACCTTTTGATCTCCTTGGCCTTTGCCATGCGTTTCTGGGTATATGCGATTGGCATCGGCGCTGCCATTCTTGCTATCGCTGCTTTCGTTTTCCTTATGTGCGCATCTGGTAAGAAAAATGGTCTGGCAACAGCGCAGCCGGGATGGGGTACGAAGATCCCCTTTGACCTGCTGACCGGGATGACTGCGCTTGCCGGGTTCCTGATAATACAGGTCATGGTGGAAGCAATCTACTATGCCTCAGACATCGAAGCAGCGTTAGCCGGCATCGCATTAGGTATCTCTCTAATGGCCATTTGTCTTGGCTGGTGCATGAGCTTTGCAACGCGGATCAAGCTGGGGTGCTGGTGGAAGAACACCATCATCTTCTATGCCCTTAAAATTGCACTGGTCGTGCTGCGTAAGATTTGGAGCGGCGTATGTGTGTGTTTCCGCGGTATGGTATCCCTTTGCAGAGGCATTCCTCTGGTTTGGAAGACCGCTCTTGGCCTGGCTGCAATCGCCTTGATCGAAGTCCTTGTCATTGCTGGGGCATACTGTGAGGAGGATGTTCTGCTGACCTTCTGGTTCGTGAAGCACCTTGTGCTTGTCCCGCTGGTTCTCTATGTGGCGTTGATGCTCCGAAAGCTCCAGGCAGGTGGCAAGGCTCTTGCCACCGGTGATCTTGGATATCAGGTGGACACCAAGAGAATGTTCTGGGATTTCAAGCGCCACGGCGAGAATCTGAACAGCATTGGCGTTGGCATGACAGCGGCGGTGGAACAACGTCTGAAAAGTGAACGCATGAAGACTGAGCTGATCACCAATGTTTCTCACGACATCAAGACTCCGCTGACTTCTATCATCAACTACGCAGATCTGATTGAAAAAGAGCAGTGCGACAACCCCACCATTACAGAATATGCCGGTGTACTCCATCGTCAGTCCGACCGCCTGAAGCGGCTCATTGACGATCTCGTGGAGGCTTCTAAGGCGTCCACGGGTAATCTGGAGGTGCTGCTGGCTCCCTGTGAAGTTGGTGTGATGCTGACACAGACTGCCGGTGAGTATGAGCAGAAGCTTCAAGAGAAGGATTTGGTTCTGTCCACCAGCCAGCCAGAGCAGCCTATTAAAATTATGGCAGACGGTCGCCGCCTGTGGCGCGTGTTCGATAACCTGATGAACAATGTCTGCAAGTATGCCCAGCGCTCCACCCGCGTTTATCTGACGCTGGAGGAGAAAAACGGAGAGGCAATCATCTCCTTTAAGAATATCTCCCGCGAACCCCTCAACCTGTCTACTGACGAGCTGCTGGAGCGCTTCGTTCAGGGCGACAACTCCAGAAAGAGCGAAGGCAACGGTCTGGGCCTGTTTATTGCAAAGAGCCTGACCGAACTGCAAAACGGCACCATGGAGCTGACTACTGACGGCGATCTGTTTAAGGTGGTTCTGCGGTTCCCGACCATCAGCTAAAAAGAAGCAATCCACACCCGTGCGTTTCCAAAGAAAGAAGATGTCCCAAAGCAAATGTTAGCAACCTTTTTTGAATCTATTTCCTGGCCCATGGAGCCGCCACCGGCCTACGGTGCATTCCATATTCTGTTTACCCTGATTGGCTTTGCTGTCTGCGGTTTCTCGGCATGGAAGCTGCGGAATGTCAGCGACAAAACAGCATGTCATATCCTGTTTGCCTGCGGTTTGGTATTGGCGCTGTCGGAAGTATTTAAGCAATTCTTCTGCTACTATGTGATCGCGGACGGCACCTATCACTGGGGCGAGTTCCCATTCCAGTTGTGCAGCATCCCAATGTATCTGTGCCTGATTGTTCCTTGGTTGAAGCTGGGAAAACTGCGTCGGGCATTGCATAGCTTCATGGTGCTGTATAATCTCTTGGGAGGAGCCATTGCCTTTACCGAGCCGTCCGGCCTGCTTCATGGCCACCTGTTCCTTACCGCCCACTCTTGCGTGTGGCACATGCTGTTGGTGTTTGTGGGACTGTTCCTCTGCGTGTCCAAGCGAGGCGGCAACCAGAAGAGCGACTATGCTTCTGCGACTTGGATCTTCACCCTTCTCTGCGGCGTGGCCTTTGCCCTGAACTGCATCGTGCAGTTTGGAATCGGCAGAGATATGAATATGTTCTTCGTTGGCCCTGGTAATTCTCCCATCATTGTGTTCAAACAGTTCTCCGAATGGTTCGGTTGGTATGTCAACACACCCATTTACATATTCGCAGTATGTCTGGGAGCCTATCTGCTGTTCGTCTTGATCTACTGGCTGCATAACAAGGAACTGCCGAGCCGCAGGAAGCGACTGCAATCAAAGGTATGAGAAACAAGAAAGTGCGTCGGACAACCGGCGCACTTTCACTTTTGAAGCTTTTATGAACATTGGCTCTGCCATATTGACTTTTCGTGTTACAAGCTGTAGTATATAAGTGGCGCTACAAGCTGTAACACGGAGGTGCGCTTTAATGTCTGATTTGAAAATGGGAACTGCCGAGGCCCGGTTTGCCGATATTATCTGGGAACGGGAGCCGATCACATCCGGTCAAATGGCCAAGATCGGCGCAGAAGAATTTAACTGGAAGAAAAGCACTTCTCACACTGTTTTGCGACGCCTGTGTGAGCGTGGCTTGTTTAAGAATGAAGATGGCACTGTTACTTCGCTGATCTCACGGGAGGAATACTACGCCCGACATAGTGAGCAGTATGTGGAGGAAACCTTTGGTGGTTCTCTGCCTGCGTTCCTCGCTGCATTCGGGACACGGAAAAAACTCACTGATCAGGAGATCGACGAGCTGCAGAAGGTCATTGATGGAATGAGGAGGTGACCCTATGTTCTTTTATACATTCATGCCCAAGCTATTCAACATGAGCCTGACGGCAAGCGTGGCTATTGTATTTGTAATCCTGCTGCGCCTTCTTCTGAAAAAAGCACCCAAGGTCATTTCCTATGCGCTGTGGGGCGTGGTCCTGTTTCGTCTCCTGTGTCCGGTGTCGATTGGTTCAAGCTTTTCCGTTTACAATCTTTTCGATGCCCCAGCCCAAGAGTCTGGAACAATTACCAGCGTCATCGAATATGTGCCGAGCAACATTGTTCACACAGAGTATCCCTCTGTTGCGCGGCCTGTTCCGGGCATCAGTGATGCGATCAACGAGGCATTACCGCAAGGACGGGAACAGTTGGTTGCCGACCCGCTCGAAGCTCCAATGTCCATTGCTACCTATGTTTGGATGATTGGCGTGTTGGTCATGGTAATCTACAGTATTGTCTCCTACATCCGGCTGCGGCGTAAACTGTCGGTGGTTGTTCCTCTTCGAGACAATATATTCATCGCAGACGATATCAAGTCTCCCTTTGTGGTCGGCCTGTTCCGTCCGAAAATCTATCTACCCTGCAATTTGAGCGACAAGGAGCAGGAGTATATCATCCTCCATGAGCAGCACCACATCAAACGACTCGACCATGTTATGAAAGCACTGGCGTTTTTTGCTTTGGCCATTCATTGGTTCAACCCTCTTGTCTGGGCAGCGTTTATACTGGCAAGCAAGGATATGGAAATGAGCTGCGACGAAGCCGTAATCCACAAAGTCGGCGGCGATGTTCGTGCGGACTATTCTGCTTCGCTTCTGACTCTGGCCACCGGGCGGCGTATCATCGCCGGTACTCCTCTGGCCTTTGGCGAGGGTGACACCAAGGGACGCATCAACAACTCCTTCTTAACTTACTCGCAAACACTGTGACAGCAAGAGGTCGCATATTGCCCTGATAACATTTTGCCGCCCCTATATCTTGCCTATGGTTCATCCCCCACCCGCTTTTGAAAGAGAGACAAGCCCAAAAAGCAGAGTGCAGAGAAGGCGATGCCGCAAAGAATGTATATCCAGTTAAAGAACAGCAGATTGACTGCATACCGCATGGGCATCCGTGTAAAGAGCACCGCATACGGCTCAATCGTTCCAATTGCCTCCATGACTGCCGTGACACGGAAGGGACTGACCCCGCATAGATACGCCCCAAGGAAATACAGCGCCAGCTTCTCGACAATAGCTGGGAGCAGGATGCCAAGCGCATAAAACAGTGGCTTGCGCTCCGTGCAGCGCTTCCACAGAAACAGCGCCCCGAAACAATATGGCAGCAGCGCAAGGCAGACTCCTTGAGCAGTCAGGTGCAGTTGTAGGCCAAAGACAAGAAAGACCATGCGGATCATGAGGTAGCCTGCAAGGATGATCAGCCAGCAGATCAGCAGGGATCTCCATTTGATTTTTCCGTGTGTGATTGCGTCATTGCTGTACATTTTATACCTCCCAAAAATCATCATTTTTTCGGCCGCTGCGGTGCGAGTGCACACCCGCACCGCACACATTATCTGTCATTGGTCAGATCCCCGTTACCGCTGACCGGAATGACTTCTCCCAAGTAGGTCGGCTCCAGCTGGAAGATGCATAAGACAAAATCCTTACACCTTGCAAGAATCTCCCGAAATTCCCGTCTGGGCTGACCGGCGTATGTGTGGTAGTCGGAGGGAACTCCATATGCGTCTATTCCAATCCGGTCGGCTATATACAGCGCACGATACAGGTGATACTCCTGCGTTACGATGATTACCTTATCCACTTTAAAGATTTCTTTGGCACGGTATACGGTCTCATAAGTAGAAAAGCCAGCGTGGTCCATAAAAACGTTTTCGGATGGTACACCATGTTCCACTGCATGTTGCTTCATGGCTCCTACCTCATCGTACTCTTTGCGTCCATGGTCGCCGCTCATCAGCATCTTCGGCGCTGCGCCCATCTCGTACAGTTCCAATGCTCGTGACAGACGATCTCGAAGCATATGGCTGAGGCTTCCGTCATCACGCACCTGGCAGCCAAGCACAAGAATACAGTCCACGCCATCCAGCTCTGCCGCCTGTGCAACGGAAAGCAGCCGTCCTTCACCGACATCTTTTACATAACTGTTCACAACAAGCAACACACCACCCCCAACTACCGCAAGACAAAGCATCACGATTAAAACCGTTCGGAGCGTCCTTCTTTTTACCCTCATTCTCTGTTCTCTGACATTGTTTTTGACCCTTGGCTTCTTTTTTGTTTGAGGATGCAAAAGTCCACGACCGCTGCAATAACCGCAACAGCAGCAATCACGATAGCAGAGAAAAACAGGAGCTTTTTCATGCAGAGTTCCTCCTTTCGTCATAAATTCTCATTTTTCAAGGCGTCGATGGGATTGTCCTTTTTTACCTTGCTCATTGAATACATCATGGTGGCGAATACGACCAGAAACACGCTCAGTACGGCGATGCCGATGGCTGCCCACGGCAGATGGAAGGAGGTTTCATAGGCCGTTGTGACTGCGCGGTAGATGAGATATGTAATGCCGCAGGATACCGGCAAGCCGAGAAGCAGCGCCTTGGAGCCGTACAGCAGGCACTCGTAGTTCATCATCCTGCTAAAGCCCTTCTGCGTCATGCCCACCGATTTCAGCATGGCAAACTCCCGGCGGCGCAGGCTGATATTCGTGGAGATCGTATTGAACACATTGGCCGCGGCAATCAGGGAGATCAGCACGATAAAGCCGTAGGCAAATACCCGGATAATGGTTACGACATTCCGGTTTGTCTCGGCGTTTGCGGCGTAGTCGAAGAGCTGCCGGCTGCTGAGACCGTTTTCCGTCAGCACGGTCGCCAGATTTTCAAAGCTCGCGGTGTGATTGCTCGATGTGAGGAAATACTCTGTATTACGGAATTGATTCAGCGCCGCCTCGGGAACCACGCTCTCCAGCATGCTGTACGGATAGATCATATTGATGGCTACCGGCGTGCTGCGGCTGACAAAGAACGGAGCCTCCTCAATGGTTTTTTCGGACCGCAGCGTGTACTTTGCAAAGGATTCCTCATAGGGCAGCTCGATGATGTCGTTCTCGTTGTCTCTGTTTTGATAGAGGACGACCTTATTGCCGTTCTCATCGATCCGGCTGTCTTTTCTGTAATATCCGTCGATCTCTACATAGTAAAGCCCCTCGATTACGCACCCATCGCCCTTGAGCGTGTCCAGCGTGACATACTTCTCAAGCCGGCGATCAAGCTCAATGTTGCGATCCAGAGCAAGGCCCAGGGGCTTCTCCCGGTCATAGTAATCCGCTTCCTTCAGGTTGTACTTTTCCAGTAACCTGTTGAACTCGGCGTCCGCAACGAAGTACAGATAACCGGATATGCTGAAATCCTTCGGCGCTCTGTCCTCACTTTCCATGCCGAAGTCGGCAAAACGGTCGGCAAACATTGCCGTGACATATTCGCGGGAGATATCGCCCTGCAAAAACTGCTTCTTGGTATAGGTGCCGCCGGTGACATTCTGCTCGGAGAAAAGCAGTTCCAGAAGCGCATCGGGTGTCATGGCGGAGGAAGCGTCTGACTCCGCCGCGTAGATCAGGTCGAATTGATCGGAGGCCAGCCCTCCCTCGGCGGATTCCATCATGTAGTCGGTGAAGGCCGCCGCAGAAACAAAGAGGACGATGCTCATAAAGAGGCTGACGACGGTGGTTCTGTATTTTTTCCGGTTGCGCTTATAGTGCTTGCCGGCAAGGACGCCGGGGAGTCCGAACAGCTTGTAGGCGAGCTTTGAGGTTTTTGTAGGTTTATTGTGTGCCCTGACATCCAGGCTCTGGCGGATGGCTTCCACGGCAGATACCCTTGTGGCTCTTTTCGAGGGAATCCACGCCGAGATAAGAACCGTTATCAGTGCGATCACAGCGGCAATAACGACCGACTCCCACGATACGCAGAGCCGCAGGGGGATATGCTCTTTACCGACGATGGAGCTGAATTTATCTCCGAGCAGGAGAAGCGTTATGCCGATGCCGCCGATTCCGACAAGAATGCCAAGCGGAATGCCTATGGCACTGACGGTCAACGCTTCGAATGTGACCATCCTTCTGAGCTGTTTTTTGGTAGCGCCCACCGACGAAAGCAAACCGAACTGCTTTGTTCTTTCCGACACGGAGATGGAAAATGCATTGTAGATAAGAGAGACGGATGCAAAGACGATCAGCCCTATCACAATAGCTGCAAGACTGTAAAGGGTGGCGGTAACCGAGTCAAACCGCGAAACCCCGGAATATAAAAGAACATCGGTGTTGTAGGCATAACGATAGGCATCCGTATAGCCCGTCTCTTTCATAAAGTCGTATACGGCAGAGGGCTTTTTCATTTTGAAATGGCAGTCGATCGGCGATTGCCCGTCCGCTCCCCTGTCGGCTACGGTAAGCGCCGTGTATCCGGGAGCGTCTGTATTCTCAAATGCCGGTCTTTCATATATGCCGACGACCGTGTAAGTCCTTGCCACTGTGTTTTCGAGCTTTTCGTCATTTTTCACCTCGGCTTGAATTTCGCTGTCATAGGTGAAAAAAGGGTTGATTTGTCCCAGCCTTTTGTTGTCAAGAATTCTGTCACCGACCTCAAAGGTGACGGTATCTCCGATTTTATAGCTCACCTTTCCGTTAGTGGCAAGGTGTTCCGGCAAAATGATCTCCGAGGAGTTTTTCGGAAGTTCTCCTGCGGTAAGATGCACGGGCATGGTTTCAAAATATCCGGATGCCGCGTCGCCGCCGAGGACATACAGATACGGCTTGCGCTCGTTGGCGCTGTTTATCCTTGCATAGCCGAGAACCTGAGCATAGGTGGCTGACGCAACCTTTCCGGAGCCGCCGATATCCTCATAATCCTTGTATGCAGCGTCATAAACAGCACCGTGCCAGTCTCCGGTTTTGTAGATCGTATATCTCAGTACAAAGTTCTGCATACTGGCAACAAAGGTCGTTGAGGCGCAGATCATAGCGGCTGAGAGCATAATGCCGATGATCGTAACAACGGTTCTTGTCCGGTTCTGCTTCAGCGAAGCCAAGGTGACCTTGTTGAAAACATTCATCTGCGGATCACCTCATCTCGTGTGATCCTTCCGTCCTCAATGGAGAGGATGCGATCCGCCTGCAG
>ENA-ORCN01002269-ORCN01002269.1-human-gut-metagenome-genome-assembly--contig:-NODE-2269-length-10653-cov-8.425019_pt1 | contig 10653 bp, 6 predicted proteins | sample MGYA00242984_ERZ507984 | MGnify/ENA primary metagenome ERZ507984 (study PRJEB26167, sample SAMN06115395) | human gut metagenome | host: Homo sapiens | place: China:Hubei | collected 2016-05-19 | study... | reverse complement strand
ATGAGGCGCAGTTCTCGTTCAAGGCACTGGCGGAATGCATGGGTATCTCGGCATCGGCCATATCGCAGAAAGTATGCGCCATAGTGGAAGCGGTGCGCTCGCATAGGAGTTTTGCGTGGAGGAGCCAGATGCTGGTAATTGAAGGAGCGATATCCTGAACGGAAGTCATTTATCACCATTATAAAAGGAAAGGACTATGGCACTTATCGTATATAACAAGGAGAATTCCCGTCCGCAGGAAGTCACATACAAGGGCAAGCGGACCATCAATCTGGACAGCAGGGGAACTGTCTATCTATCAAAGATGATGTCAATTGAACTGGGTGTTCTTGGCGGAGGCCGGGTAAGCTTTGCGCATGATGACGAGACGGGGGACTGGTACATCTGCCGTACCACCGATGATGACGGGTTCATCGTATGGAAGGACAAAAGATGTGCAAGATTCTCTGCGGGGTTTATCGTGCACAGGCTCATGCGGCAGGCGAAGGTGGAGCGGAAAAGCGTACAGTTCATGATGGCGAAGACACCCATGGAGGTGAACGGAACGGTCTATTACAAGATACTGCTCTCGAATCCGATTTTAAGATAGGCTGTACATAAAATAAATATACACCAAGGAGTGTCTGACCGGGTATAGACCCGCTGGACGCCCCTTTCTTTTTGTCACACTCCATTGGCGGGACGAACAGGTTCCCATGTCTTTTCGTCTGTCATTCCCATCGTTCCACGTGTCAGCGTGAGTTCCGTGTACCGGTACGGACCATCTCGTCAAGCACATCCCCATGCTCGTCCAGATGACGGTTGAGCACATTGTCAAGGAATGCCGGTACGGTCATGCCCTCGCTGAGCAGGGGGAGTATGCGTGCCAGTCTGCGGTAGGTCTCATAACTGATATAGGTCTGCTTGCGGTGGACGTACTCCCTGCGGCTGAGATAGTCGGCACGATATGTCTTCATCCTTTCCGCAAGGGAGGTCCCTGACCGGACAGCGGGCTTGTGGAAAACGGTCGGCTTTTCTGTCCTGCCATCGGGTATGGATACAGACTCCTTCCCTTCCTTTCCCCTGTCTTCCTCTTTCTCTATCCCGTCCGGATGCGTCTTCGGACATCCGTCGGCATCGGTCTCGTGCGCCATGATCTCTTTCAGGCGTTCCTCATTCACGTTCATAAATTCCTTTCTTCTCATGCCTTTTGCCTGTCAGGATGGATAATGCATTCTATCTCTCCGGCCAGCGTATCAAGACCGCTGCCTTTCAGCAATTTCCCGGAAGGAGGGAAAAGCGTACTTCTGAAAAGGATCCGCTCCTCGGGGGAGGTTTCCCTGCCATAGCGCTCCATATCCGGTATGACCGTATCGAGAGCCTTCAATCCCAGTTCCTTGAAAAGAAGTCCGTACTGATAGGACAGCCTTTTGGATACACGCCCGTCCATCCGGTTCCAGAACATACGGATTTCCTTCAAGGGCATGTCCGGATTCTGCTGTATGAAGTCTTTCAGGGCCAATAAGAAGGAAAGGACCTGTTGGCGGAATTAATTTAGTGCATACTTAATTCTGCCAATGGGCTTGTCGTTAATGAAGTTTACGTATTGCAGAATGGTAAGTGCACTAATTTTGCCAATGATTCTGGCAAACAAACCATTCGTTATTTTCGCGTAGTTCCTGATGACCAAGAACTGGTCTGTAAGTTGTGAGAATATTGTCTCAATCCTCTTTCTTGCCTTTGCAAACGGAATGAATGTCGGTTTCCAATCCTTTTGGTTGAGCCGATACGGACACTCCAGTCTTATGTGTGCGGTTTCGAACAAGTCAAGCTGTACGTCAGCTCCAATATACCCTTTGTCACCATAGATGCTACAGTCGTGATAAGTATGTTTTACATCCTTCATATAATGGAGGTCAGCCACACTTGCCTTTGACAGATCATAGGAATGGATAACTCCACTTAACCCACAGAGAGCGTGTAACTTATAACCAAAATAATACGTGTTCTGCGAAGCACAGAAGCCGAAGTCGGGAGCTTGCGAGAAATTGCCGGCACGCCCCATCTTGCAACGTTTTCCTCTTGCAACCCTACAGACCTCTATCGGCTTGGAGTCAACAAAGAATTGTTCCTCTCCGCCATCCATTTCCATGGCAATCCGCTTGCGCAGTTCCTCACACAGGCCTGACGTTTTCTTCCTGCGGTCATTGAACTGTCTCCTTGATATGAGATTGGGAATGCTGTCCTTGTATTCTTGCAATTTATAGTCGAACAACCACTTCTCACTATCAATGCTCTCGGTCTCTGCCGTCAGGGATAGCGCCACCACTTCCAAATCCGAAAACTTGGGAACAGGACCACGACGTGGAACATTACCCGAATCATTGACGAGATTTTCAGAGAATTGCTTGCATATCTCAAGTATTTTGACGAATTTTGCATAAAGGTTGTACATACGATGGTTTGAACTTAATGTTTTAATCACCACTAAGTTACTAAAAATCAGCGACATGTACAACTTTTTACTCATATTTATCAACTTAAATTAATTCCGCCAACGGGTGGAAAGGCTGCTTTGCATCACCATACGGTCCTGTATGATCGGGGTGAACACATAGTCCATATTGACAATCGTCTTAATGACTCCAGGCGAGTTCACCGTTCCCGGAAGATCAAAAAAGAGAATGTCACACCCACCTGTCAAGGGAAGTGCCGTCTTCAGTTCCTTGCCCGGAACGCTGGTAAGGACAGGATACGCCTTTTTGCCCGTCCGGTCGAACTGTCCGCACAACATACGCTGGAGATTCACGTTCTTTTCCACATTTTGGGTATCCCGACTGCGCAGCGCCTTGATACTGAACTGGGGATAGTCACAGTCCACGACCGCGACATTATATCCCATTACGTAATGAAAATAACCGGCAAGAAGCACCGTCATGGTGGACTTGCCCACGCCGCCTTTCTGACTGCTCATGGCGACAAAGACACATCGTTTGCTCATAGGCTTCCGAATGATTGGTTAATAATCGTTTTGTTGTCCCGTCCTTTTTTAATCACGCCGGCTCCTTGTACCGATGGTTTCCCATATCATGAAACTGTCATATCATCTCGAAAACATTCCCGCCCCGCCGGTCCAAAGCCGTGCCGGAAGAATGCAGGAAGGCTGTCTGCCGGTACCGTACCATTTTCACGGGGTCCCGACATTTCCGGAGCTTGTCATGAGAAACTCTCATACTTGCAATACGATCTTCCATTTTCCTCTTGACATATTGACATAACATCATGATGGAATGTCAATAGCAGGAACTGTCGGAGCGCCGACATGGGGATATTCCGGTGACCGGGCATGACACCGTTTTTATATCCCGTTGCAAAAGTATGGCAGATGCCGCCAAATCCGGCTTTGGTGACATCAGATGTCATCAGATGTCACCAGATGTCCGGATACTAACAGATAACCAAGCGGTTATACTTCTCTTTAAAAGCGGGTATTGAAACAAAATTTGATCAGAAAAAACCTCTTTTTGTGTAAACGTTGCATGGCAATCCGAATTTATGAGGATTCTCTGTTCAAGCGAACAGAGCAAGTTGTGTCCTTGTCCGACAAAAGTCTTTTGTCGGACAAGGACCAACTTGCCCGCCCCAAGGGCGGGAGAATCCGCTCCAAAGTCGCGGATTCTAGAAGAAAAAGTACAAACCAAAAATCTCATGTGTATGGAGAAAACAACAGGGATAAGGACGGGTAGAAAGCCCCAAAAAGATCCGGTAGACAAAAGTACAGTTTCCGACTGAATGCCGAAAAGAACATAGGAAATCCGTTTGATCGTAGATTTGTTCCGTGACCGAATATAAAAAGCCGATATCCTGCAAGATTGACTTGTTATGAGATATCGGCTTGAAAAAGAATGTATTTTATGAAAAAAGTCACCAATAATCCCATTCCAGTTTGTCTGTGTGGAACTGGAATAGGCATGAGAAGATCCATACACTTTTTCCGGAACAGCCTGTTTCCCATTATCCACTATAATAGCAATATCATGAGATCCGGGAGATAAATAAGAAGACAACTCATATTGTTGGGCTGTAGAAATATTACTATTAGTTCCAACCTCTTTCCCATCAATCCAAACGGTCGTTGGCTTAGTCCGTTCCATTATCAAACGGATACATGTACCTCTCCACTCCTCCGGTATACATACAGTCTTGTGTACAGTGCTATTTCTTCAAACACATACTCTTTAGAAAGAGCTGTAGTCTGACCGTATCTGTATTATAAATACCCTTTCTTTCATAACCGGTAGTACATGGCAGGAATAAAGAATCGGGACAACCAACCAGAAATAATCCCTGTTGCTGCTGTATCCAACTGTACCCCACAATTCCCGCTTAAAAGTATCCGATTTCAAGAATCAGAGCGAAATTGTTGAGTACAAGCTAATAGAAATCCAATAATTGACAATAAGACAATATGTTTAATCAAACACTTCATTCTTTTAGAGTTTCCAATTACATATTTTATGATACATATTTCACCCAAGTCAATCCTCAATGATCAGGCGAAGCCCCACATTATTGACACGCTGCCAGGGCAGATAAACACGGCGGGCAGTTGCTGTAGCATCTTTCGGACGGTCTATCCATGAACCGCCACGGGCCACGACCTGACGGGTATCAGCTGTCGCCTGGGCTTTTTCACTGTAAGGATAAGGAGCATACAGTGAACGAGTCCATTCCTGCAGGTTACCATGCATGTTGATCAGCCCGAACGGGTTCGGCCTGTAGTTATATCCATCGGACGGTATCATCATACCGTCATTGACCGTCTCAACTTTCGGCAGATAATTGTAATACGGGAACCAGGGATTATCCTTTGCCATCGGCTGCGGATCGATACCTGTTACCGCCATTTTTTCCAACTGGACATCCGCTAGGTTTTCATACGAGCCAAAGTTGGCATCCATCGCACCATACCAAAACGGCTGGTCGCTACCACCACGACAGGCCCACTCCCACTGCACTTCTGTCGGAAGCGTCACCTTCAATCCGGTCTTTTCCGAAAGTATATCGCAATACTTCATAGCTTCTTCATAGCTGACACGGATAACCGGCTGGTTCGGTTTATTGGCCGGATAACCGGGAGTTGTATGATCCTTCCAGAACTGTGCATAGATACGACTGTCATGCTCCGGAACCAACGCATTATACTGTTCGTTGGTCAACTCTTTTTCCGACATCCAGAAACCCTTTTTTACTTCGGCCTTGAATGCAGGGGCTTGATCCGGATAAGCATCATTCGTTCCCATTACAAACTTGCCTGCCGGTACACGTACGAAAGTGATCTTTACACCATCAGCCACTTCCACATCTTTCCGAAGTCCTGTTTCCTTTGATAACAGATTCTGAATATCTTCAGCCGTCAACGGCCATCTTTTCATCTTTACCGCTTTATGTTTTGCCGAAGTCACCTTTTCCGGCATTGCCGGACAGATTTCTCCTTTACCTTTCAGATAAGAAGCATAATCGGCCAACTCTTTACGCCAATCCACACCGGCATTGCCATATTTATCAGCCAGCTCCTTACGACGTGTATATTGGTCGTAACCATTCAACAGATCTGCATCGAATGTACCACGGCCCGGTGCATTCATATCAATCCACATAACCAGATGCTCCCATTCGTTGTCGGTCAGCTTCACATTATGATGTCCACGTTCCAACATACGAACAATCTCACTGGTAGAAGCATGGTACTCATACGGGCTCATGACATACATATCCGCTTCCGGCCCTTGGCGGTTCACATACGGATGGAAAGCCAGATAACTCTTCTGGAAATAACGTGTACCGCTCCAGTCGGTAATACCTACGGATGTCGTATCCTTGAAGTTCGGACGTTCCGGTTTGCTTCCATCGTGGCAAGCCACACAAGCACGATCAAGAATGGGTTGAATCTCATAAGCGAAAGTATAAGGGCGAACGCCGCCTTCCGCTATTTTCAATTCATGAGGTTGACGGGTAGAAGCCTGCACGCGTTTCGGAACAGGAATGGTATTCTGGTCTTCATGGCAACCGACACACGAAACGACTTCGCCCGGCATACCGGTCAGCCAGCTACGCATCCATTGTACGGCACGTCCGTTTTTATCCAACGGTTGCAAAGAAACAGGTGTATTGGCTGGAATCTTAAAGATAGCAGAGCCGTCTTTCTCCACAGGAACTGTACCCAGCAAACGCTTGATATCCCATCCTGCCTGGATACCGTGGTTATAATGATCGGATAATGTCCGGCGATACGCATACTCGTATGCATACACACGGAACGACTTGATCTCTCCACGCGGAACGCCTCTTAAGCCTTCGCCTTCATAGACATCCTGGATAAAGACAGTCGCTTCCTTTTCATTCGGTTTGATACGATCTGGGATTGCCGGAGGTATAGGAGTACTTTTCACCGGAACAGAATAGATCATACCGGCATCGTCGGCATTAGCAACCAATGTTAGGTTATCATAAATATCCACCAGGTAAATTCCCCAACGACTGTACGGAGACAGTTTGGCTGTTACCAAGAAAGTTTCGTCCGTCAGCGGATACGGTTTAATAAACTGCGGCCATACGCCGTTCACCAGTTCATCTTTTACTTCCGGAATGATCGGACGACCACGGAAAGGCAATTCCTGAATCATTCCTTTTTCTTCCTTACGGCTCTTTGCCGGATCAAAAATCATCAGACGACCGGAACGGGCCACTCCATGATGACCGGAGATAACTCCGACGAAACGGTTGGTATGCTTCGGTAACGGCTGCACATCGAAAATACTGTTCGGAAACATGGAACCGCTACCATACAGCGACTTCTGTTCGGTTCCGTCCGGATTCATGTGCATCACGATACGAGAGAAATAATGTGTCAGGTCGGTATACTCCCAACGGACATACATTACTTTTCCGTTTGCCATCACTACCGGATGCCAATTCGCATCCTGATCGAAAGTCAGACGGCGCAGGTAACCGTTACTGGGGTCATACAGAACCATATTACCAACCGCATCACTACCGTTTACACAAGGTACGCCTTGATAACCGATATTGGAGATCGCCAGCATACGTCCGTCAGGCAGATAGGTTCCATCGAAGAACTCCAGATCCGGTTCCGGGATATTGGTAACCTGCTTAGCCTCTCCGTTGTTGATATCCAATTCATGTACCTGCCATCTCCTTGTCGTATCCAAAGCGGTAAACATCAAACGTTTTCCGTCCCAGTTCAATACCAAGTCGGTAACGGAAGAACCGTCCACAGCCGGTTTATAAAGTACTTTCTCGCTCAATTCGCCACTTTGCAAGCCCGACAATTCAACCAGTTGAGCCTTAAAGTTCTTACGGCTGGCAGAACTTAGGTTCGACCAGTTGTTCGGCTGAATCCCCAGACTGCCCGCTCCAACGAAATTAGCTCTTTCGCCCAGATCGAACTTAACCGTCAACATTTTGTCGACATTCACATCCGGACTCATCAGCATCAACTTTCGTTTTAAAGTCAATGTTTTATTTGCCTTGTCGATAGCCTGAGCATCTCCGGTATAAATACCATCAAAACCACCAGCCAGCAACGACTTCAATTCACCGAAACGTTTATCCGCCAATACTGCATCAAATCCAGAACTTTTTTTCATGATACCTAAAGCCTCCTGAATAGCTTCCGGCTTCATCCATTCCAGTTCAGCCTGTATCTCCAAAACAGACAGTAAGCGGACTGTCAGATCTTTATATGCTGCCATCCGTTTGGATAGACTCGACTGAACAGCAGCCTTGTCCAGTTCGGTCTGAAAATAAGAGTCGTTCTTTAACTCTTTCATCATAGCAACCAGTTCCTTTTGGGTCCTGTCAAGCTGTTCAGAGGTAACTTCCTCCTTTATCTCACAACTGGGTTGTGCGGATAATGTACCTCCACTCAACAAACTGAAGGTCACACATCCTGTAATCAATAACTTCTTCCACATAGATGTTTATTTAATAACAAATTCGTCCATCGCTTTCCCATCCAGATACTCTTCATCCTGCGAAGCATACAGACCATCCATGATATAATCCACCTGCGGGAATGCAGCCAGTATTTTACGGATAAGTGTTGCTTTATCGGATTTATATATCGGAGCATTGGTATTCCACAATTGATCATGAATATCCTTTTCCGGTGCAGAAATGAGGATTTCTTTGATCTCCATCTGCTTCAGACGATTCAAATCGGCATCCAGACTGACCTCGTTATTCAACAGCAACGACAGGGCCGGAGCTAATGTAAAGTTCGGGCGGTTCACCTCCCCGACCAGTTTCTGAAGCCCCTCTATCGTATCAGGCGTACGGCCGACAGACTGTCTCAGCAACAAACGGATATTTTTCTTTGCCGCATAATCAGATAATACCTGGAAGGATTCTTTCAGCGAAGCATAAAACTGTTCCATCGTATAATTATTTTCGATGGTCCGCTGGGTAGAAATCAACAATTCGTCAGCACCTAGTATTTCCATCTTATCGATAACTCCTTTCATCGCCTCCATACTCTTCTGATAGAAAGGAGGATCATTATTTACAATTCTCAAATCCGGATACAGGTTCAGCCCCGAAGTCAGGTCGACCGTCATTTTCAGTTTCTGCCGTCCCAGCCAGCCGGCCTCCTGTTTCAAAGTCTCTTTTTCCCGGTTATGCAGATAACGCCAGTCGATCACGACACGGTCATAATGTTCGAAGAATGTCGGGCGTGAAAGGATTTCTTCCTTTACATCCTGGATATTACGCAGTACAAGCGCCCGTCCGATCGTATTCGCTACTGGAGTACTTTCCGGCATAACTGTCACGTCTGCCTTATTATCCAGGCAGACGCGGAAAATACGGACATTTCCACCAGCTATCGTATGGGCTGTGTTTTTACCAAACGATGTGTTCAGCATCACCTTAGGTGCATAGCCTACTGCCTGCATCTCCGAGCAATCGGTCGGTAATTCTTTGATATAAACTATTTTTCCCGCCTTTGTTCCGATCGAAAACTCTTTCGGTTCCCAAGACTCATTGGAGATCAGAACCGTATATTCGCCGTTTCCTCTCGTACAGGTCACAAGACTTAACTCCGGATTGGTTTCAAACAGTTGCACAGAAGTAAAAATATCTTCCATCAGTGCTTTCGTATGGTTCAGTATTGGATAAGGTTTATCCAACGGCTTTTCTTCCATCACCTTTACAGGCAATTCACATTGCGGTTGCTCTGTAACGCCATACGGAGAAGCGAGAACTGTCACTTTCCCTTTGCCTGCATTCAATTCGATGGCAGCCGGAAATTCATTACTTTTTTGCAATACAGTAGCGGAAGCCGGATAGATTAATTCGGCTAATGTGTAAGGAGCACGCTCCTTGAATGACTCACCTTTATATGTAATCGGTGCAGTACATACCTTTGTCTTTTCTCCGGTACGGATACCGGCTATTCCATCCGGCATGTTCTTCAATGAACCAGCCGTAATGACCAGATGACCACCAGCGTGTATATAGGCATTCAGTTTATCATTAATCTCCTGCCCCGGATGCAGTTCATCGGCAATGACCAATACCGGATATTGTTTCAATACCCACAGCGGGGCATCACTCATCAGACAGTCAGCAATATCTCCGTAAGGGTTCGGAGTGATAAACCCTCTTTCATCTTTATAATAGGAAGCATCCTGATAACCCGGATACAAAACATCAAGCATTCCGTCCGTCAGATAATCCGGCAACTCATACGGCAGATTCCCCCATACTTTATAAGCCTGTCTGGAATATAGATGACGCGGGAAAGACCAGCCGGAAAAGAAATCGGTCATCAATGCTACCGGTGTGTACATCACACCCGGATCACCGTATTTATCTACCCATTTAACCGCACTCTGCTGTATCTTTCCGATGGGACTCAGCTTCTTATCATCTATCCGCATGGACCCTTCAAAACCGACAGCCACACAATCGTACATCAAATGAGTATAGATCAACCGTTTCAGCAATCCGAGAGAGGTTCCCTTCAGCGGACCTCCGCTATTGTAATCATTATCGATACCTTCCGCATTCGAATCGTACGATTTCCATCCCCAACGATTCCATACGGAAGCATTTCCGAACCAGTTTACACCATACTGTTTCCCGGCTCCACGGATAAATGAATAATAGATCTGTGAGTTAGGCAAACCCTGCGCCGTTTCAGCTCCGATCAGGGTATAAACGCCTTCTTTCAGAAAATAATGTCCGAAGTTCAGAGAAACAAGCGTCGCCATTTTGTTTCCCAACTGATCGCCCATTTCCTGAAAATGACGCTGGAAATTAAAATATTGTTGTTTGCGATCTGCCCCTAAAGGATACATACGGGGAGCAAAACTACCGACATAACGCCCATCCTGTTCACCGTTATCCATGCCCAGCCAATGGTCGCCCAGTTCTTTCTCGAAAAGATCGAGTACGCCGTCCGGGATAACGAACTGGGTCCAGTACCCACCAGGACCAGAACCGGGAATATATCCCCAAAGGTCGAACAGATACAGGTTTCTTCTCTTTATCTCGGCAACGACCTCTTTCAGATTATCCTGAAAAACCAGCGGATAGGAAACCCACAGGATATCCCCTAGTTTATCTTTCACCACCCATTGATCGAGCTTT
>ENA-ORCN01002264-ORCN01002264.1-human-gut-metagenome-genome-assembly--contig:-NODE-2264-length-10665-cov-21.841235_pt1 | contig 10665 bp, 8 predicted proteins | sample MGYA00242984_ERZ507984 | MGnify/ENA primary metagenome ERZ507984 (study PRJEB26167, sample SAMN06115395) | human gut metagenome | host: Homo sapiens | place: China:Hubei | collected 2016-05-19... | reverse complement strand
TTCTCCACTATTTTCAGTTTTGAATTCATTTCTTGTCATCTATGTATTTCCCCTGAATTAATTCCACTCATAATGCCAGAATTGCTCCCATTATTTTCAACATTTACATTACCGTCTTCCAGTTTAATTTCTTTCCACTCCTTCATCGTATTATCTTTAATTATTACTTTCCTACCTTCATGAAGAATAAATAAGTCTGTTCCACTTTGGTTAGGAGTACTTTTGACTGTAACGCTAGGAGCCATTATAATAGCGTTATCATGATTAATTAATTCAGATTTTTGTTCTGAGGCAAATATATTTGCTAAAATGGTCACTAGTAAGAAAAAGATTGCTGAAATAAATCCTACTTTCTTCAAGACTACTCGTTTTCCGAAAATAAATAAAGACAGTGCCAATATCATCAGAATAAACATGATGATGCCTGTATGTGCCCATGCCTTTTCACTCATTGTATTAATAAGTGATTGAGTCCAGGTAACGAAAAACATTTTACTAGAAGGGATTACCTTGTCTACAGTTTTGCTTCTAGCCAGTTCTAGGTTGAAACGAATATCACTATTTCCTGGGTTTAGCAACAAGGCACGTTCGTAATTAAGGACAGCTTTGGCAATGTTATTCATTTTATAATAGCTGTTACCTAAATTATAATAAATATCGGAAGATTCCCCCTCGTTTTTTAATATATTCTCATACATCTCTACAGAAGCTGCAAAGTCGTTTCTTATATATGCACTATCGGCTTCTGTCTTTGTTGGGAAAGTTTGCACAGCAGCACTTTGTGGCATTTCTGTTTGGGCGGTAACCTGTGCAGAGTCTGATTCATTCTGTGCGTAGACTGTGACAAAACTTATCAGGAATATCAAAATGAAATATATTTTTGTCATTGTTATAATCTCCTTTGATTTAGTGTTTTATACTATTCTCCATTTTGCTGATGACCTCAACAGCCGAAGAATATACTTTATCCATAGCTTCATTCTGATTACCCGGAGCATAGCGGGCGAACTCGCATTCATTCAATGTTCCGATGAAATCTTTAATCAGTTCGGGGGCAACACCATATTTGGTCAATTCGTCCTCGATATTATCTTTAGACAATTGAGAAACCGGGATATTCAACTTATCACTGATGTATCCCCAAAGTGCTTTCAACACCTCATCATAGAATGCTTCTTGTTTGTTTTCAGCTAATAATCTGCCTGCATTTTTCATGCGTTTGGCAGCCACTTTATTCGCTTTTTTAGTACGAACTTTTGCTACATTTGCATTTTCAATAGCTTTTTTACGATAGACAATTACGAAAACAACGAAGAGAACCAATGGAATGATATACCATAGATAATATGTCGTTGAGCCAAAGAAGAAATCTCCCTTACGAGTTAAACTAGTTTCCCCCATTTTGATGTAGCGGATGTCTTGTCCCAATACTTTCAAATCTTCCTTGTTGGTAAAGTCTGCAATAACTTGATCTGCATTTCCTGCACCTTTTTCCACTTTTAGGTTGTAAGCTTCTGTTTTTATTGTTTTATAGCTATTGCTTTTTAAGTCAAAATAGGAAAATTCGACAGGCGGAATAGTGAAATTGCCGGCATGTCTTGGAATTGCTAGATATTCTATCACCTTATTGCCTGACAAACCTTCGCGAGTTAATGTAAATTTATTGTCAATCTTGGGATCGTATACTTCAAAATCCTTTGGGAAAGCTACTTCCGGAGTATTGACCAATTTCAAATTACCTGTACCAGAAATGACTAACTTAATGGTTACAGCATCATTTGTTTTCAGTTCTTTTGTACTTATAGACGAACTGATAGTAAACTCTCCTACTCCTCCGGAGAAATTAGCCGGTTTGCCATCGGGCAATGCTTTCACATTGATGGTCAGCTTAGGAGTGACAATGTTTTTCTTTACTTCCACATAGTTACTTCCACCATTAAAGAAAGCATCAAAAGGATCGTCTGAGGCAACTTGTTGAGCTATAACCCCTTCAAAGGTAATAGACGGAATTTCCATTTTACCTGATTGCTGAGGGAAAAGTACATACTGACTCCACACGGTAGTGTTATAGTTTCTTCCGTTATAATGCTCCAAAGAGAATGTCTTTTGTTGGGGAAGTTCTACTTCTTGTGTATGGAAATTCTTCAAATCCGGCATTTTCCCGTACAACTGTCTCAGATTTACCAAAGTATAGACCTTGTATGTCAACAAGATGGCTTCCTGTTCATAAACAGTAGTCTTACTTGCTGTTGCGGTAATAAACAAATCTTGATTGGTTATTTTGCTTCCGGCAACCTGACTGCGTGAAGAAGTTCTTCCACCGCTATTGTTTCCACCTCCAACACCATTTGTTTGATCAGGCGGTAATACTTTGATTTGTACGGAATTTGAAGTTTTGTTTTGTCCGTCTGCCACAATAGTAGCACCAGGAATGGTGTAAGTTCCTTCTTTATCAGCCATCAAAATATAAGTAAAAGTAATGGAGCTGGTAGAAGTAACATTACCATTTATAATCTGTGTACTACTCTGCTGTGAACGGCTTGGTCCCATTAAGACATCGAACCCCTTGATATTAGGTGCACGAAAATCCCTGACTTTATGAGTGTTGACCGTATAAGTCAGCCGGAACTGATCCCCGCTTACTACTACATCAGGCGCAGAAGCGGTAAACGTCACATTTCCGTCTGCCCATGCTCCGAGCACCGATGTTATTAATATGAATAAGAGAATTACTTTCCTCATTTTTCTATTTAGTTATTTTAGTCGTCAAAATTAAACAATTACCAGTCTTTATCCAATTTCTTTCCTCGAATTTGCATTTGTTTTTTCACTTTATCCTGCACATTCTTTTCATCTTGCATCACCGCATTCAACAATTGCTGAGCATTTTCTTTGGACATTTCATCCTTATTCTGCTGCTGTTGCTGATTTTGATTCTGTTGTTGATCTTTCTTATCTTGATTTTTCTGATCTTTGTTTTGCTCTTTCTGTTCGTCTTTCTGATCCTGTTTTTGGTCTTTATTCTGATTTTGATTTTGTTGGTTTTGTTGTTGGTCTTTCAGCAATTTCTGTGCTAAAGCAAGATTGTAACGTGTTTCGTTGTCTTTCGGGTTATTGCGTAAAGACTCCTTGTAAGCCTCGATGCATTGTGGATATTGTTTAGAAGCCTGAAGGATAACACCCATATTGTGATAAATCTGGGCTAGTTTATCTTTTTCTTTTTCTACCTTTGAAGCCGATTCAAATTGTTCCATTGCTTCTTTTGCTTTTTGCTGCATCAGAAGCGAATTGCCCAGGTTGAACATAGCATCTGTCGACTTCGGGTTCACTTCCAGTGCTTTGCGATAATCCACCTCTGCTTTGACAAACAAGCTGTCGTTATATAACTTGTTTCCGCTACGCAGATAATCTCTATCCGACTTTTGGGCAAAGGCACTCCCTCCTGCTACAAGCAAGAATAACAGGGTGATATAGGTTTTCTGTAACATAAGCATTTATTTAAATAGTCTCACATTTTTGAAAAGCGGATTCTTTCGTTCCAAAATAAGCATTTCTACAATCAGCAGGATAAGTATCAACCATGCCAATGCTTGGAATTGTTCATCAAATTCGGTATAAACCTGACTCTCCACATCAGCTTTCGACAGTTTGGCTATCTCGTTGTTCAGTATCTTCTCTGCTGAGTTGGAATTATCCACACGGATGTACATTCCATTGCCGGCTTTGGCTATTTCCTGACACATTTGTTCGTTCAAACGAGTTACAATGACGTTTCCATCTTTATCACGGCGATAATCGTTACTGCCTCTTTCCGAAGGAATCGGGGAACCGTCAGGCGAGCCGATACCTAATACAAATACTTGCATACCTTTTTCGGCTGCTTCCTTTGCAGCTTCTACAGCACCGCCTTCGTGGTTTTCACCATCGGTAATGACTATGATGGCACGTCCTACACCTTCCTGTGGAGTGAAGCTTTTCATAGCCAAACGAATAGCTGCTCCAATATCTGTACCCTGTGTAGTTATCAGCGAAGGATTGATAGTCTCCAAGAACATTTTGGCAGAAACAGCAGCCACTTGTTCAATCTTGTCATAGTTGTCACCTACCATTTCGGCCTGAGACTTGATAGATTCAACCACTTTGGCAACAGCTTTATCGATACCACGTTTCAAATCCATCGGATTTGCTCCGGCAGTAACATTCTTCAAACCTACCCCTACGATTGATTGAGCCAGCACAGTAGCAGTAGTAGTACCGTCACCTGCATCGTCACCTGTCTTTGAAGCAACAGATTTCACCAACTGTGCACCGGTATTCTGAAATGCATCAGCCAATTCCACTTCTTTAGCTACAGTCACGCCATCCTTAGTGATATGAGGAGCACCGAATTTCTTTTCGATAATCACATTACGACCTTTCGGACCCAGGGTTACTTTCACTGCGTTAGCCAATTCGTCTACACCCTTCTTCAATTCGTCACGGGCATCAATGTTGAATTTAATATCTTTAGCCATAATTCTATTTACAATTTAATGATTTACAATGTACTATTTAATTATCCCAAAACAGCGAGAACATCGCTCTGACGCATGATAAGGTATTTCTTACCGTCATGTTCCAGTTCAGTGCCCGAGTATTTGCCATACAATACCTGATCACCTACATGCAACACCATCTCCTCATCTTTTGTTCCGTTACCTATTGCGACAACTTCACCTTGCAATGGTTTTTCCTTTGCTGTATCAGGAATAATAATACCACCGATTGTTTTTTCTTCTGCAGGAGCAGGAAGAATCAATACTCTGTCTGCTAATGGTTTAATGTTCATAGTTCTTAATTTTTATATGTTATACTTTTAATTATATCAATTATCCGTCATCTTTAAGCAGTGACGCAAAACATCTTGCGAAAAACGTGCCAAACATGAAAAAGGAGAAATTGACAGTTTTATTCTGCCAAATTGGCACAGCTATAACATATCTTTCACTAAAATGGTTTCCTCTTCCCCTGCCATTATCAGTTGCTTTTACGAAATTTATTATTTTTACCTACAAAGATTCATATATAAACCAGTCGGCTACATTCCACAGCGACAGAACGAATCTGAATATAAAAAGAGAAAAATGTGATTTTTCTTTTTTTAATATTTCCATAGGACACAAACTATCACTATCTTTGCAAAACCTAATAATTAACCCCTTTAACTATATGGCATTTACGAACAACATTATGATTGTCCGCCACAGATTGCTGACAGAACTTGTAAAATTGTGGAAAAACGGAGAACTGACAACAGACAAAATAGACCGTCTGCCATTAGAACTCAGCCCCCGACGTTCAAAACATGCAGGGCGTTGCTGCGTACACAAAGAACGCGCTGTATGGAAATACAAATCCCTTCCTCTACTGGGGTTGGATATGGATGATGAAACCGATGAGCTCACTCCACTATCCGAATATGCCGCACGTGCTATAGAACGTGCAAACAATGGAAAGCCCAAAGACAACATTATGTGTGTTATAGACGAAGCATGCTCGGCCTGCGTACAGATCAATTATGAAATCACCGACTTATGCCGGGGATGTACCGCCCGCAGTTGCCAGTACAATTGTCCCAAAGGAGCCGTACATGTACATGCCGACACCGGCAAGGCATGGATCGACCATGATACCTGCATCAGTTGCGGCATCTGCCACAAAAGCTGCCCTTATCACGCAATCGTCTATATTCCCGTTCCCTGCGAGGAATCTTGTCCTGTCAAAGCGATCAGCAAAGATGAACACGGTATAGAGCATATTGATGAGAATAAATGTATTTATTGCGGTAAATGCATGAATGCCTGTCCTTTCGGGGCCATTTTTGAAATATCCCAGACATTCGATGTGTTGCAACGCATCCGTAAAGGAGAACAAGTGGTAGCCATTGTCGCGCCATCTATTTTGGGACAATTCAGCACAACTATCGAACAAGTATATGGTGCATTCAGACAAATCGGTTTCACCGATATAATTGAAGTAGCACAAGGAGCCATGTCCACCGTAGAACATGAAGCGCATGAACTGATAGAAAAACTGGAAGAAGGACAGAAATTCATGACTACCTCATGCTGCCCGTCCTATATCGAGCTGGTGAACAAATACATCCCCGATATGAAAAAATACGTTTCCGGCACAGGCTCGCCTATGTATTATGCCGCACGTATAGCCAAAGAGAAGTATCCTGATGCAAAAATCGTATTTGTTGGACCATGTGTAGCCAAACGTAAAGAAGCTCAACGTGACGAGGCTGTGGATTTTGTGATGACATTCGAAGAGATTTCCTCTATTTTCGATGCTTTCGAGATTAACCTGGAGATTGTACAGCCATACGCTATGGAATTCTCTTCCGTTCGCGAAGCGCATGGATTCGCACAAGCCGGCGGCGTGATGGGAGCCGTAAAGGCATTCCTGAAAATGGAAGCGGACAAAATCAATGCCATACAGGTATCTGATTTAAACAAGAAGAATATCGGAACATTACGCGCCTACGCTAAATCGGGCAAAGCTCCCGGACAATTCATCGAAGTGATGGCCTGCGAGGGTGGTTGTATTACAGGACCCAGTACGCACAGCGGCAGCAACAATGGAAAACGCCAATTGGTACAGGAACTGGCAAAACAGAAAAAAACATATTAAAGGTATGCATGAAGCGACTGATTGACAAATTACGTCACTACCATAGCCTGACAGGTGAGGAATATGCCAACCTCCTCTCCTGTCAGGATACCGGCACTTTACTGTATTTACAGCAACAGGCCAGGGAAGTCACTTTGGCACATTTCGGGAATAGGATATTTATCCGCGGACTTATCGAGGTGAGCAACCGATGTCGTAACAACTGTCATTATTGCGGAATAAGAAAAGGAAATACCGCCATTACCCGTTACGCATTAAAGCGTGAAACCATTTTGGAATGTTGCCGTGAAGGATATGCACTCGGATTCCGCACCTTCGTGATGCAAGGCGGTGAAGACCCTGCCTTAACAGATGAATGGATAGAAAAAACCGTTGCCGCCATCCACTGTGAATTCCCCGATTGTGCCATCACCCTTTCATTAGGAGAGAAATCACGGGAAGCATACGAACGTTTCTTCCGTGCCGGAGCCAACCGTTATCTGCTCCGACACGAAACACACAACGAAGAACACTATAGGAAATTACATCCTGAGGAGATGTCACTAAAGCATCGGCTCCAATGCCTGCAATGGCTAAAAGAAATTGGATATCAAACCGGAACAGGAATCATGGTAGGCACTCCGGGACAAACCCTGACACATCTGGTGGAAGATCTGTTATTCATAGAGCAATTCCAGCCCCAAATGATCGGTATCGGTCCATTTATCCCCCATCATGACACACCATTCGGAACAGAGCCGGCCGGAAGTGTAGGAATGACCCTCAAGCTGTTATCCCTTTTCCGGTTAATGCACCCGTCCGCCCTGATTCCATCGACCACCGCCCTTGCCACCTTGTCACCGGACGGACGGGAAAAAGGAATATTGGCAGGAGCTAATGTAGTGATGCCCAATCTCTCCCCCAGGGAGCAAAGAGAAAAATACACCTTGTATGATAACAAAGCCGCTTTCGGTGCCGAAGCAGCCGAAGGTTTACGAGCTTTGGCACAACAACTGGAAACAATCGGTTACCGGATATCGACAGATAGAGGTGACTATCACTAACCCCTAACAAACATGTATAAAGCAGATTCTAAAATAGCAGAAGAATTCATAGACCATCAAGAGATACTGGATACCTTGGAGTATGCTCACAACAACAAAAGCAATCGTGCCCTGATAGAGCAACTGATTGACAAAGCTGCTCAATTCAAAGGACTGTCCCATCGTGAGGCAGCATTACTGCTGGAATGCGACCAACCGGATCTAACAGAACGCATTTTCCGGCTGGCACAGGAAATCAAACATAAGTTTTACGGCAACCGTATTGTAATGTTCGCCCCTCTATATCTTTCCAATTATTGTGTGAACGGATGCGTCTACTGCCCTTATCATTTGAAGAACAAGACCATAGCACGCAAAAAGCTGACACAAGAAGAGATACGTAAGGAGGTAATTGCCTTGCAAGACATGGGACACAAACGCCTGGCACTGGAAGCAGGAGAAGATCCTTTGCGGAATCCTATTGAGTACATACTGGAATCTATCCAAACCATTTATAGCATCAAACATAAAAATGGGGCTATCCGCCGGGTCAATGTCAACATTGCCGCCACTACCGTGGAAAACTACCGCAAGCTGAAAGACGCAGGTATCGGCACTTATATCCTGTTCCAGGAAACTTATCATAAAGAAAATTACGAATCCCTGCATCCCACCGGTCCGAAAAGCAAATATGCTTATCATACCGAAGCGATGGACCGTGCCATGGAAGCGGGAATTGACGATGTAGGACTAGGTGTTTTATTCGGGCTGAATACCTACCGCTATGACTTTACAGGATTATTGATGCATGCCGAACATCTGGAAGCTACCTTCGGAGTGGGACCACATACCATCAGTGTTCCTCGCATCTGTCCGGCAGATGATATCTCCACGCAAGATTTCCCGGATGCCATTTCAGATGATATATTTTGTAAAATTGTGGCGGTAATCCGTATCGCTGTTCCTTATACAGGTATGATTATCTCTACAAGGGAATCGGCTGCAACCCGACGCAAAGTCTTAAACCTGGGAATCTCACAAATCAGCGGAGGCTCCCGGACCAGCGTAGGCGGTTATGCCATTCCGGAAACACCGGAAGAAAACTCAGCACAATTCGACATCAGTGACACCCGTACCTTGGACGAGGTAGTGAACTGGCTGCTCGACTTGGGGCATATCCCCAGTTTCTGTACAGCATGTTATCGGGCAGGGCGTACAGGCGACCGTTTTATGTCATTAGTCAAATCGGGACAAATCGCCAACTGCTGCGCTCCCAATGCATTGATGACACTAAAAGAGTATCTGGAAGATTATGCGGCACCGGATACACGAGCCAAAGGAATCCAACTGATAAAAAAAGAGTTGGAACATATTCCCAATCCGAAAATAAAAGAAATAGCAATTCGTAATCTGAAAGAGATAGAAGAAGGGAAACGAGATTTCAGATTCTAACCGCTCATGCGTCAAGCAACCTTTTCAATACAGATAATGAACCTAATTCAAGCCCAATAAAATATGAGTCTAAACAACACTCCCGCTGCCAACCGGCTACATATCGTCCTGTTCGGAAAACGCAATAGCGGCAAGTCCTCTCTAATCAATGCCTTGACCGGACAAGACACCGCCCTTGTATCGGACATTCCCGGTACAACAACAGATGCTGTCAGCAAAGCGATGGAAATTCAACATATCGGTCCTTGTCTCTTTATCGATACTCCCGGATTTGATGATGAAGGGGAATTGGGAGAAATGCGCATAACCCGTACGTTGAAAGCCATCGAACGGACAGATATTGCCTTACTTCTTTGTGAAGACGGCAATTGCGAGGATGAAAAACAATGGATGGAGCAGTTAAATAAAAGGAATATTCCGGTTATCCTGATACTGAACAAAGCTGATATCCGAAAAGACATAGCATCCACGAGGGACCGTATAGAAAAAGAATGCGGTCAAGAACCTCTCATTATCAGCGCAAAAGAACAGACGGGCATAGAGAAAATACTTCAAGCTATTCTGGAAAAGTTACCGGCAGATTTCGGACAACAGACCATTACCGGAGATCTGGTTAAAGAAGGAGATTTAGTGCTCTTAGTCATGCCACAAGACATACAGGCTCCCAAAGGCCGACTTATTCTTCCACAAGTACAGACGATGCGCGAATTATTGGACAAAAAATGTCTGGTAATGAGCTGTACAACCGATAAAATAGCCGCCACTTTGCAGGCTCTGTCCTATCCTCCGAAACTAATCATAACCGACTCCCAAGTTTTTCATGCCGTTTATGAGCAAAAACCGGCAGAAAGCCTTCTCACCTCTTTTTCCGTTCTGATGGCAGGATATAAAGGGGATATACTCTATTATATGGAAGGAGCCTCAGCCATAGACCGCCTCACCCCACAATCACGGGTATTGATAGCAGAAGCCTGCACTCATGCCCCTGCCACCGAGGACATAGGCAGAGTAAAGCTTCCACGTATGTTGCGTAAAAAGATAGGTGAAGAGTTGCAAATAGATATCGTTGCAGGTACAGACTTTCCGGAGGATTTGACACCCTATCACTTAATCATTCATTGCGGAGCCTGCATGTTCAATCGCAAATATGTACTAAACCGGATTGATAATGCCCGTAAGCAACAGATTCCCATGACTAATTATGGAGTGGCTATTGCACACTTGAACGGGATATTGGATAAGATAGCGTATTAAAAAGACATCTGTTCTTTTTTGTTTCCATCACCACAAACCATTTATCTTCAAAGGTTTGTGGTGTAAAAGGTTCCGTAATTCCCCTTAACCGGTATGTATGTGTCTTTTTACCATTGTTTCTGAAGGCTCATAGATTTTCCTTCTTGGTGTGTCCTGTATCTATTTACTTCAGTTACAAAAACTTATTTAGTCTTTTCAGATTCATACTTCCTTTTGTTGTTTTCTCATTCTTAAGTGTGGTAAGCGCCATCTTTGTTGCCAC
>ENA-ORCN01002253-ORCN01002253.1-human-gut-metagenome-genome-assembly--contig:-NODE-2253-length-10715-cov-6.615623_pt1 | contig 10715 bp, 10 predicted proteins | sample MGYA00242984_ERZ507984 | MGnify/ENA primary metagenome ERZ507984 (study PRJEB26167, sample SAMN06115395) | human gut metagenome | host: Homo sapiens | place: China:Hubei | collected 2016-05-19... | reverse complement strand
TTATATATTGATTATGTGCGTGGCTTATATAATGTATTGGAACGTGTGAAAGCAAAATATCCTGATCTGACGATTATATTGTCCGATGGCAATGGATTGGTTCAGATATTTCAGAGCTTGTTCGAAGTCGGCGTTAGCGAAAGATTGAGTTCCTAATTGGAACAGTATCTTTTGTTTGGCTTCCAATATTTGCGCGCTTGGTTTGGCAATCCGGTCGATTGATTTCAAAGCTGCATCGTAGCTACGTGTATTCATGTAAACTTCTACCAGGTAGCTGCTGACTTTTTCAGCGTATGGAGAAGTCGGAAATTCATTCAGGAATTTCTCGAAGGCAGTAACTGATTCACCGAAAGCGGAGAAAGAAGTCTCGTGCAGGCAAAGAGCGTAATTGTAAGCTGCCTGTTCCTTGATTTGCATATTAGCATTGGAGGCGGCTGCTTGTTCAAAAGCCATGCGTGCTTTGTTTTTCTCTGCCAGTTGCAGATAAGAGAGTCCCATGTGGAGATACGCATTTTGGGTAAGGGCATCGTTGTCAGTTGTCACCTTACCTAATGTTTCGGCTGCTTTGGAGTATACTTTTGTTTGGTAGTAGGAGAGTCCCAGCATATAAAGGGCATCCGGCAGGCAGAAAAACTGGCGGAGATATTGAAAAATGTCCCCTTTGAATATGCAGTTTGTTCTCCTCTGACCCGCGCCCATCATACTGCGGAAATTTTGTTAAAATATCATTCCGTTCCTTTGTCCTATGATGAACGTCTGAAAGAAATCTATTTGGGAAAATGGGAAGGAAAAACGCATAAAGAAGTAATGACGCAGGAGAAGAATCCGGTATGGCAGTATTTTCACTGTCCGGAAAATTATCATCCGGATGGAGATATGGAATCTCTGGAGAAATTGTACCGAAGAGGGGAAGCGTTTGTGAGAGAAGTGCTGTTTCCGTTGGAGGATCATTACGAAACAATTCTGGTAGTGGCTCACGGTGGATTGATTCGGACCATTTTGAATCCGATTGTGGGATATTCTGTTCATGATTTTTGGAAACTGCCGCTGGAGAATTGTTCTACCGAGATCCTGGAATGTAAAGACAGGCAACTGACTTTATCGAAAAAAACAGAAGAAATTGCGTAAAAATCACCATGTGGCATATGTTGACATCTTCTTTACATGTCGGTATACTAATACTAATAAGTTAAAACAAGTTGACAGTGTAAGGAGGTGGAGAAGTGGCATTATATCATAAGATTGCAGAATTTATCATGGAAAAGATCAAGACGGAAGAATGGAAGAAGGGACAGTTGATTCCATCCGAAAAGGAGTTTTGTGAGCAGTTTCAGGTAAGCAGACCTACGGTGAGGGCAGCAATCGCCTATCTTGCCAATCAGGGATATCTGGTGACGGTTAAGGGTAAGGGTACATTTGTGTCGAAACCAAAGATTGTGGAGGATACCACGGTATTTTTGGAGAGCTTCAGCAAGGAAATGGCAACAAAGGGTATCTCTGTGCAGACGGAAGTATTAGAACAGCGGATGATTGTGGCAGATGAAGAAGTGGCTTCCAAACTGAAGGTACCGTGTGGGGATGAGGTCATCAAGATTGTGAGACTTCGTTATGTGAAAGATTCCTTTCATGAAGGACCGATTGTGTATAATATCTCTTATTTTCCGAAGAAGTTTTCATTTCTGTTGAAATGCAATTTTGAGGAAGAATCCCTGACGGGAGCATTGACACGGAATCATGTGGAACGCCATCATCTGGAAAAGAATATTGATGCGGTTCTCTTAGAGGGGAAAATTGCCAGGATTTTGGGAGTAGAAGAAAAAAGCCTGGGGATACTGATCAGCGCGGTGTGCCAAGAAGCAGATCGAAAACATGTAATGGAGTACACGCTCAGTTATTATCCCTCGAAACGTAATAAGTTCGTATTAAAGATCAACGTGTAATTACCGAACAAAAAGAAAGGAAGAATACCATGCCTGAAAAGGTGTGGTATTTTTTTACCTGATTTTTGCTCATTTTTTTCCATATAACTATATTATTGCAACATGTAATGACAAATGTAAAAAAATGAACAATATAAACAACATGTATTGACAAGTAGTTGGGAAAAATATATAATAATAACATACATAAGAGCTCGACATGTAATCACATGTGGATAAACGAAAAATTGATATTGGAGGATGAGTTATGAAGATGAAGAGAATCATGGCACTAGTGATGACATCAGCAATGGTCATGGGAACCCTTGCCGGATGTGGTGCAAGCACAGACACAACAGACGCCACTCAGTCGCAGAGTGAAAGCAGTACTGCTGTTACAACTACGGAAGCAGCTTCCGGAGAAAAAGAGTGGTACGGAACCGAGGATGGCAAGACAGTTACTTTACAGTTCTGGGGAGGTATTCAGCCGGAATACGGATATGATGAAATTGTTGAAAATTTCAATAAGGAATATGCGGATAAGGGTGTACAGGTGGAATATAACCGTTATGTTAACAACTCAGACGGAAACCTTCAGCTGGAGACTTATCTGATGGCAGGTGAAGATGGCGGCGTTGATGTATTCATCGGCTACGGAAGTAAAAACGCATTGGCAACCCGTGCAGATGGCGGATTGTTATATGATTACAGTGATTACCTGGATTCCATCGGATTTGATATCGGTAAAGAGTTGGGTGAAAATACCAAGGCAAATTACGTGTTTGATAACGGCGAAGTCTGGGGACTTCCTACTAAATTTGATAACAATGCATACCTGATGGTTAATAAGGATATGTTTGATGAGGCAGGAATTGAGCTCCCCTATGAAGGATGGACATATGCGGAATTTAGAGATGCTGTGAAAAAGTTGACTCACGGTGAAGGGCAGGATAAGGTGTACGGTATCTGTTGGGGCTTTAATTTTACCAAAGCTGCACAACTTGACTACATCAGCGCTGTTCTGGGAACAAACGATACTTTCACCGATGATACTATGAAAACTTTGAACTGGGAAAATCCGGTATACGTAGAAGGATTTAATCTCATCAAAGATGTCTGTGATGAAGGATATGCACCGACCATGGAGATGATATCGCAGATGCTCTGACAGTACAGTCTACTTTCCTGGAGGGCAAGTGTGCTATGTTCGGTATCTTCTCCCAGCTAAGACTGGCAATGGACACCGAGACCTATCCTCATGATTTCACCACTGCGTTAATTCCTTTCCCTGTCCCCAGTGAAGATTACGCAGAGTTCTATACACAGGACCAGGCAAACTACTCCAGTGACTTTATGTGTATTTCTGCAAGTACCCCTTATAAGGAGGCTGCATGTGAGTTCGCGCGCTGGTACATTCAGGGAGGTATGACTCCGCTAATTAAAGCAGCCCGTTATCCGTTGTGGTTAGGAACCGATATGGATGCTATTCTGGATTATGTTGAGCAGTCTGCAGGAGACTCTGTTGATATTGATTCCTTGAAACATTTGTTTAGCACTGACCGCTCTTCTTATATCAAGAAGAGTTATGTAAACGACAAGGGTGGAGAACTGGCTACCATTCTTCATGAGGAGTGGGAAGATTTCATGTATGGTGTGACACCTACTGCCGAAGAAGCATTAAAGAAAGCAACAGATAGAGGAAATACTCTTCTGGCAGAATAACCGATAGCGGATGTATGCCGGCTATGATTACAGGGATGCTGCTTGTAATACTACACTGTGGCATCCCTGTTTTGATAATCGGTATAAACAATATTTTAAGTAGAAAGAGGTATCTGCTATGTGGAAAACAAAAGCAATCAATCGAGAACTTCCGCCGGGGGCAGGAAAGAAGAAAAGACAGCGAAAAGAAGAGGGAATGGCAATACTGTTTCTTCTGCCCAGTCTCCTGGGCCTGGTACTTTTAAGCCTGATTCCCATGCTGATTTCCCTGTACATTTCGCTGACAGACTGGGTGTATACAGATGGACTTGGTAACTGGAATTTTGTAGGACTTCAGAATTTTGTAGATCTGTGGAAAGACAGCTGGTTTCAGAAATCTCTCTGGAATACTGTTATTTTTACCATTGTCACAGTGCCGTTAACTATTATTCTGGCATTGGTCATTGCGGCGCTGATTGATAATTTCTGCGCTGACAGAACCGCAGGTGTGGTGCGAATTGCACTATATATGCCCCATATCTGTAATATTGTAGCAACATCTACCATTTGGAAAACTATGTATTCCACATATGGACCTTTTACAAATCTGATGAGAGCACTGGGCTGGAGTGATCCTCCTAGATTCCTGGTAAGCTATACCTGGGCGCTTCCGGCGATTATGCTGGTTGTCATCTGGGCAAAGATTGGATATTCCGTATTTCTGTATGGGGCAGCCATGCAGTCATTGCCTTCCGATCTGTACGAATGTGCATCTTTGGACGGTGCAAACGGATTCCAAAAGTTCCGGAAACTGACGGTTCCACTTTTGGCAAATACTACATTTTTTATCACCATTACAAGTATTATCAGCAGTTTCCAGGTATTCGGTTATATCAATGTCATGACCGGAGGAGGTCCGAAGGATTCTACTTATGTGCTGGTGTATTACATTTATAAACTGGCATTTGACTATCACAAGACAGGATACGGTTCTGCAGTGGCAGTTGTCCTTTTCCTGATCTTACTAATTATCACCATTATTCAATATGTTCATAATAATAAACAAGATTAAGGAGGCGGAAAAATGGCAAATACGAAAGTTGTGGGAAGTAATACTCCGAAAAAAAGATTTTTCCGATTTCTTATGGTGATTTTAATCATCGGACTTTGTTTACTGATGCTTTCTCCGTTTATCTGGATGATTGGAGCATCCCTCAAAAAAGAAGCCGATGTTATGAAACAGGGAGTTGGATTATTCCCTACCTATTGGTATCCTCAGAACTATTTACGGGTGCTCGGGTTTGCGGGAAAAACAAATTATCATTTTTTACAGGGTTATTGGAATTCTATTAAGGTGGCTGCTATCTCTGCACTGGTAGCGGGGATCAGTAGCTGTCTGGCCGGCTATGCCTTTGCAAAATTGAAATTCCGTGGCTCTAATGTACTGTTTTTGCTGTATCTGTCCCAGATGATGATACCTTCACAGCTGACTCTGATCCCGCGGTTTGTAATCTTCTCCGCAATCGGTCTGGTGAATACGCATTGGGCACTGATCTTACCTAAAATTGTGGCAGTAAGCGCTACCTTTATGATGCGTCAGGCATTCTTAGGAACTTCTGAGGAGTTACGGGAAGCTGCCAAAATCGACGGTGCCAGTGAGTTCCGCATTTTCTATCAGATTATGGTGCCTATCATAATTCCCACCATTGCGGCAGTATGTACCACACAGTTTGTAAGTTCCTGGAACAGTTATCTGGATCCTCTGATCTTTATCAACAAATCAGCACTTTATACCTTGCCGTTGGTGCTGGATAACTTCGTAAGTATGGAGGCAACACAGTACGGACTGATGATGGCAGCCTGCTGTCTGGCGACGGTCCCTGTATTTATTGTGTTCCTGTGCGGACAAAAATTCTTTATTAAAGGTCTTACCGTAGGTGCGGTAAAGGGTTAAAAAATGAAACAAAAAACGAAGGGTTATATTGTAGCAGTCATCAGTATCTTGTTTTCAGCATTCCTCATTGTCCTGGCGCTTGCCCTGAGCAATCTGGCAAAGGGAGATATCAGAGAGAGGTCACAGGACGTAGAAGACTATCGGAAGTGGTCCGTGCAGGAAAAGTATACACAATTTCTGATTTTTCCGGAGAAAATTCCGGCAGAAGCAGAGGAAGTGGAGTATTACTATCAGTATGAAAGCGGATGGGGCAGACCTATGAGTCAGATTTATCTTTCCTACCGACTGGATGAGGACACTTATGCGAAAGAACAGGAGAGACTTTCCTCTCTTACTTATATAGACCGCACTGATGAAACAAGGTCTGTGGAGTATGATAAGACATCTTTCGGATATCCTGCATATGTCACTATTGCCGGATATGATTTTTGCTACGAGTACGCTTTGTTGAACGAAAAAGAACACACAATTGTATATATCTATGTGATGAATACCGTGTCAGATGATTTACAATTTAACGATGAATTTTTACCAGATTATTATATGGAGAACTTTGATGACCTGGCATATCAGGGAAAAGATCATTTTACCATATATGGAGGATATGACGAATGAATCTTCGATTTGAGAAAAAACACTATGACGTGATTGTCGTAGGTGGTGGCATGGCAGGTTTATGCGCAGCTATCGCCGCAGCAAGACAGGGCGTACATACGGCACTTATTCAGGCACGTCCTGTACTGGGAGGAAATGCATCCAGCGAAATCCGGATCCATATTTCCGGTGCGGACCAGTCATTAAAACAGCCTGATTATGCAGAGGGTGGCCTGCTCTACGAGCTGATGTTGGAAAATAAGAAAAACAACGAACAGTTCAGCTATTCCGTGTGGGATATGGTGATGTTTGAAAAAGCAAAGGAAGAAAAGGATCTGGAAGTCTTTTTTAACACAGTCATGTATGACTGTGAAACGAAGGATGACAGAATTGTTTCCATTTACTGTGTACAGGAAACCACGGAGATGCGCTATCAGTTATATGCACCGGTTTTCGTAGATGCTACGGGAAACGGGACACTGGGATATTATGCAGGAGCTGAATACAGAAAGGGAAGCGAACCACAATCTGAGTTTGGAGAATTGCATGCCCCCCAGCAGCCCAACAACTACCGCATGGGAAATTCCATTTTATTAAAAGCAAAGGATATGGGACATCCGGTGAAATTTACGCCGCCATCTTTTGCTAAAAAACTGACCGAAGAGCAGCTGGCGAAACGTATCCACTGCGTTCAGATGAGAGATACCATCAATTGTGATGATTCGCCCAACCCGGAGGAGTATAAGCGAACCTCCATGACCAGCAGTGCCTGTGTGGATTATGGTTACTGGTGGTTGGAGCTTTGTGGCGATGGAGAGGATATTATCACAGAGTATGAGGCGATTCGTGATGACCTCATTGCCTATGCTTACGGTATCTGGGATCATATTAAAAACAATAAGGAAGGAATCCACGAACACCATGCAGAAAATTATGCGCTGGAATGGGTGGGAGCACTGCCCGGTGTGAGAGAAAGCCGTCGTCTGGTGGGAGATTATCTGCTGTCAGAAACGGATATTCTGGAGCATAAAATTTTCGAAGATGCAGTCTGTTACGGGGGATGGTGTGTGGATCTTCATGCGCCGCACGGACTATTGGATTTCAACCTGCTTCCTTCTGACTGTAATTTTTATGACGGCGTATACACGATCCCTTATCGCTCTTACTATTCGAAAAATATTAAGAACCTGTACATGGCGGGAAGAGATATCAGTACCACCAGACTGGGACTGGCAAGCACCAGAATCATCGGATGCTGCGCCATTGGAGGTGAGGCAGTGGGGATTGCCGCTGCTCTGTGTAATAAATATGCCTGCAATCCGAGGGAGCTGGCACCTCATGTAAAGGAATTACAGCAGCTCATCCTGAAAGAGGATGGTTTTCTGCCGGGCTTTAAGAATGAGGATGAAAAAGATCTGGCACTTAAGGCAAAAATCACCGCTTCTTCCTGGGAACAGGGAGGCGAGCCGGAGAAGGTGGCGAACGGCATCTCCAGAAAGCTTGGAGAGGAACAGAATGGATGGGTTACGAAGCCCGGAGAGTGTCTTATCATGAAATGGGACGAGACGAAAGAAATCCGGGAAATCCGACTGACCTTTGAATCCAACTTTGCATATCCAATCCGCGTGACTATGGCACCTTTACGTCAGGCACAGCAGCGAAACGGTGTACCCGAGGAGTTGGTAAAAGATGTAAAAATCGAACTGTACCGGGAAGGCAAAAAGACGGGAGAAGCATTTGTAAAGGATAATTACCAGCGCCTGTGCAGTGTGGGAATCGGTGATGTACCGGCAGACGAGATTCGTGTGATCCCGGAATCCACCAATGGAGCGGAACAGGCTGTCATTCATGAAATCCGTGTGTATGCAAAATAATATTTTTTACCTGTGATGCAAAGTCGGCAGGTCATAGAAAGGCAGGGGTATTATTATGAGAATATCGACATCAACAGGAACTTGTGGCAGTGTTTTTTGGACACAGAAAATGTATTATTCCTGCGAGCAGGCAATTGAATCTATTGCAAAGGCAGGTTTTGACGCCATTGATTTATGCTTTGTGGCATACGGAAGAAAGGGGCTTCCCATGGATGCTCCTGACTGGAGAGACTGGGTAAAGCGGCAGAAGGAAAATTGTGATAAGCATAATCTTCCTGTGACCCAGGCACATGCGCATTATTATAGTGTGGCAGAAAGTATGAAATTTACAGCGCTGGACTGGGAAGACAATATCGGCAGGATCAAGAGAGATATTGAGGCAGCAGGTATGTGTCAGGTGCCCTGGCTAGTCATTCATCCGGATTCCGTCAATGATGAAGCGGGATATTCCAGGAAAAAATCTCTGGCAAGTGAGACGGAGCGTTTTAAGCGCTTCGGCGAACTTGCGGCGAAATATGGAACCGGAATTGCCATCGAGAACATGGTAGACCATCTGGGTATTGGATATGGCAGACGTTTTGGATGTAATGCTGAAGACCTGCTGGAGCTTCTGGATAAGTTAAATGCGGATGACATATTTGGTATCTGCTGGGATACCGGACATGCAAATCTGGCACAGGTCAACCAGCCAGCAGCGATCCAACAGATAGGCAGTCGTTTAAAGGCATTACATATCAACGACAACCGTGGTGAGAAGGATGATCATTTGCTGCCTTATCTGGGATATGTAGAGTGGACATCTCTGCTGAAGAGCCTGGCAGATGTGAATTACCAGGGAGATTTCACCTACGAAATTCACAATTTCACAGGTGGAATGAGCCCGGAGATTCATCAGCAGGGCGTGGAGTTCTCTGTACTGGTAGCGAGACAGATGGTCAGTGAAATCGAAAAAGGAATGAAAGAAAAATAAAATGGAAACAGGCAAAATGCGACTTTGCGGACAACAGGCAGTTTGGAACTATGAGGAAGAGAACGGGATCCTTACCATACAGGGTGTAGGAGCCATGGAGGATTATACAGACCCGGAACAGGTACCCTGGAATACTTTCATTCAGAAAATAAAAACCGTGGTGATCCGGGATGGAATTACTACCGTGGGAGATTATGCCTTTGCCGGCGGCAGCAATCTGCAGGAGGTCAGCCTGCCGGGCTCCGTGGAAATCGTTGGCGTATTCAGCTTTAAGGGCTGTACAGTGCTGAAGGAAATTGTCATTCCGGAAGGTGTCAGGGTGCTGGCATCCAAGGCATTTCAGTTCTGTAGTGCATTAAGAAAGGTTTATCTGCCGTCTACTCTTATAGACGTGGATATGCGGGCGTTCGGAAAATGCGAATCTCTGGAGGAAGTTTTCTATCAGGGAAGTGAGGAACAGTGGGAGCAGATCATGATCAGCCGGTCTGCATCCGATAATCAATATCTGGTGCAGGCCAAACGGCATTGCCTGGAAAGACAAAGCGCCAAACCATCGGAAGAAAGGCCGGAAGCACCGGATCGATATGAACAGATTATTTTAAAGATCCGAGAGGTATTGGATCAGGGCGGAGACGGGAAGTTCTACATTCTGGCACCCAAACTGTGGGAGCCGGGAATCCGGGCGAAAAGTGGTGATGCTACACTGCTGGTTTTCCCGGATGGACAAACAATGCTCATTGACGCAGGCTTCGTGGAGTGTGGAAAGCATGTGGTCTCCCTGTTAAGAGATCTGCACCTGACTTCTTTGGACGGAGTGGTGTTATCACACAGCCATGATGATCATGCAGGAGGACTGCAGCAGGTTGCGGAATATATATACGGTCAGGATGGTGGTTACATCGGCTGTTATTATCGTTCCGCATTTGTAAACAGTCAGCTGGAAAAGGCATTTTTTGACTATATCCGGGCGAAAGGAGCCAGAACTGTTACGGATGTAAAGGAAGGCTTTCACATGAGCATAGGTGGAGTGGACATTGCAGTCTACAATCCGGAAGAAGCCCTTGTGGAAAGCTGTACCGGCGCTGAGGAGGATCTGAACAATTTATCCCTTCTGATGAAATTTACTTATGGGAAGTCAACATTTTTAACCAGCGGGGATTTGTATCGTGATAAGGAACTGGAACTGATTGCCCGCTATGGAGAAGCGCTAAAGGCGGATGTGATGAAAGCGAATCATCATGGAGCCCATACTTCCAACAGTATGGAGTGGGTGGATGCCATATGTCCTTCCGTGATATATGCCTGTGCCGATGACATGGGAAGCACTCCTTTTGCCTGGAAGATGAAGGCAAAACATATTCGATATTATAGCACTTGTCTGAATGATTTGCTTTGTATCCGGCTGGATGCGGAAAAGCATGTGGAGGTTATGTCCCGGTTTGACAGGAAAGGACTCGGACTATTGTAAAGGCGAATGCCGGAAAGTGTGTTGGGATGAGAGAAGGAGTAGCGCAGTATCTGGGAAAAGCAAGAAAATGCAGCTGTGGTCGTGTTCACGAGACCCCGTTAAAACGGGTCGTGATTGAACAGGATGCTCTGCAGAAAGTTCCAGGTATTTTGGAGGAAACTTCCAGAGTGGAACGGTTAACAACCAAGGCGCAGGAGAAGGTAGCTATTATTCTGTCTATAATCTGGATCATGTA
>ENA-ORCN01002247-ORCN01002247.1-human-gut-metagenome-genome-assembly--contig:-NODE-2247-length-10728-cov-27.598066_pt1 | contig 10728 bp, 8 predicted proteins | sample MGYA00242984_ERZ507984 | MGnify/ENA primary metagenome ERZ507984 (study PRJEB26167, sample SAMN06115395) | human gut metagenome | host: Homo sapiens | place: China:Hubei | collected 2016-05-19... | reverse complement strand
GTTTTGGTATGGGGCCCCCGGCGGGACGCAAGGCCCGCTGGGGAAAGGAGGAGCGGCGGAGCGTTGGAGGGTTGTCTGATAGCGACCCGACATGGAGCAAATCCCGCGACGACGCGTACGCACAAAAGGAACGCCCCGCCGGCGAGGCGTACAGGTCGTCACCCTGCGGTGACTCCGCGACGCCGCCAGGCGACCACAAATTCACACAATAAATCCCAGTCTCACTCCCCCAATAAAATCCACTATTTATGCGATCTTCGCCCAGTATTTCCCCATTTTGTAAATCTTCCGTAAATAAAAGTGAAATATTAACCTTTCACATGCAAAAAAGGGGCCATTTTGCCGTAATAGTGAAAGGCCTTTTCCCACCCCAATCAGGAGGTACCACATGCTTCAGAAGCTCCAAAATTTAGCCGCTTTCTCTTCCGCCTGCCAGGCGCTGCGCGCGGGCAAAAGCCCCCTGCTGCTGGATGGCCTTGCCGCCGTCCATAAGGCCCACTTCGCCGCCGCCCTGTGCCGGGTGCTGGGCCGGGGCGCCGTCCTCCTCACCGATGAGGAGGCTGCCGCCACCCGCCTGATGGAGGATATCAACCGCTTTTACGGCGAGGAACGGGCGCTGCTGTACCCCGAGCGAGAGTTCACCTACCACAGTGTCGAAAGCGTCAGCCGGGAATATGAGCAGCTGCGGCTGGGCGTCCTGCGGCGGCTGCAAAGGGACCCTTCCCTCATCGTGGTGGGGACGGTGGCCGCTGCCCTGCAGCCCACCTTGCTGCCGGAGCAGCTTTCGGCCGCCACGCTGAGCCTGCGGGTGGGGGAAGAATACCCGCCCCAAAAGCTGCTGGAATTTTTGGTGCAGGCGGGCTACCAGCGGGCCGAGCAGGTAGAGGGCATCGGGCAGTTCGCGGCCCGGGGCGGCATTGTGGATTTTTACCCGCCGCAGTACAGCTGGCCCATCCGGCTGGAATACTGGGGGGACGAGGTGGATTCCATCGCGGCCTTTTCGCTGGAAAGCCAGCGCCGGGAGGACAGCATGAAGCTGGTGGAAATCACCCCCGTGCGGGAGCTGCTGTACCACCCCGCCGAGCTGGCCGCCCAGCTGAAAGAAAAGCTTTCCCGGCTGACCCCGAAGCAGAAAGCCCTGTGCGAGGAGACCCTACGGCAGGATATGGAGCTGCTGGAGGGCGGTGTGGCCCTGCCGGCCGCCGACCGCTATGCCGGGCTGCTGTGCCCGGCGGGCAGCAATCTGCTCTCCTACCGGGGGGAGCGGCTGCTGCTGCTTTCCGAAGGGGTGAACCTGAAGGAGAGCCTGAACCACACCTGCTGGCAGCAAAAGCAGGATGTGACCGCCCTGCTGGAGGAGGGAACTCTGGCCCCGGGCTGCGCTTTTCTGTTCCCGGAGGCGGGGGTGCTGGCGGAGGAGCTGCCCGTCCTCCCCACCGTCATTCTGGATAGCTTTCCCCGCAGCTACCCCGGCCTGCCGCTGGCGGGGCTGTACCATGTTGCGGCCAATGCGCTTTCGGTTTGGGGCGGGGCGCTGGACCCCCTGTGTGAGGACCTGGAAAGCTACCGGCAGCGGGACTGGACCATATGGCTGCTGGCCGGTACCGAACGCGGCGCCCTGGCGCTGACCGAGGACCTGAACCGCCGCGGATTTGCCGCCAGATTTGTAAAATCCGCCAAAAATATTACAACCGGTAAAATATTTGTGCTGCCGGGCGGGCTTTCCTCCGGGTTTGAATACCCCGAGCTGCGCTGGGCTGTCATTACCACAGCCAAGGGCGGCAGCGCCACCGCCGCTAAAAACCGCCGCAAGGCCCGCCGCCAGCAGGGCGAGGTGCTACGGGAGCTGACCGACCTGACTCCCGGCATGGCCGTGGTCCATGTGGCGCACGGCATCGGCATTTTTGAGGGGATCGTCAAGCAGGAGATCGGCGGCGTCACCAAGGATTACATCAAGATCCGGTATGCCGGCACCGATATGCTGTATGTCCCCGTCACCCAGCTGGACCTGGTGACCAAATATGTGGGCGGCAAGGATGAGCAGACCGTTAAGCTGAACCGGCTGGGCGGCAATGAATGGAACCGCACCCGGCAGCGGGTCAAAAAATCGGTGGAGGATATGGCGGCGGAGCTCATCCAGCTGTATGCCAAGCGCAGCACGGTAAAGGGCTTTGCCTTTAGCCCGGACAGCGACTGGCAGACCGAGTTTGAGCAGCGCTTTGAATACGAGGAGACCGACGATCAGCTGCGCTGCATCGAGGAGATCAAGCACGATATGGAGCAGCCCGCCCCCATGGACCGGCTGCTGTGCGGCGATGTGGGCTTTGGCAAAACGGAGGTCGCCCTGCGGGCGGTCTTTAAGTGCGTGCTGGATGGCAAGCAGTGCGCTGTGCTGGTGCCCACCACCATTCTGGCGTGGCAGCACTACCAGACCTTCCTGCGGCGGCTGGAGGGCTACCCCGTCACAGTGGAGCTGCTTTCCCGCTTCCGCACGCCGAAGCAGCAGAAGGAAATTCTGCAAAGGCTGGCAGACGGCAAGATCGATGTGGTGGTGGGCACCCACCGCCTGGTACAGGAGGATGTGCGCTTTAGGGATCTCGGCCTCTGCGTCATTGATGAAGAGCAGCGCTTTGGCGTGAAGCAGAAGGAGAAATTCAAACAGCTGAAGGGCAGCGTGGATATCCTGACCCTTTCCGCCACCCCCATCCCCCGGACGCTGAACATGGCGATGAGCGGCATCCGGGATATGTCGGTCATCAACGAGGCGCCGCAGGACCGCCACCCGGTGCAGACCTATGTGCTGGAATATGACGACCATATCATCACCGAGGCGATACGAAAGGAGCTGCGGCGGGGCGGGCAGGTATTTTACCTGCACAACCGCATTGATAACATAGAGCTGACCGCCGCCCACCTGCGGGAGGAGCTGCCGGAGGCGCGCATTGTGACCGCCCACGGCCGGATGAGCGAGGATGAGCTTTCCGATATCTGGCAGCGTCTGCTGGAGCGGGAGATCGATATTCTCGTCTGTACCACCATCATCGAGGCGGGAGTCGATGTCCCCAACTGCAACACCCTCATCATCGAGGACGCCGACCGGATGGGGCTTTCGCAGCTGTACCAGCTGCGGGGCCGGGTGGGGCGCAGCGGCCGCCGGGCCTATGCCTACTTCACCTTCCGCCGGGGCAAGGCCCTTTCCGAGATCAGCGAGAAGCGGCTGGAGGCGATACGGGAATTCACGAGCTTCGGCAGCGGCTTCCGAATCGCCATGCGGGACTTGGAAATTCGCGGCGCCGGCAACATTCTGGGCAGCGCCCAGCATGGGCAGATGGAGGCAGTGGGCTACGACCTCTACCTGCGGCTTTTAGGGGACGCCATAAGGGAGCAAAAGGGTGAAAAACCCGTAGAGAACCTGGAGTGTCTGGTGGATATTCAAATCGAGGCGCACATTCCGGAAAAATATATCCCGTCGCTGGCGCAGCGCATTGATATTTACAAGAAGATCGCGGCGATCCGTTCCGAGGACGACTGGAGCGACACCATGGACGAGCTGTGCGACCGCTTTGGCGAGCCGCCGCGCTCGGTGGCGGGGCTTTTGGATGTGGCGCTGATCCGCAGCCGGGCGGCGGCGCTGGGCATCCGGGAGATAGACCAGCGGGTGGGCAGCCTGCTGTTCTACAGTGACCGGATAGACCGCGGCGACCTGCTGGCGCTGACAAAGGCCCTGCCGGGCCGGGTGCTGATGAACGCCGGGGCAAAGCCCTACCTGACGGTGAAGCTGCAAAAGGGGCAGGAGCCGATGGCGGGCATCCGGGAGGTGCTGACGGTGCTGGAGGCCGGCCGCCCCGCGGCGGCCGAGGGCTGCCCGCAGTAAAACGGAGGGTCGGCCCGAGGGAAGCCAAGGGGCGGCCGGCCGTGCGGCCCGGCCCCCCGGAGGACCTGCCGGGGGAAATGGGGCCAACCGGGGCGGTGCTGCCGCCCAAAACCGATTGCAGAACCCGAAAATGTGGGATATAATAGGGGCAGAAATTTGTGAAGGGTGCAGGGAGTGCCGGACGCCCGGCCTGCGGCCCGCCGAACCGGCCCCCGCAGGGGGCGGCAAAAGGCGGAGCCTTTGCCGGGCGGCCGGAAGGCCCGCGCCCCGGGAAAACCTGCCGAGGAGGGAGACCATGCAGAAACTGACGGCAGCGACCGTATTTGCGGAGCTGCAGGGAAAAGAGATCGCGCTGATAGGGCTGGGGGTAAGCCACCGGCCGGTGGCAAAGCTGCTGGCCCAAAAGGGCATGAAGGTGACCGTCTACGATAAGAAGAGCCCGGAGGAGCTGGGCGAAGCAGCAAAAGAGCTGACCGCCATGGGGGTAGCATTCGTCACCGGGGCGGACTACCTGCAAAAGCTGCGGGGAGATGTGATCTTCCGCACGCCGGGCATGTATTTTAATCACCCGCGGCTGAAGGAGCTGATGAAAGCGGGCTGCGCTGTCACCAGCGAGCTGGAGCTCTTTATGCAGTGCTGCCCCTGCCCCATCATAGGGGTGACGGGCAGCGACGGTAAAACGACGACCACCAGCCTCATCGCTGAGATGCTGCGGCAGAGCGGCAAAACGGTGCATTTAGGCGGCAACATCGGGCGGGCGCTGTTCCCGGAGCTGGAAACGGTAAAGCCGGACGACATGGCGGTGGTAGAGCTTTCCTCGTTCCAGCTGCTTTCGATGCGGCAGAGCCCGGAAATAGCGGTGGTGACCAATGTGACCCCGAACCATCTGGATGTCCACGGGACGATGGAGGAGTACATCGCCGCCAAGAAAAACATTTTCCTGCACCAGGGGGCCTTTACCGCTACGGTGCTGAACGCGGACTGCCCCACGACTGCCGGCTTTGCGGCGGAGGTACGGGGCGACTGCCGGTGGTTCAGCCGGCGGCACCCGGTGGAGCGCGGCGCCTGGCTGGATGAAGCGGGCACCCTGCACTACACCGACGGCAAAGGGGATACCCCCCTCTTCGCGATGAGCGAGATAAAGATACCGGGGCTGCACAATGTGGAAAATATGCTGACGGCCATCGCGGCGGTGTGGGGGCTGGTCCCCCCGGAGGTGATCCGCCATGTGGCGAATACCTTTCCCGGGGTGGAGCACCGCATTGAATTTGTGCGGGAGCTGGACGGGGTGCGCTGGTACAATGATTCCATCGCCACCAGCCCCACCCGCACCATTGCCGGACTGGAGAGCTTTGACCAAAAGCTCATCATTATCGCCGGGGGATACGATAAGCACCTGGACTACACCCCGCTGGCCGGGCCGGTGCTGGAGCATGTCAAGGCGCTGATTCTGACCGGGGCGACGGCGGATAAGATAGAAAAGGCTGTGACCTCTCATCCCGGCTATGCCGAAAGCGGCCTGGTGCTGCGGCGGGCGGCCACGCTGGAGGAAGCCGTGACAATGGCCCATGAGCTTGCCAAGGCGGGGGATATCGTTTCGCTTTCGCCGGCTTCCGCCAGCTTTGACTGCTACCCGAACTTTGAGGTGCGGGGGCAGTGCTACAAGGCGCTGGTGAATGGGCTGAAGTGAGGCCAAAAGGCGGAAAGAAATTTTGCAAAGAGCGCCGAGAGGCCCGCAGGGCAAACCGTCCGCAGGACGGTTTCGACGGCGGCTGTGCCGCTGTCGGCTCCGGTGCAGCCGGAGCGCCCGGCGGGCCGGTGCCCGGATTTTGCGGGGACCCGAAAAAGCGCTTCCCGGGGCCTGCCGGGGTTATCCCAGGGCGGGGCACAGATTTTAGGCGCTTACGCGGGCAGAAACTCGGTTTGCCGTTTTTGCGGCTCGCTGGGACTGTTCCAGAAAGAGGCCCGGGTTTTTAACGCATGGGTAAGCAGAAATTTCGTTTATCCCTTTTGCGGTTTGCTGTTTGCGGTTTGCTGTAACTGCCCCAGGAGGGGACTCTGATTTTTAACAGATGAATAAGCAGGAGCTTTGCTCATGCCCCGTACAGGGTATGAGTGGGGCGTAAAAAAGGAGGAACACCATGAGTATCACGACCGAAAGAATAGCGGCAGCTGCGAGAAAGCTGTGCGAAGCCCCCGGCCCCAGCGGCCGGGAATGCGCCGCCTATGCCGCCGCCAAGGAACTGCTCTCCCCAATGGGAGAGGTAAAGCGTACCCCGCTGGGCAGCCTGCTGTGCTGCGTCAATGAGGGCAAGGAGGGCGCGCCCCACCTGCTGCTGGAGGCCCATCTTGACCAGATCGGGTTTATTGTGACGCGGGTGGAGGAAGGCTTTTTGCGCTTTAGCAAAATTGGCGGGATAGACGCCCGCTGGCTGCCTGCCACCCCTGTGGTCATCCACGCGGCGGCGGGCGATTACCCCGGCATTATCACCTCGGTGCCGCCCCACCTGGCGGGGGATGGCAGCGACCATTCCATCAAGATCGAGAATCTGCTGATCGATACCGGGTTTACCGCCGAAACGGCGGCGAAGCTTTTTGCGCCCGGCGATATTGTGACCTTTGCGGCAAAGCCTGTGGCGCTGCAAAACAAGCGGCTGGCGGGGCCCGCCTTGGATGACCGCATCGGCTGCGCGGCGGTGATAGCGGCGGCCGAGGAAATAGCGGCCGAAAAGCCGGACTGCAGGGTAACGGTGCTGCTCTCCAGTATGGAGGAGGTGGGCGGCCAGGGCGCCGAGACCGGCGGCTTTACCACCCAGCCGGACTACGCTATTGCGGTAGATGTGAGCTTTGGAGATGGCTTTGGCTGCGCGCCGGAGAAAACCAGTCCCCTGGGCGGCGGCACCATGCTGGGCTACGCCCCCACCCTAAACCGGGACTTTACCCTGAAGCTGAAAAAGCTGGCCGAGGAAAATAACATCCCGCTGCAGCACGAGCCGATGGGCGGCCGCACCGGCACCGACGCTGACGAGCTGGCCACCGCCGGACGGGGCATTAAAATGGCGCTGCTTTCCATCCCGCTGCGGAGCATGCATACCGTGGCCGAGACCATTGACCCTGAGGACGCGGCGAATACCGCCCGGCTGATGGCGCTGGCGGCAAAGGAGGGCTTTTAACATGAAATACGAACAGCTGTGGAAGGATATTGAGACCCTGTGCGCCCTGCGCGGCCCCAGCGGCCGGGAAGCTGCCGTCCGGGAGTATCTCATCGAACAGATAAAAGGCCACGCAGAGTATGAGGTGGACCCGCTGGGTAACCTGCTGGTCCGCAAAAAGGGGAAAAAACCTGCCAAAAAGGTGCTGCAGCTTTCCGCCCATATGGACGAAGTGGGCTTTATTATCACCAACATTGATGAGAAGGGCTTCCTTTCCTTTGCGCCGGTAGGCGGCGTACAGCCGGAGGTGACCGGCGGCCGCATGGTGCTGGTGGGCGATAACGCCATCCCCGGGATGGTGGGCTGCAAGCCGGTGCACCTGTGCGATGATAAAGAGCGCAGTGACCCCGGCAAGATCAGCAATATGAAGATCGACATCGGTGCCAAGGACAAGGCCGAGGCCGAAAAGCTGGTTTCCCTGGGGGATATGGTGACCTTTACCGGGCCGGTGGTGCACTACGGCGAGGGCCGTGTGGCCGGCCGCGCGCTGGATGACCGGGCCGGCTGCGCCATGCTGCTGGCAATGATCCGGGAGGAGCTGCCCTGTGACTGCTGCTTCTCCTTTACGGTGCAGGAGGAGGTGGGCTGCTTTGGCGGCAAGACCGCTGCCTATACCCTGCGGCCCGACATCGCGATAGCGGTGGAGACCACCACGGCGGGCGACCTAGCCGGGGTGCCGGAGGAGAAAAAGGTGTGCCGTCTAGGCAATGGGCCGGTGGTATCCTTTATGGACCGGGGCACCATATACACCTACGACCTGTATAAAAAGGTGCGGGCGCTGGCGGATGCGCATAACATCCCCAACCAGACCAAGGAAGCGGTGTGCGGCGGCAATGAGAGCCGCAGCCTGATGACCGCCGCGGGCGGCAGCGAGGTACTGGCGATCTCCATTCCCAGCCGGTACCTGCATTCCCCCGCCTGCGTGGCCGATGAAAAGGACATTGAAAACACGCTGGAGCTGCTGCGGCTGCTGCCGGAGGCGCTGGCGCTATGATGATACGGCGGCTGGCCTACGACGACCGCAGGCTGCGGGATCTGCCCGGAGAGCCGCTGCTTGCCACGATGATTGAATCGGCGGCACGGTGTTGCGGCATGGGGCTGGTGTATGAATTCTGGGGCGTTTACGGGGGGCTGCGGGACCGCACCCCGCAGGGGGTCATCCTGCAAAAGGGACATTCCCTGTGGGCCAGCGCCTTTACCCCGGAGGCGGCGCCGGAGATGGTGGATTTTTTGCGGTGGCGCAACGAGGGCTGGGTGATGCTGTGCCCTGCCCTTGCGCCGCTGTGGCGGGAAAAGACCGGGGAAGCGGGGCTTCCCCTGGCGGTGATGGAGCTGCCGGAGGGGGTTGGATTTTCTCTGCCGGAGGCGGAGTACCGCACCCATACGGCGACCGCGGCGGCCGGCTGCAACCGGGCGGTGGGGGAGCTGACCCCTGCCCAGTACGAGACGGCGGTGGTGAACCTGCATCTGGCGGAGCGGCGCCGGGTGGGCTACACCGTGACGCTGCAGCGGGACGGAAAGGCCGTTTCCGCGGCGGCGGTGACCGACTGCGGCACCCGGTACGGGCAGATCAGCTATGTGGCGACGCTGCCCGAATACGAGGGACAGGGCTATGGCCGGGCGGTGGTGTACCACTGCGCCGGGTGGCTGCGGGAAAAGAATCTCATCCCGCTGGTGGCCTGTGAGACCCACCGGGAGAGCTTCTACGCCGGGCTGGGATTCCAAAAAGTAAGTGAAGTGACGGTTTTTACCGGGTGATCCCCCGAGACGGCGGGGGAGGTTGGGAGGATGGCAAAGCGGCAGGTGAAGGCAGGCTGATGCCCGTTGGAGCGAAGCGCAGGCGGGCTGATGCCTGTCGAACCGCCGCAAAGCCAGCGCCAAACCTCCTTCGTCGCCGGGGATTTGACAGCGGGGCCCTTTTCGTGGTAAGATAGGGGTTGTTCCCTGCGGGAGTGGCGGAATGGCAGACGCGCTGGTCTTAGGAGCCAGTACCTATGGTGTGTGGGTTCAAGTCCCATCTCCCGCACCAAACAAATATAATCCGAACCAAATCTTCTTAATCGGAGACGGGTTCGGATTATTTGTTTTCTTCGAGAAATTCGAGGATACGCATTTCAGAAACGGCGTGGTAAAGCGTCCCGAATCCAAGCCCAGAGGGCCGAGAAAACCAAAGCTGGTAAAGGATAAGGAGGACAATTATGAAAACCATTAAAAGCTGTGAATTCAACATGGACACTGGCTGTGTAGAGCTGCGGTTTCAGGACGGCAGCATGATCTCCATCGACTGCACCGCCGTGGAGAACGAGGTGGCGGACAACCGCTTCCAGCGGTCAGAGCTGGACTATCTCATCTACAACGACCCGCTGGCTTATGCCGATCTCATTTTGAACGGAGATGTCGAAGCATACCTGAACGCCGTCACGGAGTACAAGCCCTATGAAAACTGAACAAACGCACAAAAGGGGATGGCGGTCTGCCATCCCCTTTGCCATGCTGTTTTAGGAGTATATATCCCTTGGATTTGTCTTATATCTATCGTCAGGCGACGTTCTCGCCGTTTCTGTCCCTGTCCGTTTTTGCCCCGTCCCGCGCCGCCTGCCATTCGGCAAATTCCCGCTGCCCTTCCTCACTCTCGTAAAAGGCAAGAATATCCGGCAGCAGAATTCGGGCGATGTTCTCGATCTCATGCTGCGGGATGCCGCTGTTGTTGGTGAGCTTTTTCCGCCTGCTCAAGTTGCACCTCCTAAAAAGTATTTTGCCGCAGCTTTCTCCTGCGCGGCGGAGGAATGGCATCTTGAGCGTCTTTTGCCGTCTGTGCCTTTTTTCCCTTCGCATCATTCCTTTCTTATCCGAAATTGAAAACGCAGCCGCCTGTCAAGCCTTTCGGCCCGTCTGCGTCTGCATGGCGTCCTGTGTCTGAAATTGTGCTTTTATTATAGCAGCGGCAAGGCTGCACGTCAATACCACGGGAATGGAGCAGTTGACAGTGTAATTTCGGCAGCGGCTACCAAAATTGTTCTGTGGCTTGCAAATTGTCAAGGGCGGTAGCGCAGCAGCCGCCAGCCGTCAATGGTCAAGATGAACGCTTCGCGCCATTGACTGCCGCCGCCCGCCGCGCTTTTTGGCAGACAAGGCGGACAGACACAAGCCGTGCCTGCCCGCCCATACACATTCTGGCGATTGTAGATATTGGATTTTCGACCGGAGTTGTGGTCGGGTGCGCCCTGTTTCAGGGCGTACCCGACGCTGTTGTTTGCTGTCTATCTTCGCATGGTGGCGGCGCGGGAGAGTTTGCGTAAAGCAGGGTTTTGGGGACAGCGCTCCCTAACAAGATTCTGATAGGAACGGAATGAGCGGCAGGCGAAATCCGGCTCTGGCAATTCAGCTCTGCCTTTGTCGTAAGCTGCGTATTTCTTCCTTTTATAACCTGCAACACCAGATGCCCGATAGATGTGTGTTGACTGCATTAGCTTTTTCAATGCCCATGCTGTGATTCTTGGTCTAAGGCCGGTAGAAATCGCCGCTCCCGCATGATATGATAAATTTGAAAAAGTATTTTCCTGTCCACGCAATGAACGGCGATTTTTGTTGTCTATATAGGTGAAAGGCCTTTACGCAGAGAGAAGGGAGGGCGCAATGAGA
>ENA-ORCN01002234-ORCN01002234.1-human-gut-metagenome-genome-assembly--contig:-NODE-2234-length-10785-cov-6.324244_pt1 | contig 10785 bp, 8 predicted proteins | sample MGYA00242984_ERZ507984 | MGnify/ENA primary metagenome ERZ507984 (study PRJEB26167, sample SAMN06115395) | human gut metagenome | host: Homo sapiens | place: China:Hubei | collected 2016-05-19 | study... | reverse complement strand
AGTGCATTACGCGCGGAACTTGGCTCTCCCAGAGGGAGAGCCAAGGGGGCCGCTGCAACTGTGCCGTATGTCATAATAGCACAAAGAAACGGAGCGCATCCGCACTGATGCGCTCCGTTAACTGTCTTACAAACGCCGCGGAAGCTTCCGCGGCGTTTTTTGTTATCCCTTGAGCAGCTGCTCGTATTCCTCCTGCGCGCGCAGGCGGCCGACCGCCGAAAACGACACGCGCGCAAAGTCCAGCGTCTCGCGCGCGAGACCGAGGATGTCCTCGCAGGTGACGGCATCGTAGCGCGCGAGCACCTCGTCCGCCGAGAGCACCCGGCCGAGGTAGAGCTCGGAGTAGCCGAGCTTATTCATGCGCGCGGCGGTGGATTCCTCCGCCATGAGCACGCTCGCGTGCACCTGTTCGCGCGCACGGTCAAGCTCCGACTGCGTGACGCCGTCATTGCGGAAGCGGTCGAGCTCGTCGCGGATGAGCGCAAGGGCGCGCTGCTCCGTCTCGCGGCCGACGGCGGCGGAGACGGCGAACATGCCGCAGTCGAGAAAGCCCGCCGTGTAGCTGTACACGGCGTAGCAGAGACCGTTTTTCTCGCGCACGGTCTGAAACAGGCGCGAGGACATATTGCCGCCGAGAATGGACGAGAGCAGCGCCATGGTAAAGCGCGCCTCCGACCCCGTCGGCAGACCGGGAAAGCCGATGCTGATCTGGTTTTGCTCGATGGCCTTGCGCTTGAGCGTGAAGGCCGGGGTGTAGCTGCCGCGGCGCATCGTGAGATCCGGCCGCGCGGGCAGCCACGAAAAGTGCGCCGCCAGATGCGCAAGGTTCTCTTCCGTGAAGCTGCCGGACACAGCGACGACGATGCGCGGCGCGATATAGTGCGCAAGCTGAAACGCGCGCAGCCGCGCCCCCGTCAGCCGCTCGATCGTGGCCGGACGGCCGAGCACCGGGCGCCCGAGCGTGCCGGGAAAGGCCGCGCCGATGAGCCGCTCCGTGACCAGATCCTCCGGCGTGTCGGCATACATGTCCATCTCCTCGCGGATGACGCCGCACTCGTTGGCCACGTCCGCCTCGGCAAAGTTTGAGGTGAAGAGCATCTCGGCCAGCAGGTCGCCCGCGCGGTCAAGGTGCTCGTCGAGCACGCGCGCATAGTAGCATGTGCCCTCGCGCGTGGTGTAGGCGTTCACCTGTCCGCCGATGGCGTCCATGCGCTCTGCCAGCTCCGAAGCGGTGTGCTGCGCCGTCCCCTTGAAGAGCATATGCTCGATGAAGTGCGCGCTGCCGGCGTCGCTCGGCGACTCGTAGCGCGAGCCGACGCCGATCCACACGCCGATGGCCGCCGAGCGCACGTGCGGCATGTGCTCGTAGACCATGCGCACGCCATTCGGCAGCGTTCGTTTTTCGTACATGATGTGCTGTCCCCCCGTGGAAAAAGGGCGGGGTGTCTGCGCACCCCGCCCGCACAGTTGTGCTGAGATTACATGAGACCCTTCTCGCGCATCGCGTCCTTACGGGACAGGTCGATGCGGCCGCGGTCGTCAACGTTCATGACCTTGACCCAGGTCATGTCGCCGATCTTGAGCACGTCCTCGACCTTCTCGGTGCGCTTGAACTCGAGGTCCTTGATCTTGACGAGGCCGTCCTTGCCCGGAGCCAGCTCGACCCATGCGCCGAACTCGCTGCGGATGTTGGAGACCTTGCCGTAGTACAGCTCACCGACCTCGGGCTCGAAGACGATGTTCTCGATGGTCTGGCGCGCGGCGCGGCAGGCCTCGATGTCCTCGGAGGCGATGAAGATGGAGCCGTCGTCCTCGATGTCGATCTTGCAGCCGGTGTCGGCACAGATCTTCTGGATGACCTTGCCGCCGGAGCCGATGACCTCACGGATCTTGTCGGGGTTGATCTTCATCTGGATCATCTTCGGAGCGGAATCGGCCAGCTCCTTGCGCGGCTCGGCGATCGCCTTGAGCATGATCTCGTCGAGGATCTGGAAGCGCGCCTCGCGCGTCATGCGGAACGCCTCCTTGACGATCTCGTGCTTGAGGCCGTCGTTCTTCAGATCCATCTGGATGGCGGTGATGCCCTGCTTCGTGCCGGCGACCTTGAAGTCCATCTCGCCGTGGAAGTCCTCAACACCCTGAATGTCGATGAAGGTGGTGAAGTCGTCGCCGTCCTGGATCAGGCCGCAGGAGATGCCGGCGACCGGCGCCTTGATGGGCACGCCGGCGTCCATGAGCGCGAGCGTGGAGCCGCAGATGGAGCCCTGCGACGTCGAGCCGTTGGACGAGAGCACCTCGGACACCACACGGATGGCGTACGGGAACTCCTCGACCGGCGGAATGACGCACTGCAGCGCCTTCTCAACGAGCGCGCCGTGGCCGTACTCGCGGCGGTTGGTGCTGCGGGCGGCGCGGGCGTCGCCGGTGGAGTACGGCGGCATATTGTAGTGGTGCATGAAGCGCTTTTCTTCCTCTTCCCAGATGGTGTCGAGCTTTTGCGCCATGGACAGCGTGGCAAGCGTGGCAATGGACAGCACCTGCGTCTGGCCGCGGGTGAACAGGCCCGAGCCATGGACGCGGGGCAGCACGCCGACCTCGGCGGCGAGAGGACGGATCTCGTTCTTCTGACGGCCGTCAACGCGGTGACCCTCGAGCAGCCACGCCTTGACGATCTTCTTCTGGAACTTATAGGTGAACTCGTCGAGGTACTGATCCATGTCGGGATACTCCTCGAGGTACTTCTCGTGCCAGTGCTCGATCATCTCGTTCCAGCGGGCCTCGCGGACGTTCTTGTCGTCGGTATCCATGGCGGCCTTGGCCTCGTCCATGAAGTCGGCAACGATCTTGTCGAAGAGCTCCTGATTGAAGTTTGCGTGGGGATAGTCGAACTTGGGCTTGCCGATCTCGGCGACCATGCGGTTGATGAGCTCGATCTGCTTCTGATTTTCGTTGTGCGCCAGCTCGATGGCACGGTACATCGTGTCGTTATCGACCTCGTTCGCGCCGGCCTCGATCATAACGACCTTCTTGCCGGTGGAGACGACGGTCACGTCAAGGTCGGAGACCTTGCGCTGCTCGCTCGTGGGGTTGAGGACCAGCTCGCCGTTCACAAGGCCGACCTTCAGCGCGCCGACGGGGCCGTTCCAGGGAATGTCGGAGATGGCGAGGGCGGCGGAGGTGCCGATGAGCGCGGCGATCTCGGGAGAGCAGTCGTGGTCGACCGCCATGACGGTCGCCATGATGGACACGTCGTTGCGGAAATCGTAGGGGAAGAGCGGACGGATGGGGCGGTCGATGACGCGGCTGGTCAGGATGCCCTTCTCGCCGGGGCGGCCCTCGCGGCGGTTGAAGCTGCCGGGGATGCGGCCGACGGAGTACATCTTCTCCTCAAAGTCGACGGAGAGGGGGAAGAAGTCGATGCCGTCGCGGGGACGGGCGGACGCGGTGGCGCAGACCAGCACGCGGGTGTCGCCGTAGCCGACCATGACGGCGGCGTTGGCGAGCTCGGCGAGCTTGCCGACCTCGAGGGTCAGCGGACGGCCAGCGAGCTCCATTTCATACTTGTGGTAGCCGGGGAATTGACGGTGGGTGATGATGGTGGACATGATCATACTCCTTTTCAGATTTTTGTCGGGAGCCTTGTCCGACCCTTTAGCACTTGAGCTCAGCCGCGAAGGTCTCGCGGACAAGATCAACTGCTAAAATGCGGGCGTCGGCTCCCTGTTTTGCGGGCTTTTGCGGGAAAATCAGGGGTGCAAGATAGCAAAACACGCGGGGAAAGAATATCCTTCCCCCGCGCATATTGTCTCTTACTTACGGATGCCGAGCTTGGCGATGATGGCACGATAGCGCTCGATGTCCTTCTTCATGAGGTAGTCGAGCAGGCTGCGGCGCTTACCGATCATCTTGTACAGGCCGCGGCGGGAGTGGTTATCCTGCGCGTGGACCTTGAGGTGCTCGGTGAGCTGGTTGATGCGCTCGGTGAGAATGGCGATCTGGACCTCGGGAGAACCGGTGTCGCTCTCATGGGTGCGGTTGGCTTCGATAATGGCAGTCTTCTGGTCTTTGAGCATCATAGTTGTGTTTCCACCTTTCAAAAATATTCACCCTGAACTGAGCGGCGGGACAGGTGACGATCCGCGTCCTAAGTTCGGGTATGCTCCTCGCGCGCCTTCACACGCTTTGATATCATACCACGGCTTTTTTCTATTGTAAAGGGAAATCTGCGAAAATATTCCGCGTTTTCTCCTCTTTTTTCGCCGGGGGAGCGAAAAGCGGGACGGACCGCATGGTCCGTCCCGCCGCAGGAGACTGGATATTCGCTTATTCGAGCTTGCCCGCCTTCACGCCGTTGAAGTGCTCCTTCGTCAGCTTGATGACCACGGGGCTGAGCAGCAGGATGCCGATGAGGTTCGGGATCGCCATGAGGCCGTTGAGGGTGTCGGAGATGTCCCACACCAGCTTGAGGTTGGCGACCGAGCCAGCCACGACGACGAGACAGAAGAGAACCTGATAGGGGCGGATGATCTTGCTGCCGAAGAGGAACTCCGCGCAGCGGGTGCCGTAGAGCGCCCAGCCGAGGATGGTGGAGGTGGCGAAGAGCAGCAGGCCGACGGCAAGGATCAGGGAACCGAGCTTGTCGCCGAATACGCTGGCAAAGCCCGCGACCGCGGTGGGCACGCCCGCGAGATCGTTGTTGCCGTAGTTGCCCGTGGCGGCGCCGGAGCAGAGGACGACGAGGGAGGTCAGGGTGCAGATGACGATGGTGTCCATGAAGACCTCGAAGATGCCGTAGAGGCCCTGCCGGACGGGGTTCTTCTCGGAGGTGGCGGCGTGCGCGATGGGCGCGGAGCCGAGACCGGCCTCATTGGAGAAGACGCCGCGGCCGACGCCCTTGGTGATGGCGAGCTTCATGGTCACGCCCACCGCGCCGCCGACGACGGCAGAGGGGTTGAACGCGCCCTGGAAGATGCTGGCAAACACGCCGGGGATCGTGCCCGCGTTGGCGATAACGACCACGAGTGCGCAGACGATGTAGATGGCCGCCATGCCGGGGACGAGCTTTTCGGTGACCTGACCGATGCGCTTGACGCCGCCGAGGAGCACGAGCGCCACGAAAATGGCGATCACAACGCCGGTGATGAGGCCGATGACCGTGTCAAACTCCTTGGCGTTCTCATGGAACGCGACCGCGACGGAGTTGACGGAGGAAGCGATGGAGTTGATCTGGGAGATGTTGCCGATGCCGAACGCGGCGAGCGCGCCGAACACGGAGAAGATGACGCCCAGCCACTTCCACTTGGGGCCGAGACCGTTCTTGATGTAGTACATCGGGCCGCCGCACCAGTCGCCCTTTTCGTTGCGCTCACGGTACTTGACCGCGAGGGTGACCTCGGCGAACTTGGTGACCATGCCGAAGAGAGCGGAGATCCACATCCAGAACACCGCGCCGGGGCCGCCGAGAATGATCGCGCCGGTGACGCCGGCGATATTGCCCGTGCCGACCGTGGACGCCAGTGCCGTGGAGACCGCCTGCAGCGGCGTGATCTCGCCCTCGCCCGCTTCGGACTTCTGGAAGATCTTGCCGATGGTGTTCTTCCACCAGTAGCCGATCTTGGAGAACTGAATGAAGCCGACGCGGAAGCTCAGGTAAATGCCCGTGCCGACCAGCAGTGCCAGCATGATGGGTCCCCATACAAAGCCGTTTACCGCACTGTTGATTTCTATGATCTTATCCATGTGATTTCCCCTCTCCTATTAAATTGCATTGCTTTCAAAAGGGCATATTGGGTCTTCCCGCCCTTTCTCCACGGTATTAAGATAGCAGATTCCACGCGCAAAAGCAACCGTCCGACGGCACTTTCTCCATTTTTGTTAAATTGGTACTTTAAAATTATTAAATTTCGTCAATATGACGATTTGGTACAATAGATAAATTCTTAACAGGGTCTTATCGTTCTTCTGTGAGATTTCGCCAATTTCCGAAAAATACTTGACAGAACGACACTCTCATGCTATCCTAACTGTACTAATACGCTTAATACAGTCAGGAGGGATGGCAGCATGGTTTCCTTCAGCGTTCTGACGGTCGGCGTAGGCGCAATCCTTGTGGTCCTGCTCGTCGCCGTCGTCGTACTTCTCAGCCGATAAGCAAACAGGAGGCACCGCTATGATCACCTTGAATTACCGCGACGCGCGCCCGATCTACGAGCAGGTGCGCGACGGGCTGCGGCGGCTGATCGTCTCCGGCGCGATTGCCGACGGGGAAAAGCTCCCCTCGGTGCGCGCGCTGGCCAGTCAGCTCGCCATCAACCCGAATACCATCCAGCGCGCCTACAGCGAGCTGGAATCGGAGGGCTACGCCGCGTCTGTCCCGGGAAAGGGCAGCTTCGCCGTGCGCCGCGAGCGCGCCGAGGACGACGGACGCCGCCTTGCGCTGACCGAGACCCTGCGCGAAACGCTGCGCGAGCTGCGCGCGCTCGGCATGACGACCGCCGAGCTGGACGCCATCTACCGGGAGGAGGAAGAGAAATGATCGAAATTCGTGAGCTGGTGAAGACCTTTGACGGCTTTGCCGCGCTCGACGGCGCGAGCCTGACCGTGCCGCAGGGCGCGATCTACGGTCTCGTGGGGCCGAACGGCGCGGGCAAATCCACGCTGCTGCGCCACCTGACCGGCGTATACCGGCAGGACTCCGGCACCGTCTCGGTGGACGGCGCAGACGTATGGGAGAACGTGGCGGTCAAGCAGCGCATCGCCTCCATCCCCGACGACTGGCACTATTTTATGCAGTCGAGCATACGCGACATGATGAAATTTTACCGCGGCTTCTATCCGCAGTTCAACATGGAGCGCTACGAGAAGCTGCGCGGCGTCTTTTCGCTGGACGAAAAGCAGCTCATCCGCCGTCTTTCCAAGGGAATGCAGAAGCAGGCGGCGTTCTGGATCGCCATGTGCTGTATGCCGGACTATCTCATTCTGGATGAGCCGGTGGACGGCCTCGACCCCGTGATGCGCCGTCAGGTGTGGAGCCTTATCATGCAGGACGTCGCCGAGCGCGGCACGACGGTGCTCGTCTCCAGCCACAACCTGCGCGAGCTGGAGGACGTGTGCGACCACGTCGGCATCATGAATAAGGGAAAGGTCCTGCTCGAGCGCAGCCTTTCCGAGCTGCAGGAGAACACGGTCAAAATGCAGATCGTCTTCCGGGGCGAGGGCGCGCCGGAGCTCCCCGCGGGGCTGAACCTGCTGCACGAGAGCCATCTCGGACGCGTGTTCACCATCATCTTCCGCGGCAATACGCAGCAGATCACCGAGCGGCTCGCCGCCCTCGACCCCGTGTACATGGAGGCCGTGCCGCTGACGCTGGAGGAAATTTTCATCTATGAGCTGGGAGGTGCCGACTATGCAGTCCGCGACATCGTTCTTTAACCGCGCGCTTTTCCGCAAGAACCTGCAGCGCTTCTGGCCGCTGTGGTTCGGCTACGTCCTGATCTGGCTGCTGCTCCTGCCGCTGCCGCTGCTCAACGAGCTGGCCGACTATCACGGTGTCCCGACCGTGGCCGACGCCTCGTATTACCTGCTGCAGATCGGCGCCTACGGCGGGCTTGTGATGGGCGCCGTGTTCGGCATCTTCTTCGCCATGGCGATGTTCTCTTACCTCACCGCGCCCCGCGCCACGCAGGGCTTCCATTCCATGCCTGTGCGGCGTGAGACGCTGTACGCGACCAACTACCTCACCGGCCTTGTGTGCATGGTCTCCGCGCTCGTGCTCGCCTTTGCCCTCGCGGGCATCACCGCCGCCTGCTTCGGCGCGCTGGACCTTACCGCGCTCGGTACCGCGCTGCTCGCCGCCGTGCTCTCGGTGCTGTTCTTCTACTCCTTCGCTGTGCTGTGCATGATGTTCACCGGGCAAATTCTGGCCGCGCCCGTGTTCTACGGCACCCTCAATTTCCTTGCCGTGGGTATGGAATACCTCGTGCGCACCTTTGCCGGCAACTTCCTCTACGGCTACAGCGGTTATTCCGCTCCGGAGACCTTCGCCTTCCTCTCGCCTGCCTGGGAGCTTATCTGCGTGCTGGACGTGAGCAATGTCGCCCGCGTGGACCGCATCCTCAGCGACGGGACGCATCAGGTCATTCGGGGCGGCGAGTATATGCTCAGCGGCCTTGGCGTGCTCGGCATCTATGCTGCCGTCGGCATCGTGCTCGCCGTGCTCGGCCTGCTCGTCTACCGCCGCCGCGCGAGCGAGGCGACCGGCTCCATCGTCACCGTGGCATGGGCGCGCCCCATCTTCAAATACGGCGTGGCGGTCTGCGCCGCGTTCTCGCTCGGGCAGCTTATCTACTTCCTCGTCTTCGGTCTCAACCTCCATAACGGCCAATACTCGCTCCCCGGCACCATCGCCTGTATGCTCTTTGCGGGGCTGCTCGGCTACTTCGCCGCGGAAATGCTGCTGCACAAGAGCTTCCGCGTCTGGCGCACAGGCCGCGTCGGCGCGCTGGTGTTCTCCGCCGTGCTGGTGTGCTTCGGCGTCGCCATGTCGCTCGACCTCACCGGCTACGAGAGCTATACGCCCGACGCGGAGGAGGTGGAGTTCGTCTCCGTTTATCTCTCCTCGAACGGCGACTACCTCTCCTGCAAGCTCGACGAGCCGGAGAGCATTGAGCGCACCCTCGCCGCGCACCGCGCGATGATCGCCGACAAGGCGCGCCAGCTCAGCTACGCGCGGACCACCTATGAAACGCCCGCGGACGCTCCGGTCGACAGCTATCTCTATTTCACCGTCACCTACGCGCTCACGGACGGGCGCGTCGTGCGCCGCAGCTACGTCGACTGCCGCGCCTTCTCCCGGGAGCTGAACGAGCCCGGCTCCGTCGCGCAGACGATGACGGCGCTGCTCAACTGCCCCGAGGCCGCACTCGACCGCGTGCTCGGCGAGCTGGCGGACGACAAGAGCAACGCCTATCTCACCGGCGGCTACTACGACGTCGTCAGCGACGGTGCCTACGGCGAGGACAACGGCGAGCTGACCGCCGCGCAGGCCAACACACTCGTCTCCGCGCTGCGCCGCGACTACGAGGCGGGTCACGCCTCCAACGCCTCGCTCTTTGAGGACACGCTCTACAGCGGCAGCTTCTACGTCGAGCTGGAGCTGTGGTACAGCGTCCGGGTGGACGAGAAGCCGACCATGCAGCCGATCGACACGACCTCGAGCTCGAGCGGCAGCGTCTGTGCGATCGTCACGCCGGAGATGACCTGTACGCTCGAAGCGCTTGCTGGCATGGGCATCGAAACGCCCGCGACCGCGCGCGGCTTCTGACGCATGGCTGCACGAAAAAAGCGCAGCCGCGTCCGGCTGGAGCGGGCGGTCATCGCCGTACTCGTTCTCTGCATCGGCGCGGAGCTGGTCTACTGGTACCGCCACCGCGCCGTTCCCGGCGCGGACGTGTCCGCGCCGGAATGGGTGGAGCAGGACATTCTGCCGCTCAACCCATACTCCCGCCCCGGCACGCCGCTCGAGACGATCGACGGTGTGGTCGTCCACTACGTCGGAAACCCCGGCACCTCGGCGGCGGCAAACCGCAGCTTCTTCGCCAACCTTGCCCTCACGCACGAGACCTATGCCAGCGCCCACTTCGTCGTGGGGCTGGAGGGCGAGGTGCTTCAATGCGTTCCGCTCTCGGAGGTCGCCTACTGCTCCTCGCAGGCGAACAGCCACACCGTTTCCATCGAGGTCTGCCACGCCGACGAGATGGGAGAGTTCTCCGCCGAGACGATGGTGAGCCTCCTGCGGCTGACGGCGTGGCTGTGCGAGGAATTCGATCTCGCTCCCGCCGACGTCATCCGCCACTACGACGTGACCGGCAAAATTTGTCCGAAATACTACGTCGACCACCCTGAGGCGTGGGAGGACTTCCGCTCCGCCCTCCACGCGGCGCGCACACAGGAGAACCCTTCATGAAACAGATCCCCAAAAAGCTGAGCGGCTTCGCGCTCAAATACATCGCCATGGTCTCCATGCTCTGCGACCATGCGAATATGCTCGTGATCCGGCGCGGCTTTTTCGCGCCGTTCCGCGGTGAGGACGGAAGCACGCTCATCCCGCAGAACGCGCCCGCATGGCTCGGCGCCGTGCAGGGCGTCTACCGCGTGTTTGATGTGCTGGGCCACCTCGCTTTTCCGCTCTATGTCTTCCTGCTCGCCGAGGGCTTCACGCACACACGGGACCGGAAGCGGTATTTCCTCACGCTGCTGGCCTTTGCCCTTATCAGCGAGCCGGTCTTCGACCTCGCGCACTATGAGCAGTGGACCGGTCCCGCGCTTCAAAACGTACTCTTTACGCTCTCGCTCTCCTGCCTGGAGCTATTCGTGCTCGCACGCATTGAGTCCGACGCGGCAGAGCGCGGGAAGCGGATAGCGCTGTACGTCCTGACCTGTCTCGTCTTCGGCGCGGCGGCGTTTGCCGTCCGCAGCGAATACGTCTTTCTCGGCACGCTCTCCGCCGCGCTTTTCTATCTGCTGCGCTCGGCGGGCGTATGGCGGCTCGCGGGACTGCTCCCGCTGCTCATCGCCTCGCCGTGGGTGCTGCTGTGCGCACCGCTCCTGCTGCTCTACAGCGGCGAGCGCGGGCGGCGCGGCGGAAAATATTTCTTTTACATTTTCTATCCCGCGCACTTTCTCCTTTTGCAGCTGCTCGGGAAATGGATCGCTACAGCCCTTGCATAAGGAAAGCGCGGAGCCTTCTGCTCCGCGCTTTTTCATCTTATTCCGACACCGGCTCGT
>ENA-ORCN01002233-ORCN01002233.1-human-gut-metagenome-genome-assembly--contig:-NODE-2233-length-10788-cov-4.292223_pt1 | contig 10788 bp, 10 predicted proteins | sample MGYA00242984_ERZ507984 | MGnify/ENA primary metagenome ERZ507984 (study PRJEB26167, sample SAMN06115395) | human gut metagenome | host: Homo sapiens | place: China:Hubei | collected 2016-05-19... | reverse complement strand
ACTGCCTGCAGTCGCTCCGCATCACCGGGTCCTATACCCCCGCTCAGCAGGAACGGCGTTTCCCCGGAGTAGGCGTTCAGTATATTCCAGTCGAACCGGCGTCCCGACCCGCCGAATCGTTCGGTTCTCGTATCGAAGAGCAATGCCGTGCAACAGCCTTCGTACCGTTGCGTTTCGGCAAGGTCGGCTTCGGTACGGACTGCTATGGCCTTGATGACGGGAAGGATGCGGTTCAGGCGGCGGCATTCCTCGGGCGTCTCGTCCCCGTGTAATTGCGCATAGTCGAGCAGGTAGTGCACAGCGGTTCGGATTACCTGCTGTTCCGTTTCGTTGACGAATACGCCCACACGGCGGATCGGGCGCGGGAGCGCCCGGACGCTCTCTGGCGACAAGTCGCCTGCATACCGGGGCGATAAGGGGTAGAAGATGAACCCCATGTAATCGGGGCCGAGCGCCGCTACCGCGCGGATGTTCTCGGGTTCGCGCATGCCGCATATTTTCAGTTTCATCGGTTTGGTATCGTATTATTGGTGTTTCTGTGTCGGTTTCGATGAACAGACCCCATTGTTTCCAGTACCTCGGGGGAAGTCGGTGGAGGAGTGTTCAAGCCGTAAACCTTTTCCTGTCGCGGGAGGATTCTATGGTTAACAGTGGTTATGCCGGGCCCTCCGGTTGCGCGGTTTCGAGCTTTTCGATAAAGTCGTGCAGAGCCGCCCCCGGATCTGGTTGCTTCATAAAGTTCTCGCCCATCAGGAAGCCTTGGAATCCGGCAGAACGGAGTTGCCGCACGGTGCGGGGATCGGAAAGGCCGCTCTCGGAGATTTTAACGAAACGCTCCGGAATGCGCCCGCCCAGTTCGAACGAGCGTGCCGGATCGGTGCGGAAAGAGCTCAGGTCGCGGTTGTTGATCCCTGCTACATCCACCTCGTCGCAGAGGTGCCCGAGCTCCTGTTCGTTGTGGATTTCGAGCAGTACTTCCAGCCCGAGCGAGTGCGCGTATCCGGCCAGCGACCGGACGTTGGCCGGGGTCAGTGCCGCTGCGATCAGCAGGACGACGACGGCTCCGGCGATCCGGGCTTCGCAAATCTGGTACGGGTCGATGATAAAATCTTTGCGCAGGATCGGTATCGATAGGTTTTTGCGTGCCGGGATCAGGTCGTCGAGGCAGCCTGCGAAATAGTCGCGGTCGGTCAGTACCGAAACGGCAGCGGCTCCGGCCCGTTCATAACTTGTGGTGATCCCTGCGGTATCGGCTTCCTGTTTGATAAAGCCTTTCGACGGCGATTTGCGTTTGAACTCTGCGATAATGCCGGTCGGGGATGCGAGCAGGGCTTTCCGGAACGAAACGGCCTGCCGTGTTAGGACGGAAGCTTCGGCTTCGATCCGGGCCATGCTTTTGACTGCCTGTGCGGAGGTAATTTCCCTGCGCTTTGTGGCGATGATCTGTTCGAGGATATTCATGGGAGTCGGTTTTCGGGGGAATAGGGGAATGAAGGGAATTTTGGAAGGCTAACGGATGGGTTACGAATTGAGTTCGATGAATTTGCGGAAAGTCGCTCTGGCCCGCCCGCTTTCGACCGTTTCTCGTGCAAGTGCGACGCATGTTTCGATCGGACGCTTGGTGTCGAACGTGCGGATGGCATAAGCGGCATTGGCGATCACGGCATTTTTTTGCGCTTCGGATGCGGTATTGTCGAGTACCCGGTCGAAGATTGCGGCAGCCTCGGCAACTGTCTCCCCGCCGTACAGGTCGCCGTCGTGGCAGCGTTCGAAGCCCAGGGCCTCGGGTGAGACGATCTCCTCGCCGTCGTTCGAAAAGAGTTTGAAGTCGTCTGTCAGCGAAATTTCGTCGTAACCGTCCAACGAATTGACGATCGTATAGCGTGTGTCGGTTTGTTGGTAGAGGTAGTTGTAAAGCCGGCCCAGTTTCAGGCTGTAAACTCCGAGCAGTTGCCGGTGCGGTATCGAAGGATTGACCAGCGGTCCCAGGATATTGAAGAAGGTGCGCACACCGAGCGTCTTCCGTACCGGGGCGACGGCCTTCAGGGCGGGATTGAAGAACTGTGCGTGCAGGAATGCCATGTTGCAGCCGTCCAGCGAGCGTTTGAGCCGGTCGATTTCACGGGAGAATTTTACGCCGTGCGCCTCGATGACGTTCGACGAACCGCTCACGGAAGTCGCTCCGTAGTTGCCGTGCTTGACTACCGGAAATCCGGCTGCGGCGGTTACCACGCAGGCTGCGGTCGAAATGTTGAAGGTATTTTTGTTGTCTCCGCCCGTACCGACGATGTCGATTGCATCGTAGTCGGACAGGTCGACCGGTACGCGCATTTCAAGCAGCGCTTCGCGGAATCCGACGAGTTCGTCGAGCGTAATGCTCCGCATCAGGAATACCGTGATGAAGGCGGCGATCTGGCTGTCGTTGTACTGTCCGCGGGCCATGTTCAGCAATACGTCGCGCGCTTCGTTACGGTCGAGGTAGCTGTTTTCGAAAAGGCGGTATAGGAGATTTTTCATAAAGCTTGTTTATCGTTGTTGTTTCTTGTCGTTTGTGCGATCCGTTTTGTCAGGGGGATCGAGCGGATTCCTTTTTGATGGTGGTGCCGGGCCGGTTGCGTGTGCTTGGTACATCCGCAATGTTTCCCGGTGTCTGGCTGGCTGGATTTTAAGTGCTGAGCGGACGCGGTTGCTTTGACAAAAGTTTGTCGGGTGGAATTTATATTTTCAACCAGTTTTCGATCATTTTCCGGCCGTCGGGCGTGAGTACCGATTCGGGATGAAACTGCACTCCGCGCACGTCGTAGCGCCGGTGTGCCAGGGCCATGATCTGTCCGGCTTCGTCTTCGGCCGTAATTTGAAGTTCATCCGGCAGTCCGTCGCGGCTGACGATCCACGAATGATAACGTCCCGCATCGAATTCCGTTGGCACTCCTGCGAAAAGCGGGTCGGGCGCCGTAATCCGGATACGGCTCGCGATGCCGTGGTAGACATCCGTGAGGTTCTTGAGCGAAGCCCCGAATGTTTCGCCGATCGCCTGTTCGCCGAGACATACGCCGAGGATGCTTTTGCTCGGTGCGTACTCCCGGATCAGTGGCAACAGGATGCCCGCTTCGGAAGGAATGCCGGGGCCGGGCGAAAGAATGATCTTGTCGAAGCGCCCGACTGCTTCGAGTGCGATCCGGTCGTTGCGGACTACCGTGATGTCGTCCGCCCCGGCCTCGCGTAGCAACTGTACGATATTGTATGTAAACGAGTCGTAATTGTCGAAAACCAGTAATTTCATCGTCGTAAGCGTTTGGTGCGGTTAATTCTTCAGTTCGTTTGCCAGTTCGATCGCTTTGCGCAGTGCGCCGAGTTTACCTTTGCCTTCGAGCAGTTCGCTTTCGGGATCGGATTTTGCGACGATGCCCGCTCCTGCCTGAAAGTGCAGTACGTTGTCCCGGCTGAGGAAAGTGCGGATCGTGATGGCCTGGTTCAGGTTGCCGTCGAAACCGATATAGCCGATGCAGCCGCCGTAGATACCCCGCGCATGGCTTTCGATCTGGTCGATCAGTTGCATGGCCCGTACTTTCGGCGCTCCCGAAAGGGTGCCTGCCGGGAATGTGTCGGCAAAGAGGCGGATGCGGTTCGTTTCGGACGCCACCCGACCGCAGACGCGCGAAACCATGTGAATGACGTGCGAGTAGAACTGGATCTCCTTGTACGACTTGACATACACGCCGGTCGTATGGCGGTGGAGGTCGTTGCGAGCCAGGTCGAGCAGCATGGCGTGTTCGGCGTTTTCCTTCGGATCGTCGAGCAGCCTGAGCGCCAGTTCGCGGTCTTTCGCGTCGTCGCCCGTACGGCGGAAAGTGCCAGCGATCGGATCGATCGTCGCGGTGTCGCCTTCGATTTTCAAGTGTGTTTCGGGGGAGGAACCGAAAATACGGTACGATCCGAAATCGAAATAAAAGAGATAGGGCGACGGATTGATCGAACGCAGTGCCCGGTATACCTTGAAATCGTCACCGCGGTACTCCTGCATGAACCTTCTGGAGAGCACGATCTGGAACACGTCGCCCCGCAGGCAGTGTCCGATTCCTTTGCGGACCATCTCCTTGTACTGTTCATCGGTGATCGGTGATGAGACGCCGCCTACGGTATGGAAGTCGTACGAAGGAAAATTCTTGCTTTGCAGTACGCTCATCAGGCGATCCATTCCGCTCGCCGATCCTTCGGGCCGGTTCTCGGTAACGGTCATTTCGCCCCGCAAGTGGTTCACCGCAATGACATAGCGGTAGAGGATGTAGACCATTTGCGGTACTTCGTCGATCGACGGTTTGGTAATCCCTACACTCTCGAAATGGGATACACAGTCATAAGCCGTGTAACCGAACAGTCCGTTGATGCGTCCCTTGTCTCCCTGTACGTCGAAGCGGGCGAGGAAGCGGTTCATCCGCTCGCTCAGCGGGTGTGCCGGGTCGACCGCAAACTGTTGTACGCGGCCGTCCGGATATTGTTCCGTGATTGTGTCGCGCTGGAGCGCGAACCGGGCGATCGGCTCGACGCCGATGAACGAATAGCTGTTTTCCGAAGTGTGGTAGTCCGAACTTTCGAGCAGCGCCGATTCCGGAAACAGGTCGCGGACTTTGAGGTAGATACCGACCGGGGTTTGCAGGTCGGCGAGGAAAGTGCGGCTTTCGGCCTGGATGCGGACGGCTTGATCCGGAGAGGTTTTATCAGGTTTCATCTTCTTTACCGGTTGAAGAGTTTGACGTAGGTTTCCATATCCTTGTCGCCCCGGCCCGAAACGGTCACCACGACCACCTCTTCGGGCCGGAACTTTTTGCATCCGAGTGCCGCCAGCGCGTGTGCCGATTCGAGCGCCGGGATGATTCCTTCGAGTCGGGTCAGTTCGAATGCGGCATCTACGGCCTGCCTATCTGTGACGGCCAGCACTTCGGCGCGGTGCGTGGCGGCTAGGTGTGCGTGCAGCGGTCCGATTCCCGGATAGTCCAGCCCCGCTGAGATCGAGTAGGGTTCGGTAATCTGCCCGTCTTCGGTTTGCATCACCAGCGTGCGGCTGCCGTGGATAATGCCTTTACGGCCCAGGTGGATCGTTGCGGCCGACTGGTCCGTGTCGATGCCCAGCCCGGCGGCTTCGGCGGCGACCAGTTTCACGCGGTCGTCCCTGAGGTATTCGTAAAACGTCCCGGCGGCATTGCTGCCTCCCCCGACGCAGGCGACGAGGTAGTCCGGGTAGTCGCGTCCCTGTTGCGAAAACAGTTGTCGTTTGATTTCACGGCTGATAATCGATTGCAGCCGGGCCACCATATCGGGGTAGGGATGCGGGCCGACCGTCGAGCCGATGATGTAGTAGGTGTCAGACGGGTTGCAGCACCAGTCGCGGATAGCCTCGTTCGTCGCGTCCTTGAGCGTTTTGTTGCCGCTGGTGACCGACCGCACCTCCGCACCGAGCATCTGCATTTTCTGTACGTTGAGGTGTTGCCGCCGGATGTCGGTCTCGCCCATGTAGACGATGCACTGCATGTTCATCAGTGCGCAGACCGTTGCGGTCGCCACGCCGTGCTGGCCGGCGCCCGTCTCGGCGATGATCCGCGTTTTGCCCATCCGCCGTGCGAGCAGGATTTGTCCCAGTGTGTTGTTGATCTTATGCGCGCCGGTATGGTTCAGGTCCTCGCGCTTGAGGTAGATTTTCGCACCGTATTTTTCCGAAAGCCTCCTTGCATAGTATAACGGGGAGGGGCGTCCCACGTAATCGCGCATCAGAGTGTCGAGTTCCTTTTGGAAACCCTCTTCCGAGATGATGTTCAGATAATTGTTGCGGAGCGTTTCGACGTTTGCATAGAGGATTTCGGGGATGTACGCACCGCCGAAGGTGCCGTAGTAGCCGTTTTCGTCAACATTGTATTCCATGGTCGTTATCGGTTTTGTTTGTTTTCCGGATTGGAAGGGTGAGGTGCTTTTTCAGGTTTTATGGAGCAAAGTAAACGGGGTAAAAAAAGAAAGGCTGTCGTGAGTTCGACAGCCTTTCGGTATAGTTCTGATGATTATCTGCTAATCCATCCACATACATACACGCATCCGACACTCACGACTTGTTAGTTGCGAGCGCCACCACCAGAAATTGCTGTTCAGTGCGATGCGGTTCATGGATTCGGTCTGTTTTGTTACGTGCGGTCGCGATGGACCGGCTTGGGGTTTGTTTGTCGCAAATTAAAGCAACGGATGTGCAAAATGCAAATTTTTCGATGGGAAATTTCAGCGGGTAATAATCGTGTGGGAATTAAATGTCGTTCGATGAACCTGTTATTGTGACGTTAATTTTTTGTGAAACGAACCGCAGCCCAGCCTTTGAGCAGCCGTTTCCCGCCGAAATCGAGACCCAGCGTCCCGGCTTTTTCGACGATACACGGGATGTCCGCCTCCAGAATGCCGCTCATCACGAGCCGTCCGCCTGCGGGCAGTGTAGCGGTGTAGGCATCCATATCCGCGAGCAGGATGTTGCGGTTGATATTGGCCAGGACGAAGTCGTAACGGCGTCCGGCAAGCAGCGATGCATCGCCCTGCCGAGGCGTGATGCGGTCTTCGAGCCCGTTCGCTGCGATGTTTTCACGGCTGTTCGCATAGGCCCACTGGTCGATGTCGATCGCGTCCATCCGTGCGGCGCCTTTTTTTACCGCGAGGATCGACAGTACCGCGGTTCCGCTGCCCATATCCAACCCGCAGAGTCCGTCCAGCGGCATGTCGAGGATCTCCTCGACCATCAGTTGTGTCGTGGCGTGATGGCCGGTACCGAACGCCATCTTGGGCATGATGACGATGTCGAACGGCAGGTCGGGACGCGGTACGTGGAACGGTGCGCGGATCGAACAGCGTCCCTCGACCTCGATCGGCTCGAAATTCGACTCCCACACCTCGTTCCAGTTCCGGTCGGCGATCAGTTCGGTGCCGAAACTCGCGCCGCTCTCCTGCAGCAGGTTCTCTACTTCTTCTCGGCAGGCGGCGAAATCGGTTTCGCGGATATAGGCATGCAATACGCCCTCCTGGTCGTCGAAACTGTCGAACGGCCAGTCGCTCAGTTGTGCGATGAAGATTTCCGACTGTTCGGAGTCGTTTGTGCGGATGTTCAAATCAATATAATTCATCGTCCGAAAGGGTTTGGATTGCTGCAAATTTACTAATTTTGACGTATGGGTTGGGATAAAGAGCTGAAAGATTATCGCTATTACCTCAAGTTGGAGAAAAAACTCTCCGACAATACGGTGCGTGCCTACCTGCACGACCTCTCGCAGATTGCCGACTACATGGAACGGGAGTTTTCGATCGCCGAGCCCGAGTTGGTGACAGCAGGCCAAATCGAGATGTTCCTGTCGCATTTGTACGATACCGGCGTCGAAAAAGCGACGCAGGCCCGCGTATTGACCGGGATCAAAAGTTTTCAACTATTTGATGCTGAATGACCGGATCGAGGCGCTGCCCACCGAGTTTATCGATGCGCCGAAGATCGGACGCAAACTGCCCGACGTGCTTTCATTCGATGAAGTCAATGCGATCATCGGCTCGGTCGATCTGAGCAACCGTTTCGGGCACCGCAATAAGGCGATGCTCGAAACGCTTTACAGCTGCGGCCTGCGCGTCAGCGAACTGGTGACGTTGCGCATCAGCGACCTCTTTTTCAAGGACGGATTTATCCGTGTAATCGGCAAAGGCGACAAGCAGCGGTTGGTGCCGGTCAGTTCCACGGCGGTCCGGTTGATCGAATATTATCTCGATCAGCGGGCTTCGCTGCCGGTGGATGAACACCATGCCGATACGCTTTTTCTGAACAACAAAGGGAAGGGCCTGACCCGTGTGATGGTTTTCCACATCATTCGGGAGTGTGCGAAGGCAGCCGGGATTACGAAGAAAATCAGCCCGCACACGTTCCGCCACTCCTTCGCCACGCATCTGCTCGCCGGGGGGGCCAGCATCCGCCAGGTGCAGGAGATGCTGGGCCATGAATCGATCCTGACGACCGAAATTTATACGCATCTCGACCGCGAGAGTCTCGAACACCATCATCCGCTGTCGGACGACTGATTCGGGCATTGCGGTTGCCGGCCGCAGGGCGCTTCTTTTCCATCCGGGTCGCCGATTGCCTTTTGGGGCGGGGTCGGCGTCATCCGGCGCGGGAAATGAATGGATCCGGCTTCTTTTACTGGAAGAAGCCCAGGTGTCCGGAAACGGATTACCTCGATGCGACAGTCACCGCTACGGCCTTGTCTCCGGGTTTGTACCAATCGCCGCGCGCACGCATCACTTGTTCCACCACGTCGCGCACGCACCCTTCGCCGCCTTTGAATTTCGAAACGTAGCGAGAGACTTCGACCACTTCGGTGGCGGCGTCGGCCGGGCACACCGGCATCCCGACGTGCAGCATCGGTTCGATGTCGGGGATGTCGTCGCCCATGTAGAGAATCTCTTCGGCCTGCACGTCCAGTTTCTGCATCAGTTCGTGCAATGCATCAATCTTATGGAAGCAGTTCGTGTAGACATGCTCCACCCCCAGCATTTCGAAGCGGACGGTCAGGCTGCGTCCCCGGCCTCCGGTGATGATCGCCACGTGGTAACCCCGCTTCATCGCGTAAGAGAGTGCATAGCCGTCCTTTGCATGGAATTTCCGGATGAATTCCCCTTCTGGGGTCACGATGATGCCGCCGTCGGTCATCACGCCGTCCACGTCCAGTACGATAACGCGTACGCGCGCTATATCTTCTTTGAAGTTTCCCATATCTCTGTGCTGATTTTTTGATACAATTCCTGTAACTGCGGATGCCCTTCGAGCAATCCGAGGTGTTTTTGCTGGGTTTGTCGGTCGCCCCGTCGGGCCGGTCCGGTCTGTACCGCTGCAGCCGACGGACAGCCCAGCGCTTTGGCTGCGGTTTCAGAGATCAACGGGCCGATCAACTGCGGTGGCAGGCCCTTTTCGGCGAGCAACTCTTGTGCGATCGCATACATGTGGTTGGTAAAGTTGCATGCGAAAACCGCGGCCAGGTGGAGTTGCGCGCGCTGCTGTTCCGAAACTTCGTATACCGAATCGGATAGTTCCGAGGCAAGTAAGCGCAGTGCCGCGGCCGTGTCCGGATGTTCCCCTTCGATCAGCAGCGGAACCTGCCGGAAATCTATCCGCCTCCCTGCCGTAAACGTTTGCAGCGGGTAGAACACCCCCCGGTGGGACAAGCGGTCGGGCAAGACGTTCAGCGAGACGCTCCCGGCAGTGTGCGCGACAATGGCGTTGCCGAAATCGAGGTTTTCCGCTACTGCCCCGATTTGTGTGTCGCTGACCGAAATCAGGTAGATATCTGCCGGGACAAGCTGTGCCGGATCGTCCGTATGGTCGCATCCCGCCATCCGGGCAAGTTTCGCTCCGCGGGCCCGGTTCCGGGCGTAAATCTGTCCGAGGCGGAATCTTCCGGCGGGATGCAGTCCGCCTAAAGCGACGGCAAACGCTTCGGCTACATTCCCGCTTCCGATCAGGCAGATACGCTTCATGCTTGCGCCTCCTTCCGATCTTCGCCGGGCATATTCGCGGCATTAGGGGCCGGGGCGATATCCATCAACAGGATGTTGTAAGGGGAGTTTTTCGTGATCCGGTCCATGTTGTCGAGGATCGTGTTGATCTCGCGGTATTCGGAGCTCATGCCGATGTCGAGCGGGTCTTTCCAAAGCGCTTCACGGTAACTTTCCGGAATGTTTTTCGCTTTCGATTGCACGGTCGTCGCTACCTGGTGGATGACATCGAAAACACTGAGCGTATGCACGTCGCGGGCCGGGATGTAGAAGTTCGTCTTTTCATCCGGACTGAGGATCGGCGCGATCAATCCGGCCCGTTCGAGGTCGAAAATTACGTCGCGTACGATGCGTACAGGCATGTTGAGCTGTTGGGCGACCGCTTCGGACGAAATGCCGCCTTCGTTGTGCAGGAAATGCCGGACGATCTGTTGCATGACCAACAGCAGTGCCCGTTTGCGGTATTCGTAACTCATTTCGCTGGCCCGCTTCTCGTATTCGAATTTCTTGATATTCTGGTAAGCGAACGATAATTCGCCACCGAAAAGTACGATTTGCCAACTGATTTGCAGCCAGATCAGGAAGAGCGGAAAAGCTGCGAAGCTGCCGTAGATCGCATTGTAACTGGTCAGTGAAGACTGGATGTAGACATAAACGATCTGGAAAATCTGGAAAATTGTTCCGGCGATGATCCCTGCCGTCAGTGCGCTGCGCGGGCGGACTTTCGTATTCGGAATCACTTTGTACAGGAAAGCGAACATGATCCAGAGGGTTACAAGCGACAAGATTCCGAAAAGGAAATCCACGGCGGGGCCGGGGGTGAAATGCAGCAGCTGGTCCTGGGCCTGGAGCCGGATGCTGCTAGAGAGTATCCAAAGGATCGGTACGATCACCACAACGGCGATGTAGTCGCTCACCTTGCGGGCGATACTGCGCGGTTTGCGGACCTCCCAGATGTCGTTGAAAGCCTTCTCGACGTTGTTGAACACCTTGACCACCGACCAGAACAGGACGACCAGACCGACCGATGCGATCAGCCCCCCCCTGGTGCGTTGCAGCATGGCGTTTGCGAACTCGATCACCTGATCGATTACTGCGCCGTACTGCGGGAATTCGGCGTATAGGTAACTGTTGAGTTTCGTCTCCAGGGAGAAGCCTTTGGCGATACCGAACACCAATGCGGCGATCGGCACGAGCGACATCAGCGTGTAGAACGTGAGTGCGGCCGATTTCACC
>ENA-ORCN01002226-ORCN01002226.1-human-gut-metagenome-genome-assembly--contig:-NODE-2226-length-10832-cov-4.734542_pt1 | contig 10832 bp, 10 predicted proteins | sample MGYA00242984_ERZ507984 | MGnify/ENA primary metagenome ERZ507984 (study PRJEB26167, sample SAMN06115395) | human gut metagenome | host: Homo sapiens | place: China:Hubei | collected 2016-05-19... | reverse complement strand
ACATACTACCAATGTGATTGCTGTTGATTATAATATGGCAGGAATGGGACTTACAAGAGCAAGAAATTTTGATAATGTTGACGGACTTGTAACTAATAAACCCGGTCTGTGTCTTATTACATATTTTGCAGACTGTGTACCTGTATATTTTATTGATCCTGTAAACAGATGCATAGGTGCATCACATTCAGGATGGCGTGGAACGGTTGCAGATATAACACATGAAACGGTACAGATTATGAACAGAACTTATGGGTCAAAGCCAGAGGATATTCATGCATTCATAGGACCATCAATATGTCAGGACTGTTATGAGGTTGATGAAGCAGTTGCAGAAAAGTTCAGAAGTGCTTACAGCCAGAATGAAATCGGTATGATACTTTATCATACGACAGGAGATAAATACCAGCTTAATCTTCAGGCGGCTAATTATTTTAATATGATTCATGCCGGAATAAAACCTGATAACATAGGTATATCTGATATATGCACAAGCTGTAACAGTGACTGGCTCTTTTCGCACAGGGCTTCGCATGGAAAACGTGGCGTTTTGTGTGGATTCATGAGTATATGCAGATAATATAAAAAGCCAGAACAGATGTTTTATTGATAATCTGTTCTGGCTTTTTATTATTATTTGTTGTGTTCCTGTTTGTATCTGGCTCTTAATTCAGCTTCCTCAGAAGAAAGCTTTGCCCGGCTTTTTCTGCCAACCCTGGTTATAAGCAGATATATTGCTGCAAGTATAGCAATAGGAATAGCTGCTGTAAGTATTGTCGATAAAGTCTCTGTAAACACACCGTTTTCAAATATGGATTTCTTCACATCTGTATACTGGGCTGAATTGATTATGTATCTGATGTCATTAATCATCTCATCAGTGATTTCATTATCCTTCGACTGAAGAGAATACATATATATATATCCGCGTGCTACGGTGTAGTATTTTCTTGTATAAATTGTCTGCTTTTCGTCTGATACAGATGTAACCTCTGTCCTGAAATATGGACGGTCGTTAATTATATCTATAGCCTTGCCTGTCATTGTCTCTGTCAGGCCATCTTCCTGTTTGGCATTCTCTGAGTCAATATACTGCAGGAACATGCCGCTTAACTGATTCTCATCCAGTTCATCAAGGTTGGAAAGTGATGAGCCTGCTTTCATTCCGACAACAGCAATTTCATAAGAAATGTCTTTTGAAAATGCTTCGAGATATATATTAGATGCTTTCATTGAGTTTTGTACTTCATTGGAATCCTGTGCGCCAATATCCTTAAGATATGCATTATTGCCTGTTGTTGTCTGCGTAAAGCATATCAGTTCCTCAGGAACTTTTAATTTTAAATCAATTGCAGAGAACTTATAAGATGCATCTGCTGCCAGTGCAGTAAAAGATGGAAAAATAATTGCCGATATAAGAACCAATACCGGAATAAATGTTAATTTTTTGCGGGATAATTTCACAAAAACACCTCCTAAAGTGCTTAAAATCAATATTTTGTATGATATCACAGTGCTTTACAAAAAGCAATTAAACTGATATTATATTATAGATTGCGTGTATTAATTTTTTGTAAATTTGCTATAAGAGCAAGGAGGAATTATGAGTAAACCAATAGTTGCTGTTGTCGGAAGACCTAATGTTGGTAAATCAACATTATTCAACAGTCTGTGCGGACAACAGATTTCAATAGTTAAAGATACACCGGGTGTTACAAGAGACAGAATCTATGCCGAGGTAAGCTGGCTAAACCACAATTTCACACTTATAGATACAGGGGGTATAGAGCCGGATACAGGTGATATTATTCTTTCACAGATGCGCGAACAGGCTGAAATTGCCATTGAAACTGCGGATGTAATTATATTTATGACTGATGTTAAGCAGGGGCTTGTAGATTCAGATTCTAAGGTTGCTGATATGTTAAGACGTTCACACAAGCCTGTTATTCTTGTTGTCAATAAAGTAGACAGCTTTGAAAAGATGATGCCTGATGTATATGAATTCTATAATCTTGGAATTGGAGAACCATTTCCTATATCAGCCGTTAATAAGTTAGGTTTTGGTGAAGTGCTTGATGAAGTGGTGAGTCATTTCCCAGAAGGTTCAGATACTGATGAAGAAGATGACAGACCTAAGGTAGCTATAATAGGTAAGCCTAATGTTGGTAAGTCATCAATCATCAATAAGCTTGTAGGCAAGAACAGAGTTATTGTATCTGATATTGCCGGTACAACAAGAGATGCTATTGACACAGCTATCAAGTATAATGGCAAAGAATATGTATTTATTGATACAGCGGGACTACGCCGTAAGAGCAAGATTAAAGAAGATCTGGAGCGTTTCAGTATCATAAGAACTGTTGCAGCAGTTGAAAGAGCTGATATTGCAATTCTTGTTATTGATGCTACGGAAGGTGTTACAGAGCAGGATGCCAAGATAGCCGGAATAGCGCATGAAAGAGGCAAGGGTATTATTATTGCTGTTAACAAATGGGATGACATAGAGAAGAATGACAAGACTATCTATGAGTTTACGAATAAGATTAAAGATACTCTTGCATTTATGTCATATGCTGAGATTATATTTGTTTCTGCCAAGACAGGTCAGAGACTTAATAAAATATATGAATTAGTTGATCACATTGTTGATGCACAGACTATGCGTATTCCTACCGGTGTGCTTAATGAAATTCTTACAGAAGCAGTTGCAATGAAGCAGCCACCTTCAGATAAGGGTAAGAGACTTAAAATCTATTACATGACTCAGGTTTCGGTAAAACCACCGACATTTGTTATGTTTGTTAATGATGTAGCACTCACACATTTTTCTTATACAAGATATATAGAAAACAGAATAAGAGAATCATTTGGATTCAGAGGTACATCTATCAGATTCATCAACAGAGAACGTAAGGAGAAAGAGTAATGTTATTTAAAATAGGTGTTCTTATATATGGATATTTTGCCGGAGCACTCATTCAGGCAGGATACTGGATGGGAAAGTTCAATAAGATTGACATCAGGGATTATGGCAGTGGCAATGCGGGAACTACTAATGTTATGAGAACTCTTGGCAAGAAAGCTGGAATTGCAACTTATCTGTTAGATGCATTTAAAGCAGTTATTGCTGATATATTGATACATTTTCTTATAGTACCACATACTGCAATTCTTGGAATCGTGCTTGGACATAATTTTCCGTTTTACCTTAAGTTTAAGGGGGGAAAGGGAATAGCAGCATCTTCAGGTGTTGTTATAAGTCTTATGCTTTTTCCTAAGTACTGTTTTATGTTTACGTTTTTTGGTATTGTCTTTTTTGCACTTGTAGCCAGGATAAGCCGTTATGTTTCACTTGCCTCACTTATAGGTATGGCAATGTTTTTTGTTGAATTTCTTATATGGGGATTCTTAGGCTGGCTTCCATTAAATGGAACAGACCTTGTTGAAGGCACTGTTATTGTTTTCGCTCTTGCAGCACTTGCATTTATCAGACACCGCAGTAATATTGTAAGACTGGTTCATGGAACAGAACGGAAAATCGGTGAAAAAAAGAATTAATTTTTGATGCGCTTATGCGCAGATTGGAGTATAATTATGGCAAATGTAAGCGTTTTAGGAGCAGGAAGCTGGGGCTTAGGTCTTGCTTTACTTCTTAATAACAACGGACACAATGTAACAGTATGGTCAGTATTAAAGGATGAAGTTGCTATGCTTCAGACTGAAAGAGAACATAAAAGATGCCTTCCTGGTGTAAAGATTCCTGACAGTATTACTGTTTCAGGAGATACAGAGAATGTAATTGGCAGTGCAGATGTACTTGTACTTGCAGTTGCATCTCCTTATACACGTTCTACTGCAAAGATGATTGCACCTTTCGTAAAGGAAGGACAGATTATTGTAAATGTGGCAAAAGGGGTTGAGGAACATACTTTATTAACACTCTGCCAGATTGTAGAAGAGGAGATTCCTTGTGCCAAGGTTGCAGTTTTATCAGGACCAAGCCATGCTGAAGAGGTAAGCCGTGGCATTCCTACAACATGTGTCATAGGTGCACATGAAAAGGCAACAGCTGAATATTTACAGAATATTTTTATGAGTGATGTATTCAGGGTGTATACAAGTCCGGATATGCTGGGAATATGTATAGGTGGTGCATTAAAGAATGTTATCGCGCTTGCCGCAGGTATTGCAGATGGGCTTGGTTATGGTGATAATACTAAAGCTGCTCTTATAACAAGAGGTAATGCTGAGATAACAAGACTTGGTGTTGCGATGGGAGCTAATCCTCATACTTTTGCTGGCCTTTCAGGTATTGGTGACTTAATCGTTACCTGTGCAAGTATGCACAGCCGTAACAGACGTGCAGGAATTCTCATAGGTAAAGGATACACCAAAGACGAGGCTATGAAAGAAGTGCAGATGGTAGTAGAAGGTGTGTTCTCTGCAAAGGCAGCGTTAGAACTTTCTAAGAAATATAATATTGAGATGCCGATTGTAGAGCAGGTTAATAAGGTGCTTTTTGAAGACAAACCTGCTGCTGAAGCTGTTAAGGAACTTATGTTAAGAGATAAAAAAATAGAGATTGATAATTCTGAATGGAAGTAATCAGTCTGTATTAACAGAGGGGGAAAACTGATGGCTCATATTAAAAATCTATCGAACAGAGCCTACATTTCAGGCAGTCTTAAAGACAAACTTTCAAGATTTGAGATGTATAGATACAGCTTTATTTATGCGCCTACAGGATATGGTAAATCCAAAGTAATAAGAACTTTTTTTAAGAATTACCCAGGGTATACTGTTTTATGGATAGATGCAGAAAGTTCCAGAGAGATTTTTTGGGATAATTTCTGCAATGCTGTCAAAATGTTTGATAATACATTGGCTGCAGCTTTTAAGAAAATTGGATTTCCTGATTCGGATTATGCTATTAATGAAGTTATTAATCTTTTATCTATTATGAATTCAGAGAAATTCTCTGCTCTGCTTGTGATTGATAACTTTGATAATATATTTGATGACAATATGTGCAGAATATTTGCTGCATCATATTTATCAACCGCAGTAGGATTGAGATATGCATTTATATTAAAAAAATTAACTAATCAGAGTATTATTAATCTTATAACTAAGGATGATGCGTTGGGAATCACAAAAAAAGATTTTGCATTTTCACAGGAAGATATTGAAGATTATTTCAGACTTAATGAAATTATTCTTGATAAAGAAACTTCTAAAGATATATTTAATAAAACTCTGGGATGGCCATATGTAGTACATCTATACATGGAAGCCTATAAGAATAAAAATACCGATGCAGATAAGACTGTGCTTGATAAAGCGTATACATTTATTGAAAATAATGTATGGCTGGAGTTATCTGATGATGAAAGACAATTTCTTGCTACCATGAGCGTATTTTCAAGCTTTAATCTTAACCAGTGCATGAAGCAGACTTTTTTAGAAGAAAAAATGTGTCTTAAACTTCTTAATTCAATTCCGTTAATTAATTATGATGAGCATACAAGAAGGTACAGCTTTAATCCTATGTTTGATGGATTCATTCTTCAGGTTCTTGACGAAATGCCTGTTGATGAAGTTACTAAGATTACACTCAGAGCTGCTGATACGAATCTTGATGATGGTAATTACTTTGAAGCGATGAAGCTTTACAGCCACTCAAAGGAATATAGGAAAATATATCAGCATAATATTGATTTTATAGATATATATCCTTATGTAATTAAGCAGAATAAAGATGTATTTACGGACATTGCCAATCACTACTGGGATATAGAAAAAGAGGGACATTATGATTTTTCTTTGATTATATGTTTCTCACTGCTTATGTTTAATGAGAAGCATATGGTTGAAACTCTTCTTACGGATATAACATCAGATATCTGTAAGGATTCAGTTTTAAGTGACAACAAGAAGAATTCTTACATGGCGGAGATACAGTTTATAAAGGCTTTTACAGAATATAATGATTTTGGAAAGATGAGAGAAGGTTTTAATATTATTCTTTCTATTTCTAAATCACCTGTAAATATAATTGCCGATGGCTTTCCATTTAATTATGAATGCCCTTCAATTATGATGCTATATCACAGAAAGTCTGGAGCACTTGATAAGGAACTTGAAACGCTTGAACAGTGTGCTCCTGATTATTACAGAATAACGAATGGTCATGGAAAAGGTTTTGAAGCTCTGATGCGTGCTGATGTTTTATATAACAGAGGTGACCTTGACGGAGCTGAGATTCTCTGTCAGAAAGCAATATATATGGCAGACAGCCGTAATCAGTATGCTATATACATTGCTGCATATTATATTCTTGCAAATATAGCACTCTACAGAGGATTTAATGATCAGTATAAGGAAAATATGCACAAAATTGAAGCTGTGGCAAGAAGGGATACCCGAAAATCCAAATCGCTTGAAAAGCTTTCGGATATATGCCATGCATGTATGTATTCTGATATAGAACAGCAGGATAAAATTGCTGCATGGATTAAAGACCAGAAAAAGATTGAAGATTCCGTTAATTTCTTCTCTCTTAGTTTTGTTAACATTGTGTTTGGAAAATATCTTATACTTAATCGTGAGTATCATCATTTTCTTGGTATAAGCGGTCAGCTTTTAGGACTTAACAATCTTTTTTCTTATATCCTTCCACAGATATATACATATATATATCTTGCAATTGCGAATAAAGAAACAGGTGAGACAATTAAAGCCCATAAGTTTCTTAAAGAGGCCATAAAGCTTGCTGAACCAGACAGAATATATATGCCTTTTGTACATAATTACAGCAGCATATCTGAGCTTATGGCAGAAACTGTTGTAGGTCATGATAATCAAGGCTTTATCAGAAATGTTATAAAGATTTCAAAGGGTTATGAAAAAGGGGTTAAATCAATAAAAAAAGCTGGACATGCCCTAGCAGATTATGGACTTACTGTACGTGAGTCAGATGTTGCAAAGCTTGCAGCACAGAGATTTTCTAATAAAGAAATTGCTGAACATCTCTTTATTGCTGAGAGTACTGTAAAGTCCAATATGAAAGTTATATTTAATAAACTGCAGATTAATTCTCGTGCAGAATTAAAGAATTTTTTTGAATAAAATATAAAGGAACTGATATTTATGAGAGTAATAGCTGGAATTGCCAGAAGTATGCCTTTAAAGGCTGCTGAAGGTGACAACACAAGACCAACTACTGACAGAATTAAAGAAACATTGTTCAATATGTTACAATCAGATATTGCAGGATGCAGGTTTCTTGATTTATATTCAGGAAGTGGTGCGATAGGTATTGAGGCGTTAAGCCGTGGTGCAAAAGAAGCTGTTCTTGTAGAAAATGCAAGACAGGCAATAGCTGTTATTAAAGATAATCTTACATTTACAAAACTTTCCCCTAAGGCTGTTGTAATGGAACAGGATGTTTTGTCTGCAATAAACAGATTATCAGGCAGCGGAGTATTTGATATTATATTTATGGATCCACCTTATGGAAAAGACTATGAATATGACGTATTACTTGCATTATCACATTCGGATATTGTAGACAGATATACAATTATTGTAATTGAGGAGGCTCTTAATGTGCCTTTGGATTATATTGATGAATGTGGATTTGAGACTGTAAAGGTTAAGAATTATAAAACTAATAAGCATATTTTTATACGATTAAAGGAGAGTGAATAACTGTGAAAAAAGCGATTTATCCAGGGAGTTTTGACCCGGTGACATTAGGACATTTGGATATAATCAGGCGTTCAGCAAGTCTTGTTGATCATCTGATAGTTGGCGTTTTAAATAACAGTACCAAAACACCATTGTTTTCAGTGGAAGAGCGTGTTAATATGTTAAGAGAAGTGACAAAGGATCTGCCTAATGTTGAAGTATTAAGCTTCAGTGGATTACTGGTGGATTTTGCTGCAGAACATAATGTTTCTGTGATAATAAGGGGATTAAGAGCTGTCACTGATTTTGAATATGAGCTTGCAATGTCGCAGACTAACAGAGTTGCGGCTCCTGGGATTGATACGGTATTTCTTACAACAAGCCTGAAGTATGCATATTTAAGTTCCAGCATCGTAAAAGAGATGGCTATGTATGGCGGAGATATTAAAAAGTTCGTTCCGGAAGAGATTATAGACAGAGTCTATGAGAAGTATGGAATCACAAAATAATCAAAATACTATTAAAGGAGTAAAACGATGAGCAGAATTGAGCAGTTAATAAGTGATATTGAAAGTTATATTGATACCTGTAAATATTATCCATTATCTAATGTTAAGATTATTGTTAATAAAGCGCAGTTAGAGGATATGCTTACAGAATTAAGATTAAAAACTCCTGATGAAGTTAAGAAATATCAGAAGATTTTAAGCAATAAAGATGCTATTCTTGCAGATGCCAAGGAACAGGCTGATGCTATTATTAATGCAGCACAGGTTCAGACTGAAGAACTTATTAATGAGCATGAAATTATGCAGAGAGCTTATGCACAGGCTAATGAGCTTATTGAACAGGCTACAGCACAGGCACAGGCTATCCTGGATAATGCAACAGAGGAAGCAAACAGCATAAGGTATGGTGCAATGCAGTACACAGATGATATGCTTGCAAAACTTCAGTATATTATTGAACATTCAATTAAGGATAATAAAGAAAAATATGATTCGTTATTATCAGGTCTAGAAAATGTATTATCTGTTGTCAATAATAATAGGAATGAGCTTAGTGGTATTGAAGAAGGAGAAGCTGAAGAAACTGTGCAAAACAATTCGGAAGATTTGGATTCCACAGATACAGACAATAATGAATAACAATTAATAATCTTATAGTATATTTAATACATATATCAGCAGATAAGTCATTGCAAGTGTTACTATACACAGTACAAGTTTCTGATATATGTATTTTTTTATGCTTATATAACTGCTGCATATGCTTTTTGTCTGCATAATAATGCATACTCCGCCAAATGCATCAAGTAATACTGTTAATAATACTGTTATATTCATAGGAATTCCGGCATTTTTAATTATAGCAAGACCGTTTGATATTTCAAATAAATATGATATTAACAAACCAGCGGTATTGCTTTGTGAAAAATGCATTATAATATTTACAATGACAGAGAAAATAATAACGTAAGCTCCCAACTTCAGAGCAGTATTAATTGAACTGTCTACAGCTTCTTCAAAGAAATGGAATATCAGTTTTTTGTCATTTTTTATATGTGGAGCATTGTCTTTTTTATTATCTTTATCCCTAAAAAGCAGAATTGCCATATATGAACATAATATTACCGGTGTATATGTCAGTGCAAGAAACATTGGCAGACTGATACATTTTTCGAGGATATTAATATATACATAGCTTATAAGAAATGCCGGACTGGGAATATTGATTATGCCGGCAAGCATGTCCCCGAGTCGGTTTTCAGGATTATTTTTATTGTACCATGAGCAGATATAGGCTCCGTTTGGAAATCCTGTCATAAGACCTGTTATTACAAGTATCCATGGATTATTAATATTTTTTTGCTGCAGAATTCTTACAAGAATATTAGTGAGAATAAAAGATATAAATAATCCCGGAAATATTTTCATGCCATAAAGATATAGTCCGGAAATCACTCCGTGACACACAGGAACCGATAATACCGAAAACACAAATAAAAGAATAAGTATTATGCTTATCATACAGCCTCTTTAATAATAGATATTTAATAATATTCTCAAAAATATGTTTTTATGTGTTATAATGAAATATAATTATGCAATAAAAGCTGAAATGGAGACTACAATGGAAATTCAGATGTGGAAGGAAATTCTTACACCTTATGATCTGGCGGTGGAAGAACTTCAGATAAAATTCAACCATATAATTAAAGAATACCGTCAGGCAGGTGTCTATTCACCCATAGAACAGGTTTTAGGACGTGTAAAAAGTATTTCTAGTATAATAGAAAAAGCGCAGCGCAGAGGGATTGAAATTGATAAAATTCAGGAAAAACTTTTTGATATTGCAGGCATAAGACTTATATGTCAGTTTACGGAAGATATATATACAGTTGTGAAACTTATCAAGAAACGGAAAGACATGACTGTAATAAGTGAGAAAGATTATATTAAAAATATTAAAGAGAGTGGTTATAGAAGTTATCATCTTATAGTTCATTATGAAGTTGAGACAGTGAAAGGAACTACTATTATACCCGTGGAAATTCAGATAAGAACTCTTGGCATGAATTTCTGGGCAATTATTGAACATTCACTGCAATACAAATATAATGGTGAAATTCCTGCACATGTGAAAGAAAGATTAAATGCGGCATCAGATGCACTTATAACACTTGATAACGAAATGTCATCTATCCATGATGAAATTATTAATTCCCAGACCTACTTTATGGTTAAGGCAAATATTGTTTCAGATATATTAAGTACAATCCAGAATCTGTACAAGGTTGCCAATAAGCAGGTTGTTATAAAAATCCAGGATGAATTCTATGAAATATTTGAAAAAGGCGATGTTAATGAACTTTCAAGATTTTCACGCCAGTTGGATATAATTGCTGAGGATTACCGGGCACAGTCAGTGCAGTAACTCATTACAGAAACTATACAGAATTGAGGTATACAAAGTGAATTTACCAGAGAAATATACAGAATCAATGAAAATGATGTTAGGTGATGAATATGACAGCTATATAGAAAGCTTTAATGATAAGAGATTATATGGACTGCGTGTCAATAACCTTAAAATTTCAACAGAGGATTTCCTTAAGATATGTCCGTTTAAGTTAGAAC
>ENA-ORCN01002224-ORCN01002224.1-human-gut-metagenome-genome-assembly--contig:-NODE-2224-length-10842-cov-14.573897_pt1 | contig 10842 bp, 13 predicted proteins | sample MGYA00242984_ERZ507984 | MGnify/ENA primary metagenome ERZ507984 (study PRJEB26167, sample SAMN06115395) | human gut metagenome | host: Homo sapiens | place: China:Hubei | collected 2016-05-19... | reverse complement strand
TCAGGCTTTGCGGTGTATGATTCGATGCATCTACATGAACATGCTGACCACAGGACTCATTTACAAAACCTCCATGCTGTCGCAGACAGCGTACTACTTCCTGTAACTTTCCCATTTCATCATAGGATAATTTCGGAGATACCATTTCTGTTGAATATTCTCCACTTGCATCTACAATTCGACCGTATACTTTCCGTTGTGTATAAATGCTTCCATCAGACATAAATTTCCACTTTTTTCCTTCCAAATCTATCACTGACCAGATTCCGTAAGTCGTGCCGTCATAATATGCTTCTGTTCCAAACATTTCAGCAACAACTTCTGCAGCACGTTGTCTGGTAATCCCTGTCATTTCGATTTCTGTTCCAAAGTATTGATCTTTTATACCGATCATGCCTAATGGATTCCTTTCTCAGACACTTCCTGTTCGTTGAGTCCGGAGTCTGCCTTTTGTAATAGTTTGCCAATTGCCTCGATAACATTGACAGTCACCCCGTTTCCAGCCTGTTTATAAAGCTGTGCGTCAGAAGTGCTGTCTATGATCTTATCAATCTGCCAGTCATAATACCCCTGCAGACGCAAACATTCCCTCGGAACTAACCTTCTTATTCTGCCGTGATACAAGATGCCATGACGATCGGTTGCAGTAATTGTGAACATCGGTTCTTCTGGTTCTTTCATGCGTCTGCCATTCTGACGGACATTTTCTTTTGCTGGTGTAAGGACTGCTCTTGCCCCTTCTTCCCTTAATACACCGGAACATTCTCCTTTGTATTTGTGGATTCCGCATTGTCTGGTATTAAGGCTTCTGCATTCTTCAGTAACCAGTGGCGGCGGAGACAAATCTACGAAATGAAGTGTTCCCTGTTGGATACCTGTGGTCAGGGTGTGTGCTATCTGATATCCGACTCTTCCTCTCCTGCTGTTGAGATTCGCATAGCCCAAATCGATGCTGTCACCCTCTCTTGCAAGTTTGTAGCCGAGCTTTGTATTTTCTTTAATTGGAACACCCACATCATATAATCCTGTCTTTCCACCCATTCCTCCTGCTTGTGATGTCAGGGTACAGCTTAATCCTTTTGGACTGTAGACTCTTTTCCCCTGACTTCCTGCCCGGATTTGAACAAGAGCTGCTCCATTTGTTTCTGGTTCAGGTAATACTTTTCCGGCACATCTGAAATCAAGATATCCGACAATATACACACGCTTTCTTGCTTGGGGGACTCCGAAATCCTTGCTGTTAAGCACTTTCCATTCGACATGGTACCCCAGTTCAGAAAGCGTACTGAGGATGGTGCAAAACGTCCGGCCTTTGTCATGCGATAACAAACCGGGAACATTTTCAAGGATAAAATACGAGGGTCTTTTAGCTTCAAGAATCCGGGCAATTTCAAAAAAGAGAGTTCCTCTAGCATCTGCAAATCCTTCTCGCTTTCCGGCGATAGAGAATGCCTGGCAAGGAAATCCTGCACAGAGTAAATCAAAATCTGGCATTCGTTCTGGTTCGATTGTTCTTGCGTCATTACAATACCACTCCCCTTCTGTGTCAAACAGCAATCGGTAGTTCTTATCCGCATAAGTATCCACCTCACAATGTCCGACACAGACAAAGTTTCCTGCCCGTCTTAAGCCTTCACGGAATCCCCCGATTCCGCTAAAGAGATCAAAAAATTGAATGGTTGCGGCTATCAACCTCCTTTTTGCTGATAAAAACAAGCGGCATGATTTCTCATACCGCCCTTCGTTATTCTGTATCAATTACTTACCATTCTGTTGGTTCTTCTGCTTTGGTTTCTTTTTCCAGATCAGTTTCTCTTTCTGGTTCAGTTTCCTCTTCCGGTTCGCTTTCCCCTTCTGGTTCGTTTTCCTCTTTCAGTTCTCTCTCTCCATCCAGTTCGTTTTCCTCTTTCGGTTCGCTCTCTCCATCTGGTTCGCTTTCTACTTCTGGCTCGCTTTCCTCTTCTGGTTCGCTTTCCCTTTCCGGCTCAGTGCTTTCTTCCGGTTGAGTTTCTTCTGTTCCCGATTCTTCGGTTGTCTGTTCGGATTCTTCAGGCTGATCTTTGCTTTGCCATTCGGCCTCTGCCTTTTCCAGTGCTTCTTCTATAATCTGAATTAAGAAGTCTTTCTGTTTCATGTGTTTCTGCCCGATGACTACTTTTAATCTCTGGAATAATTCCTCTGATACCTGTACTGCTACTGTTCTTACTGCTCCCATGCTTATTTCTCCTTTTCCTTCCAGTCTGTTGAAATGTTCTTCAATGACCTGTTGTAAAAATTTTTGTGTGCTGCTTTCTGTGAGTTCAATCTCTTCTCTTACTTTTTCATGTAAGTCCATCGGGATCTTTCCGCAGATATTTTTCATCTCTGCCATAACTTTTCTCCTTTCTCTTTCGCTACACACAACATACTCCAAAGCCGCATGGAAAGCTATTCACAATACCCACCAAAGATAACGATGCATTTCTTGCCTTACCCCTAGCAGATCCAACAATGTATGTATCGTGCAATCATAGGCCTCACCCCCTTTACAAATTTTCCATTTGAGATAAAAAATCCATCATCTGAGCTGGTATTTCTTCCGATGATGGTTTCGTTTTCAATTGTTCCGTAGTGCCACATATTCCTAATTCCCGAACACTTTCTTTTATCGTCTTTTGAATAACTTCTTCCAGCCATTTTCGATCCTCTTTTTCCAGAATTGCCTGAACCAGATACTGGCTTTTCTGCCCTTCTGGAACACTTTGAAATTTCTCCCATGCCCTCTGGTGTTCTGGATTTTTCAGGTTTGGGCGGAACGAATACACCGGGCGTGTCATCTCGCCCACATCTGCTCTACAATCCGTTCATACCCTGTTGCGTTGGCATGGACGTCCTCTATAAAAACGGGGCGGCAAATCGCGTCCTGTGCGGTCACGTGGCGTTTTAAAATTGCGGAGCCTCCACCCATAAATACGGTTGGTACTGCCCGGAGATCAAACCCAGATTCTGTCACCGCAGACAGTATTTTTTCTATATATTTCCGTCCGCTTTCCTGTATGATCCGTCTGGCCTCCTCTGCCATACTGCAAGATTCCCCCCGAAGCACACGCTCAATTTGAGTTTCTGTTACAGACAGTCCGGTATTTCTACGCACCTGTTCTGCTGTCTCATCAATACATCGGATCACTCCAAGCTCCAGACTCCTGCACGTTGCTGCATTCGGAACAGCATTGTCCAGCCTCATAAGGTCAACGGTCCAGCCACCAATATCAACAAGCAGAACAGACGGTTCATTCTTCAGATACTCTGGATGCAGAGCAAGCGCAGAGTATCCCTGTGGGAACAGTTTCACATCTTTTATTGTTATCTCATATAACTCACTTTCATATAAAAATCGCACTGGCTGCTCTTTCCGCAACAGATACTCCCTGAATCCCTGTTTCTCTCTTCCAAAACTTGAAAGTGGAAGTCCGACAGCCAGAATTACCTCTGTCTTTCGTTCCGCTTTCCGATGCTTGATTTCTTCTGCAATGGCTGCCAACGTCAGCAGATAATAATTATCATTGGACGTTTTATTTTTTACCAGCGTCTGTCTTCCCGTACCGCAGACATAATACTTTCCCTGATACTGCAGAACATTCTGCATGGTATACGGCTCGTAATCATACCTGATAATTCCACTTGGGAAAGACACTTGTCTTGTTTTTATTGCATAATAGCCATGATCAATTCCTATGATTATCGCAATCACATCCTTTCATTTTTCTGTTTAACGTAATGTCAAAAATGCTTTCACTGCTGCAACGGATCGTTGCAAAAGTGCCATTCGTGAACACTTTTCTATGTTCCAGCGTCCCAAAACCTGCGGAAAATCTGGCTTTTTCATACCACTATAGCCAGAGGAACACTACTGTTCCTCCCCAGCCGGTTATAAAATATCCCTCTCCCGGCGGCGGTCCAGCCTGTCCGGGGGAGAGATATATCGCAAGTTTCCTTTTTGAACAATTGCCTGTCTTTTTATTTTTATGAGATGTTTTTCCTGCTTTTGTAAAATGGGAAGATACTCCGGTTCTGACAAAAACTTCCGTATATAATTCCCCTTTTCTCCCAGCCTGTTATCATTTTCTAACAGCTCCATTTCCACCATGTAATGGGTATCTGGATGAAATCTCTTCTCACACAAAATGCTGTCCCCTTTTATATAATCAGATTTAGCCGATTCTCTTGCTGCCGCCAAGAGTTCATAAATACTTACTTCCACCTCTTATCACCTCCCAAAAGGTCAGAAAAAAGCAGACCTCTTAATCAAAGTCTGCTCCTGTCGGATATGGTAATCCTCTTTCTTCATATTTTTTATCGATATAATTTCGAATCCATTCCCTGTATTCTTCCGTTAATGCCAGTTCCTGAAATTCTAACAACCACTTTTCCCCTTTTGCTTCGTCATCAAGCCATCGATCTTCTATGCACTCCGGCTCATCTAACATTTTCATCATCGCTTCAAATGGCTCTTTTACATCATCACCAAATTCTTTCCATAAGGCGATTCCATAGTTCTCCAGTTCAAAAAATTCTGTCAGATATGTCAATCGTTCCATATCCCCCAATGTCATTCTTTTTTCACCTGACAATAATGCTCGATCTCTTTTGCCACATAGATTTAAAAATTTTCTCTTTTCCATCTCCACATCCATTATACTTTTACCTCTTCCTGTTAAAAATAATTCCTTATTACGAAACATTATAAAATTTAAATTCTTTAGAATCAATATATATGTTTCTGTATTACGAAACTTTTTATTTTATAAGGGGAGTTCATCATTATGCAAAAGATTAGACCAGATATGGATATTGGTAAAAATATCCAAGCAATTCGATATAAAAACAATATGACTCAAGACCAAGTAGTTGCAAAATTAAATCTTATGGGTATCTCCATCACCAAAAGTACCTATGCCAAACTGGAAACAAATCGAATGAATATTAAGGTATCTGAATTAGTTGCACTTGCAAAAATCTTTCATACCGATATCAATGCATTCTTTTCCGGCTTGCTATAGTTCGACATTCCCCGACTCCCTGTGTATATAATAGCATATTAAAAATAAGAACCAGTCTATATTCTTATCGGATATAAACCAGTTCTTTTTTCTTATCAAATAATATAAAAGTGACAGGGAATTCAGATTCTTATCTTCTGTCACTCATGTAATTATTATTCTATTTTAAATTTAATGAATTTACCCATTCTTGAATTTCTTTTTCAATGTTATTTTCTATATAAACGTCATACACATTTTTCCACATTATCTGTGTATACTGTTATTTTCAACCCCATAATTATAACTTGGTACACGCTATACACTACTATAAACTGTACTCCATTTTAGGAAAGCCCAAAAGGATCTCGTCATAGGCTGACATATCCAGATTTTCCTCTGCGATCTCCGGTCGAATCTTCTTGTCGTTCATCTCGACACTGCTGCGTGATTTCTTGTTCATCCAGTCCAGATCTGCCCGGGTGTAAGGAACTTTGGGTTCGATTTCATACAGATCGGCTTTTGCTGCTTCTGCCAGCATTTCTGCCACTTTTTTTGTCGTACTGCTCGCGCTAAAATATGCCACTAATCTTTTTGCCATAAGATACACCTCCAAAAATAAAATGAATGCGTAAAAAGCCTCTTTCGCTAACTTACGCATTCATTATATAATCCCAGGTTCTATTATGTCTAATACTTATATAGCATGTCGCATTATGCCTTATAGGCATTCAACTCTTTTATAAAACATTCTACCGCAGGAGAGCATGGAATGTTTCTTCTCCATGCAATGACTGTACTGGTTTCTATGGCCGGAGATAACCTTTTTTGCACCAAAAGATCTTCTCGCCAATAACGCACCGCACCTTCAATGGAAATGGGATAGCCAATACCTTCCAGTGCCAACACACCGGCATTGGTACCCAGATTGCTGGTTGCTACGATATGCAGTTTTTGAAAGTCCTTGCCAAACCAGTTCGCCAACTCACTCTGTACATTGGTTCGTTCCGGCAGGATCAAGGGTAGGTGTTTTAAATCTGCTTTTGTGATCTCATCTTTTTTTGCAAGCGGATCATCTGCTTTCATTGCCACTACCCAATGATCGCTCCCCGGCAGGCGGATATAATCCAGATTCTCTGTACTGACAGGTTCTAAGAACAAGCCAATGTCCACGATCCCCTTACTCATCATTTCCAGAATTGTATCTGCCGTTCCCGTATGTATGGCAAACTGTACCAAAGGATACTTTTTGCAATAAGACCGACATATTTTTGCCAGCGTTTCCACTGCCATAAACTCGCCACAGCCAATCATGATCTTTCCGGCGATCGGTTCCTGATTTCCGCGTAGTTCATCCACGATCTTTTCTTCCATATCTACGATTTCCAGCGCACGCCTTTTTAACAGGAGTCCCTCGTCCGTCAGCGTAATATGATGTCCGCTACGATCGAATAATGTCACGCCCAATTCTTTTTCCAGGCCTGCCAATTGGCGCGATAAGGTCGGTTGTGTAATGTGCAGGACTTCTGCTGCCTTGGTAAAACTCTGTTCTTTTGCTACCGTAAGAAAATATCGGAGTACCCGGATTTCCATAAACTATCCTCCTGCGTTATATGTCTGTATGCGACCACATTTATGCCCGCTATTATAGCACAAATCATTTCTGATATCCTCTACTTTGCTAAGATGTCCTTCTTTTTTCGGTTCAGATGCAGATAAAAGAGCACATTTAATATGATACCGACGGTCGTTGATACCGGTGCCGCCAGTCCGATCTTCGTCAAACTGGCATTTGGCTGGATGCTCATGATATAGGCAAATGGCAAACGAACCAGAAGTGTCTGCACCAAACCCTGTACCATAACCCAGAGTGTCTGGTTATTGCCGTTGAAATAGCCGATCATGGAGAAAAGCACTGCCGTTACAATTGTCTCCGGTGCAAAGCCCTTGAGGTAGGCAAAACCATTGGCGATCACTGCCGGATCTGTGGTAAAGATACCTGCCAGCAGATCTCCTTTTAACATGACGAGTAAAAAGACCACGCAACCAAAGGATAGTCCTATACCAATGCCCGTAAACATGGCTTTCTTGGCACGTTTCTGATTGCCGGCTCCCACATTTTGTGAGACAAAGGATGCCATGGACTGCATAAGAGAACTCGGGATCAACATAGCAAAGTTGACGATCTTGCATGCCACGCCATAACCTGAGGATGCCTCAAGTCCTAATCTGTTGACAAAGGCACAGAGGGCAAGAAAAGAAAGTTGGGTCAAAAACTCCTGTAAGGCGAGTGGTAGTCCGATAGAAAGGAATTTTCTACATTGGCTGTTAAAACCAAAGTCGGATCTTTTTATGGTAAACGGCAGTTTCTTTTTCAAAAGTATCAAGATTGCGCACACAACGCTGACTGCCTGCGCCATAACCGTTGCCAGTGCTGCGCCTGCTGCATCCATATGAAAGCCTGCCACAAAAACCAGATCTCCTACGATGTTTACGATACATGCGACAAAAACAAATAGAAGTGGCGACTTGCTGTCGCCCAGTCCACGAAAGATTGCAGCCAAAAGATTGTATGCCACAATAAAAAAGATACCGCAGCCACATATACGCACATAAGATTTCGTAAGTGTTAGCGCCTCCTTTGGAGCCTGCATCAAGATGGAAATCGGATTTGCAAACACAACCAAAAGTACAAAAAGTACCACCGATAGCACGGCAAACACTGCGAGTGCACCGCCCATTACCGAGCCGATGACTTCTTCTCTTTTTTCTCCCAGATACCTTGCGATCAAGACAGTAACACCCATAGCAAGCTGTGTCACAACGAAGGTGACAAGATTTAAGACCTGACTGCCGGTCGATACCGCAGAAAGTCCTTCGGTCGAACCAAACCGACCAACCACCAGCAGGTCAACTGCACCATAAGCCGCCTGTAAGACCAAGGCTCCCAAAACCGGCAACATGAACCAAAATAACTTTTTTAAAATGCTCCCCTGTGTGAAATCAGCTCTATCGTTCATTGATTGAAATACTCCTCTCTGACATAATTTGATACATTTTCTCGATGGTTTGCATCATAACCTCTGCCTCATCATCTGAAATAACATCAAAAAATGGTTGTATCTTCCTGAAATATTCCCTATCGTATTTTTTCAGCAATTCCTTGCCTGTTTCGGTTAGCAAAAGATAGATGATCCTGCCATCACTTTCGGAACACTGCTTGTACAGATAGCCCCTGTTTTCCATCTCCTTGACAGTGCGTGTCACACCCGGACGGGGGAGGGACAAAGCCTCGCTGATGTCAGAAACCTTGACGCGGATTCCCTTTTTTTCCAGCATGGTGATCGTATCCAGATAATGAATATAGGAAGGACTGACGCCCTCCGGCAGCGGTGGAAGGAGTTCTCGCACCCGCTTTGCCTGATAACAGGCATCAAACATTGCCTTGATTGTTTTTATGTCCATTTTATTTTCACACCTCCATGTAGTTACCTTTGATAATTACTTCTGATAATTATATTGATATTCTTATTTTTTGTCAATATCATAGTATTTGCTCCTAATGATTATGAAATATTCATGAAGCGAATTTACTTCTTTTTATATTAGTGTTATAAGTAGTAAAGATGTATTACTAGGCAAAGATAAAGGAGTTTTCCATGAAAAATAAAAGACTGGTCGCAGAAAGCCTGATGATTCTCTGCTATATTTTTGTCCTCTATCACCTAAGTGCCCTATGCCGCTACGGTGGCGTCAAAAGGCACTTGCTCTGGATGTTGCTGGGATTGCTGGTATTTTGCGCTACCTTAATCTACCTGCTCATAACAGATACGCCAAAAATCAAAAACAAAACAGCTTTCCTCGTGAAATTGATGTCCCTGATCGGTGCAACCGTTCTTTTTACATCCAACATTATCTACTCTGCTATTCCTTATAATGGAAAATTAGCCTGGAAAATTCAGGATTTGATACATACACGCGAAGTTACATTGACACATAATAATGTTTTTGACACTGGTATAGAAGGCATTCTGGATGATTATGCTTCCCCCGGCACAAGGGAAAAAGGGATACGCTTGATTCGTGAAGAGATGGAACATATCCCCAATCCGAAAATAAAGGAGATAGCCTTGAAACATTTGCAGGAGATAGAAAATGGAAAAAGAGATTTCAGGTTTTAGGACCCCTAATGCCAACCGGTTGCACATTGCCCTTTTCGGAAGGCGGAACAGCGGCAAGTCCAGCCTTGTCAATGCCTTGACAGGACAGGACACGGCCCTTGTATCCTCTATTCCCGGTACAACTACCGATCCGGTAATGAAAGCCATGGAGGTGCATCCGCTGGGTCCTTGTCTTTTCATAGATACTCCGGGATTTGACGATGACGAAGGAGAATTGGGTGGAATGCGTGTGGAACGTACCTTGAAGATGATGGAAAGAACCGGCTGAATCTGTTTTAGCATTCTGTATAAGAAAAAAGATACGTTATAATCAGTATTAGTAAGCAAAAGTTTTGTCTTTTCAATAAATTCCTTACATTTGCGTTCTAATTAATTCATATCTAATACGCAAATGTTTGGAATAGACGACCCTTTTATTATTCTGCCTTACCTGCTTTCGGTGGTATGTGTGATTTTTGCTGCCTGGTTTGGGCTGAAATATTGGAATAAGGACGACGAAAAAGACGAAACCCGATGAATACATTTACTCTTGGACTAATTGTGGTAGCTTATCTGCTGTCACTGGCCTACCTCGGCTTTTTGGGATATAAGAAAACAACGAATACCAGTGACTATTTGGTAGGCGGACGTCAGATGAATCCTATCGTAATGGCACTTTCTTATGGTGCTACGTTTATTTCTGCATCTGCTATTGTAGGTTTTGGAGGAGTGGCGGCTGCTTTTGGAATGGGTATTCAGTGGCTCTGTTTCCTCAATATGTTTGTTGGGGTGGTTATAGCTTTTATCTTTTTCGGTTTGCGTACCCGGCGTATGGGGGCGAAGTTGAATGTGAGTACTTTCCCTCAATTATTAGGCCGTCATTTCCGTTCCCGTAATATACAGGTATTTATTGCTGCTGTTATTTTCATCGGAATGCCGCTTTATGCAGCGGTTGTAATGAAAGGTGGAGCCGTATTCATCGAACAAATCTTTCAGATTGATTTCAATGTTTCCTTATTGATATTTACCTTGGTTATTGCTGCTTATGTCATAGCAGGGGGAATGAAAGGAGTAATGTATACAGATGCTTTGCAAGGAGTTATCATGTTTGGCTGTATGTTGTTCCTGTTGTTCTCTTTGTATCAGGTGCTTGGCATGGGTTTTACGGAAGCAAACAAGGAATTGACAAATATAGCCCCTCTGGTTCCGGAAAAGTTCAAGGCATTGGGGCATCAGGGATGGACCGCAATGCCTGTGACAGGTTCTCCACAGTGGTACTCATTGGTTACCTCTCTTATTTTGGGAGTAGGAATCGGTTGCCTTGCACAGCCTCAGTTGGTGGTACGTTTTATGACGGTAGAAAGTAGCAAACAGTTGAATCGTGGCGTATTTATCGGTTGTTTTTTCCTGATTATAACGGTAGGAGCTATCTATCATGCCGGTGCATTAAGCAATCTTTTCTTCTTGAAGACAGAAGGAGCCGTTGCTACGGAAGTGATACAGGATATTGATAAAATCATTCCTTATTTCATCAATAAAGCTATGCCGGACTGGTTTGCCGCTTTGTTTATGCTCTGTATCCTTTCTGCAAGTATGTCTACGCTTAGTTCTCAGTTCCACACAATGGGAGCATCGGTTGGTTCTGACATTTATGGTACTTATAA
>ENA-ORCN01002212-ORCN01002212.1-human-gut-metagenome-genome-assembly--contig:-NODE-2212-length-10919-cov-7.221730_pt1 | contig 10919 bp, 10 predicted proteins | sample MGYA00242984_ERZ507984 | MGnify/ENA primary metagenome ERZ507984 (study PRJEB26167, sample SAMN06115395) | human gut metagenome | host: Homo sapiens | place: China:Hubei | collected 2016-05-19... | reverse complement strand
ATGGGGAGGAGTAGGTCTGAAAAAGGCTTCGGAGCTGTTCCTTTTTTCTCAGGCTCGTGTGTGTGGGGAAGTCATTTCTTCCGGCACACAGCTACTCCCGCTTTTTGGGGCTCCTTGCGGGAAGCCTGATGCGTGTGTTTTTGCACCGTCTGTGGACTCACACTGGTTGCTTTCTGTGAATGCAAGCCGATCGTGCACAGGCAAAGGCCCCTTTCCGTTGTCGAACGGGAAGGGGCCTTTGCCTGTTTATGGATATTCCGGAGTACGGTGGTCATGCTAGGCGTCGTTTTGTGGCCCTTGGGGCATGGGAGGCATCCCTTTGCCACCCGAGGGCAGCGCCTTTGTTTCCGTTTTGGGTACTTCCCCATACACGGCGAAGTGCCCGCGCCCGGTGTTTTTGATCTGGTACAACGCGGCGTCGGCCTTGGCGAACAGTTCGGCGTAGGTCTTGCCGTCACGCGGGAACAGGCTGATGCCGATGCTTGCCGAGATGACATAATCCTGCCCGAGGGTGACATGGGCCAGTTCGACGGAGAGCCGCCTGCATTTGGCTTTGAGGGTTTCGAGCCCATCGGAAAGGGAAATGTCCTTGGCGAGCACGACGAATTCATCCCCGCCCGTGCGCCCGACGATGTCCGTGGCGCGGAACGTCGCGCTCAGGGTAGACGCCACCGCCTTGATCACCGAGTCCCCGAACAAGTGCCCGAACGTATCGTTTGCGTATTTGAACTTGTCGAGATCCACAACGATGAGCGCGTGGTTCCTCCCCTCCTGCAACTCAAGGGATACAAGGTGTTCCGTAGTGATCTTGTTGTAGATCTGCGTGAGCAGATCCATGCTTGCTTCGTGGCGGAGGCGGTCTTCCTCGAGCTTCTGGTGGTGGATGTTCGTGAGCTGCCCGATGAGTTTGATGGCGCGCCCGGTTTCGTCACGGATGCTGCGGAAGCGGATCGAGTACCACTGATAGCCTTCTTTCGGCTGAAGCAGGCGGAGGGTGAGGGCGTAGGAATCGACCCCCTGTTCAATGCGGCGATAGGCCTCCTGAAGCGTTTTTGCATCCTCGGGCAGGAGCATGTTGAGCAGGTTGTCCTGGTGCCGCCTGTAATTAGGGATGACCCGGGGTTTATGGAAAATGGTTTCGTAGCGTTCCGAGCACGTCATCTCGTCGGTGTCGTAGTCGTATTCGAAGATGATGTCGTTGGTCAGCTCCGCGACGATGCGGTTCCGCTGCTGTTCCAGCTCCAAAGCCCGCATGGTGTTTTTCTGCTTGCTGACGTCCACGAACACGCCCTGAAATACGGGCACGCCGTCGCGGTGTCCCACGAGGCTGGCTTGGAGATAGATCCAGACGACACCGCCGTCCCTGCGCAGGATGCGGTATTCGGTATGCACCGGGATGTTGCTTGCGAGGCTGGAACGGAACGCGCCGAGCAGGTGTGCCCGGTCGTCGGGGTGCACCACAAGCAGGGCTTCGTCGTGCACGTCCTGCTCATATTCCGCGTGGCTTCTCCCGGCAAGCGCGTAAAAACCGGCGTTTGCCCAGAGCACACGGAGGCTGTCCGTGAGTTCGAGCCGCGCCACCCCGCCTCTGACGCCGTTGATGACGGCTTCAAGCTCCTGCGAGGTTTCAGTCGCCCGGGCGCTGGCCTCTTCGGCCTCCCGTGCCCGTTCTTCCGCCATGCTGAAGCTTGCCTTGAGCCGCTGGACCATCGTGTTGAGGGCGCGGGCCAGCTTGCCGAGTTCATCCTCGCGCCGGATGTTTAGGGAACGATCGAGATCGCCCGAGGCTACGCGCTCGGCGAACTCCACCCCCTCTTGAAGGACACCGGTGACTTTACGCAGGATGAGGTAGATGAGCAGTGTGACGAGCAGCAGCGCGCCCGCGCAGCTCAGGATGATATCGCTGCGGAGGCTGCGTACCCCGGCGAGCATGGCTTCCTTGGATGCTGCGGCCACAATGATCCACCCGTTGGGCAGGGCCGTATAGGCGCTGTACATGATCTGCCCCTGCGGGTTCCTGTATTCCAGAAACCGATCTTTGTCCGCGGTGGCTTCCTTGATGAAGCGCTGTTCGGAGACATTGGCGGCGAACATCTTGTTACGGTCCCTGTGCATGATGACCGAGCCGCCCGGCGTGCAGACGAAAACGTACCCCATGCCGTTGAGGGTGACGGGATCGACGATAAGGCGCGTGAGGTGCTCCATGTTGATCGCGCCGACGAGCACGCCGGATACTTTGCCCCTGTCATAGATAGGGGTGGAGATGATGAACGCCTTTTCCTGCGTATAAGGAAGGACAAACGGCCCGTCGAGGGTTTGTGCGCCTTGCAGCGCCTTTTGGAAATAGGGGGAGGTTTTCCGGCTGGTGGAGTTCTCGCCCGGATTGACGCTGGCGATCACGGTCCCCCTGCTATTGAGGACGGCCAGACCGTCGATGCTTGGGAAGTCGAACACGGCCCGCCGCAAATGACGGGTAAGGAGCTTGCTCCGTTCGCCCTCGGGGGATTCATCAGGGTTGCGGAGCAGCTCGATGATGGCGATGCGATCCGCCACTGTGAGCAAATGCTGGCGGGTGAGGTTCATGACGGTGGTGAGTTCGCGCCCCACGGCGTCGAGCGTGGAAATTTCAAGGATGCGGGTAGCCTCGGCCACGGAATCCCGGGCGTCGCTGTATGCCTTCCACCCGATGAAGGACGTGGCGAGCGTCACAATGACGCTGATGGGAATGATCATGCGCGCGATAAGTGACATCGTATCTTTCTCGTGTTCAAAACCAGTAGGGGGGAGGAGCCCTGAAGGGCGAAGAGGTGATTCGAGAGATGATACGCGGGGAAAAGGAAATGTAAACTATAATCCGGGCGGAAGCCTGAGGGGGCAAGGGGGCCGCCGGAGCGGAGCGGCTAGGGGCGGAGAGGCCGTTTTGCTGAAAGGCGGTGTCCGGGCACCGGGATCGCCCCGCAGGGGAGCGGGTGAAACGAAAGCCCCGAAAGCCGGGCTTTCGGGGCGAACCTATCTGCGCGTCTTGCGCCAGCCGTCAAAGCGTTCCTGAAATATTTTTGAATCTTGCCTGGTCCGTGTGGATACCATCCAGAGGAAGACGCAGATTGTGAGGGCCACAAGGCCCACAAGGGCGAGCAGGATGTATACGATAACCGTCAGAATGGCAAAAATCGTTTCCATAGGGTTGCCTCCATGTCCAATCTTAGCAGAGAACGGCTCCGCGTCAAAGAGGACCCAAGGGTACGGGCGGGGAAGGCGTAAGGGGGAAGATTCCGGACATGCAGCCGACGGGATGGGGGACGGCCCGCCATACTGCGGCGTGCCCCAACATCCTTGACTTTAGCGTGTTCAGAGCTATTGTGAAGACAGAAGGAAAAGGCGTTTCCCATCACTTCATTACGGAGGCATCATCTATGGAAGTGAAGAAGGTTCTCTGTGCGGTGGACTTGGAAGACACGATTGCCCCTTCCGTTGAATATGCGAAGATGATGGCGTCCATGACCGGGGCCTCCATTCTGGTTGCCTATGTCATCCCGGCTCACACGCCGTATGAGGATGTGTATCTTTCCGTCAACAACCAGCCGAATGAAGTGAACAATCCCAACGAAACCATCCAGAAGTCCATGAACGCCCTCTTGGCGGAACAGTTCGCCGGGATGGATGCCACGGGAGTCATTCTTGTGGGGCGGCCTTCCGAAGAGCTGGTAAAGTTGGCTGAAGAGAAGGGAGCCAGCCTCATCGTCATGGGCACGCACGGGCGGGCGGGGTTTGACCGTCTGCTGTTCGGGTCCGTCGCCCATGGAGTGGTGCGGGCCGCGCCATGCCCGGTGATGACCGTCCGGCCCCCCATGCCGAAGAAGTAAGCGATAAGGGTGCCCTTCCGATTGGGGAAGGGCGCTTTTTTTACGCCCTGAGCCCATCCGGTCAATCGCCCTCCCCGGAAGGAGGCGACTCTTGGAGTCTTGCCTGGGCGCTTCCGGAAAGGCGGGCTTTTTCCTGCCGCTTCAGTGTACGGTTTTCCGCGAATTGATTGACGATCATGGCGACGATGACCAGTGAGTACATGTACGCGATCAAGGCCACGAGGATGGTGGCGTTCTTGGCGACCCATGTATGGGGCGTGATGTCCCCGTAGCCGATGGTCAGGATGGTCACGTAGCTGAAATAGAACAGATCACGGAAACCCTGCCCGCCGGGCGTGAGCCCGGAAAACGAGCCCGGTTGATGGAACTCCACGGCGACGAAGACGAAAAAACCGCAGTACCCGATGAGGAGCAGGCCGCACAGCGCCGCGAGCACGCTTTCCCGGTCCACTAGCGGGGCCGTGTAGATCTGCCGGAAGAGTTCGAGCGTCACCCACCCGAAGAACACGACATAGGCGAATACAAGATACTCGCGCAGATTCAGGGGCGTGAAGCTGTCCAGCAGGCGCCCGACGATGAGCAGGCCGCCGAGGAAGATCAACAGGGTCAAGAGGTATCCCTTCCGCCGGATATCGAAGAGGGAGATCCCCGCGATGAGCTGGATCGGCAGGTAGATGGTCTGCGCGATGCCGTCGTAGATGTCTTCGGGAAAGAAAATGTTGACGACGATCGTGCACAGGAGTGAAGCGAAGAGAAGGTCGAAACGATACTTGTAGGCTTCCGATCGGATGTGGTGCGGATGCTCGGGCATGGGCGGCGATCCCTCGTTGGAGGATTGAGCGGGTGTGCTTCCGTTCTTAGGAGAAAAATGCGCGGCGGTATAGGGGAATATCCGGAGATCCGCCGTGAAAATGAAGCAGGTATAAAAGAGGTTGCGGCGCGGCCTGATTTGAACGTGATGAAAAGGGGAAAGGGGGTGTCCATAACCCCGGGGGCATGGCGGCGTTCCTTCGGTGGCCGGAGGCCCGGGGAGGCGGAAAAAGCTGAAAAGTATGGCGGGAGCATTTGCGAAATGCCGACTGGGCAGGTATGCTCCCACTGCGTCTGAGCGCGCCGGGGAGAGGCGCTTTCCTTGGCGCTGTGGGGATGTGCACGGGCGGTTCCGGGGGGAGATTCGCCAGACAACGGAGGGGAATGGTGAGAGCGGTCCGCACGTTTCGGGGGAGAAACGTCTACGTTTTGTGTCTCCTTGGCATTTTTGCGCTTTCGGTTCTGGTCGCGCTCTCCTTCCTGGAGTTCAGGAGCGAAAACCGGGAACGTATCCAGGCCGTCAACAACGCCTATCTTGAAGAGATTGCCCGCCAGTCCAATCTCCGTATCTCCATCAGGATGAATGCCGCCATTGCCTATACGGCCATGTTCGCGGAGCTTTTTTCATCGATTGAGCGCCTGGCCGGGCCGGATGCCGCGGCTTTGCTGCAAAACATGGCGGCCATTACGACTTCCACGATGTCCGCGTGTTCACGCCCGATGGGAATGGCCGCGATTTGGAAGGTTCCGTCCGTGTGGAGCCCGGCGAGCCGTGGTTCCAGGACGTGCTGCGCGGCAATCACGACGTGCGTTTCATCCGTAACGCGCATGGCCCGGACAATCTGCTCTTTTATTCGCCCGTCATCAGGGGCGGGGAGATCGTCGGCGCGGTAGCCGGCGTGTATGATATGGCCATCCTCTCCCGGATCATGGATCTGAGCTACTTTCACGAGCGCGGCTACAGCAATATCCTGACGTCCAGCGGCGAGTCGGTCACGACCTCGCGCCACACGTCGAACATCATCGGCGGCAGTGAAAACGGGCTGGAAGCGTTTGAAGCCAACGCCGTAATGCTGGACGGCTATACCTTTGAAGGGCACAGGACGATGCTCCGTGACGGGACGTCGGGTTTCATCCGGTTCTCCGTGGGCGGATACGGGCGCACGGCCTATATCACGCCGCTGGGCATCAACGACTGGCGCCTTGTGACCATCGTGCCCGACGCCGTCACCGAGGACATCTGCGATCCGATCAACCGGGGCGCGTTGTCGTTCTCCATCAAACTTTTCCTTGCTTTTGTGATGAGCGCCATGCTTATCAGTTTCATCATCTTCCGTACCCGGCGGGAGGTGGAGGGCGTGAATCAGGAAAGGGACTCGATGGCCGACATTTCACCGGGCGGCATCGTAAAGTGTACGCGCGATGATTTCCGGATGCTCTATATCAATCAGGGATGCCTGGAGCTTGCGGGCTATTCGCGGGAAGAGCTGGAAGACAGGTTCCAAAATGTGTTTCTCGGGGTCGTATACCCTGAAGACCGGGATCGGCTTACCGCTCTGATGCGGGAATGCGGTTCGGAGCCGCTGCAATGCGAATACCGCATCGTGACGCGTTCCGGCGAAGTGCGGTGGATTCTGCACCGTATGCGCCTTGCGGCGGAGCAGCGCGGCGCGGCGTGCCTCTATTGCAGCATGACCGACATCACGGACGCCAAGGAAGCGGAGTTGAAGCTCCGCATGAGCAACGAGCGTTTCCTGATCGCCATTTCCCATACCGACGACACGCTGTTTGAATATGTATACGCCACGGGGCGGATCATGCGCATAGCCGGGAAGGGGGCCTCCCTGACTGAGACGTCGCTATACGAAGCGATGGATGAGATTGGCATGGACGAAGAGAGCAGGAAGGCCATGGAGGGCGTCCTGGAGACATTGCGGTCCGGGGAAGCCTCGGCCTCCGTGGTGATGCGCTCCGGAAACGGCTGCAGCCGATGGTTCCGCGTCACGCTGACCAATCTTTTCGATGACGAGGGCCGCCCGTACTCCGCGCTCGGCACGCAGGAAGACATTACCGAACTGAAGGAAGCCGAGCTTCGTTTTGCCCGGGAGGAGCGGTACCGGGAGGCCATGCTGTCCAAGACGATAGCGTCTTATACCGTGAACCTGACGCGGGACAGGCTGCTGTCCCGGTACGCGGATGGTGAAGAGCTGGGCGTGGAAGAGCCGGACGCGTCAGCCGCCGCACGGTTCCGCAAGGCTGTGGAGGTGTCCGTACATCCTGAAGATCAGCAGGGCGTCCTGCGTTTCTATGCCACGGAATCCCTGTTGCAGCTGTACGCGGCGGGGCAGGGGGAAACGTCGCTGGAATACCGCACGCTGCGCGGCGACACCTGCATCTGGGTGTCCGCCTCCGTTAATCTGTTGAAAGATCCGGCCTCCGGGGATCTGCTGGCTTTTGGTTATCTGACGGACATCACGGAACGGCGGCAGCGCGAGGCTGAATTGGTCTATAAGTCCGAGCGGGACTTCCTGACGAAGCTGTATAACCGGTCCGCTGTGGAAAAACGGTTTTCCGAATATGAGGCCTCGGCCTCTGGGGACGGATTGCTTGCCTTCTTCAGCATGGATTTGGACGGGTTCAAGAATGTCAACGATACGCTGGGCCATCTTGAGGGCGACACGCTGCTGCAATTGGTCGCGCGGGAACTGGAGTCGTGTTTCCGTGAGGGCGACATTGTGGGCCGCTTGGGCGGGGATGAGTTCATTGCGCTCATGTATGGCGTCTCAACCCGGGAAATCATTGAGCGCAAGGCTGAGGAACTGTGCGCGCGCATCCGGTCCATCCGCATGGCGCACCCCCGTTACAGCGGGGTTTCGGTAAGCATCGGCGTGGCCATTGCCCCGGAACACGGGGATTCGTTCGAAGAGCTGTATGCCAAGGCTGATGTCGCCTTGTACCACGCGAAGCAGGGCGGGCGGGATCGCTTCGTCATATACGGCGGGGAATAAGGCCCGGATTCCGCAAAGAAGGCGGGCACGGGCTGTTGACAGGAGTGCCGTGAGCATGGAAAATCGGTTGTCTGATGGATGCCGCCGTCCGAGGGCTGGCGGAGCCGAATGATTTGTATTGTCGGGAGACAGGATGTTGACGCTGGAAGAGATTCGTGCACATTTTCGACGGCATGACCCCGTGTCCTCCTCGTTGGGGATTGAGGTGCTGGACGTGGGAAGGGAGTACAGCCTCGTCGAGATGCCGCCGCATGGATGCCAGCTCAACGGCATGGGAGCGGTGCACGACGGAGCCGTTTTCGTTCTGGCGGATGTGGCGTTTGCGGCGCTTTCCAATGCGAACGGCCTGTACTGCACGAATGCCCAGACCTCCATTTCGTTTGTGCGTTCCGGTCGCGTGGGGCCCCTGCGTGGGGAAGCGCGTGTGCTCCGTTCGGGAAAGCTACTTTCCACATATGAGGTCCGGGTAACCGATGCCGAAGGGAGTCTTGTGGCCGTGGCGACCATAACAGGCTATGGCGTCGGCGCGCGGCTTCCTCTGGGGGATGCATAGCGTTTGCGGGTTCCGCATCGGGTGTTCCGTTGCGGGGTGTACTCAAAGAAGGAGGAGGGCGCCGTGTCTGTCGCCGCCATGTGGTTTATTCTGGGCATAATCTTGCTGGCCGTGGAGCTGGTGTCTCCCGTGTTCGTGCTGTTCTTTTTCGGCCTTGGCGCGTGGGCGGCGGGGGTGACGGCGCTGTTCGTGGATGATCTGGCCATTGAAGTGGTCGTCTTCGGAGCCTCGTCCGTTGTGTTTCTCCTTTCGCTGCGTCGGTTGTTTGTCCGCAGCTTTCGCGGAAAGACGCAGATTTCATCGGATGCCGCGTCCGTGGGGCTGCCGAATCTGCACGCCGGGAAAATGGGGACGGTAACCCGGCCCATTCCGGTAAACGGGGTAGGGGAGATTTCGGTGGGCGGCAGTTTTTGGCGCGCGGTGTCCCCGGAAGCGCAGCCGGAGGGGGCTCAGGTGCGTGTCTTGGGGCATATCCCCGATGACGAACTGACGCTTGAAGTGGTTTCCGGTGGCGAAAACTCCCGGAAACCTGCGTAGCTATTCAAACATGGAGAGCATAATATGCTTGATTTGATCGGTTCTTCGTTGACGGTTTTCGTTTTCTTGGCGTTGCTGGTTATTTTCGTCCTGTTCAAGACGGCGCTTGTCGTGCCGAACCAGCAGGCGGTGGTGGTCGAGCGGCTCGGCAAGTTCCACGCCGTTCTGTTCGCGGGCTTTCACATCCTCATCCCCTTCATTGACGCCGTGGCCTACCGCCGCTCCCTGAAAGAAGACGTCCTGGACGTGCCCAAACAGACCTGCATCACGAAAGACAACGTGAGCGTGGATATCGACGGCGTGCTTTACCTTCAGGTGGTGAACCCCGAGAAATCCGCCTACGGCATCAGCGATTACATGTTCGGTTCCGTGCAGCTTGCCCAGACGGCTTTGCGTTCCGCCATCGGCAAGCTGGAATTGGACAGGACTTTTGAGGAGCGCAGCACCATCAATCAGGAAGTCATCTCCGCGCTGGACGCAGCCACCGCGCCGTGGGGCATTAAGGTGCTGCGGTACGAGATCCGTGACATCACGCCGCCTTCAGGGGTCATGCAGGCGATGGAAAAGCAGATGCGCGCCGAACGTGAAAAGCGCGCGCTCATCGCACAGTCCGAGGGCGAGATGCAGGCCCGGATCAATATGGCGGAAGGCGCTAAGGCCGCCGCCATAGCCGAATCCGAAGGCAAGTTGCAGGCGATGAAAAATCAGGCCGAAGGCGACGCCGTACTGATCCGGGCGGTTGCGCAGGCCACCGCCGACGGCCTTGCCATCGTCGCCGACCAGATGGAAAAGCCGGGCGGTACGCAGGCGGCGAACCTGCGCGTTGCGGAAAACTATCTGGAACAGTTCGGCAAGCTCGCCAAGGAGGGCAACACCATGATCCTGCCCACGGATCTGGCGAACATTTCCGGCCTCGTCAGCAGCCTCACTTCGGTGATCAAGCAAGCCAAGGCGTAAGAAAGAAATCACGAACAGGGCGGCTTCGGCCGCTCTTTTCGTGCTGGCTCCGGGGGAGCGGCGGATCGTAGGTGCGGGCGAGGCTTCGCGGGGCTCACCGGGCCTGCATGATGGAGCCGTGAGCCCGGAACGGCGGTATTGTTTTGATTATAGCCCCTTATACTAAAAGGTTTTTCCCGTGCCTCATGCTACGGTTCTCCCATACCAAAGCATTGGAGGCTTATTATGCAGAATAAATGGCATGAACACTCCGTTGGCAACATCGTGGTGAATTTCCCTCTGTCTTCCGCCATATTCCGTGCTGCGGGCATCGACTACTGTTGCGGCGGTGGGCGTCTGCTCGGCGAAGTCATCAAGGAACAGCGCCTTGTCGACAGCAATATTTATAAAGCGCTGGATGAGCTTGCCGCCCGCACGGAAAAGCCCGCTGAGCCTTTTTCCGAAATGAGCGCCGAACGGCTCGTGGAATTTATCCTGACGAAGCACCACAGCTATCTGTGGGGAGCGCTTCCGGAAGCGCACGAACTGATTGTGAACGTGCTCAAGGCCCACGGAAGGCGCCATCCCGAGCTGTACGACGTGTATAAACTGTTTGGACAGTTGTCGCATGAGATGGAACCGCACCTGATCCGCGAAGAAACGGAACTCTTCCCGGCCATCGCCAACAGTGAGGCGAAGGAACACTGCCAAGCGCTGGTGCATATCCTGGAAGAGGAGCACGAAGCCGCGGGGACTCTGCTCAAAAAGCTCCGCCATGCCACAAACGACTACAGCGTCCCCTGTGACGGATGCGATACCTTCCGCGAACTATACAAGAAACTTACTGAAATCGAAGAAGATACCTTGCAGCACTACCATCTTGAAAACAACATCCTCTTCAAGAAAATTCTTGCGTAGTCCGTTGGAATCGTAAGAGGTTTACTCCTGTGGCGGACAGCCCGCCCGTCCTGTGTCTTCGCCGTAACTCAGAGGATGGCGTCTCCGGTTACGGGGTGGCGCTGAACCGAAGTCGGGCGGGAAAACGGAAGGAAGAGTGGTTTTCGCTGAAATTTCTTCCGAAAGGGCGTTTTTTTGCTTGCCAGCTCTGAATGTTTTGGGTATACCTCCCTTCCATGCCGAAGTGGTGGAATTGGTAGACACGCTAGGTTCAGGGTCTAGTGAAGGTTCCTTCATGGGAGTTCGAGTCTCCCC
>ENA-ORCN01002202-ORCN01002202.1-human-gut-metagenome-genome-assembly--contig:-NODE-2202-length-10984-cov-9.653709_pt1 | contig 10984 bp, 12 predicted proteins | sample MGYA00242984_ERZ507984 | MGnify/ENA primary metagenome ERZ507984 (study PRJEB26167, sample SAMN06115395) | human gut metagenome | host: Homo sapiens | place: China:Hubei | collected 2016-05-19... | reverse complement strand
GTGTTTTCTGGCGGCGGCAGCTGTTGTGTTATGGGAGCGGAGAAAGACCAGAAAAACGATGGAAGAAATCGAAAGGAATGATCTCCTCGTCTAACGCATAATTGTAAACGGCCCGGAGTTCCCTGTTGTACAGCGAAATGGTATTCATCCTCAGTCCCTCGCCGATTAAATATGATTGGAAATCCTTCATCTGTCCGACAGTCAGATCTTCGATAGCGATGTCCTGATCCCCCCTGAACCGTTTGAAATGCTTAAAGGCGCAAATGTAATTACTCGCCGTCTTCTTCTTGTCCAGCCTTTCGAAATACAAGATTCTTTGTTCAATAAGGTTGAAAAAGCTTAACTTCTTCTCTTTTCTTTGTTGTTTTCCTTTTTTTCTCTCCATACTTTACGTTTTTAATTTAACCAAACATCATATAATACCGTCAACAGCGAGAACGGTAATTCTTTGATTACATAAAATAGGATATTTTCTGGAAATTTCATGGAGAACAGACGGAGACCAGTGAGTTCCCTATAATCAAAGATAAATCAAAACCGTATTGTCACGGGCGTTCCGGCTTCGCTTTCCATGAGTATTTTCCTTGCGACAAGTCGCGGAAAATACACATGGAAACAAACGCCCGGACAATGGTTTTGATTTCGGGAAGGATTATAGGGACTCACTGCGACCGACGCGACGCATGACCGTGTCATTGATGAAAAAAGGAGGGCCTCCTTTATATCCCTAATAAATCCGGCAGGAAGTACGGGATATATGGACAGACCTGGCAATGTCTTATGAAAAAAACACCGCCCCATGAGAAGACAGGGACTTCAGCTCCCTCTGTTCTGCATAATCCTCCCTTTGCGCCCGTGCCTACTTCTTCGCCCTTCTTCCGCATACCATATCCTTGTTTTCACGGAATGTTTCTCTCACGGAAAACCAGTCTTTCAGACATTTGATGACATCTGATGACACCTTTTTGAAAATCAGTGTTTTATTCGGATTTAGCCCATATTTTTGAAGTGTCAAAGCAATTTATTAACCCCAAAAAGAAAAGGTATGGCACAAGAAAAGAGCCCGAACGGGAAGCCTAGACGGCCCCGGAAACCGAAGGTCATGAACGATGCCCCTTTGGTGGAACAGATCACCGAGCTGATGATGATTCATAACAAGAGCGATCCGAAAGCCGGTGTACAAGTGGTCAGCGAGATCGACAAGGACGGGAAGGTCAAGACGGTTCCAGCGGACGAGAAGAATGAAAACTCATTCCTGAAATTCGACAAGAACTCGAGCATACTCGAAAACTTCATCAAGAATTTCTGGAGCCAGTTCAAGGAACCGACCCATTTCCGCCTGCTCCGCATGACCTTCCATGACTACAAGGTGAACAAGCAGGCGATCCAAGACCTGGCGGAAGGGAAAAAGACGGACGCGGTGAAGGAGTTCCTCAAACGCTACGAGATCCGTCCGAGAGAGAACAAAGAGGAACAAAACATGAATAAACAAGAGACAGCCATGGCAAAAAAAGAAACGCAACCGCAGGACCCCCTGCAACAGAGTGAGGTACAACAGGCATCCCAGCAACGGCAGCAACCGCAGGCACAGCAGGTGCCACAAGAGCCGCAAGGCCCGCGTTATCGTTACAATGAGAACATGATCGACTGGGAGGGATTGGACAAGATCGGTATCTCAAAGGCGACACTCGAACAGCAAGGACTTCTTGACTCCATGCTGAGAGGTTACAAGACCAACAAGCTGGTGCCGCTGACACTTAACATTCCCGGCGTGCTGACAGCCAAACTGGATGCGAGGCTCTCGCTCATACCACAAGAGAACGGGCAGGTGGGGCTGGCCGTTCACGGTATACGCAAGGAACCGCAACTGGAACGCCCTTATTTCGGGTTTAACTTTAGCGAGGAAGACAAGAAGAACCTGCGTGAGACCGGCAACATGGGACGTGCGGTGGAACTCAACCTGCGTGGCAGCGAGTACACCCCCTGCCTGATCTCCATCGACAAAAACACCAACGAGCTGGTCGCTGTCCGGCAGGAACATGTCTACATCCCGCAGGAAGTGAGCGGGGTAAGACTTACGGACGAGGAGATCAGACTGCTGAAGGAGGGACAACCTGTCAAGGTGGAGGGGATGATCTCCAAGGCGGGGAAGGAATTTGACGCCACGCTCCAATACAGCGCCGAGCGCAGGGGGTTGGAGTTCATCTTCCCGAAGAACCAGGTATTCAACGAGAAATCCATCGGGGGCGTACCACTCTCACCTACCCAGATAAAGATGCTCAGCGAGGGACATACCATCCTGGTTGAGGACATGAAGTTCAAGAACAGGGACGGAGCTTTCTCTGCGTTTGTCACGATAGACCAGACGACAGGACGGCCGAATTACACCCGCCATAATCCGGAAACCGGAGAAATCTATATTCCCAAGGAGATATGCAGCGTACAACTGACCCCCGAGGATAAGGAGATCTTGCGCAAGGGGCAGGCCGTCTATCTGGAAAACATGATCAACCGCAAAGGAGAGGAATTCTCCGCGTTTGTCAAGCTGGACATGAATACCGGCAGGACGATGTACTCACGCACGCCGGACGGATTCAACGAGCAGCAGGCGCCACGTATCCCGGCGGAAGTTTACGGTCATGTGTTCACGGCGCAGGAAAAGGCGAACCTTCAGGACGGGAAGACCCTCCTTGTCGAAGGGTTAAAAAATAACGGACAGACGTTCAGCTCCTACCTGAAAGTAAACCCTTATTCCGGGCAGTTGCAGTATTTCCAGGAGAACCCTGATATTCGCAGGGATACTTCCCGTCGTGCAGCACAGGCGGATACCGCCCAAGGTCAGCAGCAGGAACAAAAGAAGGGCGCAAAACAAGCGGTATAACCCCGATCGGAGAGAAACAAAATGAGTTTTACAAACATTAAATCCCCAAACCGTATGAATACGAATCGGAACATCCCTTATAATTATAATGTAAAAGATATTGATTGGCCCGGTCTGAAGGCCGTGGGTATCAGCAAGGAACAACTGGAAGCGGACGGCAACCTTGACCTGTTGTTGCAAGGCAAGGAGTCGGAAATCATCCCGTTGAAACTCTGTACCCCGGTAATCAGCCTGACCATGGACGCTACACTCAAACTGGTACCCGGTGACAACAACAGGACAATCATGGAAATCAACGGCATCCGTCAGGAGGAATCTCCAAAGAAATAACAAAAAAATAAAATAAGTTTAACCTGTCCCTGTACTGCCCAATCCGGTACGGGGCATCAAAAAGAAAAAGAATATGATCGCAATAGTGACTGACAGGCCCAACGTGGGCAGAGAGATAGCAAGAGTGTTGGGAGCCGGCAGAAAAGAGAACGGTTATATGACCGGGAACGGCTACATGGTGACATGGACATACGGCAATATGCTTTCCCTTGCAATGCCGAAGGATTCAGGAACAGCCCATGTGGAGTGGAAGGACTTTCCCCTGCTGCCGCCTTCCTTCCTGACAGTAAGGCACGTGAAGACGGATACCGGGTGGAATCCCGACATCAATGCGGTGCTCCAGTTGAAAGTGATTGCCAAGGTGCTCAACGCATGCGACACCATTATCGCAGCAACCGATGCCTCCCGGGAGGGAGAGATGCTGTTCCGCCATCTTTACGGTTTTCTGGGATGCAAACAACCCTGCCTCCGCCTCTGGATCTCGTCTCTGACGGACGAGGCCATCACGGAAGGTATGGCGAACCTCCTTCCATGTGACCGGTTCGACAACCTGTTCCTGGCGGCGGACAGCCGTAACCGGGCGGACTGGCTCCTGGGGGTCAATTCAAGCTATGCCATCTGCAAGGCGGTAGGCTTCGGAAACAATTCGTTGGGCAGGGTACAGACACCCGTTCTGGCGGAGATATGCAGACGGTACCGGGAAAGGGAGAACCACATGCCGGCTGACAGCTGGCCCGTATTCATCAGCCTATGCAAGAATGACCGTATCTTAAAGATGCGCCACGTGGACGACCTTGGGGCCCGCCGGGAGGCACTGGCATTGTACGAGGATTGCAAGGTGGCAAAAAGTGTCCGCATCACAGCGGTAGGGAAACGGACGGAGGAAATCGGGGCACCGGCACTTTACAACCTGGCCGAACTGCAGAAAGATGCGAACCGTTACCACAGCCTGACGGCCATACAGGTGCAGGAGATTGCACAAGGCCTGTACGAGAAGAGGCTGATTTCCTATCCGCGCACCTCCAGTCGCCTGTTGCCAAAGGATGTATATGACACGTTACCGCCTGTCATGGAAAAGATGCTGTCCCGCAAGGAGTTCCGGCAATATGCCGGTACGGTTGACCTTGCCACGACGCAGGATAGTATTGAGGCACAAGACACCATGGAGCATCATGCCATCATCATCACAGGCATACAGCCCGGTAAATTGGACCGGGAGGAAATGCTGGTTTACACGCTCATTGTCGGCAGGGTGCTTGAAACGTTCATGCCGCCCTGCAAGGTGGAATATACAACCGTCGATGCGGTGTGTGCCGCACGTAAATTCCGCATCCGTACATACCGCATCTTGGAAAAAGGATGGCTCGGAATTTTTGAGAGGGAACATCTTGTCGCAAAAGGCTGTATGCCTTACCTGGTGATGCCGGATCTTTTTCAGGAAGAGATGCTGCCGGTGGCAGGGTGCAGCCTTATACATAAGAAATCGTTACCGGTCTCCCCTTATACGGACGAGGAACTGGTGGATTATATGGACAAGGCCGGACTGGGCACCGTCTCCACCCGCACGAATATTCTCCGCACGCTGTTGGAACGTAAATACATCCGTTATTCGGGTAAATATGTCGTCCCGACCCCTAAAGGGCTTTTCCTGTATGAAACGGTACGCAGTATGAAAGTGGCCGATGCTTCCCTTACTTCGGGCTGGGAAACAGAACTGGCACGGATAGAACGGGGGGAACTCTCGCAGGAAAAGTTCCTGGACGGCGTGCTGGAAACGGTAAATGAGGTGACAGGCGAGATATTCCGGAACCATCCGATGGAAAAAACACAGGGAACCACATAAACAAATGTCAAAGCCAACAAGACAAGGGAAGTGCAGACAGTCTGTCTGTACTTCTTTTTTATATGTGTAAGATACGTTTTTCCGCTTTTAAGCGGCAAAAGTCTTGGATTGCCTCGTTTTTGCCGCAAGGCGGCCCCCCTTGGGGGCTTGGTTGGCTAAAAGAAAATCATCCTCGCTTCGCTGCGGTATTTTCTTTTGCCAAGCCTTGCGCAAAAAGGCAATCCAAGGGCCGAAGGCCTATAAAATCGGGAAAACATATCCCGATGGGATTATTCATTCTTAAAAATTTAGAGACATGAAACTACAACTTATCGAAAACATCTGCAAGCAAGCGGTCTCACTGGTTCTGCTTACGGGAATATGTCTGCTCTACAGCAAGGGAATCATTCCCGTGTATCTACCCGTCCTGTTCCTTTTGTCGGGAACGCTCATCAGCCTCCTCTTCAGGACATTCACCCTCATTGTAAAAATAATTATTGCCCTGACCGTCATGGGCATGCTTGTATAATCCTTAAAGCATAAAGACATGAGAACCGCTACATTCACCCCTCCGGCTCCGGTCATGCCAGCCGCATGGCCCGCCACAAACCGTGTGAGACCTGTTAAAAAACGGATTCCCGATACGACGGACGGACCGAAACGTATCGGCTACTATCTGGAACCGTTGAAAGGCATAGCCTCAAATCCGGACAGGCAGAGAGTCCTGAAGGATTTTTTCAAGGAAACTTATGTATAACGACATTTTAAATTTTACCATTATGTTTTTTCAAGCAATCAACCAAATGATCACGGCAGGCACAGACCTGAGTATCAACATCAGACGAGTAAACAACAACCTGACGGTGGCCGTTGTTCCCAGGCGGTCGGGGGTAAAGGACGGGGAGCGCATCGTTCCGCTCATCCTGAATGGCACGCCGGAAGAGCTGGATGCGGGCTTCCTGCAGGCTGTCGGCACACCTGTACAGAAAGCGCAGGGCATCCTTACCAACCTGGAAACGTTCGAGAAGCAGGCGGAACAGGCGGCCTCACAAAGCAAAGCCGCCAGGTCTGCGGTGGAGAAAGAGTCCAAAGAGGTCCGCGAGAAACGGGAAAAGATGGAAAAATTGCTTAAGAAGGCGGAGGATGCCATGACCGGCAAACGCTATTCCGAAGCGTTGACATGGCTCAAGCAGGCAAAGGTGCTGGCACTTCCGGACAAGCAAAAGGAAATCGACGAAAAAATGGCGGAAGTACAGAAAAAGGCGTCAGAGGGAAGCCTGTTCGGCATGGAACAACCGCCAGTGTCCAAGCCGCAGCCAGCTCCACAACAGACGGCATCGCAACCGGCGGCAGCCCCGGCATCGCAATACCGGAGCGGAGAGCAAATCCCGATGTTTTTGCCCGAGCAGCCGGCTCCGGTTCCGCAACCCGTTTCACAACCGCAACCGCCCCGGTCAGCTGTACATCCCGGACAGCAAACGCCATTTACCGGACAGCCGCAAACACAATCCGTACAATATACTATTTCCGTACCACAAGCGCAACCGGTTACACCACAGGCAGTTCCACAACCGCAAGGAATCCAGTTTCATCAACCGGTACAGATGCAACAGGCACGGATAGACGAAAAGCAATGGATGCAACCGGCTCCGCCACAGCCACGGTATGCACCGGTACAGGAGGCCGCAAGAACTTATGAGGAGCGTGAATACCTCCGGCAACCGCAAGAGGCTGCAATGTACAACTTCGACAAGGACTGCGAGGACGACCGGGAAATGCTTAGGGAAGACCCGTATGCGGAATATCCGGATTTTCCGAAGGAATGCCGTATGACGGACATGGCACAAATGGACATAGTATATTGTTAAACTTTATAAAAGAAGAGAAATTATGGCACTTGAAATCAAAGGATTGCAGAGAATTTTCAAATTCAGGAAGGACTCTAAAGAACTGGTATTGAGCGACCCGGACAGTAGCCTGTCCGTAAACGAGGTGATGGACTTCTACTCCATGACCTATCCCGAACTGACAACGGCGACCGTTCACGGGCCGGAATGGGAGGAGGACAAGGCGGTCTACCGCTTCAAGACAACCATCGGAGTGAAAGGATAAGCGTATGGGCAAGAGAAAGAAAAAGGAGGACAAACCATGCAGACAGCTATCAGAATCAGCCAAGGAAAATCTGGCGGGACTCATTATCCGCTCGATCGGCGCATCAGACATCCGAAGAGGGATCTCGGGACAAAAAAGAAGGATACTGCCGCCACCGGGAGGCACAATGCTTTTCTGACCGGCAGAATCACTCCTTTCGCACCGGATTTCTGGCATAAATACGAACATGACGGTTCCCCGGTCAATCTCACGACACCGGATAATTTCAATTATCTCTATCAATCGGCATTGAACTATGCCGGACTTATGGGTATAAAGCTCCCTTTCCGATACAGGAAAGGGGGCAGCCCCCGTCTGAAAATCATCGAACTGCACAAGGTTATGGAAGAGAACGTGCCGGAGTGTGTCAATCTGGAAGAGAAAGACGGAAGGCTCCACTTCTGCCTGTTCCGATACCACGACTGGCCGGAACCCGCATTGTTCTGGATTCCCATCGACTTTACGGAACGGCTTCCCATACCATTGAGGAACATTGTCAGGGAGTTCATCCGGCAATTCGTCCGGCATCACGGAGTCTGCAATGTCACCGAGGCGTTTTGCTATGATTTTGCCATAGAGGAACTGGAAGACTGGGAAAACCGGGATTCCGACGCCTCCCCGAAAGAGATCAGGGCGAACAGGCGGCTGGCGGATTCCTACCAGTCCGGGAAACGGGCAGAAGCTCTCAAACGGATGTCGGGAAAACCGTTCTGCAACTCTCTGGAAGAGGCTGTACGGAATTACCGGACAAAAAAGGGGAAGGAGCAAAAACTGCTGGAATTGATAAGGGAGGGTATGGCACTGATCACCCCAGAAAGCCCGAACCTCACAGATTACCTGTACGATTGGGCGTATGAGGAGGAGCGTGATTTTTACCCGGTGGGAATGGAAAGCCAGGTCATGCTGGTCTACTCTACCCGTGACACGCTGGCTGAATGTATGGAAGGGTTCATGAACTCGGACTACCAGGAGACTTATGCTCTTACCCCGGTCACATACAGGTTCCTGACACCGGAAACGGACTGTCTATTCCAAATGGGCGACTACCCGGAAAAGCTTTCAAAATGGCTGGCACGTTTTACAAAACATATAGCTGACAACTTCTAAAATGAACGATATGAATGAACTGACCAATAAATTACAACAGGTGATGGTGCCCAAGGCGGCACTGATCGCGTATGAATACCGTGAGAACCGCTATGGGAACGGAATGCATTACCTCGAACTGCATCCTATCAATAACAGGGGCAGGATGGAGGCTGCCATGCCTGTCACCTATGAGTTCATGGACTCCCTGGTGGAATCCTATACGGATGACAGGCGGAACGTGCCGCACGGGAAAATCCCCGCCAACATGCTGTGGTGTGATACCCGTAAGGGGCACGAGAGGTATATCTGGTACAATCCTCCGGGAAAACGGCAGATGTTCTTTGCCGGAAGCCTGAATATTCCTGACGGGATATTTCATGTGCCCGGCGTGATCTACAAGGTTTCCGGTGACAGGCTGGACATTTTCTCCTACAAGGGGGAAAAACCGGTGGAAAACAGCCCGCTTTTCTTCGCCCCTTTCTTCAATGTCACGGGCAGCAGTGTTTGTCTGGGAAACGCCGCGTTGATTCCCCCGGAAGACATGACTTTCTCAAAACTCCTCGAGTATTGGGAAAAACGTTTCTGGCTCAGCGAATTCTCCCATCTGGGAGGAAGCAGGAACCCGACCGGAAGCAACCTGGTCTCGGTAACGGAAAAGGCACGCGCCAATCCGTTTGACGAGAACGAACTGAACCCCATAAACAAACAACTTAAAGACTTACTGGCATGAAAAAGATTCATTATACAGACAGATACCTGCTCAATCCCTACCATCCCGTGACCGTCTTCGTAATCGGTGCGGGCGGAACAGGCTCACAGGTGGCCACCGGTCTGGCACGGATGAGCGTGGCATTACAGGCGCTAGGACATCCGGGACTGCACGTGACGGTCTTCGACCCCGATACCGTCACGGAAGCGAACATCGGACGCCAGCTGTTCAGCGGATCGGAACTCGGATTGAGCAAGGCTGCGGCACTTGTGACCCGCATCAACCGTTTTTTCGGCTTCTCGTGGGAAGCAAAAGGGCAGCGTTATCCGTTGAAAGCCTCCGCAGACCGGGAAGAGCCCACCCTGGCGAACATCATCGTCACCTGTACCGACAACATCCGCTCCCGGATGAACCTCTGGCGGTTCCTGAAGAAACACCGGGAACACACTTCCAACAATGAGCGGTCGCCCATATACTGGATGGACTTCGGCAATGCCCGGACCACCGGACAGGTCCTGATAGGAAACATCCGTGGCAAGATTCTCCAGCCCGTCTCCAACGAATACCTGCCCGTTCCACGCATGAATGTCATTACCGAAGAAGTACGCTACTCCACCATCAAGGAAAAGGATTCGGGGCCGAGCTGCTCGCTGGCGGAAGCCTTGCAGAAGCAGGACCTTTTCATCAATTCCATATTGGCACAAACCGGCTGCGACATCCTGTGGCGTATGCTCAGGGAAGGAAGGACATTCTACCGGGGTGCCTATCTCAATCTCGATACACTACGGATAAATCCCATTCCGGTATAGACAACGAACGTCAGTTTCCTTTATGCTTTATGCCATGGCAAGGATGCATAAAAGGAAACTGACGGTTCCTGATTGTTCCCGCCGTGCGGTTCAGCCTTTCAGCCGCACGGCACTTGCCACTCCCTTGTCTGTCATGACCAGCTCGTACCGGTCCAGCCTTTCATAAAGTTTGCCCAATGTCTTGCATCCATATCTCCTGACCTTGAATTTGGGCATCATTTTTTTCAATGCGCCGCCGATCAGCGAAAGGGACACCTCCCCTTTGCCGTCAGCCGCTTGCTCAAAAGCCTTGTCAAAATACTCCATGTCCCTTTGGATAAAAAATTCGGGAGTATTGTCCGAAACCTTGTTTTCCTTCCGGTCGGCATACAGGAACACGGAACAGGACCGTACCAGCGATACGGGAGTCTTACCCTCCCCATATCCCAGCACCTTCAATCCGGCTTCCCGTATCCGTTGGGCAAGCAGGCTGTAGTCACCGTCACTGGCTACCAGACAGAAACAGTCCGCCCGCCCGTCACGAAGGATATCCATCGCGTCTATGACCAGTGCAATATCCGTCGTGTTCTTTCCGGGAGCATGGGAGGAAGCCTGTACAAGCCTGAATCCATGCTCCCGGGCAGTTTCCTTCCACGCGGAAAGCGCTTTCTTCGTCCAGTCTCCATAAATTCGTCTCACGATGGCATCCCCATAACGGGAAACAAAGCCCATTATATCCTCCATCTTCTCAAAGGAGGCGTTATCTCCGTCAATAAGGACCGCAACGGCATATCTGGAATTGGTATTTGTCTTCATAACAACTGTTTATGAAACAAAGTTAGCATAACTTCCGCATATTGATACTCCCACGCTCATTTTTTCTTTCCACGTTTCAGCAAGAATTCCTGTATTTCCGAGCTTCTGTAGAAGTTCTTTCCGTTATCGTCCGTCTGGTAATAGCGGATCAGCCCTTTTTCCCGATAGCGGGCGACTGTCCGCAACGACACGTTGAGCAGCCTGGCTATGTCATAATTGTCCAACAGCTCGTCCCCGTTCATGAAATCCTTCACACGCCCCATCCTGTCCAGTTTCTTTTCTATGCGGTCAAAACCTTCCACTATGGTCATTATCATTTTCTCAAGCACTTCATTGTCTATATACATCATGGCAATTTTCTCCTGTCTTTTTAAAGGTTATTACTGGAATACCCTTTT
>ENA-ORCN01002201-ORCN01002201.1-human-gut-metagenome-genome-assembly--contig:-NODE-2201-length-10986-cov-6.326336_pt1 | contig 10986 bp, 8 predicted proteins | sample MGYA00242984_ERZ507984 | MGnify/ENA primary metagenome ERZ507984 (study PRJEB26167, sample SAMN06115395) | human gut metagenome | host: Homo sapiens | place: China:Hubei | collected 2016-05-19 | study... | reverse complement strand
ACGAGGTCATGTACTTGTCGTTGATGCCGCGGGCCGTGATGAACCCGCCGCCGGTGAGGTCCTTGATCTTGGCTTGGTCAAGTGACTGGCGGGCGTTTGCTTCCGAAGCGTAGGCGATTCGTGCTCCGCGCAGGGCCAGCAGCTCCGGCTCGGGGCGGCTGGGGTCTCGAGGAAATTTCTGTTCGATGAGAAGGGATACCCCCATACGGGCATGTATCTGATCGCCGAGGATCCCCTTGATGGTGTTCATCAACGTATCCTTGCCGTTGCGCGACAAGGGGCCGTACATGATGGCCCAGATATTCAAGAATTTGTCGCCGAGCAATCCGTACCCCAGCAGACGCACGATGAAATCAGCCATTTCCTGATCATCGTTCATGCAGGAAAGGAGATATTGCTGGAAATTGGGACAGGGCGTATCAAGGCCAGTCCACTCCGTCGGGATGGCGTTGAGCATGTACTGCTCGGGTTTTCCGGGACTGCATTCGCCGGTACGCAGGTCCACGACGCCGGAGGGAGTCGCCAGATGGTAGTGCTGCTGATCAAGATCGTTGGCCGCAACAACCGGCGGATTGTAGATGGATGTCGCGCACTCAAGGCAGCCGTGCGGAGCTTGTCGATCCGGGAGCGCATCGTTTTGGAGAGAGGCGACTTGTCGTCCTGTCCCGTTTCGACGATGGCGTTCTGATAGGCCGCGCACACCTGCTCGACGTCAGCCAAGGCCCGGCGGGAAAGGAGGTCAATGTCCCAGTGATGCCCAGACCAGTACAGCCACTTGTCCCATTCGGGGATATAGGCATACCGGCCCCGGAAAAGGGTCACGAAGAGATCGGCATCGCCGACACGGTTGCGCCGGAGCCGGTCAATCACGAACCACGGGTCGAGCTTTTCTTCGGCCTTCACGTCGGGCAGTTCCGCAGCCTTGGCGATGGCTAGGGCGCGCTCCTCAACCAATTGTTGGATCTCTTTAGGTGACAGATCCTGCGTCATGCGATGGCTCCAATGGCAAGGTGTGCATTTTTCCATGAAAGAATTCCATAGATCGCGGCCAAACTCCGGGATGCACGCACCCTTGCGCCGGGCAAAAGCGGGGAAGGACCCAAAGGGCCGAGGGCCGCTTGGGAACTTTGGTCCGTTTTCGGGTGTATGGGGGAAAGGGGGAGCGTAGCGGAGACGGCTGCCGCGCAGCCTTCAGAAAAAGGAAGCGCCCGCAAGTTCCCTAGGCCGTGGGGTGCGGAGGCTGCATGAGCCTCGCCCTGAACAAGGGAACGTGCGGGCGCACATTCGGGATGGCAAACCAGAATGACGGCAGGGCCATGCTGTGCCGAAGAAGGGCCTCGGGACGCCATCATATGGATAAGACTGGCCGCAAAACGGGCAACCAGTGGGCAACCAAGGCCGGAAACGACAAAGAGGATACATACGCTATGGCATGTATCCTCTTGAAATCTATTGGTGCGCCAGGGAGGAATCGAACCCACGGCCCGCAGCTTAGAAGGCTGCTGCTCTATCCAACTGAGCTACTGGCGCAAACACGGCAACGACGATCTATAAAGCAAGGCTTCCCAGAGGTCAAGCCTGATCTTGCGCGTTTTGCAAGGCTTGGGAAGGGCGGGCGGCATGAGCCGGAGCGGGCGGGGGGCATCCCGGCGAAGAATTCACGGGCGGAAAGGGGCGTCCGCCATTGCTTTCAGGTTGACTGTGGGCTATCCCCTCTGTACGCTTCGGCGCGTTTGGAGTATGGCCTTTACTTTTAGCGAATGAAACCAAGGAAAATTCATGCCCGCATACGGAGATCTCGTTATTATTGTTACCCCCAAGGGGAAGCGGAGCTTGCGCCGCGTTGATGAAAATCAGGACATGCACACGCAGGACGGCATCCTGCGCATGGCCGATGTGGTCGAAGCGCAGTTCGGTTCCGAAGTCTGCACCACGCTCGGCGTGCCGTACCGTATCCAGAAGCCCACGCTGAACGATATCGTCAAGGGCGTCAAACGCCAGACGCAGATCCTCTATCCCAAGGATATCGGGTATATCTGTATGCGTCTCGGCGTGGGGCCGAACCGTACGGTCATCGAAGCAGGCACCGGATCGGGCAGCCTGACCGTGGCCCTGTCGTGGTTCTCCGGCACGACCGGAAAGGTGCATACGTTCGAGGCCAGAGAGGAATTCCACAAGCTCGCCCGGAGGAACCTGGAGTGGGCCGGGGTGGGGCAGAACGTGACCATGCACTGTCAGGACATCGCGGAAGGCTTCGGCGACGTGACCGGCGCGGACGCCCTGTTCCTTGATGTGCGGACGCCGTGGGACTATTTGAAGCACATCCCCGCCGCCGTGACGCCCGGCGCTGCGCTGGCGTTCCTCCTGCCCACTGTGGATCAGGTCGGCAAGCTCCTCCTCGGGCTGGAGCAGGGGCCCTTCGACGACGTCGAAGTCTGCGAAATCCTCGTGCGCCGCTGGAAGCCCATCGCGGATCGCCTGCGCCCCGAAGACCGCATGGTGGCCCATACCGGGTTTCTCATTTTCGCCCGCCATCAGGAACGCTCGGCGAAGTGGGACGAATGCCGCACCGCGTCGCTCGGCACCCGTGAACGCAAGCAGGAAGCCGCGCGCCGTGAGCGTCTGGGGCTGGACGACATGGAGACGGCCTCCGAACAGATCGACGAATAGCATTCCCATCGTATTATGAAAATAACAATCCAAAATCTTTCCAAGGCCTTCGGCGGTCGGGACATCTTCTCCGACTTCTCTCTGGACATCGACTCCGGTGTCCGCCTCTGCGTGTGCGGGCCCAACGGCTGCGGCAAGTCGACGCTCATCCGTATGCTGGCGGACGCCGATGCCCCGGATTCCGGGCGCATCATCATGCCGCGCGGCTGCCGTGTGGGGTACGTGCAGCAGGATCTGGACGAGGCCGTGCTGGACACGCCGCTGCTCGAATGGGTGGTGGACGTCCTGCCGGACTGGCATGACTTCTGGTCCGCATGGGAAGCGGCGGCGGCCTCCAAGGACGAGGCCGCGATCGCGCGCCTCGGTGCGCGGCAGGCCGAGCTTGAGGCCCTGTACGGCTACAATCCCGAGCACAAGGCGCAGGCCGTGCTGTCCGGTCTGGGATTCGACGAGAGCAAGTGGCACCTGCCGATCAAGCAGCTGTCCGGCGGCTGGCGCGAGCGTGCAAAGCTGGCCCGGGTGCTGGTCGCCGGGGCCGACGTCCTGCTGCTCGACGAACCGACCAACCACCTCGACATCGAGGCGGTGGAATGGCTGGAAGATTTCCTCATGGATTACAAGGGCGCGCTGGTCTTCGTGGCCCACGACCGCGTGTTCATGGACCGGATCGGGACGCACGTGCTGTACCTCGGCGGCTCGAAACCTGTTTTCCGCAAGGCGACGTTCAGCCAGTTCGTGGAATTGCAGGAAGAGCTTGAGGAGCAGAGGGAGCGCGAGGCCCAGCGCCTGAACGCCGAAATCGAGCGCAAGATGGATTTCGTGCGCCGTTTCGGAGCCAAGGCGACCAAGGCCCGCCAGGCCGGATCGCGCCAGAAGATGGCGAAGAAGCTTGAGAAGGAGCTGGAAGGCTTCCGCCCGGAAGCCAAGCGCAAGGAACTCAGCTTCAAGTGGCCCGAGCCGCCCAAGGCCGACAAGACCATCCTGTCCGTGGCCGATCTCGCGTTCGCCTTCCCGGACGGCGTGAGCCTCTGGCCTCCGCTGACGTTCACGATATACCGGGGCCAGCGCATCGCCCTCGTGGGGCACAACGGCTGCGGCAAGTCGACGCTGCTCAAAATCCTCGCGGGCCGTCTGGAGCGCAAGGGCGGGACGCAGGTCATGGGCTCGCTGGTCAAGATGGGCTACTACAGCCAGCACCAGACGGAGCTCCTGAACAGCTCGGGCACGGTGCTCGGCGAAATCCGGCGGCTTTCCGATCCCCGGATGACGGAAGAGGAGCTCATGAGCGTCCTCGGGCTGTTCCTGCTCGGGCAGAACTATTTCGACCGGCAGGTGAGCAGCCTGTCCGGCGGCGAGCGCAGCCGCCTCGTGCTGGCGTCGCTGTTCCTCGCGCGCGCCAACTTCCTTGTGCTCGACGAACCCACCAACCACCTGGATCTCGAAAGCCGCGAGGCGCTGGTCGAGGCGCTGAACGCCTTTGACGGGACGCTGCTGATGGTGGCCCACGACCGGTATCTGCTTTCGGAAGTGGCTGACGAGGCGTGGTCGATGGCCGAGGACGGGATCACCGTCTATAAGGAAGGGTTCGCCGAATACGACGTTGCGCGGCGCGCGGCGCTGGCGGCGTCCAAGGCCGGGAAGGAAAGGGAGAGGGACGCCGGGCGGAAGGCCGAGGGCCCCGTCCCCGGCAAGGCGCTGGACCGGGAAGAGCTGAAGCGCCTCAAGCGCGAGCAGGCCGAGCAGCGCAACGCCCTCTACAAGAAGATGCGCCCCAAGCAGGAGGCGTATGCCAAGCTGGAAACGCAGCTTGAGGCGTTGCTGACCGAGCAGTCGGACGTCGAGGCCGCGCTGGCCGACCCCGAGGTGTACGCCGACGGGAACAAGACGACGGAACTGCTGAAGAAGTTCAGCCAGTTGAAGGAATCAAGCGAACAGGCGCTGGAGAAGCTCGGCGAACTGGAAGCCGAGCTTGCGGAACTGGAAGCGCAGCGCGCCGCCTTGTCGATGAACGGCGGCGGGGATGAATTGTAGGCGTTCAGCCTGAAGAGTAAGGAGAATCTTGTGGCCAGAGAAATCACCGAGCGCCGCCGGGCCAAGCTGGAACGGGTACTGCGCTGGCGTCAGAAGGATCTGACGCTGGTGTTGGCGAATATTCACGATCCGCATAATGTTTCGGCCATCTACAGGAGCGCCGACGCGTTTGGGGTTGCGGCGCTGCACCTCTATTATACGGATACGGCGTTCCCGGAGCTCGGCAAGAAAAGTTCCGCGTCCGCCCGCAAGTGGGTGGAAAGCGTCCGGCACCGCAGCGCCGAGGAACTGTACGCGGCTCTCAAGGCGGGCGGGCATCAGATCCTCGCCACGAGCTGCACGCCGGAATCGAAGCCCCTCGGGGCCTACGACTTCACGAAGCCCACGGCGGTCATCATGGGCAACGAGCACAGCGGCGTTCCCGCCGAATTGAACTCGCTGGTGGACGGCGAGGTGTACATCCCGATGTACGGCATGATCCAGAGCTTCAACGTCTCCGTCGCTGCGGCCGTCATCCTGTCGGAAGCCTCGCGCCAGCGGGTGCAGGCGGGCATGTACGACCGCCCGAGCTACCCGCCGGACGAGCTCGCCGCCCGCCTTGAGGCATGGATAGAAAAATGAGCCGGGTCTGTCATTGACCTTTCTCCGTTCTATTGGGTAAAAGAGGTGGAAGGCTTGGGGAAAGCGGGTCCCCCTGCCCGATAGGAACGGTCGGAACATGTCCTGCAAGATGGGGAACTTCATGAATCTTCGCGTGTTCGCTTTGCTTGGCGTCCTGCTGCTTGCCGGGTGTTCGGGGCTGTCCGTGCGGCATCTCCCGAGCAATCCGTGGAAAAATGAGGCGTCCCAGAACATCCAGATGCGTTACCTCGCCTTCCAGTATCAGGTGATACCGGTGGGCAATGAGCTTGGAATCGTTGCGGAAGCCTATCCGGTCATCGACAAGCTGCCCGACTGGGCCTCATGGTACGGCGAGATCATGCTGAGCGTCTACGTTTCGGACGAATACGGCAGGGTCCTTGCTTCCAAGGACACCGTGCTGGTTCCTCGCCCGCTGAACCGCGAAGCCGGGCTCCCGCTTGAAGTCAGCCTCGATCTGGGGACGAACCGGCATCAGCCGCTTTCGATTTCCTTCGGATACCGTCTGGTGCTGACGGACACGCAGCCCGACGGCACGGCGGGGCGGCGGATTCTGGTATCGGAAAGGGCGCTCGAAAAATAGGCGTTCCGCATATGCCATACGGAAAGGGGCGGGCCGGTGTTGACGGCTTGCCCCTTTTTATGCGAGGAGAGGCGGCTGTTTGTCCCGGCGAGAAGGGCATCGTGATGCCGGGATGCCGTTTTTTGTGAAAATGGCCGTGTCGTTTCGGATGGGGAAGGGGCTCAAAGGGGGCCGGGCAAGGGTTGGAAGGCCGGAAAGCGGCTGGCGGAAGGGTTTTCCGCGGTATCCGGCCCTGATTTTTGCTTGCCAGTGCTCTTATTTTTGAGTAACATTTTCCGATTCCATTGATATGGTCAGTGTTTTTGAGATGCTGTACCTCATACGAGCTTCCCGGTTTCGGCCGGAGGCTCGATTGCGCGTTTTTCCGGCATACCGCGTCCGCCGGAAGGCGCGATGCGGAGGGGGAGCGTCCTTTGTTCACTTTTAAAAAGCGATATGCGGGGTTCTGAGATGTTCTCATTCATCGTGGTATTGGCTTGCGGGCTGTTCGCCCTCTACTATGCGTATGATACCTCCAAGCGCGTCTTCTCCGCCGGTACCGGCACGGAAGAAATGCAGAAGATTGCTGGCGCTATTCAGGAAGGCGCTCAGGCGTACCTGAACCGTCAGTACAAAACCATCGCCATCGTGGGCGTGATCGTGGCCGTGCTTCTGGCTTGGGCCCTTTCCGGCCTTGTGGCGCTGGGCTTCGTGCTTGGCGCGGTGCTGTCCGGCGTCGCCGGCTACATCGGCATGAACGTTTCCGTGCGTGCCAACATCCGTACCACTGAAGCCGCCCGTCAGGGCATGACCCCCGCCCTCAACGTGGCCTTCCAGGCCGGCGCCGTGACGGGTCTGCTGGTCGTGGGCCTCGGCCTGCTCGGCGTGGTCCTCTACTACGGCCTGCTGACCATGTTCGGCGTGGAACAGAAGACCATGCTTGAAGCCCTTGTGGCCCTCAGCTTCGGCGCTTCCCTCATCTCCATCTTCGCGCGTCTCGGCGGCGGCATCTTCACGAAGGGCGCCGACGTGGGCGCCGACCTCGTGGGCAAGGTCGAAGCCGGCATCCCCGAAGACGACCCGCGCAACCCCGCCGTCATCGCCGACAACGTGGGCGACAACGTGGGCGACTGCGCCGGCATGGCCGCCGACCTCTTTGAAACCTACGCCGTGACCGTGGTCGCCACCATGCTGCTCGCCGCCATCTACTTCACCGGCGAGCTCCAGCACCTCATGATGATGTACCCCCTGCTCATCGGCGGCGTGTGCATCCTCGGCTCCGTGTTCGGCACCAAGTACGTCCGCCTCGGCTCCGACAACAACATCATGAAGGCCCTGTACCGTGGTCTGACCGTCGCCGCTCTGGCTTCCGCCGGTCTCATCATCGTCGTGACCTTCCTGCTGTTCTGGGGCGCTCCTGAAATGCAGATCCAGGGCAAGACCTTCGGCGTGGGCAACCTGCTGATGTGCTCCCTGACCGGCCTCGTGATCACCGCCGCGCTGGTGTGGATCACCGAATACTACACCGCCACCGCGTTCCGCCCCGTCCGCAGCATCGCGCAGGCTTCCACCACCGGCCACGGCACCAACGTCATTCAGGGCCTCGCCGTGTCCATGGAATCCACCGCTCTGCCGGTTATCGTGATCTCCATCGGTATCCTGTTCTCCTACAGCAACGCCGGCCTGTTCGGCATCGCCATCGCCGCGACCACCATGCTTGCTCTTGCCGGCATGATCGTCGCGCTTGACGCCTACGGCCCCGTGACCGACAACGCCGGCGGCATCGCCGAAATGTCCAACCTCCCCGGCGACGTCCGTGAAGTCACCGACGCCCTCGACGCCGTGGGCAACACCACCAAGGCCGTGACCAAGGGCTACGCCATCGGTTCCGCCGCACTCGCCGCTCTGGTGCTGTTCGCCTGCTACACCGAAGACCTCGGCCGCTTCTTCCCCAACCTGAACGTGTCCTTCTCCCTCCAAGACCCCTATGTCCTCGTCGGCCTGTTCATCGGCGGCCTGCTGCCGTACCTGTTCGGCGCCATGGGCATGATGGCCGTGGGCCGCGCCGGTTCCGCCGTCGTGGTTGAAGTGCGCCGCCAGTTCCGCGAAATCCCCGGCATCATGGAAGGCACCGCGAAGCCCAACTACGGCGCCGCCGTGGATATGCTGACCAAGGCCGCCATCCGCGAAATGATCATGCCCTCCATGCTCCCGGTCTTCGCCCCGATCATCGTGTACTTCATCATCGACGCCTTCGGCGGCCAGAGCGCGGCGTTCGCGACCCTCGGCGCCATGCTGATGGGCACCATCGTGACCGGCCTGTTCGTCGCCATCTCCATGACCTCCGGCGGCGGCGCGTGGGACAATGCCAAGAAGTACATCGAAGACGGCCACCACGGCGGCAAGGGTTCCGATGCGCACAAGGCCGCCGTTACCGGCGACACCGTGGGCGACCCCTACAAGGACACCGCTGGTCCGGCTGTTAACCCGATGATCAAGATCATCAACATCGTGGCTCTGCTGCTGCTTCAGGCGCTTGCCTAAGCCTTAGAGTCTCAGGTCCATTATCGCGAAGCGCCCCGGTGGGATTGACCGCCGGGGCGCTTTGTGTTTTTCATACAGGATAGCCATTCGGGAAGGTTCGTCATGCTGCATATCGGGTGTCACTTGTCCAGTTCCAAAGGGTACCGCCACATGGGGGAAGAAGCGCTCTCCATCAAGGCGGATACGTTCCAGTTTTTTACGCGCAACCCGAGGGGCAGCAAGGCCAAGAAGGCGAACCCCAAGGACGCGGAAGCCCTGCGCGGCCTGATGGAGGAGCACGCCTTCGCGCCCGTTCTGGGGCACGCGCCGTATACGCTGAACGCGTGTGCCCTCGATGAGGGGCTGCGGGCGTTTGCGCGGGACGCCATGCGCGAGGACGTGATGACGCTGGACACGTATCTGCCGCATATGCTGTATAATTTTCATCCCGGCAGCCATGTGGGGCAGGGGATCGATGTGGGCATGGGGCTCATCGTCGAACTGCTGGACGCGATCCTGCGTCCGGAACAGACCACCCGCGTCCTGCTGGAAACCATGTCCGGCAAGGGGACCGAGGTCGGAAGCCGTTTCGAGGAGCTGGGGCATATCCTCCGCTCCGTGCCGCTGGGCGACAAGATGGGCGTATGCCTCGACACCTGCCACGTGTATTCGGCGGGATATGACATTGTGAACGATCTTGACGGGGTGCTGGAGCAGTTCGATCGGCATGTCGGGCTGGGCAAGCTGTACGCCATCCACCTGAACGACAGCCTGATGCCCTTCGCCAGCCGCAAGGATCGCCACGCCCGCATCGGCGAAGGGACCATCGGGCTGGAGGCGATTGCGCGGATCATCAACCATCCCGCCTTGAGGCACTTGCCGTTCTATCTGGAAACGCCCAATGAGCTTCCCGGCTATGCCCATGAAATCAGTATATTGCGGGCCGCGTGGGTCGAATGACGGCGGACGCGGCGGCGTTCGGCCTTCTCCATCCATTGCCGGGAGGCCGGCACGCCGCCTTGCCCCGGTCGGGTTCGTCCCACAAAAAGAGGCCGGGCCCCTTGACTTCGCGCTTTCGTGAAGCACTCTATACTTCATCCACCGTGCGCTTTCGCACCGTCCATTCATCAGGGAGAATCATATGAAATTCACGTATTCCATTCCCACCAAGATCCTGTTCGGCCCCGGCAGCTTCAACGATCTCGCCACGACGCCCCTGCCGGGCAAGAAAGCGCTCATCGTCATCACCGCCGGAAAATCCATGCGCGCGAACGGCTATCTGGATCGCCTCATCGCCATGCTGGACAAGCAGGGCATCGGGCACGCGCTGTTCGACAAGATCCTGCCCAACCCGGTGCTCCGCCACGTCCATGAAGGCGCGGCGCTGGCCCGCGAGCAGGGCTGCGACTTCGTGATCGGCCTTGGCGGCGGCAGTTCCATCGACTCCGCGAAAAGCATTGCGGTCATGGCCAAAAACCCCGGCGACTACTGGGATTACATCTCCGGCGGCTCCGGCAAGGGGCAGCCGCTGGTGAACGGAGCTCTGCCCATCGTGGCGATTGCGACCACGGCGGGCACGGGCACGGAAGCCGACCCGTGGACCGTCATCACCAAAGAGGACACCAACGAGAAGATCGGCTTCGGCTGCGCGGAAACCTTCCCCGTGCTCTCCGTGGTGGACCCGGAAATGATGCTGACCATCCCGGCTCACCTGACAGCCTATCAGGGCTTTGACGCGTTGTTCCACGCCACGGAAGGGTATATCGCGAACGTCGCCACGCCGCTCAGCGACGCCTATGCGCTGAAAAGCATTGAACTCCTCGCCAAATATCTGCCCGCCGCCGTGAAGGACGGATCGGATCTGGAAGCCCGCACGCAGGTGGCGCTGGCAAGCACGCTTTCCGGCATGGTCGAGTCGACCTCCTGCTGCACGTCCGAACACGGCATGGAGCACGCCCTGAGCGCTTTCTATCCGAAACTGCCGCACGGCGCGGGGCTGATCATGCTTTCCGAGGCGTACTATTCGTTCTTCGCCGACAAGGCCCCCGAACGGTTCACGGCTATGGCCAAGGCCATGGGCGTGGTGACGGGGCACCTGCCGGAGGCCGAGCGCCCGATGGCGTTCGTCAAGGCGCTTGTGGAATTGCAGAAGGCGTGCGGCGTCGACGGGCTCAAAATGTCCGACTACGGCATTACGAAGGAAGACATGGCCAAGTGCGCGGCCAACGCGCGGCATACGATGGGCGGGCTGTTCGAGCTTGATCCCTACGCGCTGTCGCTCGACGAAACCACGCAGATCATGATGAACGCCTACAAATAAGCGGGCGGGACACACAAAAAAAGCGCGGGCCATACCGCGCTTTTTTTGTGCCCATGCCGGACGTTGCGCCCCTGAACCCTATGGCGGTTCAAAGGGAATCGGTTTCACGGAACGCGCTGAACGGATTCGATCCGTACGGAATTTCTTGAAGGGCAGGGCGATCCCCTTCGGCGGACTTGAGGAAGGAAAAAAGTGTAAGCCTCCCCCTTCCCAACGCCTTCCCGCCTGTCCCCCAACAAGC
>ENA-ORCN01002198-ORCN01002198.1-human-gut-metagenome-genome-assembly--contig:-NODE-2198-length-10991-cov-5.174272_pt1 | contig 10991 bp, 12 predicted proteins | sample MGYA00242984_ERZ507984 | MGnify/ENA primary metagenome ERZ507984 (study PRJEB26167, sample SAMN06115395) | human gut metagenome | host: Homo sapiens | place: China:Hubei | collected 2016-05-19... | reverse complement strand
ATGTATATATGTACAATATAGATATAAAAAGAGCCCTGTCGCACCAAGCGACGGGGCTCTTTTATTTAAACGATGTATATAGCTAACAGTTCGCAACCGGTAACTGGCAGCCAACAATTAAATAATAAAACAATATATGGTTAGTTTCTTAGTTGACAAAGATGGTTATTACGGAGAATTCGGCGGAGCATACGTTCCCGAAATACTCCACAGGTGTGTAGAGGAATTGCAGAAAACTTATCTCGCAGTCCTGCAAAGTAAAGATTTCAAGCAGGAATACGACCGGTTGCTGCGCGACTACGTAGGACGTCCCTCACCGCTCTACCAGGCACGGCGTCTGTCGGAAAAGTACGGTTGCCGGATTTACCTGAAACGGGAAGACCTGAATCATACCGGCGCACACAAAATCAACAATACCATCGGGCAAATTCTGCTGGCACGCCGTATGGGCAAACGCCGCATCATAGCCGAAACAGGTGCCGGACAGCACGGCGTTGCCACAGCCACCGTATGTGCATTGATGAATATGGAGTGCATCGTATATATGGGCAAAACCGATGTGGAACGCCAGCACGTCAACGTAGAGAAGATGAAGATGCTGGGTGCAACCGTAGTGCCCGTGACCAGCGGAAACATGACCTTAAAGGATGCCACCAACGAAGCCATACGCGACTGGTGCTGCCACCCCGCCGACACCTACTACGTCATCGGCTCCACCGTAGGTCCGCACCCCTACCCCGATATGGTGGCACGCCTGCAATCGGTTATCAGTGAGGAAATCAAAAAACAGCTCATGGAAAAAGAAGGACGCGAGTCTCCGGACTATCTCATAGCCTGCATAGGCGGTGGAAGCAATGCTGCCGGAACCATTTACCACTATGTGGACGACCGCCAGGTACAGATTGTCCTTGCCGAAGCCGGAGGCAAAGGGATAGAAACAGGAATGACTGCCGCTACCATTGCCTTAGGCAAATTGGGTATTATTCATGGAGCCCGCACCTACGTTATCCAAAACGAGGATGGGCAGATTGAAGAGCCTTACTCCATCTCCGCCGGACTGGATTATCCGGGCATCGGCCCCATGCATGCCAACCTTGCCGCACAAAAGCGCGCCATCGTTCTCTCCGTAAATGACGACGAGGCCATCCGCGCCGCCTACGAACTGACTAAGCTCGAAGGCATCATCCCCGCATTGGAAAGCGCCCACGCCCTCGGTGCATTGAAGAAGCTGAACTTCAAAACCGATGATGTGGTGGTACTGACCGTTTCGGGACGGGGGGATAAGGATGTAGAAACGTATTTGATGTATAAAAAATAAAATACAAAATATGAAGTATGATTATCAGACAGTGAGCCGCACGATGCTCGGCGACTTACATACACCCGTAAGCACGTATCTGAAGGTGCGCGACATTTTTCCTCAAAGTGCACTCATGGAGAGTTCCGACTATCATGGCAGTGAAAACAACCGCTCATTCATCGGACTTTGTCCGGTAGCAAGCGTCAGTATAGACCACGCTGTTGCCGTGTTCTGTCTGCCCGACGGCACACGTGAGGAACATCCCGTTACCGAAGAATACCATGCGGAAAATGCGTTACGCGATTTCCTCAACCGCTTTCACGTGGAAGGAGAATACAGCGACTATTGCGGTCTGTACGGTTACACATCTTTCAATGCTGTACGCTATTTTGAGAACATCGCCGTAAAAGACAGTCGCGAAGCCACCAACGATGCACCGGATATACTATAATATTATATAAGTATCTTATCGTCTTTAATGACTTCAAAAATGAAATGCTGTTACTGGAAATGCTCGCTCCCGATGAGAAGAGCGAACTGGACAAGGTGCAGAAAGCCATTCACAACCGCAACTACACAGCCTATGACTTCCGTGCTGTTGGCGAAACCACTTCTTCACTGACCGATGAGGAACACAAAGCCAATATCCGCCGAGGAATAGCCCACTGCATGCGGGGAGATGTTTTCCAAATAGTCCTCTCCCGCCGTTTCGAACAACGTTTCGTAGGCGACGACTTCAAGCTTTACCGTGCTTTGCGCAGCATCAACCCATCTCCATATCTGTTTTACTTTGATTTCGGCGGCTTCCGTATCTTCGGTTCTTCTCCCGAAACGCACTGCCGCATTGAAGGCCGCCATGCCTATATAGATCCCATCGCCGGCACTGCCAAGCGTACCGGAAATCCGGAACAGGATGCTGCAAATGCCCGGTACCTGCAAGACGATCCCAAGGAAAATGCAGAGCACGTGATGCTGGTAGACCTTGCCCGCAATGACCTCAGCCGCAACTGCCATGACGTAAAAGTGGACTTTTACAAAGAGATGCAATATTACAGTCACGTCATTCACCTCGTGAGCCGCGTCAGCGGTACGCTGAACAGTGATACAGACTCTATCAGGACATTTATCGATACCTTCCCGGCCGGAACCTTGAGCGGCGCACCGAAAGTTCGCGCCATGCAGCTTATCAGCGAACTGGAGCCGCATAACCGTGGCGCATACGGTGGCTGTATCGGATTCATCGGCCTGAACGGCAGCCTGAACCAGGCTATTACCATCCGTACATTCGTCAGCCGCAACGGGATGTTATGGTTTCAGGCAGGCGGCGGCATTGTAGCCAAAAGTAATGCCGAATACGAGCTGCAAGAGGTGAACAACAAACTGGGAGCATTGAAGAAGGCAATTACCATGGCGGAAAATTCCCTGTAAAACAGAAAATCGGCTAATTGTATAAATCAACAAGAGTATCAAAAGTAAATTAATCAAACAGTTAATAACAATGGTAGTAATCATAGACAATTATGACTCCTTCACCTATAACCTTGCGCACTTGGTGAAAGAACTCGGTGTAGCGGTAGATGTACTGCGCAATGACCAATTCAGCATAGAAGAATTGGAACAATATGATAAAATCATCCTTTCACCGGGTCCCGGTGTGCCCGAAGAAGCAGGATTACTGCTGGATGTAATACGCACCTACGCAGGCAAGAAACCAATACTGGGCGTATGCCTGGGAGAACAAGCCATCGGACAGGCATTCGGTGGGAAGTTAGTCAACCTCAGCACAGTGTTTCATGGTGTACAGACCATTATACGGCTGACAGAACCGGATTACATTTTCCGGGGATTACCCGAAGAAATAGCCGTAGGACGCTATCACTCCTGGGTAGTAGATACTGAAAAACTGCCCGAAACGCTTGCCGTCACAGCTGTCAGTCCCGAAGGGCAGATTATGGCACTGAAACATCGGGAATATGATGTCCGAGGCATACAGTTTCATCCGGAATCCGTGCTTACCCCGGACGGGAAGCAGATTATGAAGAACTGGCTGGAAGAATAACCTATTTTTAAACCACAAACTTAATCAGATGAAAACAATATTAACCCGGCTCTTCAACCATGAAGAACTCACTGTAGAAGAAAGCAAACAAATCCTGCTCAACATCAGCCGGGAGATGTATCCCGAAGCACAGATTGCCGCACTGCTCACGGTTTTTCAGATGCGCAGCATCACAGTAGACGAGCTGGCAGGCTTCCGCGAAGCACTTATGGAGACACGAATTCCGATAGACTTTGCGCCTTACCGCCCCATTGATATCGTAGGTACAGGCGGTGACGGGAAGAACACCTTCAACATCTCCACCTGCGCCAGTTTCGTTGTGGCAGGGGCAGGTTATAAAGTAGCCAAACATGGCAACTACGGCGCTACTTCCGTCAGTGGAGCAAGCAACGTAATAGAACAGCATGGCGTGCGCTTCACCAACAATCCCGACATATTGAAGCGAAGCATGGAAGAGTGTAACATAGCCTACCTGCACGCCCAACTGTTCAATCCAGCCATGAAATTCGTAGGTCCTGTCCGCAAAGCCTTGGGAGTACGCACACTGTTCAACTTGCTGGGACCGCTGGTAAACCCGTGTCAGCCCGCCTATCAGCTATTGGGCGTAGCCGACCTCGCACAAATGCGTCTCTATACGAACGTTTTCTACAGACTCGGCATCGACTTTGCCGTAGTCAATAGTCTGGACAATTACGATGAAATCTCACTGACCGATGAATTCAAAGTGATGACACGTCATTATGAACGCATCTATCGCCCACAAACTCTCGGTTTCAGCGCAGTACGTCCCGAAGAACTTTCCGGCGGAGCCTGCAAGGAAGATGCGGCACGTATCTTCGACAATATCCTGAACAACCGCGCAGAAGCCGCCCAGACTCAATGTGTCATTGTCAATGCCGCCTTCGCCATTCAGGTCATGGAACCGGAAAAAGAGATTGAAGAGTGTATTGCCATAGCCCGCGAATCGCTGGAAAGCGGACGGGCGCTGAAAACATTGAAAAAATTTATAGAAATTAACCAGTAAGGGATGAGGTGCGAAAAGGTATTTATAGCCGCATATCCCGTAACTCTTCACTAAAACAGCCATGAAAGATATTTTATCGGAAATCATCGCTCATAAACGAATTGAAATAGAACTGCAAAAGCAAGCCGTCTCCCTCGAAAGGTTGCAAGAAGAGGTTGCCGCCATGATGCAGAAAGACGCCACTGCCGGAACTTCCGTCGCCATACCTGTCCGCAGCATGAAACAGGCGCTTGCTTCTTCCCCCACGGGAATCATTGCCGAATTCAAACGCCGTTCTCCTTCGAAAGGATGGATACACGAGACTGCCCGTGCCGAAGAAATACCCGCTGCATACGAAACAGCCGGTGCTTCCGCAGTCTCTATCCTTACGGACGAAAAATTCTTTGGCGGTTCGCTGCAGGATATACGCATGGCACGCCCACTGATCGGCATTCCTATCTTGCGAAAGGATTTCATCATCGACGAATACCAACTGCTCCAAGCACGTATCGTAGGAGCTGATGCAGTATTGCTTATCGCTGCTTGCCTGACACAAGAAGAATGTGCCACCCTCACTGCCCGGGCACATGCCCTGGGATTGGAAGTGTTACTCGAAATCCACACTTTTTCCGAACTCGCTTATGTAAACGCGGATGTGGATATGGTAGGCGTCAACAACCGTAATCTCGGCACATTCGTCACCGATGTGAAAAACTCTTTCCATATAGCCGAAAAACTCCGGCAGATACCGGTCACAGACCTGGATTCTTCCGACAGCCCAAGCCTGCCGCTACTTGTTTCGGAAAGCGGGATTTCACATCCCGAAACCATTTGCCGGCTGCGCGCTGCAGGCTTCCGCGGCTTCCTTATCGGAGAAACCTTTATGAAAACCCGCCGGCCGGGAGATGCATTAAAAGATTTCATTTCTCCACTCCGTTCCTGAAAATGAAGTATTAATTACATAAATCATTAAAAAAATGGCTCCTCTTATCATAAAAGTATGTGGCATGACCGAAGCGGAAAATATCCGCAATGTAGAGCTACTGGATGTAGATATGATAGGCTTTATCTTCTATCCCAAGTCTCCCCGTTGCCTGTGCGAGATACCGGCATATCTTCCGGTTCGCGCAAAGCGCGTGGGAGTCTTCGTCAATGAAAGCAAGGAAACTATCCTGATGTATGCCGACCGTTTTGCACTGGACTACATCCAGCTTCATGGCAGCGAATCGCCCGGATATTGCCGTTCCTTACGCAGCAACGGTCTGCACCTTATCAAGGCTTTTTCCATTTCACAGTCAAAAGACCTGGCAACCGTTTCCGACTACAAGGGATTATGCGATTATTACCTCTTTGATGCCAAGACATCACTGTATGGCGGCTCCGGCAACCAGTTCGACTGGAACCTGCTGCACCGTTACAGCGGAATGACGCCTTTTCTGCTCAGCGGCGGAATCAACCCTTACAGCGTTAAAGCCATCAGGGAGTTTCATCACCCCAAACTAGCCGGTATCGACATCAACAGCCGCTTTGAAACGGCTCCGGGAAACAAAGATGTAGAACGCATCGGAAAATTCCTCCAGGCAATAAGAACCGGTGAAACTGCCGGCTGACGGCATAACCGCCGACCGGCAGATAACGTAACTGTCAACAATAAATCTGTAATAACAAACTCACTATGAATCGTATCAACCAACTCTTCCAAGACAGCCCCAAAAACCTGCTGTCTGTCTACTTTTGTGCCGGCTTCCCCACGCTCGACAGCACAGCCGATGTAATCCGTACACTCGAAAAGAACGGAGTGAATATGGTAGAAATCGGCATTCCCTTCAGCGATCCGATGGCAGACGGCATCGTCATTCAAGATGCCGCCACCCGCGCCCTGCGCAACGGAATGTCTCTCCGCATCCTCTTTGAGCAGTTGCAGGACATCCGCCGGGATGTCCGTATCCCGTTGATATTAATGGGCTATCTCAACCCGATTATGCACTTCGGCTTTGAGGCTTTCTGCCGGAAATGTACGGAATGCGGCATTGACGGCGTAATCATCCCCGACCTGCCTTTCAGGGAATACGAAGAAAATTATAAGGCCGTCGCACAGAAATACGACATCCGGGTCATCATGCTCATCACCCCCGAAACCAGCGAGAAACGCATCCGCGAAATAGATGCCCATACCGACGGATTCATCTATATGGTATCATCAGCAGCCACCACCGGCGCACAGAAAGATTTCGACGCCCGGAAACAAGTCTATTTCAAGAAGATTCAAGATATGAACCTGCGCAATCCACGCATGGTAGGTTTCGGCATCAGTAACCGGCAGACGTTCGATACAGCCTGCTCCCATGCGTCCGGAGCCATTATCGGAAGCCGCTTCGTTACCCTGCTCGACGAATACAAAGGAAACGCACAAAAAGCCATCTCACATCTGAAAGAAGATTTGGGTAAAAGCGGTAAAGCGGTAGGACAGTAAGACAACTAAAATTCCATTTTTTTGCGTATCTCTGTGAATAATACGAAGATAAGCTACATTTCAACATAAAAAATGGACAAGTTCATTTTATTCTGTTATCGGTTTACATTATCTTTGTGCCCGAAAAAAAGAAAAAAGAGATATTTATGAAAGCAGATTATCCTTCCGTTCTCTTGATTTACACGGGCGGAACTATCGGAATGATAGAAAATCCGGAAACAGGTGCACTGGAAAATTTCAATTTCGCCCACCTGCTCAAGCATGTTCCCGAATTGAAGCGCTTCAACTATCACATCTCGTCCTATCAGTTCGATCCGCCTATCGACTCCTCTGACATGGAACCTTCCCTGTGGGCCAAAATTGTCGCAATTATAAATGACAACTACGAAAACTTTGACGGCTTTGTCATCCTGCACGGAACCGACACTATGGCATATACGGCATCGGCACTCAGCTTCATGCTCGAAAACCTTGCAAAGCCTGTTATCCTTACCGGTTCGCAGCTACCCATCGGGACATTGCGCACGGACGGAAAAGAAAATCTGATTACTTCCATCGAAATAGCTGCCGCCAAACGTCCGGACGGCACAGCCTTTGTCCCCGAAGTGTGCATCTTCTTTGAAAATGAACTGATGCGCGGCAACCGGACAACCAAAATCAATGCCGAAAATTTCAACGCTTTCCGCTCTTTCAACTACCCCGCTCTGGCAAAAGCAGGAATCCATATCCGTTACAACGAACACATCATCCGTCGCCCCGACCCTGCACGACCGATGAAGCCGCATTATCTTTTCGACACCAATGTCGTAGTCCTCACCCTGTTTCCGGGTATTCAGGAAAGCATCATCGATTCTGTACTTCACGTTCCGGGATTGAAAGCAGTGGTTCTCAAGACATTCGGTTCCGGCAATGCACCGCAAAAGGACTGGTTCATCCGGCAACTGAAGGACGCAACAGAACGAGGCATCGTCATTGTCAACATTACCCAATGCCAAAGCGGCGGTGTTGAGATGGGACGCTACGAAACCGGACTGCATCTGCTCGAAGCCGGCGTTATCAGCGGCTACGACAGTACGCCCGAATGCGCTGTTACCAAACTCATGTTCCTGCTCGGGCACGGACTTAGCCAGGCGGAAATCCGTCGCCGGATGAATTCGGATTTGGCAGGGGAAATTACCAAAGAGTAATTTCCTCTTTTTTTCCTCTTTACTCCCTTTCAGACTTCTCCTTTTTATTCGCTCTAGACAATATTTACAAGTTTTCAAAACGGGTAAATGGTCGGATTTAGCAAAATATTCGCCTTGTTTTATCAAAAAAATACAATACCTGCAAGTAACAATCCGAATATTATGGCTATCTTTGCAGCATATTCAATTAAAAGTTGATTATTTTATTCAATAAGCAAACAAAACATAAAAACATTATAAATCAGCCTATGGAATTATTCTACCGTTTTTCAGTTGTTAGAGACTGAAATATAGCCAACCTATATGGCAACCCGAAAAACGTGAAGAAATACACCAGAAAACATATTCTCACGTTTTTTCTCATTTTGCGTTAAAGCAGGTTAGCAAATATTCATTGTCGTCAGTAATCGGGCGAGTTCAATAAAACAACAGTTTTTTTATTACTGCATAGTAAACAAACAAAGCAACAACGCTATAATAAACAGAACAATGAAAAAAATCTTACTGGTTGATGACAAAGCCACCATAGGCCGCGTACTCAAGATCTATTTAGGGACAGAATACGATCTGGAATATTTTGAAAGCCCTCTAAAGGCTCTTGAGTGGCTTAACGAAGGCAATGTTCCCGACCTTATCATCTCCGACATTCACATGCCCCACATGCGCGGCAATGAATTCCTGTACTATCTGAAAGGGAACGAGCTGTTCAAACATATCCCCGTAATGATGCTCTCCAGTGAGGAAAGTACCGTCGAACGCATCCTGTTGCTCGAAGCCGGAGCGGCAGATTACATACTCAAGCCATTCAACCCGTTGGAACTCAGGGCACGCATCAAGAAATACATCTGAAAAAGAACTGAAAGGAAGATATGCTATATTATATCTACATAGGAAACAGCCAGACTGCCATCGACCACCTGAGCAAGGTTACCAATGGCATGTTCGTTACTGTCTCCGGTGCCCGTAAAGCTGCCAAAATCATAGACGGCATCCGCGAACGGTATAACACATCCATCCTTTACGAGCAAACCGACACAGAAAAGGATTGCCTTGACATCACCTGCCTCCACAAGAGGTTTCCACGCGTATACATAATACTTATCACCGAAGGATTGCCGGCAGAAGCCCGCAAAACCTATCTGCAGGCAGGCGTCAATAATACACTGCCGCCACAAGCCGATGAAACGAGCATCCACCGAATGACTCAGTTCCTGCAAGTGCGTCAAAAGCATAAAATGCAGGAATTCAGCCAAAGCCACCGAAAGATGCTTAACACATTTCATCTGCCCGCATGGAAACGTGCGTTCGACATTTTATTTGCCATATGCGCCCTAATAATATTATCTCCGTTACTTATCGGCACTGCCATTGCCATCCGTCTCGAAAGTAAGGGTAAAGTCATCTATAAGTCGCAACGTGTAGGCAGTAACTACCGGATATTCAACTTCCTGAAGTTCCGCTCCATGTACACCAATGCGGACAAGAAGCTGAAGGAACTCAATGCCCTCAACCAGTACAAAATGGAAGAAGAAGCGGCAGGCGATACCCCCGACATCCGGTTCGACGACCTTACAGGCTCTTCCGATGAAGAAGCTAACTTACTGATTTCTGATGACTTCATCATACCGGAAAAAGATTTTTTCCGACAAAAGGCCCAATCCAAAGAAAGCCCGTTTGTCAAGATAGAAAACGATCCGCGCGTCACACGCATCGGCCGTTTCATCCGTAAATACAGCATTGACGAACTTCCGCAGCTATTCAATGTCCTGAAAGGCGATATGAGCATCGTAGGCAACGGTCGCTATGAGGCTCGTCAGCATGGTCTTCCCACTTCAGAATGAGCCAGAATACCACAGCGGTAAAGACCGGGCTCTGGCAAGTGGAAAAGCGTGGCGGAGCCGGTAAGATGTCGGCGGAAGAACGAAAGCAACTGGATATTAAATATGCACAAGAATTCTGTTTCCGGCTGGACATGAAGATACTTCTAAAAACGTTCACCGCTTTTGTACAGAAAGAGAACGTGTAAGTATTAAAACTAAAAAAACAAACAGACAAATGATAAAAGCCCATACACATCCCCTATCATATCTCTGTACAGCTACATTTATTCTGTTCCTGTTGCCCCAGTCCATCCATGCCCAGACGGACATGACCCGTGAAGAGCGCATCAAAATTCTGGAGGCACTGAAAGAAAGCGATACCATTTTGGAGAAGAGTATCTCAGGAAGCCAGCTACCGGAAACGCAACACTATATCGAAGGTTTTGATCTGCCGCCCCTTTCCGTATTTATGGATGCCGTCATAGAAAACGCCACTGTAAAGCGGGCACAGTCCCAGGTAGAGCAGGTTAAGAACCAATACCGCATAGAAAAAAGAAACTGGTGGAACTACTTCCGTCTGAACGGAAATTATGCATACGGACGTTACAACGTATTGAACGACAACAGCGATTCCTACAACGACTGGTATCAGTCCACCACAGCCAGTTCCCGGTACACCTTCAACGTAGGAGCCAGCTTCAGTGTAGGTCTCGGCGATTTATTCAACCGCCCGCTCCGGCTGAAGAACTATCGTTACAACATCGAGCAGCTTCAATACACGCAGGAAGAAGTAATGGAAGAACGGCGGCTCAAAGTGCTGGAAGCATATAATAATGTGACGGCGCAACTGGCAACCATCAAAGCCAAAGCGGAGAATGCCGCCCTCTACAACGCTCAGATGAAAATCTCGGAGAACAATTTTATACAAGGTAAAATAGACATCATCTCTCTTTCACTGGAGCGGGCGCGCCGTTCCGGAGCGGTGACTTCCTATGCCGAAGCACGCGTTTCGCTGCATAACGCCATCATTTTACTTGAAATGCTGACAAATGTAAAAATAATCAAAGGGAAATAAAATCTTATGGATATAATACAGTTTATAGCACAATTCTTCTACCGCATCCGTTACTGGCTGTTGTGGGGTGGATT
>ENA-ORCN01002197-ORCN01002197.1-human-gut-metagenome-genome-assembly--contig:-NODE-2197-length-10993-cov-6.133291_pt1 | contig 10993 bp, 9 predicted proteins | sample MGYA00242984_ERZ507984 | MGnify/ENA primary metagenome ERZ507984 (study PRJEB26167, sample SAMN06115395) | human gut metagenome | host: Homo sapiens | place: China:Hubei | collected 2016-05-19 | study... | reverse complement strand
ATGAGCCACTACACGAACGACATCGACACGCTCCGCCAGCTCGTCTCGCAGAGCCTGCCGCAGCTGTTCGCGTCGGGGCTGACGGTGCTGGGGCTGCTGCTGTTCATGCTGTATTTCTCCATCCCGCTGATGCTGATCGTGTTCCTCGGGATCTTCTTCATGACGCAGGCGACGAAGAACATCGGCGGAAAATCGGCCAAATACTTCCTCAACCAGCAGCGCTCGCTCGGCAAGGTCGAGGGCTATATCGAGGAGATGATGAACGGCCAGAAGGTCGTCAAGGTCTTCTGCCATGAGGAAGCGGCGGAGCGCGATTTCGACGCCATCAACGACCAGCTCTTTGACGACGCCAACCACGCACAGCGCTACGCGAACATCTTCATGCCCATCATGGGCAACATCGGCAATATTCTGTATGTGCTCACGGCCTTCCTCGGCGGACTTCTGATCTGCTCGGGCGGCAGCGTGCCGAATCTGTCGTTCCAGAACCTGTTTGAGACAGGCAGCATGATCGCGCCGCTGAAGATCGCGGTCGTCGCGTCGTTCCTCGGGATGACGAAGCAGTTTACGGGCAACGTCTCGCAGGTGTCGCAGCAGATCAACGCCATCGTCATGGCGGCGGCCGGCGCGAGCCGCGTCTTTGAGCTCATCGACCAGCAGCCGGAGGACGACAACGGGCGCGTCACGCTCGTGAACGCCGTGGAAGCGGCGGACGGCACGCTGACGGAAAGCGCCGCGCGTACCGGTGTCTGGGCATGGAAGTGCCCGCAGGAAGACGGCAAAAGCCGGCTGGTGAAGCTCTGCGGCGACGTGCGGTTCTTCGATGTGGACTTTGCCTACGACCCGGAGAAGCCCGTGCTGCATGATATTTCGCTCTATGCCAAGCCCGGGCAGAAGCTGGCCTTTGTCGGCGCGACCGGCGCGGGCAAGACGACCATCACGAACCTCATCAACCGCTTTTACGACATTGCCGACGGCCAGATTCTCTACGACGGCATCGACGTCAACAAGATCAAAAAGGCCGACCTGCGCCGCTCGCTCGGCATCGTCCTGCAGGACGTCAACCTCTTCACCGGCACGGTGATGGACAACATCCGTTATGGTAAACTCAACGCGACGGATGAAGAGTGCGATTTCATTACGCGCCTTCCGCAGGGCTACGCGACAGAGCTCGCCAACAACGGCGCAAACCTCTCGCAGGGTCAGCGCCAGCTCATCTCCATCGCCCGCGCGGCGGTCGCCGACCCGCCGGTCATGATCCTCGACGAGGCGACATCGTCCATCGACACGCGCACCGAGGCCATCGTCCAGCGCGGCATGGATCAGCTGATGGAGGGCCGCACGGTGTTTGTCATCGCGCACCGCCTGTCCACCGTCAAGAATTCCGATGTCATCATGGTCCTCGACCACGGCCGCATCATCGAGCGCGGCAGCCACGAAAAGCTCATCGCCGAAAGGGGCACCTACTATCAGCTCTACACCGGCGCATTCGAGCTGGAATAAGCAGAAAATCGGGGGCGGCCCGTGCCGCCCCCGATTTTTCGTTTCTTTGCCCGAAAGGCTCTTGCTTTTTCACGCGGATACGTTATAATGACTTCTACGAACGTCCCGTCAGGCTCTCTGTCGGGGCGCTGCTTTCTCTCACGGAATAAGGAGCCTGCTACGCTTATGGAAAATAAAGTCACCGCCCGCAATCCCATCACGGAGGGCTGCATTTGGAAGGGAATGCTGCTCTTCGCGCTGCCGATCATGCTCGGCTCGCTGCTCCAGCAGCTCTACAATACCGCCGACGCCGTCATTGTCGGCCGCGCGCTCGGCAAGGCCGCGCTCGCCTCGGTCGGCGGCTCGTCGGCCCGTATCTCCAACCTGCTCGTCAACGCTTTCGTTGCACTCTCGTCCGGCGCGAGCGTCATCGTCGCGCAGCACTTCGGCGCAAGGGACACGCAGCGCGTGCGCCGGAGCATCTGCACCGCCATGCTGCTCTCGGTGGTCTGCGGCATTCTTCTCACGGTCCTCGGCATTACCTCCGCGCGGCAGCTGCTCGTGTGGATGCAGACCACCCCCGAGACACTCGACGCCTCCGCCTCCTATCTGCGCATCTTCTTCCTCGGCATGGTGCCGACCATGCTCTACAACATGGGCAGCGGCATCCTGCGCGCGATGGGAGACTCCAAGCGTCCGCTTTACTACCTTTTCGTCTGCGTCGTAGCCAACATTGCGCTCGACCTGCTCTTTGTGATCGTTTTCCAATGGGGCATCGAGGGAGCCGCCGCCGCGACCGCTCTTTCGCAGGTCGTGTGCGCGGCGCTGGTCGTGCGCGCCCTGCGGCGGCTGCCCGAGGAGCAGCGTCTGCTCTACGACCGTGAGGAGCTTGACCGCGGCATTCTCCGCCGGATGCTCCACGTCGGCATCCCCGCTGCCCTTCAAAGCTCGATGTACGGCATTGCCAACATCGTCCTGCAGGTCGGCATCAATATGCTCGGCACGGACTCCATGGCGGGCTGGACCGCCTTCAACAAGTTCGATGACTACTACTGGCCCATCTCCAACGCCATCGGCATCGCCGTCATGACCTACGTCGGGCAGAACTTCGGCGCGGGCGACCGCGAGCGCGTGCACGAGTCGATCCACAAGGGGCTGCTCATCCACCTGACGACCTCCGCGCTCTTCTCCGTCATCATCTTCTCGGGTCGCTACCCGATGATGCACCTCTTCGTCGGCGACGATCCGACGGTCATCGCCATCGGCGCGCAGGTGACGGCGCTCATCGCTCCCTGCTATGTGCTCTTCACGCTCGTCGAGGTCCTCTCCGCCACCATGCGCGGCGTCGGCGACGCGGTGGTCCCCGCCGCCATCACGATGGTCTTTACCTGCATCGTGCGCCTCATCTACCTCTGGGGCTACGCCTTCTCGCACAACTCCAACCTCACCATTGCCGTCATCTACCCCATCTCCTGGGTGCTCACCAGCATCGCCTTTCTCCTTTACTATAAGTCCCGCAAATGGATGCCCAAGGGCTTCCATTTCTGAAAAGACTGCGCGCAGAGCCGTTTTCGGCCCTGCGCGCAACCGTCGATTGACAAATTTCCTGCCCGTCTTTCTTGTCCGCAACCGCAAAAAGCGGTATGCTCTGCCCATCAAACAGGCGCCGTGCGCGCCGGAATCGGAGGACTTCCCTTATGATATTGGCTGATAAGATCACTGCCCTGCGCAAAAAGGCCAGTTGGTCGCAGGAGGAACTGGCGGAGCAGCTCGGCGTCACGCGCCAGTCCGTGAGCAAGTGGGAGGGCGCGCAGTCCGTGCCCGATATGGATAAGGTCGTGCAGATGAGCCGTCTGTTCGGCGTGACGACCGACTTCCTGCTCAAGGACGAGCTTTCCGAGGAGGAGCCCGCGCCCGAGGGCGGCGTGAACCACAGCGCCATGCAGGCCCTGCTCGAGGAGGAGGACTACACCCGCGAGAACAAGGCGAAAAGCCCCGTCATCGGCGCGGTCAGCGGCATCTACTGGCTGCTCGTCACCGCCGTTTACCTCTTCTACACCTTCGGCCCCATGGGCAACGGACAGCCGAAATACAGCTGGTTCATCTGGGCGGTCGCGGGCGTGCTCTTCGGCGCGGTCATGCTGGTGGTAAAGCTCATCGCAAGGAGAAAGTGACCGCCGCGCGGTACATAGAAAAATGTCCGTTCTCCGAGAGGACGGACATTTTTTGCGTTTTCGCCTACAGGCATTCGGCACAGTAGGCGCGGATGTCGAACGCGTCCAGCGGGCTGGTCGCCTTGAGGTAGAGCGGGTGGTGCGGATGTCCCTTGACCGAGCGCCGCCCCGCCGTGTACCACTGCGCACCGTGCCGCTCGCCGATGGCGATCATGTCGGCAAGGCAGTCCTTGAGATACGCGCGCTGCTCGATGATGTTCCCCCACGCCGCCCACACGGCGGGCTGCTCGGACAGCGAGAGGATGTAGTCGAACGCCTCCATGTTTGCGCGGTGGAGCGCCTCGTTGCACACGCGCTCCATGTCGTTCGGGCGCGTCGCGCGCTGGGCGTAGACGTTGAACATGAGGAAGCTGTCGTAGCCGTTGTTTTTCGCCACGCGCTCCACCGACTGAAGCGTAGGGTCGAGCCGATCCGGCTCGGCGGTCGAGGGATTGATGCCGATGCACACGAGCGGCTTTTCCCCGCGCGTGCCGAGAAGATATCGGTACTCCGTGTAAAAATCCGGCACATAGAGCCATTTCTCCGCGTCGTAGCCGCCAGACTGTCCGCTGCGCGCCATGGCGTCGGCAAAGGGCAGGATAGAAAGCTCCGCGGTCGGAGCGCTCGGGATGTGCGGCATGGTCGTTCCTCCGTTCTGCCGCGCCCGCGGGGCGGCAACCGTTTTTCGACATTTTACCCCATCCGGCGCCGTTCGGCAAGCCCGCATTTTGGGGCTTGCCTTTTTTCGTCTCTGTGGTATGATTTATATAACAAATCATACTTCTGAGGTGAATAATATGAACGCTCCGAACGGCAGACACGCATGGACCGTAACGGTCGGCGCCAAGGGTCAGATCGTCATTCCCAAGGAGGCGCGCGACCTTTTCCACATTCAGCCCGGCGATACGCTGCTTTTCCTCGCCGACGAGGCGCAAGGCATGGCGATCCCGCCCAAGGCCGACTTCGCCCGCCTGTTTGATCTCATTTTCGGAGGGAAAGCGGAATGAACATCGCCTTTTTCTGCATCCCCGCTCACGGGCACATGAACCCGACGCTCGCCGTCGTGCGCGAGCTGACCGCGCGCGGGCACACCGTCCGCTACTACACGACCGAAGCCTTCCGTGCGAAGGTCGAGGCCGCAGGCGCGGTCTTTGTCCCCTTTGACGCCGAGGCCGCGCGCCCCGGCATGACCGCCGCCGACGGCGCACGTCTGGGCAGCGACCTCGCCTTTTCCACCAAGCTCATCGTCGACCTCACGCTCGCCGCCGACGACTGGCTCAGCCGTGAGCTGACCGTCCACCGCCCCGACGTCATCGTGGGCGATTCGATGGCGTTCTGGGCGAAGCTCGCCGCGAAAAAGCACGGCATCCCCTTTGTCAGCTCCACCACGACCTTTGCCTTCAACCGCTTCAGCGCCAAGGTCATTGGGCAGAACGGCGCGGGCTTCCTGCAATTCCTGCTCGCACAGCCGAGGATCAACCGTCAGCTCAAGCGCCTGTGCGCGGCGGGCTACGCGGTCAAGAGCGTGTTTGACATCATCGCCAACGACAACGAGACGGAAACTGTCGTCTACACCTCGCCGGAGTTCCAGCCCTGCGCCGACACCTTTTCGGAAAAATACCACTTCGTCGGTCCCCTCCTGCGCCCCGCGCAGTCGTCCTTTGAAAAGCTGCCGGGACGCTCCCTCATCTACATCTCGCTCGGCACGGTCAACAACGATGCGCTCCCCTTCTACCGTGCCTGCCTTGCCGCCTTCGGCGGCGATCCGCGCTTTCAGCTCGTGCTCTCCGCCGGCACGCAGGCAGACCTCGCGGCGCTCGGCCCCATTCCGGAAAACTGCACCGTCCGCGCGAGCGTGGACCAGATGGCGGTGCTCGACTGCGCCGACGTCTTTCTCAGCCACTGCGGCATGAACAGCGCGAGCGAAGGATTGTGGCACGGTCTGCCGCTCGTCCTCTACCCGCAGACGCCGGAGCAGCACGGCGTGGCGAACCGCGTCGCCGCGCTCGGCGCGGGCGTTCCGCTCACGGACCCCTCCGCGGACGGCATCCGCCGCGCGGTCGAGGCCGCGCTCACCGATCCCTCTTACCGCGAAAACGCGCAGAAGCTCGCCGGCAGCTTCCGCCGCTGCGGCGGCGCGGCTGAGGCAGCCGACGCCATCGAGCACGCGGCGAACTAAGTGATTCCATGCAAAAACACGCTCCCGCCGACAGCGGGAGCGTGTTTTTTATGTTATGTAAACTCTTACAGCTTCTTCTCGCGGTAGTCGTGCATGATGCCCGCAAACAGCTCGCCGGTGGTCGGCGGCGTGATGGTGATGGCGTTCGCGCCCGCGCGGATGGTCTCTAAAATGCTCTCCTCCGTCGGCCCGCCGGTGGCGATGATGGCTGCGTGCGGGTACTGCTCGCGGATGTGGCGGACGATGCTCGCGGTCTCCGCCGCGCCGGAAACATTGAAGATATCCGTCCCCGCCTCGATGCGGCCCTTGATGTCCGACCGGTCGGAAACGACCGTCGCGATGACCGGAATATCCACCACGGATTTGATCTCCGCGATGACCTCGTTCGGCATCGGCGCGTTGACGACCACGCCGTAGGCGCCCTGATGCTCGGCCTGCATGGCAAGACGCACGCTGCGGCTGCCGTTGGTGTACCCGCCGCCTACGCCGACGAACACCGGCACGTCGGCCACGTTGATGACCGCCTGCGAGATCGACGCCTGCGGCGTGAAGGGATAGACCGCAATGATCGCGTCGGCATTGATGTTTTTGATGATGGCAGCGTCCGTGGAAAAGGCGATCGACTTGATGCGCTTTCCGAAAATGCGGATGCCGCTGCACTCGCTGATGCAGTGCGGCAGCGTCAGCCCATGGCTGCGCAGCGTTCCGCTGTAGCTCGGCACATATTTTCTCATGCTGCACCTCCCATACCGTTCTTTGCTTTATGATAGGATTATATTATACAAAAATCCATATGGGAGGCCGTGAATAAATTGTAAACTTTTGTTAAATCGTCGTCAAGAAACCTGCATCGTGCAGGTTCTCCGCGCGGACGGCGCGGGTGTGCGCGATGGGCTGCCAGCTCCGCGTGCGGCTGACGAGCGAAACGAGCTGCAGCGGCAGCCACGCCGCCATGAAGAGCGGGAAGCCCGCGACCGTCCGCACGACGCGGCGGTCACGGTAGCCGCCGAGGTAGGCCAGCAGCGCGGCAAGCGCCATCAGGCCGAGCGTGCTCAGGGTCAGCGAGACCGCGCCGGTCAGCGCGAGAGTCCCCGCCGTCCCCTGCACGAGCGAAGAGAGAATTGTGAGCGTGAGCGGCAGGAGCGTCAGCGCCTGCAAAAACGGCGCGTTAACGATCAGCAGCGCGTCGAGTGCGCGCAGGGGCGCACTCCCCCGCAGCGCAGAGACAAGCGGCGCGTCCATCCTCACCGCCACGTCCATGATGCCGCTGCACCAGCGGCGGCGCTGGCGGAGCGATACGGCGAAGTCGTTCGGCGCTTCGTCGTAGGTCAGCGCGCCGGGGACAAAGCAGACGCGCACGCCGTTTGCCGCGCACTGCGCGGCAAACTCCGCGTCCTCGGCGATGGTCGAGGTGTTCCAGCCGCCGAAGCGCTCAAGCACCGCGCGGTGGACGGCAAAGCCCGTACCGACCAGCTTGGAGGAAAGGCCGCAGCTCATGCGGGCGCGGGAGAAGAAGGTGTCGAAGAGCGTGAAGTACAGCCCATAGCAGCCGGAAAGCCAGGAGTCGTAGGGATTCTTCGCGCGCATCGCGCCCTTGCACACCTGCGCGCCCGCGCAGAAGGCGTCGTTCATGCGGGCGAGAAACTGCTCGTCCGCGATGTTGTCCGCGTCAAAGACGCAGAAGGCGTCATAGCGCTGCGGCAGCAGCCACGCGACCGCCTCGTGCAGCGCGTCGCCCTTGCAGCGCACCGGCTCAAAGCAGCGGAAGATCTTCGCGCCCGCGCAGAGGGCCTCCGACTCGGTGTCATCCGTGCAGTTGTTGGGGATCACAAAAATATCGTAGAGCGCATCGGGATAGTCCTGCTTTTTCAGGCTCTCCACGAGCGCGCCGATGACAGCCTCCTCGTTGCGCGCGGCAACGAGGCAGGCAAAGCGCGTGCGCGGCGCGCACACCGCATAGCGCTTCGGCTTTCGCAGCGCAAAGAGCGCCACGGCAAGGAACCACAGGCTCGCCGCCTTCAGCAGCAGCGTTAAAATCAGAATCAGTGTGTCAAGCATGGGAAAAGACCGCCTCTCTCTTGGGATGAGCCAAGCATAGCAGGCGGTCTTTTGTTTTGTGCTTTGATTTTGTTTAAGCCTTTTTTAAGACTTTGTGTCGAAATCGTTACTCCGTGCGCGGCAGGACGAAGCCGACCTTGAACAGGTCGCCGTCGATGGCGATGGAGAACGTGCCCTTCTGCAGCTCCACAAGGCTCTTGGCGATGTTCAGCCCAAGCCCGCTGCCCTCGGTCGTGCGCGAGCTGTCCCCGCGCACAAAGCGCTCCATCAGCTCGTCGGGGTCGATGTTGAGCGCATCGCGCGAGATGTTCTTGAACGAGAACGCCACCGTCTCACCCTCGCGCCTCGCCGCGATGTAGAGCCGCGTGCCCGCGCAGGCATACTTGCAGGCGTTCGAGAGGAGATTGTCCAGCACGCGCCACATCAGCGCGCCGTCGCACAGGCAGTAAAGGTCCTCGTCCGGCAGCGTCACCACCGGCTCGAGCCGCGCAGCGGACAGCTTTTCGGCGTACTCGCCCACCGTCTGGTCGACCAGCTCGCGCACGCTCCGCCGCGCGATGTGGCAGGGAATGTTGCCCGTCGACGCCTTGGACATTTCCACCAGGTCCACCGTCAGCTTCTTGAGCTTGTGCGCCTGCCGGTCGAGCACGGCGAGGTATTCCCTCTCCTGCTCCGGCGTGTGCTCGCGCTGAAGCAGATCGACGTAGTTCACAATGCTCGTGAGCGGCGTTTTGATGTCGTGCGATACGTTGGTGATCAGCTCCGTCTTGAGCCGTTCGCTCTTGAGCCTCTGCTCCACCGCGATGCTCATGCCGCGGCTGATGGCGTTGAGATTTTCGCCGTGGCGCTTGAGATCGAAGTACATCCGCGAGGTATCGACCTTCGAGGTGAGGTCGCCCGCAGCGAGGGCTTCGCCGCCCTTCTGCAGCCGCCTGGAAAAGAGACAGGCGGCGACGGAGAGGACGAGCAGCGTCAGTAGCAGCGGCCCCGCCGCGTGGTTGCTCTCAAAGGCGATGAGCAGCACGCTCACCGCGCAGCAGCCCACCGCCGTGCGCCACACGAGCGGAATGCCGCGCACGAAGCCGGCCAGCGCTCCCCACGCGCGGCAGAGCACGCGCCAGCACCACCTCAAAATCCGTCGGCAGAGCCGAAGGAGCCAGCAACAGACCGTATTCTCCCACCATTTTCCCAGTTTGATACGGGCGCAGAGCGTCGTCCAGAACGCAAGAAAAAGCGCATAGGCGAGCGCAGCAAAGGCAAGCAGAAGGGCGAGCGCGATCGGATCAAAGCGGTCAAGCCTCTGCTCCGCGCTCTCCACCGCGGCGACAACGAGCACACCGCCTCCGCCGAGAAGGAGCAGTGCATAGAGATCAAAGGGGAGCTTCTCCTGCCAGCCCGCAACCGCCTCCTCGCGCCCCGGCCTGCGGCCCGCGGCACGGGCGAGGAAGATGAAGAGGAACAGCTCCGCGGCTGCACAGGCGATCACGACCGCCGCTGCGTGCGGCGCAAGGCGCGTCATCGTGTGGTAGAAGTCCCGCGCCCGGTAGACGCTGTCCTGCGCGGGATAGCCCACGGCGATGTAGCTGCGGAACACAACGCCGTCCTGCGCCATCTCACCCCACCAGCCCGTCACGGGAACGTCGCCTGTGCGGTGGTTATCGAAGAGGATGGTGCCCGCCTCGTCCTCGATCGAAAAACGGACGTTCGTGTAGCGGTCGTCGGCGGGATACCAGTCGTCATACTTCGCCAGCACCTCCGTCTGCCCGTTCTCTGCATAATAGTGGTAGCTGTCGTAAACATGGCTCATCTCGCGGTAGACCGCGCTCGAGCAGATGCTGCTTTCATAAAAGCCTCCGCGCAGCTCGCCGCTGTAGCTGAACGCGAGCGCCGTGCCGTAGCTCAAAAGCACCGGCACGAGCACTACGGCGAGCAGAAAGGCTGCCGCCTTGGCCCAGAAGCCGCCGGCCCAATCATTCCTTTTCATGTCGAAGGTCCTCCATTTTATACCCCAGGCCCCACACGACCTTCAGGTAGCGCGGCTCGGAGGGGTTGATCTCGATCTTCTGACGCAGGTGGCGGATGTGTACCGCCACGCTCGTTTCGGCGCCGAGGGAATTTTCGTTCCACACCAGCTCGTAGATCTGGCTGCTCGAATAGATGCGTCCGGGCGACCGGATAAGGAGCTGCAGGATGTTGAATTCCAGCGGCGTCAGCGAAACGCTCTCGCCGTCCACCGTCACGCTCTTGGCGTCCTCGTTGAGTGTCACGCCGCCGACGGTGTAGATGCCGCGCTCCGGCGCGGTCTCCGGCTTCGCGCCGAGCAGCGTATAGCGCCGAAGCTGTGATTTCACGCGAGCCAGCACCTCCACGGGGTCAAAGGGCTTGGTGATGTAATCGTCTGCGCCGACGTTCAGCCCGAGCACCTTGTCGCTGCTCTCGCTCTTCGCCGTGAGCAGGATGATGGGCGCGTTGCTCTCGCGCCGGATCGCCGCCGTCGCGGCAATGCCGTCCAGTCCCGGCATCATGATGTCCATGAGGACAAGGTGGATGTCATTCTTCCGCACGGCCTCGACCGCCTCCGCGCCGTTGTAGGCTTCAAAGACGCGGTACTCTCCGCCGGATAAATAAATCTTCAGCGCGGCGACAATATCGCGGTCGTCGTCGCAGACTAAAATGTTGTGCATCGTTTTCCTTCCCTCCCTGCCCGACGCGGCGCCGCCTCTCGGGCTTTCCTGAGCTTACTCTACCACCACAGCCTTAAAAGGAAAAGGGGGAAAGCCTTAATTTTTCTTTAATATCAGAAAATGCTTGCACTCCCCCGCCGCTTTCGCTATAATAGCAAAGTGCTTATCCGCACTCACGCGCATATCCGGGTATAGCGAAGCTGGTATCGCGCCTGGTTTGGGAGCGGGTCGCTCCCCCTTCAAGCCGGAAAATACCGTGACCGCAATCCCTTGATACGTCTGCGATACAGGCACTTCCCCCGCAAGCCGAGGTGGTCAAAAAATTGCCGTGACCACATGTTTGACCACATCTGGAGTACAACTGAATCACCAAAAAT
>ENA-ORCN01002196-ORCN01002196.1-human-gut-metagenome-genome-assembly--contig:-NODE-2196-length-11002-cov-6.077620_pt1 | contig 11002 bp, 8 predicted proteins | sample MGYA00242984_ERZ507984 | MGnify/ENA primary metagenome ERZ507984 (study PRJEB26167, sample SAMN06115395) | human gut metagenome | host: Homo sapiens | place: China:Hubei | collected 2016-05-19 | study... | reverse complement strand
GGAAGACAGCCGCATTTTCAATGGGAATGGCACCATAATGGGTTAAAAAAACGGTTGAAGCATTAAAAGCGTGGCTGTGCTGCGGGAAATGAAGAAAGCCGTCTGTTCTATACATCCTATGACAGAGCCAACAACATCAGAAAAATGAATGTTTCGCATGGGGAAAGTGTTTGCGCTTGACTCGTGGCAAGCCACCGATGCAACATTTTCCCGCATAAAAAATGACGCGGCCGAGAACCCTTTTCCGAAGGGGCTCCCGATCCGCAAAGGCCAATATTTATGGATAAGCCTGATTTGACCCTCTATCTCGGTGGCACGCGGAGCGGCAAAAGCGCACGCGCGGAGGCCCGGGTTTTTCAACGGGCCGACGGGCCGGTGCTGTATGTCGCTACAGCTGAAGCACGGCCGGACGATCCTTCGATGACGGAACGCATCCGGCGGCACCGTGCCCGCCGCCCGGAAAACTGGCGGACGCTCGAATGTCCGCTCCAGCTTGGAAAGCACATTGGCACCGCCCTTGCGGAATTCCGTAACACGGCAGGGACTCCCACCGTTTTGCTGGACTGCATCACCTTGTGGGTATCGAATATCCTGTTCAGCCTGCCTGATCCCGAAGATCTCAGCGCTTTCGAGAGTGCTGTACGCCGCGAGACGGAAGCGCTGCTCGACGTAATCCGCTCTTCCGGTTGCCGATGGGTGGTTGTTTCCGGCGAAACCGGGCTCGGCGGCATCGAACCTACCCGGCTCGGGCGGAACTACTGTGACGGCCTCGGCCTCGCCAACCAGCTTATCGCCGCGCAAGCCCGTGAAGCCTTCCTCATCGTTGCCGGGCGGCTGCTCAAGCTGGAGGAATAAGGGGAGCCAATAAGAGGGCACCGCGCCCTCCTTTCCCCAAAAAGGAAGAGCAATTTGCCTTTGACCGCTCCCGCCCTCAAACAAAAAACGCTCTGCTCCTCTCTTCCGTTAGAAAGAACAACAATAAGTTGATAACATTAAAAGCCTTTGAGGAAGGAGAGAACTTTCTAGACAAGTTCTCTCCTCCCTCAAGTTCTTCTTCCCTTTTCCTTTCCGCTTCTCTTTGTTGACCAAACAACCAAGCACACCCCTCAAAAGCTGTTCCTTTGCGTACATGGCAAAATCCGGGATTTTGAGAGTATCCCTTTGTAACATTCTTTTAATACACACTCTTTTTTTGAAAAAAAGGACATATTGTAACGCCATTCCAATGTCCCGAAAAATTCTTTCCCGGCAAGCGTTTTCTTTTCAAATGGTATTCAGGCAAGTTACAGAAATGCCTTGCAGCAAGTGCTCTTTTTCACTCCATCTTTTTCCCGTTTTTCCTTGACCCAAAACGGGAGCGTCGATATAGGATCAAAGAAACCCTATTCATGTTTAGTCGCGCGGAAAGACCATGAAAAGACGCCTTTTCCAGCCTCTGCACCTGTTCATCCTGTTTGCCACGTTGCTGGCGGCAGGCTGCTGGTGCCCGCGCGCCGATGCCCACGAGCCGGAGAAAGGCGCATTCCGCCACGCTCCGACGCAATACGAAACGGTCATTCAAGACGTCTATCAGCCCTTGCTGATCCAGACGCAGGTGCGCGTCCCGCACGTCCGCGGGCACGAACTTTCCCCAAAGGACAACGACGCCCCGGCGCACGACGCCGGACAAAGCATCGCTCCCTCTATGCTCCCGCCGCTCCTGTCCGCAGGGCTTCCGGCGGTGGTCCCCCTCCCTCTCCGCCCCTCTTGGCGGGGCCTTGTCGTATTCCCTCTGCCTCCTCCCGCGATGATCGACTGACGGCCTTTCCGCACATGACGCCATCCGGCAATCGTGCAAAGGACACTCCCACCCTTGGCCCTGTCGCGCCCGCGCCGCGAAACGGACAGAATCCTCTGTCCTCCCCGTGAGCGGACACCCGGAAACATGCGCCCGCCGAACGTGCTCCCCAAAAACAGGGGAGAGCTCCTTGTTCGTCCCGGCGCCCGCAGGAGGAAATCATGGAAGCTCCCAAAAAGCCGTTGTATAAATCTCTTTATTTTCAGGTTATTTGTGCCATTCTCCTTGGTATTGCCCTTGGGCATTTCTATCCCCAGACCGCTCAGGCCATGAAGCCGCTCGGTGACGGGTTCATCAAACTTATCAAGATGATCATCGCGCCGATCATTTTCTGCACCGTGGTCCTCGGCGTCGCAGGCATGGAAGATATGAAGAAGCTCGGCCGTATCGGCGGCAAAGCGCTCATCTATTTTGAAGCGGTGACGACCCTGGCCCTTATCATCGGGCTTGTGGTGGTCAACACCCTCCAGCCGGGTGGGGGAATGCACGTCGATCCCGCGTCCCTCGACACCACCGCCATCGCCAAGTACACCGCTTCGGCCCAACACAACGGCTTCATCGACTTCCTGATGAACATCATCCCCGGCACCATCGTAGGCGCGTTCGCCAATGGCGACATCCTCCAGGTGCTGCTCATTTCCCTGCTCTGCGGCGCGGCCTTTTCCGCCCTCGGCAAGCGCGTCGCCGGTATCGTCGGGCTCATCCGTCAGGCTTCCTCGGCCCTGTTCGGCATCATCAACATCATCATGAAGCTCGCCCCGCTCGGCGCGTTCGGCGCTATGGCCTTCACCGTGGGCAAGTACGGCCTCGGCACGCTCGGCTCCCTCGGCTATCTCATGGGCAGCTTCTACCTGACCTGCCTGTTGTTCGTCTTTGTCGTCCTGAACATCATCGCCCGCCTCACCGGGTTCTCGCTGGTCAAGCTGCTGCGCTACATCGCCCATGAATTGTGGCTCGTGCTCGGCACGTCCTCGTCCGAATCCGCCCTCCCGACCCTCATGGCGAAGCTCGAACACATGGGCGCGCGCAAGGACATCGTGGGCATCGTGGTCCCGTCCGGCTACTCGTTCAACCTTGACGGCACTTCCATTTATCTGACGATGGCGGCTATCTTCATCGCGCAGGCCCTCGGCATCGAACTGAGCCTCAAGGAAGAACTTACCCTGCTCGCCGTACTGCTGCTGACCTCCAAGGGCGCGGCCGGGGTCACGGGTTCCGGATTCGTCACCCTCGCCGCTACGCTGGCGACCATCCCCACCATCCCGGTGGCCGGTATCGCCCTCATCCTCGGCGTGGACCGCTTCATGTCCGAAGCCCGCGCGCTGACCAACCTCGTCGGCAACTCCGTGGCGACCATCGTTGTCGCCAAGTGGGAAGGTGCACTTGATATGCGACGCCTCCATGCCGAGCTTGATCAGCCCACCGTCATTGAAGAGGAACCTTTCCTGCCCGACGACGGTTTGCTCCAGCCTGTACCTGCGGACAAATAGTTTGGGGGAACGCGGAGTGCCGGGGGAAGGGAAACCCTTCTGGAGAAGGGTTGTCCCTCCCCCCGGCCCCCCCACCTTTCCCAAGACTTTTGACTGGTGGGGAGGCGGCTCAGAAGAAGTTCGTTCCGGCGGGAGTTGGAAAAGGCATTTCCCCCGCCGTCGATATGGATGGGATTCACCCGTTTTCCCGGTATGTTGAAAAAAGGCCCTTGGCGGTTTGTCGCTAAGGGCCTTTTGGGTTATCCGTTTGGTAATTTGTATTGCCGTGGTCGGGCTATGCTTCCACAAGCTCCACGGTGCTGTAAACATCTTGGATCTTGAACACCAATCTGCCGATACGCCGCAATTCCCGGGCCAGCGTATGCATCACCACGCCTTCCACCTTGGCCTCGGGGTTCATCAGTTCCAGAAGATCCGCGAAGGTTTCAAGCGAAGAGAACGCTCTGAACAGCAATTCCCGCATTTCCTCGGCGTCTTCCGCTTCCAACAGTTCTTTTTCGCAGCGCACAGCCAAAGGAGGAAATCGATAATGGCGGATTTCCTCTTGGATTCGCTCTACCTTCGCAGGCGCGGGGTGTTCTTCTTCGGACAACGTGCCGAAACGGAGCAGGGCCTGAGCCGCGCTCTGAAGCAGGGCGGCGAGAGATGCCGCATCGGGAGGGGGAGCGGAAACAGGAACAGGCGTTTCTGACATGATGCACTCCAAGGATTTTTTTGATTGGAGCCTTCAAAATAGAAAACTCCGGGTGCTCAAAACCGTCCTTGGAACGGCGGGCATATTCCCGGCAAGCCGGTCTTGTATTAGCCCACACCCGGAGAATAAGGCAAAGGTTACGCCAAAACGGAGGCGTAAAAAAAGCCACTCTAACGGGACGGCGGGCCGCCAAGGAATAAAGGTGTTTTGAAGCACCTTTCTAAAGGTACACATAGGAAACCAAAGAAGTCAAGAAACGCTTCGGAAATGGAGTGCCTTCCCACGCCGGACTGCAATCATTTTATGGATTCAAAAGAAATGGTTCCCTCGTAGGAATATTACAACTAAGACGGATTCAAGGCACATCCCACTCAACAGGCTTCCGATAAAAGACGAAAAAAGATACTCCCCCTCCCTTCCATTACGCCGTACAAGCGTTTCCTTTGGCGGCCTTGCCGCCAAAGGAAACGCGCCGCCGGGTCAAGGGGGCGCTGCCCCCTTGCGGGGTCCCGAGGGGCAGAGCCCCTCGGCGGGGTCCGGGGCAGAGCCCCGGAAAAAGGGCAGACAGGGTTACTTGGAAGGTTCACTTTCGCGCTGGGAAACGTAAAGGGACTTGTCGTCTATGTTCAGCACCGGAAGGAACTGCCCGGCCAGCGCGTACAGCCGATAGGCTCCGACGATCTCGTTCCCGCGCGCCGTGGCTTCCTGCGTAGCGGAATTGAAGAGCTCGCTCTCGGCGTCCAACACGTCAAGCAGGCTGCGCTGCCCAAGGTTGAACTGCGCCAGATAAGCATCCCGCGTCTGCGTGTTGTAAACGACCGCTTCCTGATAATACTTCCGCTGTTCAATGGCGGCCATGTAACGGGTCCACGTGTCCGCGATTTCGAGATTCAAATCATCAAAGAAGTTATAGGCGGTCTGACGCGCCTGACGGATGCGCGACTCGGCGGCTTCCGTCTCGGCCTTATCCGCACCGCTGTTGAACAGGTTCCAACGCATGGTCGCCATGACGTCGAAACTCGACGTCCAGTTGCTCCCCCTGCCGCCGCGATCCGAATAGTTCGGCCCAACCTCAAGATTGATCTTCGGATGGTAGGCCGATTGTGCAAGTTCCTTCTCGCCGCGTGCCGCCCGGATGTCCGCAAGATACGCCTTCAGCTTGGGGTTCCCTTCCTCAGCCGCCTTCATCACCGCGTCGGGGTCGGCAAACATCCCTTCAGGGACATATACTTCCGCAAGCGACGGGGGCACGGGCTTCCCGGTCAGCCGGATATAGGAGGCCTCGGCTTCGCGCAACGAAGCCTCGGCGTCCGTCAGGGTGGACATGGCGCGGGAAAGGCGGCCTTCCGTCTGGGTCAGGTCGGCCGTCGTGGATGCCCCGAGGTTCAGGCGCTCGCGCTGCGAAGCGAGGATTTCCTTATGCCGTGCCACATTTTCCTGTGCGAGGCGCAGGATTTCACGCCGACGCAGGTAGTCCACATGGGCGATGAGGCCATCCAGACCGAACGAGGTAGCGTTGTCGAACACGCGGTATTCCATCGATTCAACGGTGGCTTCTCCAGTACGGACACGGCTGCGGGTGGCGAAGCCGTCCCACAGGGGCTGGGTCAGGGTAATGCCCACGCCGCTCGCCGCGTACATGCCCTTATCCGAACCGTAGGAACGCGTGGTATTGTCGCTCAGGCGGCTGGCACCGTAGCGCCCGGTCGCGTCCACGCTCGGCCCCCATCCGGCCTTTGCCCGGCGCAGTTCATAGCGGGTCACATCCAGATTTTCCTGAATGACCTTGAGTCCCCGGTGATGGGCGATGGTCTCGGCCACGGTTTCCCGGACGGTGACCGCACCTTCCCGCACGGGCGCGGAAGTCACGGCGGCGTTGGAGGTCGGAGCGGCCGGGGCATTCGTCATTCCGCCGAGACACAGCACCGCCGTCATAAGGATCATCGCAAAGGCTCTACCGTACATATTTTGCTCCTCCGGAGGGCAACCCACCCTCCTGCGTGGCTCTCTCCCACGCGTTCACTCGGGACATCCCCCAAGCGTTTTCCTAAAAAACCGTACCGCGCACAGGCGGATCGGCGTTTCCCTCGACAAGCGCCCTCTCCTTTCGAAAGACGGGAGGACTTGCTACGCCACCCCCTCATCCTCTTCCGGCAGGTTGGCGGCGACCCTGTTCCTGCCCGCTTTCTTGGCTTTGTAGAGAAACGCGTCGGACACCTGCACAGCCCGCCGTATTTCCGCATGGCATTTCCGCGTTCCGGCGTAATCGGCAGCGACGATTTCCGTCACCCCGAGGCTGATCGTCACCCGGATCTCCTCCCCTCTGGCGGAGATCGGTTTTCCCGCGATGCTCTTGCGCAGCCGTTCCGCAACCAGTGCCGCGCGGATCACATCCGTATCGTACAGCATGACGAGGAACTCTTCCCCGCCATACCGGCAGCAAATATCCTCAACCCTGAGGCAGTCCAGAAAGCGCTGCGCCACCACGCGCAACACCTCGTTCCGCGCCGTGATGGACGTGCCGGTCGTTGACATTCTTGAAATGATCGATGTCAGCCATGATGAAGGAAATGCTCTGCCGTTTGCGGCTTGCGCGGGCAAAGTTCTTTTCCGCCAGCGCGAGGAAGCCGCGCCGGTTCGGCAGGCCCGTCAGCATGTCGGTCAGGGACAGGTTCCTGTACTTGTCGATAAGCCTTCTGTTTTCTTGCAGCGTATTGCCGATAAGCTCGAAGTACGTCCCGAGGGCCCCCAGGCGGGGAAGTTCCGGCGTGTCGCCCTCCGCGAGTTCCTTGATGCCCCGCTCGACCGCCTTGAGCCTATCCATGATGTCCTTCAAATACGTAGCCATACAGCCGCAGTTTTCGAAATGGACTCCCAGTTCCCCGTGCGCGATGGATTGCGCGGCCCGGCGCAGTTCGTAAATCTGGAGGCAGAGCTCGCGGATCTCCTTATCCTGCACAGGTATTTCGTCGACGATGCGGACCGTGCATCCGCTGTCGTTCACGATCCGCGAAATGATCTCAAGAAGCTTAGGCAGAGGTAGATTCGAATGCATCGTTTCCCTCCGCGAGTTGTGTTTGTTGGGCGCGCCAATGGTTGTAACGGTCCATCAGGAAAGCAATATGCCTTGGCAACAGGATATTTTTATTGTGTTTCCCAAAAACGGTCTTCCGGGCGTTCCGCCGTATGGAGAGCAGCTCGGATCGCCTTTCGAGCAACAGGGTTATGAGCATGACCCAATTCATCCTGCGCCCGGAGGGGTACAGAAAACCGTTCTGGCCGTCGCTGAGGACTTCGCGGACGGCTCCGGTATCGGGCGCGAGCACGACGCACCCGCAGCTCATGGCCTCCAAGAGTTCGGAAGGCAGCATAAAGGAAATATCTTTGCAGAGATGCAGCGATGAGACGCGCAACAGGTCCCGGTAGGCGCCCGGAGGGAGAAAATCCAGCAGGTGGATCCGGCCCCTCATGCCGGAGGGGAACGCCGCCATGCTTTCCCGGAGGCTATCGAGGCGGACCTCCTTGCCCGTGCTGATAAGAACCACATGGCAGTCCGGCCGCGCCGAGAGCAGGGACGGCAGCTCGCACCAGAAACCACCCTCCCGCAACCGGGCGGCGTCCCGCACGGAAAGGGTCACGATCTCTTGTCGTTCCGTCAGTTCACAGTCCCCGAAACTGAATCGGCTGGCGGGGTCCGGAGCGAAAAACTCCGTGTCCACACACTTCCGCAGTACGGAAATGAGCCCGCGCATCCCTTCGGGGTATTGCTCCCGTTGCCATTCCGTCGTCGTAAAATGGCAGTTACAATCAAAAAAGTTTTTCGCTTGCAACGTGTTGCGGATATTGCGGGGGGCCAGGGGGATGTCGGGCATAGTGCTGAGAGGATAGCGGGTCTCGGCCTCATCCCGAAAATACCAGTCGGCATACCCGACAAGGAAAGCTTCCGGGAACAGGTTCCGCACAAACAGACCGTTGCCCATAGAACCCGACAGGATCACCATGTCGGGCTCAAACCCTTCCGCAAGCACGCCCATGAGCGACGAAGCCGTAGCCCGGCCGCGCAAATAGGCCATGGTCCAATCCCGTTCCCCGGCGTCAAGGGCGGGGGTCGATATCGATACAGCAGCCTTCTTCCTGTCCTTGGGCTTCTTCAGAAGAACCCTCTTGACGCCTGGGAGCGAGAAATCACGCCTTCCGTACTCCGACGCGAACAGCACCTCGTTGCCCGGCAGTGCGGCCAACGAAGCGGCCATCGTCCCCAGAGGTCCGGGAAAAGTATAATTCAAAAAGAGGATACGCATAGGCCCTTCGGGCATCCTCCCGGATTGCGCGGTATAGTCGATCCGGGAGGATGCGTGTATGTTACTGCGCGTTTTCCAAAATGAACTTATGGAGCATCGCCTGATCGTCCGTGACGGTTTCAGGCGTGAGGCCGTGCACTTGGATGGTAAGGCCCGCATCCGCATTCACGAAGGCGTCGCCCTGCTGTGTCCATGCATCGGTCAACGTCAGCGTTTCCTTGTCCCCGTCAAGGCCGAGCTCTATGCCGTACTGCTTCAGCGCGGCCGTATCCGTAAGCGACAAGGCATGGTCCCCGGAAATCAGAACTTCCACATTTTGGACGATCGGGCCATTATTGGGATCGGTGTTCCGCAGCAGCTCGTCGAGGCTCAGGTCCTTGTTGTCGGTAATCAGGAAGTCGATGCCGTCGCCGCCGTCCACAAGGAAGTCGGTGGAGTCGTACTTGATGATGTCGTTCCCGGAGCCGCCGAACAATATATCCCGTCCCTCTCCTCCGTCGAGGTAATCATCTCCGCTGCCGCCAAAAAGGATGTCGTTCCCGGAACCTCCGTACAAGTGGTCATTGCCGCCCAGACCGAAGAGGACATCGTTCCCTTCGCCACCGAACAGCCAATCGTCACCGTCGGACGAGTTTTCCAGATGCTTTTCCGACCAGTCCGCAAGCTCATGCAGCTTGGCGCTATCGTGGCCCAGATTCAGGATGGCATCGCTCAGGGATGCCGGAGGGATATGCCCCCCCTCCGGAACGACGACGCCCAGGTGATCCGCGAGCTGGTGCAGGGTATCGCCCGCGCCTGAAGTATTGCTGCCGTCGCCGATGAGCAGATCGTTGCCGCCCTGCCCATACATGACGTCATTGCCTTCCCCGCCGATCAGGGCATCGGGCATGTCCGGCTTGCCCTCGTTGGCGTTCGGAACCAGCGCGCTGCCTATTTCCTCAGGATGCTCGCGGACGTAGTCGATAACGTCGGCCGTGCTCGGATTGAAGCCGAGCTGCGCCTTCACATACTCCGCGAGGGAGACGATGGCCCCATCCACGCTGAACTGCGCGGTGTCTCCGAAGACCACGTCATCGCCCTTGTTGGCGAAGATGGTGTCCGAAACGGGCTTCGTCACCGTGGACGAAACAATGGCGTCATACAACTCATTCGCGTTGTTGATGATAGTCGCGTTGTGGGGAGAATCCTCACTTGGGGTATTATCGAACCTGTCGAGCACGTCGAGGTTGTTCGCGCCATTCCCAAGGATGCCTATGGCGTGGACGTCGACCGGGTGGGCGCTGTCTCCGACGATGCGGTTATAGACCTTTTCCGCATTGCCGACGTGGTCCCATCCTCCGCTGTTGGACTTGTTCGGATCCCCGTCGGTGATGAAGTACAGCCTGTTGTCATGTCCGTTTGCTTCCACCGAATTGAACCACGTTTCAGCCTTCAGCAACGGATCTTCATAGTTTGTTGAACTGTACAGGTTCTTAGAATTCAAATAGTCACTGATGAACTGATTCAGTTGGGCTTCCGTCGTCGCGCTGGTCAACAAGAATGTGTTATTGGCGTTGACAGACCCGGCGAACTTAACAAGCTGAATGTTGATGACAGCATCGGTCCCCTTGATATCGCTCCACAGCTTTGTGATGTACTGAGCGACGGCCTTCTGAGCCGTATCGTAGGAACATCCCTCCGTATACTTGTAATTTCCCCACCTATCCTTTGTGCCCATTGACCATGAGTTATCCAACACAAAGGAGATGTTGTAACTCATAGCGACGTTTTCCGTCGTCGTCGCGCCTTGCAGGAGGTCGTCGCCGATGGAGCCCGCGCCGGTCGTAGCGGTCACGTTGACGGTGATGTCTGCGCTGTCGGTCGCGCCGTGCCGGTCTTCCACCCCGTAGCCGAACTGGATCGACTCACTGTTCTTTCCGGTATTCGTAACCGAAATCGTGCCATTCTGCCAATCGATCGAGATCTTCGTCGTCTCGTTGTACGAGATGTCCGTGGAAGCATCATGGGAGGTATATGTCTTGCCGCCTATGGTGATCTCCGTGATATGCAGGCCGTCCTTGGACACGGACGCGTCATCCCTGTCCATGTCGTTGTGCAACAGATCCTCAAACGTGATCGTGATCGATGTACTCGGCACCTCTCCCGAGGGGACCGTGCTGCTGATGACCACGTTGTCGGGCGTGAAGACATCGGCGGTATGCTCCACTTCAATGGATGCGGACCCCGTGAGATCCCCGCCCACGGCCAAACCGCCGCTCACCGTGAAATCCTCTCCGGCGTGCACATTGCCCGTGACATACAAGAAGCTGTTCGCGCCGAACCCTTCGCTGTTGATGGAGAGGTTGCCGTTGACGATGGTGACGCAATTCAGGGGCGTATTCCCCAGCAACGAACTGTTTAGCTCACCTTCGATGTACAGCAGCAGGTTGTGTTCCGAGGCGTACTTGACCGCGGCCTGAACCTGATCAGCACTCGTCCCGGAGGTGATCTTCAACGTGTAGATGTGTGCGGCGTCCTTTAAGGTATCCAGTGTCAGGTTGTTGCCGCCCAGATCCCGAACCTGCTGGCTGATGTGGATCTCGGCGTTGCAAACGGCAACTATGCACTGGGCGCCGGCATTGCCGATACCGCCATCGCAAAGGAAAACGCCACCAGCGAAGCTGCTCAGACCTATCCGAAT
>ENA-ORCN01002192-ORCN01002192.1-human-gut-metagenome-genome-assembly--contig:-NODE-2192-length-11022-cov-3.720420_pt1 | contig 11022 bp, 9 predicted proteins | sample MGYA00242984_ERZ507984 | MGnify/ENA primary metagenome ERZ507984 (study PRJEB26167, sample SAMN06115395) | human gut metagenome | host: Homo sapiens | place: China:Hubei | collected 2016-05-19 | study... | reverse complement strand
GGGAGGGCGAGGGTAAAATCAAGACCTTCAAAGCCAAATTGTCGGTTCCTTTCTCCCCGCAGCTTACGGAGTACAACTTCAATTTCTATTTCGGCCCGAACAAATTCTCGGTACTGAAAAAATACGGCGACCTGCATTTCGAAAGGCTGATCCCGCTGGGCGGCTGGATCGTCGGCTGGATCAACCGCTGGCTCGTGATCCCGACCTTCGATACGTTGGGCAAGCACATCGCCAACTACGGAATCATCATTCTGTTGCTGACGATCATCCTCAAAATCCTGATTTCGCCGCTGACCTATAAATCGTATCTCTCGACGGCCAAAATGCGGCTGTTGAAGCCGGAAGTGGACAAACTCAACGAGAAGTATCCCAACCAGGCGGATGCCATGAAGAAACAGCAGGCGATGATGGCGTTGTACAAGAGCGCCGGCGTCAACCCGATGGGGGGATGTATCCCGTTGCTGATCCAGTTCCCGATCCTGATCGCGATGTTCCGCTTCTTCCCGGCGTCGATCGAGTTGCGCGGTGAGCATTTCCTGTGGGCAGACGACCTCTCGTCATACGACAGCATCCTGCAGCTGCCGTTCAACATCCCTTTCTACGGCAGCCACGTCAGCCTGTTCGCGCTGCTGATGGCCGTATCCGTGTACGTCTCATCGCGGATCAACTACGCACAGACAGCAGGTTCGGCCCCGCAAATGGCCGGGATGAAGTTCATGATGCTTTACCTGATGCCGATCATGCTGTTGCTTTGGTTCAACAATTACTCGAGCGGACTGAGCTATTACTACCTGCTCAGCAATATCATTACGATCGGGCAGACCTACGGTTTCCGCTACATCGTGAACGAGGACAAGTTGCACCAGCGGATGAAGGAGAATGCCAAGAAACCACAGAAAAAATCCAAATGGCAGCAGCGTTACGAAGAGATGGTAAAGCTGCAACAGCAGCAGGCCGCCGCAAAAGCTAAACGTAAATAGCTTCCTTTCGGTTTCCCATCACAAAAAACCTTGCCGCAAGCCCCGCATTTTCCAATGCGGGGCTTGTCGTTTCCGGACGGCGAAGCGGAATCAATGGGAGCTTGATCCCACAAGCAGAGGTTAAATGATTGTAAATACCGGAGATGGTATATTTTTTGATTCATTATACACCAATCAACCTTTTGTCCAACTTACAACTCATGCATGATGAAAAACTACGTAGATGCGATGGCGGATGCCTTAGTGGATGTACTTAAATACTCCGATTCCAGTGTTGAATGGCCCGATATAGACGACCTGCAATATGACGAAGCGATTAAGCCCGAATGGTTTTATCCGGCCCTCCAGAGCGAAGGCGAATCGGAACTAATGGCGATCCTGCAATACACCCAGATGGCCGGGTTATACGACGAAGAGATCGGGGATCTCGTACTGGGCGTAGGATTGGTTGAAATGAAGCATTTCGCCAACGTGCGCGACGTAGTAATCAAACTGAAAGGTACAATCCCGCAGCCTCTGAATACTAAAAAGCTCGAACTGGGTAAAAATGCCGGCGAAGCATTGGTTATCAGTATTAAAAACGAAATTTTGACCATCCAATTCTACGAATCGGTCCAAGAGAAGATCGCCTCTCAGTCGAAAAGTGCAAAAACCATCCTGCAAATGCTCGACAAACTGATTGCCGACGAGAGCCTGCACCTGAAGCTCTTTTACCAGCAACTTGTCAAAATGAAACTGACGCAAGGCGTTGAATCGCTGAAATCGACCCTCACCCGCTACCTGAAACTGGACTAAAGCGAGGGGGCCGCAATAGAAGACAGAGGAGGGGAGAGGCGCGATGCCTCTCCCCTCCAATCGTTTATCCGAATCATGTATCCCGGTCGGCAATGGTTACACGTACCCTCCGATTCCCGACTATACCGCAGGAGAAGCGTGCATCAAAAAATGATAATCAGGAATCCCCCTAGAACGTTTTAAACGAACCGTCCTGCTCCTGCATGTATTTGGCCAAACCGCCCGTAGCGGTCTCCTTATAGAGACTCGGCAAATCATGCCCGGTTTGCTTCATCACCTCGACCACTTTGTCAAAGCTTACACGGTGTTTGCCGTCGGAAAAAGTCGAGTAGCTGTTGGCATCCATGGCCCGGGCCGCCGCAAAAGCGTTGCGCTCGATACAAGGAATCTGCACCAAACCGCAAACGGGATCGCAGGTGAGCCCAAGGTGGTGCTCCAACCCCATTTCGGCCGCATATTCGATTTGGGCCGGAGAGCCGCCGAACAACTGACAGGCCGCTGCAGCGGCCATTGCACAAGCAACGCCTATCTCTCCCTGACACCCCACCTCGGCTCCTGAGATCGATGCATTCGTCCGCACGACATTGCCGAACAGGCCGGCCGTCGCCAAAGCCCGGAGAATCCGTTTGTCGATGAAATTACGCGTTTCCTTGATTTGATAAAGTACTGCAGGCAATACACCGCACGAACCGCAGGTCGGAGCCGTAACGATTTTGCCTCCTGTAGCATTCTCTTCCGACACGGCCAATGCATACGCATATACCTGTCCTCGGCTCTTCATCGTCCCGGAATAGCTGTTGCCCCGTATCAGGTAGCTGCCAGCCTTGCGCCGGATACCCAGTCCTCCGGGAATGATTCCTTCGGTCTCGAGTCCGTGGTGAACAGCATCCACCATCACCCGCCAAACCTCTTCGAGATAGTCCCAGATTTCATCGCCTTCGCACTGTTGTACATACTCCCAGTAGCTACCGCCCTGTTTGTCGCACCATTGCTGTATCTCCGAAACCGTTGACATGCCGTATACGTGCTCCGGTTGCGGGTCGCTCAGGTCATCACTGGCCAAAGCCCCTCCGCCGACACTGTAGACCGTCCAGGCCTGAATTACCGAGCCGTCGGCCTTCAGCGATTCGAACAGCATGCCATTGGGATGAAAATCCAGGAACACTTCGGGTTTCCAGGCGATCTCCAACGGAGCTACCGGTTCCAATACCGATTTAATCGCCACATCGGTCATGTGGCCGCGACCCGTCGCGGCCAAACTGCCGTAAAGCGTTACCCGAAAGCTGTCTACCTCGCGGTTACGTGCCAGAAACATTTCAGCCGCCCGTTTCGGCCCCATCGTGTGGCTGCTCGACGGCCCGTTGCCAATCCGGAATATCTGTTTGATCGATTCCATCTATCTGTTAATGGTTTATTTGGTTCGTATGTTCATTCATCCATTCGGTCATTACCTTAAACACCCGCTCACGCACCTCCGCACGCGAGAGCACCAGGTCATGCAGCCCGCCTTCGACAGCGACATCCGTCACATCGTCCCCCAGTTTCCAACCGTAACGGCGAATGTCCGCTACATTGAGCACTATATCGGTACGCATGCAACCGTCATTCCAGATGCGGGGCCTCGACGAACGAGCAGAATGCATGACCAACAACGGTATCTCCAGGTGCAATCCCCGGCGCAGCTGATGCTGCCCGCGGTGGATTGCGCCGAGCCATGCAAAATAGAGCGGAACTCCCTGCCGGGGTTTCAGACGTGGATCAAAATCCCATTCGCCTTTCATCGAGCGGTGAACGCTGACATAATACAGCGGGGAAAGCTCATTGCGCTTTGCTGCGTAAGGCATCAGCCGACTCAGCCACGCTGCCGCAGGAACAGCCACAGCCCGCTTAAACCAACCTACATTGAAAGCGAAAAACGGACTGTTAAGCACCAATCGGTTGACCTTCATCCGTTCTCTTCCCTGAGCGGCATACAAAGCGGCGATCAGCCCCCCGGTAGAATGTCCCAACAACGTGATATCCGTATTGCCATCCGATGCAATCCGCTCTAATGCGGCATCGATTTCCAGAAAATATTCGTGCAGGTCCCGACAATAATAGGCATGTTGATGGGGCAGGAGGGAGCGGCCGTATTTGCGCAGGTCGAGGGCATAGAAGTTCCACTCTTCGCCGGCAAACCGTTCCGCCATGTGTGTTTGAAAAAAATAATCGATATAACCATGCAGGTAGAGCACCGCCCGGTCAGAAGGTGCGGTGCTGTCGGCTCGCAGGAGCGTAGCGATCACTTTCCCCTCGTAATCGTCCGGCATTGGCAATATCGTCTCCGTCAGGTTCATGTTAAGTATATACCTATTTAGTTTTACGATTGTCGATTTTGAATTGTACAAAGCCTCGGATTTATGTTTTGTCCTCCTCCAACAGCCGCAACAGCGTTTCCCGCTTGGCACGCGGCAGGGAATTCACCACCAACCGATAAGAATCGAGGATCCACTCCCGAATCAGCGGTTCGGGTAAGTCTCCGGCCATATCCACTGTATTCCAGTGGCGTTTGTTCATGTGATACCCTTCTTTCACCTCCGCATAACGGTCCCGCAACTCGACCGCACGGTCCGGATCGCATTTGACGTTGATCCAGCGAAAATCGGCCATATCCGTCAATAGGAACATCTTGCCTGCGACCTTGTACACCAGCGTCATTTCATCGAACGGTGTGGTCTCTTCAGCCAACGGCAATGCCAGGCAATATTCACGTAATTCCAGGATGTCCATAAACAGAGCTTTGAATAAGTATCGTTTCTCTTTCAAACAGGCATCAGCCGTACATGAGAAGCAATCGGCGGCTTACCTGTCCGGCGACAGAACAAATGTAATTGAAAAACGGAAGAAAACCCATCCGAATTGCACCTTAACGGGAAAAAACCGCAAAGCCTTCAGTGGGTCCCTGCCCGCCGTTGTATTTTGGTACTAAATTTGTTTAAAAACGCAGTATCGCATTTATAACGATAACTTACAACGAATCGACAGAAACGTTTAATCTAATTCCAATCAAGATGAAAAAAATTGTACTGGCGTTATCCGCTATTCTGGTACTGGTTTCCTGCGCGCAAACCAAACAATGGACCGACAAGGAACGTACCGAAGTGAAAGAAGTCGTACGTGCCCACAAAGAGAAAACCATGCTCAAGCACATGGAAGACAACAATTTTGCTAATATCGAAAATTGCGTCGTAACCACCGTCGAAGGCACCTATCCCGATTACAACAAGTACGACAAGCTAACGGGGAAAACGGATACGCTGACCTCAGTGATGATCAATTGTACGACGGAGATGCTCGGTGCCAACTACGAGAATCTCCCGCTGGTATTCCCTTACCCGCAGCTGCAGTCGATCGGCATTCTGCCGGCAGACCTGACGCCGGATCAAATCAGCGCGTTTTACACCTGCTTCACCGGCAAGGTGAAAGAAGCCTATCCGCAGCCGGCAACCTTCGCACAGGACATGTGTGTCGATCCGGGGAAGACAGACATTATCATCGTCATGCTACAGCAATGCGCTCAGGAACTTCAGGGCACACCCGCTCCGGCAGCCAAGAAATAGCCTTTCCGCAGGCAAACAAAAAGAGAGGGTTCCACGGAACCCTCTCTTTTTTACTTCTAATAGTCTAAATTAAGTATCTTGAAAATACCGAATTATTCTATTACGTTAACGTTAACAGCCTGCTCGCCCTTCTTGCCTTCGCCCACTTCGAACTCGACATTCTGGCCTTCTTCCAAACCGCGGAAGCCATCTTTGTTAATACCTGTGTAGTGAACGAAAATGTCGCTACCTTCTTCGGTTTTGATGAAGCCATAACCTTTGGCCGAATCAAACCATTTTACTCTACCTTTCATAAAAAATAAAATTAAAAGAATGTTTCAGCACAAAGAAAAGCAAAAAGTTCGGGAAAGCAATAGGAATCTCATTTTATTTTAGGTTTTTAACCGTTTTTTTCGGCCGGCCGTACAACCTTTAGCTACAATCCGCTTGCAATCAAACGAGTAACGCCGCTCCTTAAAGGAGCGGCGTTATCGCGATAAAAATCCTTTGTCCTCAAAATCAGGTATTCATACCACCGCATACGTGAATGGTCTGTCCACTGACATAACCCGACAGGTCGGAAGCGAGGAACAGAGCGGCGTTAGCCACATCCTCAGGCGTACCGCCGCGGCGCAGCGGAATCTTCTGGGCCCATTCGTCGCGCACTTCCTGCGAAAGCTGTGCAGTCATGTCGGTGATGATGAAACCAGGAGCAATCGCGTTAGCACGGATACCGCGTGAACCGAGCTCTTTCGCAATAGATTTGGCCAGACCGATCAGACCCGCTTTCGATGCCGAATAGTTAGCCTGTCCGGCATTGCCCGACACACCGACAACCGAAGCCATGTTGATGATGCTGCCGTTCTTCTGCTTCATCATGATGGGAGTGACCGCATGGATGAAGTTAAACGCGGACTTCAGGTTCACATTGATCACCATATCCCACTGCTGCTCGCTCATGCGCATCATCAGGCCATCGCGGGTAATGCCGGCATTGTTGACCAGTACGTCGATCCGGCCGAAGTCCTTGACGATCTCGGAGACCACCTTGGCGGTGTCCTCGAAATCGGCGGCATTGGAGGTATATCCCTTAGCTTTGACGCCGAGCGCCTGCAGCTCTTTTTCTGTGTTCTGGAAATTCTCATCCGCCTTCAGGTCGGTAAAGGCTACCGAAGCCCCTTCCTGAGCGAACTTCATCGCAATCGCCTTGCCGATACCGCGTGCAGCACCGGTAACCACGGCAACTTTTCCTTCAAGTAGTTTCATCCGTTTCTCTTAAATAGGTGAGTAAATTTATAACGTTTTCAGCCTGTTGCTGATGACCAAAGGTAAGGATTTATTTATCAATTTTAAAATTTTGTCGTTGCTCTTCTTTTGCTTAATTTTGGATTCCTTGAACAAACTGAAGGATCAACTCTCCACCTAAAGCTATCTCAATGAAAAGAAATCTATTCCTATGTTGCCTGTTGGCATTGGCGGCTACGGTCTCTCTGGGCCGCACCGTCGCAAAAATTCCGCTGCCTGAACATCCGCGTCCGGATTTCGAACGGTCCGAATGGATCAATCTCAACGGCCCGTGGGCTTTTACATTTAACGAAGCTCTGGCACAGAAAGCACTTCAGACAGGACAAACCGGCACTTTCGACCATACGATCAACGTCCCGTTCCCATGGGGTTCCCCGCTTTCGGGCGTGGCCAATCTCGGGGATTCCGCCTGGTACGCGCGGCAGGTCTCCATCCCCGAATCGTGGCGGGGCAAACGTGTTTTCCTGATAATCGGCGCAGCGGACTGGGGAACCAAAGCGTGGCTCAACGGTCGCTACCTCGGAGCGCATGAAGGAGGCTATACACCGTTCGAATTCGAACTGACGCCCAACCTGCAATTCGGCATGCCGCAAAACCTCGTTATCGGCGTGGAAGATAAAGGCGGCAACGACCGGCTCGCAGGCAAACAGGGCTACGGCAACGCGCGCGGCATCTGGCAGACGGTTTACCTCGAAGCGCGTGGGAACGACTACATCGATTACGTGCATTTCACACCCGACATCGACCGCTCAGCGGTCAAAGTACAAGTAGGGTTGAATGGCGTTCCCGCCAAAGATGCGACCATCCGGATCAAATTCAAAAACGGGGAACAAACGGATTTCACCTACCAACCGAAAGGAAAGGCAAAAAAATCGACCGTACAAGAGTTCGAAATCCCGTTGTCCGACCAGCGTCTCTGGGAGCTGGACGACCCGTATCTGTACGAAACTACGGTCAGCCTGTATGCAAACGGACAACCGCAGGACCAGGTAGACAGCTATTTCGGCCAACGAAAAATCAGCACCACGACGCTGCCCGGCTCGGATTATCCTTATGTAGCGCTGAACAACAAGCCGGTCTACCTGCAACTGTGCCTGGACCAGAGCTATCATCCCGAGGGTTACTATACCTTCCCGAGCGACGAGTTCATGCGCGACGAGATTCTTCTGTCGAAACGCCTCGGACTAAACGGCAACCGTATCCACATTAAAGTCGAAGTGCCCCGCAAACTTTACTGGGCCGACAAACTGGGCCTGCTGGTCATGGCCGACACGCCGAACTTCTGGGGCGAACCGACCGATTCCGCAAAGAAGGATTGGGAACACTGCATGCGTGCACAGGTCAAGCGAGACTACAACCACCCGTCGATTTTCTCGTGGGTTAATTTCAACGAAACGTGGGGGCTGTTCACCAATACAAGAGGAACCGACGAAAAAGGCAAACCCAAACGGGCTTTCCTGCCGGAAACGCAGGAGTGGGTACGCAACATGTACCACGAGACGAAGGAGCTCGATCCTTCGCGGTTGGTCGAGGACAATTCGCCCTGCAACGAAGATCATGTCCAGACCGACCTGAACACATGGCACGGCTATCATCCGGGTTATCAGTGGGAGGAGACGATCGCGCAATTCGACGACAACACGTATCCCGGTTCGACCCACAACTACATCGGAGGCAACCGCCAAGGGGGCGAACCGATGTTCAACAGCGAGTGCGGCAACGTGTGGGGTTACAAAGGAAGTACCGGCGATGTGGATTTCACCTGGGACTATCACATCATGATGAACGGTTTTCGTTCACACCCGAAAGTGTGCGGCTGGCTCTATACCGAACACCACGACGTGATCAACGAATGGAACGGTTATGTGAAATACAACCGTTCACCGAAGATCGACGGCCTCAGCGATCTGGTACCGGGTATGACGATGGCCGACTTCCACAGCCTTTACTATATAGTTCCGAAAATCGACCTTTGCAGCGATGTCAAAGGCGGCTCCACAGTAGCGGTTCCGCTGGTCGCTTCGTTTATGACCGACAAGAATCCGGGCGCGCTCATCCTCCACACGAAGTTGGTCGGATGGGATCAACTGGGACGCAAAGCAGAGTACGGGCAGCAAGCATTGGACATTCCCTTCACGCCTTACCTGAACGGGGCAGTAGGGGAAGTTTCGGTTGACATGCCCAAGGGCAATGGACTCTACCTGTTGCAGATGCAACTGACAGATCAGGCCGGAAAAGTTCTGCACCGCAACTTCGTCACCTTCGTGGTCAAAGACGGCGCTCCGGTTCAGGATACCGGATTGCAATGCGTTTCGTTCGCTCCCGCATCGTTCTCGGCCCGGGATTGGTCGGTCAAGCAGTGGAACGTTCTGGACGGACTGAAAGTCAACGGCACCGGCAGCGGCTATTTCGAATACACGATTCCGTGGCCTGCCGGATTGAAAAAAGAGGATATCGCGGCCGCTTCGCTGGTGTTTGAAGCCTCTGCCAAACAGCTCTTCGGCAAAGATCTGGAAGGCATAGATTCGCTCGTGGATCTGGATTTTATGCGCGGCGGCGGCACGCACGACCCCTGCAAAAGTACGAATTCATACGCGATGACCGACCAACTGCGCTGGGAATCGTGGGTGACGGTCAGCGTGAACGGCCAGAAAGCGGGCAGTTACTGGCTCGAGGACGATCCGGCCGACCACCGCGGCATCCTCTCGTGGCATGCGCAACCGCACGACAACTACCTGCGCGAAGCAGGCTCTTACGGCTACCTGATCCAAGCCGCTCTACCGCTGGATGCCTTGAAAGAGGGCGAACCGATCGTACTCCGCCTTGCGGTACCGGACGGCATTACCGGGGGAATGGCACTCTACGGCGTGGATTTCGGGCGCTATCCGCTCGATCCGACGCTGGTTTTTACCAAAAAGACGCCCCTGGCCGCCAATTGACAGCAACGGCATTTTTCCGGCATGGGGACACTTCCTGCGGACAAATAGACGAAAATGGAAAAAGAGGAGCGTTTGTTCTCCTCTTTTTTCTTACCTTTGGTGCATTCAACAGCAAAATTCATAATCCTCACCGGCAATGACTAAAGACACCAAACTTTTCGATCTGATCGAACAGGAAAAACAGCGCCAGATGCAAGGTATCGAGCTGATCGCTTCGGAGAACTTCGTGAGCGACCAGGTGATGCAGGCTATGGGCTCGGTACTGACCAACAAATACGCCGAGGGCTATCCCGGCGCACGTTATTACGGCGGCTGCCAGGTCGTAGACCAGGTGGAACAACTGGCTATAGATCGGCTCTGCAAACTGTTCGGCGCCGAGTATGCCAACGTACAGCCGCACTCGGGAGCTCAAGCCAATATGGCCGTCTTTTTCACCGTACTCCAACCGGGAGACACCTTCATGGGACTCGACCTCGCACACGGCGGCCACCTTTCGCACGGTTCGCCCGTCAACACCTCAGGCCTTCTCTACAAAGCCATCGGTTACAAACTCTCCGAAGAGACCGGGACGGTCAACTACGATGCCATGGAACGGCTCGCTCTGGAGCACAAACCCAAAATGATTATCGGCGGGGCATCGGCTTACAGCCGCGAATGGGATTATAAGCGGATGCGTGAAATCGCCGACAAGGTCGGGGCTTTGCTGATGATCGACATGGCGCATACGGCAGGTCTGATCGCCGCCGGACTGCTCGACAACCCGGTCAAATATGCGCACATCGTCACCTCGACAACGCACAAAACCCTGCGCGGGCCGCGCGGCGGCGTTATCCTGATGGGGAAAGACTTCGACAATCCGTGGGGCGTTAAGACCCCGAAGGGCGAAATCAAGAAAATGTCGGCGATGCTCAACTCTGCCGTATTCCCCGGCATCCAGGGCGGTCCGCTGGAACATGTGATTGCAGCCAAGGCCGTCGCATTCGGCGAAGCACTCGAACCGTCCTACAAGGAATACCAGACTCAAGTCAAGAAAAATGCCGCAGCCATGGCCGAAGCATTTGCCAAGCGGGGATATAAGATCGTTTCGGGCGGCACGGACAACCACCTGCTGCTGATCGACCTGCGCACGAAATTCCCGGAATTGACCGGCAAGGCAGCCGAAAAGGTGCTGGTACAGGCCGATATTACGACCAACAAAAATATGGTGCCCTTCGACTCGCGCTCCCCGTTCCAGACCTCCGGTATCCGTGTGGGTGCCCCGGCCATCACGACCCGCGGACTGAAAGAGACACAGATGGATCAGATCGTCGATTTCATCGACCGTGTCCTGAACGAACCCGAAAATCCGGACAATATCGCCCAGGTACGCAAAGAGGTCAATGCCCTGATGAAAAACTACCCGCTGTTCGCGTGGTAAAAATCTGT
>ENA-ORCN01002182-ORCN01002182.1-human-gut-metagenome-genome-assembly--contig:-NODE-2182-length-11043-cov-6.059730_pt1 | contig 11043 bp, 10 predicted proteins | sample MGYA00242984_ERZ507984 | MGnify/ENA primary metagenome ERZ507984 (study PRJEB26167, sample SAMN06115395) | human gut metagenome | host: Homo sapiens | place: China:Hubei | collected 2016-05-19... | reverse complement strand
GACGCTGCTCTACTCCCCGGAGCTCAAGTTCTACTCCAACCGCATAAAGATGGACGAAAGCTTTGACACCAACGTCAAGGGACTCCACTGCCTCGGCGATTCGAGCGGCTGGACAAGAGGTCTTATGATGGCCTCCGTCATGGGCGTGCTCATGGGCAGAAGCATAGCGGACAGATATGAAAAGTAAAGCATATTAATATAAAAAATTTACCCCCGGAGATTTTTCAAGGCTCCGGGGGGTTAATTTTTGTGAAATGCGACTTGTCTCGCTGTCCTCGACACAAATGAAAATTTTGCAAAAAAGCACCTGCAAACGCAAATTAACCAATTCGTTGTTGCGGCGGATTTCTTCTGTCTCTTCTCGTTTTCGAGGGCGACCTTTTGGACGAATAATATACCCATTGGCGACCATTCGCTGTTTTCTTCGTTGACGTGTCACAAGCTGTTTTATTTGATCTTTTGTCAATCCAAAGTGTTCGCCTATTTCTCGATTTGTTTCTCCGGCTTCTTTACGTCGAAATACCTCTTCTGCTAATTGCTCTACTTTTACATAACTTCTGGACATGATTTAACCCCCTGCCGTCGTTTTTATTCTACAACAGGAGGCTTTTCTTTCAATGTCCGTTTTTCGGGGTATAGTCCTTGTTGAACGAGGGTTTTTAGGTCAATCCGTAATTATGAGTTGTGCGAAAAAATAAGCATTCGTGTGCAAAACGAGCAATTGTATGCGCGTCAATGCTTTGGCAATTCGAAATTCTCCGGCCCCTTATATTTACCTGACAGAATCAGCGTAATCGCATATTTCAGAAGCTCCTCGTCTCTGAGAATATGCTGATCAATCAGAGCCACATGCATAGCTTGAGCGCGAATGACTGCATTGTGATTACAATTATTCGGACTTGACAAATCTTGCGATGTTGCGAGCACGGCTATTCCTCCAAAGCCGGCCGCCTCCGAGGCAATCTCATATATATATGAGTTGTCGATATGCGGAGAGGTTTTACAGGAAACAAGCACTATGTCTACTCCGCTTGTGGCAATTACATCGATCTCATTGCTTATCGGCTCACCTTCTCCTGATTTCCATTGAAAAGCGACGCCGGTCCTAACATCCCCGAAAATACAGGTGTGGAGAAGTTTATAGTACACAAGCATCTCAAATAGGTTTCCGCCTTTCTCGGAAACAAAACGATAAAAGTCGTTGTCTGTAATTTGAAAGCTGATGCTTTTTCGGTCCTCTGCTTCTGTGTAGGCGGAAATAATATTTTCCGATTTCAGTATAGCCAAAAAAGATTTTGCGATCCCGCGGAACCTTTCGTCCGAAATATAATTTACCGCTGAAGTTAACGGCAAAACCTTAGTATCGGCCCTGCTCTCCGAAACGCTTGTACTCGCATTGGGCTTTCCCTGTAGAAAATTCTGAATTATTACCGAGTTCCATTCACTGTAACATTTGAGCTTGGGTCTATCGCCAAAAGTTCTGACGGTGCTGTGTGTCCAAAAAAAGTTCTCTACGCACCGGCATTTTTTATAGGGCATCAGAAATCCGTACGGATCATTGATTTTACCTTGCATGAGACTTAAATAGTCGCTAACATCCAAGGACATATCTTCCGTTCTGTGAGGTAGCATGTCATTAAAATTGAAATAAGACAGGCCTCGGTAAGAATCGTACGAAACCATTTGTACCCTTCCCGCAAATTCTCCTAAAGCCAAAAGAATTGTCGGCGGAATATTGGGTGTGATATTAAATATTACATCGTTATATTTTTCAAGGAGAAACCCTATCTTTTCTTTAATTGATTCTATTTTTAAGTTCGTGATCATATCAAATTCGGGTTCGGTATTATTCCCATGTAAATTGAAAAATTTACGAACGGCATCTTTTTTACCCTCGAATGATGAATCGGGATAAAACTCCACGAACACGGCCTTTTCGGCGCACAAAATCCATGGTACGATCACATCATTTGCGGCTTGCCCGTTTGTAAAAGTAATGATTGTAGAATCGTTTTTTATTAATTTTAGGCATATCGGTATCATACTGATGAACTGAACATCGTACGAAAGAAAGTCTATTCGCTTGTGCCTTTCCTTTGCCCATTTAAGTTTTTCATCGCTTGTTTTAACGACATCTTTAATCTGCTCATATTGAGGCGTCTTCATCAATATATTTATAGCCAAATTGTAAAGAGCAAGTGCATTCACATCCTCTTGTCTTGCAACAAGTTTTTTCAAAGCAACTTCATAATCTTTAAGAGCGTCTGTCGTTTCTTCATCGGTAAGACTGCCTTCGCAGCTTGAAACCGCATCTATTATTTCATCGAAATTACTGCTGTTCATTTTATCCGAGAGTCTTTGGTGACAATAAAGTGACGCCCAATCCAAATCGCTTAAATTTTTAAAACGAGCTTTAAAATTCCCCATCTCGTCGGGGACTCTTTCTCCCCACCGGCGAGAGGCCCTGTCAAGGGTTGCGCCGTTGTGACCGCACTCGCACATACAAATATGAAGATTATTCTTATCATCCTTATGGTTATTACCGTTTGAGTACAGATAACCAAGTTCATCTCTTTTTGGCATTCTGCACGCTCGTATAGCCATGTAAGCGCACCAACGCTTGTGCTCGAGTGCAGCAAGCAGATTAAATTTCTTGCCGTGCTCATTAATAATCTTAACGAGTTCAGCAGTCATCTCAACCGCCGTGCCGCCGTGAAAGCAATAATCCAGCTTCATGGGCATATGTACCGCCTGTGCAAGCGACGAATCCGCTGTATAATCCATTCCGGTAAAATTGGTGAGGGAGATAAAAATATCGCCCGTATCTTCCGGCGTTTCTTCGAACTCTTTCTTGTACTTTGCGAGATATTTCTCTATTGAATGTTTTCTGTTAATGGTGAAGTTGTTATATTTTGCATCATAGACATAATTAATATTTGCCGCAAGCTTCATTAACTCCGATGTATCAATATCAACTTCGGATGAGAAAGAAACATATTCAACATTGGAAGGAGCGGATATTTCTTCGCTGCCGTAAACGGCAAGGAGTACTCTTTGGGGGTTGTCTTTAATCAAGTCGGATATAATAACGCCGAGCAGCCCGTTGATTTCCGAATCGCCGACAGATACTACTATGATATTTTGATTCTGTAAGTTCATACAGTCTTCCGCCGCCATAGCATCTGTTATTCCCGTTTCTTTAATCTCGTCAAAAGAAACGTCGCGAATGTCTATATTGGCATAATGGTATTTAGATGTGCGATTTCCGTTAAAGTCGGCAAAATCTCCGAGTCCCGGCAGCTTTTCTTTCAAGGCTTCCTCGTATTGTTTTGCATTATTCGAAGCGATTGTGATGTTCAAATCCACGCCGGGATATTGGCCGTCCCAAAACATAGCCTTAAAAGCTTCGTTGCCTACCCATCCGTTACCGATGATTAAAACATTTAGCTTTTTATTGTAGATATAATCGCATGGCGGATATCTGTAAAACAAATCATAAATAGCCAGTCTGTTTTTTCCGATTGTGGACATATGGATCCCCCTTTTTGTGATTTCGCTGTGTTCATATTTTTATTGAAATTAACGGTCTGTTTCGAGGGAGTATTGTCGATAATCAGCCACGACATGACAGACATGCCTTGACCCTTATCTCGGGATTTTTCGCATCTTCGATGTCTTCCTCCGAACTTATTTTGCTGCACGATTTATGCTGTCAAAGAAAGTTTCGTTATATTTTTTATCTTCATCCGAGCACCGCGCCGCCATCAAATAACAGGCCCTCCTCGGTCCAAAACAAGTGAAATAAGGTCTTCTCCGAGTTTGCCATCGCCCTTGTCGCATTCGCTCGAATAACAATTGCGGCACGCACGGATTTGAAACATCCATCAGTCTTTTCCTTTGTGGTTTTTAACTATATTGTTCAACATTTTATAATCGACCCAAATTGCCGGTCTTATCCCCCTATTTTTCAAATCGATATAACTTCCATGCTCTTCTTTGTGTCCGCCTCCTCCGATAAACATTTGAGTTGCTTCTTCGCTTGAGCCCGGTGTCCTTGTCCAATAAAAAGCATCAGATTCCGCCGAGCAAAATACTCCCCGCCTTTTAGCATACGGTGAAGCGAAGGTTCTTAACCTTGATTCAGTTATGCCGTACTGCTCAAACTCCTCGTTTCCCAAGATAAAAACTCTATCACAAGTCGCCTGCCCGCTGCTTTGCTTGCTATTAGAATTTTTCGATGAGACAACATCTCCTTCGCACAGCGCCATTCTCTCCTCGTTTTGAAAAGCATCCTCCGTAAATTCGTCTCTCAGCCAATCGCGAAGCGAACAACTACTCCAATCACAGCTCTTCCTAATGTAATGGTAAGGATATGCGTCAACGCAGAAATCAGCCCATAACAATGCCTTGTCATTTTTTATGTCGAGGATTTCCCACCCTATCTTTTTCCATGTTCTTTTGTCGTCAAACGGATATAATCCAAACTCTACCTTGTCCCCAATCTTCAACTCTTCGTTATAAGGCTGAGGTTGAACCGGCAAACTGTCTGCATTAACACCAAAACCGCTTTGATCGGATTTTGCCATGTAAAAGCGTGCGTCCTCGCTTCCTGCTTTGGCAGCAGCGGCTAAAATATCAACAGCAACCCCGTCTTCTCTGGGAACAACTCTGCCTTCTAGGAATTTTTTAGCAATATCTATTATCTGCTCGAATTCACCGGTGGCGGCCGCGTTTTCATAGCACTCCAACGCCGATGAAGTGCTATGTTTGACACCTCCGAGACCCGTTTGATAGAAATATCCCATCATGCAAAGGCCCTCTGCAGTATTTGCTACGGCGGAGCTCCGATACCATTTTGATGCGTTTGCAAAATTTCTTCTTTCCATAAAAATGCGTCCCAAGTAATTATACGCTGGAACATAATTATAATAATTGGCCGATTCTCTGAATAGTTTTACAGCCTTTCTTTCATCTTTTTTATAGCCGCCAGTGCCGTTATAGTATTTTAATGCCTGCTCACACAGCCCTCCGGGGTCGCCATCGGTTGTATATTGTAAACCTAACGGTGTTAAATCAGATTGGCATATATTGTTTTTTGGTTTAGAAGAAGGCTCTGCCGGTGAAATCGATTTGTTGTCAAGCTCGTGTCGGAGAGAGCTGTTTATTACAGTCTCTTGTCTCTCTTCGCCCGTGTACATTTTTATCGCCTTAATAAGTCGCCTAACCTTATCATCACTCTCATCGATTTTTCTTATGGCGACCGCCTGACTTGTGCTGAGCATAAATTCAAAATCATCGTTCATTGAAACATCATCAAGAAGCACGGTAAAGATCGTTTTTCCCGTGCTGATGGCGCGCTCCGTTTCTTTTAACACCCAGGGGGATTCTTGCGCATTCCCGGAGAGCAAAAGTACGAAACAGCCGGACTCTTTAATTGCGCGATTGATCGCAGATGTGTATGTGGAACCAAACGGTATGTCTCCGGGTGCCATCCACGTTTCAATTCCGTTTTGATTAAAGAATGCTTTAAAAGAATCTGCCATCTGTTGATTTTTTGAGCTGTAGCTTATAAATGCGTATCCCATTTTTCTCACCTTTAACAATTGCTGTTTTTATCTCTATTCGCGCTCCGTCCTTCATTTGCGGCACCATATAATGCTTTTATTATATATTACAAAGCTCTTTCTTGTCAACTGTTCCGAGATCCGTTGCGAGCATTTATCGGCTGTAAAAAGCTTAATTGCCGACCGAGGCATCACATTTGAAAAATAAAGCAGTTTAAGGGTCAAATGTGCCGAAATGTGCACGTATTTGTTGATAGGAAAGGTTCGTTGTTGACTTTTCCGCTGTTTTTTGCTAAAATGCAAACGGTTGCTTAAGGGTTGTCCTTCTTACCGATGTTTTATTAATGTAAAACTTAGGAGGAAGAACATGAACTATTCAATTGTCGACTATGTGTGCGAACACGCGGCGGATTGGGGGATCGACCCTGTCGCAACCGGCAGACAGCTTAAGAAGCTTCGCCGTCAGCATAATCTTACTCAGGAGGACTTATCCGGACTGTTTAAAGATTGTCGTGACGGTACGGCATCCAGGGTCATTATCAGTATGTGGGAAAACGGCAATAAAATGCCCACCCTCTCACACATAGTGTTCCTGGCGAAGTTGTACAACTGCACTATAGACGAGCTGGTCGTGACCTATCAGCGTTCTACCGAGCGCGATGATCGCGACCAGCCCGTCCCCTTAATAGCTCATATATCGAGACGAACGTATGGCGTTTACATATGTTCGTCTTTTTTATTTTGTAAACCTATGGTTTCTGTGAAACATCTCTCAAATCGGTATAATAAAATCATGGTTTTTCAAGGCGATGTCAGCTATAAAAATCTCCTAAGCGGTTGTTTTCTCAGAAAGCGCTAAATGTATTCAAAGATGTTGGCCACAACAACACCTGCCACAATAACCGCTTAGAGAAGAAACCGAAGCTCGCGGAATAATCAATCTATTATGCCGACGGTGTTGGATACGGTGTTACTTGTTCTTCTGAAAACTTGACCGATTTTGTTCGGGCTTTACGGCGGACTAACAATCTGCGATTATGCCGCAAGCCTGAATGCAAAGCCTCTTTTGACGGCAGCAAAAAAGCGCACAAAAAGCCAAAATGTCAACCGTCGGTTAATCGTAAGCAAGGGATAAAAATGGTATTATTTTATCAGAAGGTAACATAAACCGATATAAAAATAACACTGTTAATATTCGGATCGCGCAACCGGACAGCAGTCGATGATATAAAAAATCATCCTGACGAGTCGCTGAAAACTGCGACGAAACTGCTCAAAAAAACTAACACAAGGGTGCGTACATCATGAAAAAGCCAAAAGTTAAGTACATAACAGGGAAAAATATCAAGGACGTCACTGTTCTGCCGAACTTCATTTTGAAGCTTATGGGAAGAATAGATGCACACAAGGGCGAAGATGTTGCCTTGGCGCACATTGATCGTTATCTTAAAAAATGCCTTTCTATCGAAAGTGGTGAATGTCTTATCTCCGAAGAGGCCCTGAAGAATGCCCGTTCCGAGGGTGCCGCTAACCTCGACATCGTTGAGAACACCGCCAAAGAGATTCCCGATATGCCCGGTGATATTGAAGCCGAGCACACATGGGAAGTTCTTGAGAACCGCAGACGCGCAAGTAACAAAGCAAGGGCAAAAGAGGCTGTCAAGACGGCAAGGTCATTGAAAAAAACATAATCCTTTCTGTCAATCATTCAAAATAAGGCCGTTGGTTTTGCACGGCAACCGGCGGCTTTATTGGGGTGGTGTATAAGACAAATTTAATAAACGGGCGGATAGGCCGTTAGTAATATGCCTTTATTAGAGGCGGGCGAAGCTCTTGTTCGCCGCGCCCGAAAACAATTTCTCCTTCCGGCGACTGTATCGGACGGCATTTCGGTATTCATGCCCTTCGGTTCGTACAGGTTCTCGGAGCGGGATGTTCCCGTATATAATGCAAAACATAATATGCAATAACAAATTAATAAAGAGCGTGCTATCGACGATGAAAATTGATTATATTACAACAATAAACGAAACTTTTACAAATAACAGAATAGCGTTCCGGGAAATAGATTGCAGGAACGGCATTCTGTATCTTTGCGAGACCTCATATGGACAGACGTTTAATTTTAACTTACAGGACGACAACTCCGTAAAAATTTGGAGTTTCGTCGGAACGGCCTCTATTGACAAAGCCGAAACTAAATGCGAATGGAAAAGCGAGAATGATTTATACCCGATTGGCGGAATTGAGATAACGGATGACGGGGACTTGAATTTTTACATGACTGATATTTTGACTCTTGATGAGCCGACCGGCATGGTTAAGGTTAAAAATATGATTACAATATTTGTAACTCTGTTTCCTCTCGTTTTATCTCGGTTTATTAAAATGTAGTCCTACGGCATTTTGTACCGGAAAAACATATGTTTATAACACATCACGGAACGATCTTCGATATATTCCGTAACATGAGAACTTAAATGTTTTGCTTTCTTCTTTACAAGCAACTGTTTTTTATGCAAGCATTGTAGCCTACCGGTTTATAGTATCACCCATCAAAAGTCTTTATACTGTTGACAAGAGGTCCGGGAGAAAATGATAAGGAGACAAAGTAATGACATACCCGACGGTCAAGCCTTGGCTTGAATACAAACAGATCGACAAAGATGAATATGAGGTGGAAAACTCGGCATCCGTAGAAGAACCGGTTCGCCTTCCTTATTATCTCGTTTCATTCATGCAAAAACTGGACGGTAACACAGACCCGTATGAAATAGATCCGTCTATTGATAAGAAAACCGTGGGATCCTTCCTGCATTTTTTATCAAAGCAAGGTTTTTTGCGCGAAAAAGTCCGCAACCGCGATCTCGGCAGATTTGCGTTCCCGATTATAAAATTTGATGCCGTGCCGAAATACTCGAAATTATCGGTTATCATCAACCGATGCCTACTGTTTTTCTGGCTTCCAAGTCTAATTATCGGGATCGTCTTAGGCGTCGAGACATTTGACTCGTTGGATACATCCGGCAACATTGACCTATTTGGTATAATATTCGGCCTGCTTATCGGAATAGTTTTGCTCGACCTTGTCGGCCTCAAACAGGGAGGTGCCGACATGATAGCCCTTGGCGACGAAGAAAGTATAGGCCATGCCGCCGCCGACGATGAGCACGTCGACCTTGTCGAGAAGGTTGTTGATAACGCCGATTTTATCGGATACCTTTGCGCCGCCGAGGATAGCGACGAGGGGTCTCTTCGGATTCTCGAGAGCGCCGCCCATGAACTCGATCTCCTTCTGAATGAGGAAGCCGCAGACTGCCGGCAGATAGTCGGCAACGCCGGTTGTGGAGGAGTGAGCTCTGTGAGCCGAGCCGAAAGCGTCATTTACATAGATGTCCGCAAGGGAGGCGAGAGCCTTCGAGAATGCGGGGTCGTTCTTGGTCTCTTCCGCGTGGAAGCGGACGTTTTCAAGGAGCATGACTTCGCCGTCCTTGAGGTTTGCGGCAAGCTCTTTTGCGCTGTCGCCGATAACATCCTTAGCCATCTTGACATCCTGACCGAGAAGCTCGGAAAGTCTTGCGGCTACGGGAGCAAGGGAGAACTCGGGCTTGAACTCGCCCTTCGGTCTGCCCAGATGTGAGCAAAGGATGACCTTTGCGTGATGATCGATAAGATATTTGATAGTGGGAAGGGAAGCAACGATTCTCTTGTCGGAGGTGATTTTGCCGTCCTGAAGCGGAACGTTGAAATCGCAGCGTACCAGCACTCTCTTGCCGGAAACGTCGATATCCTTAACTGACTTTTTGTTAAGTGCGCTCATTTTGATCGTCCTTTCAAAAGTTGGATTTGCAGCTTTTTACGCTTGCACCACTCATTATTTTATAACATAAATGTGAATAATTCAAGTATTTGTATGTATGATACCGCGCAAAAAGCTCAATTATCCCAAAATTTTTATCTTGTCTTTAAGAAGTCGGTTTTTCTTGACTTTATAAAGCTTATCTGATAAACTATTGTGCGTTGAAAAGTGCATATGCCTCCTTAGTTAAATGGATATAACAGCCCCCTCCTAAGAATATGTTATAACGACCGCCTTTCGGGCAAAGGCGATTGACATTGAGTAAGTTTAAGACTAAAATTGAATAGATTTTAAAGATGTTTCCGTAGCTCAGCTGGATAGAGCGACCGCCTCCTAAGCGGTAGGTCGGGTGTTCGAATCACCTCGGGAACGCCAAAAACTCCGCCGGAAAACCCAGTAAAATCAAGGGTTTCCGGCGTTTTTTCATTTTTACGGAAAAAGTGAAAAATCGTAAAATTCACAGATTTTCATTAGCAAAATCTCCGTCAGCTAATGGAAATTAGGACGAATGTCGTCCGCCTTTCAGGTGAACGACTTGCTAATAAAAATTAGCAGGATTTTCGCTATTTTGCTAATGAAAATGCCCTCTCTGCTAATGGCAGAAAAATTCGAGCAAAATTCCTGCTAATGAATAAGGCGTTCGTTACCCTGTTAATTCGTTCATTTAGGGGTGGTCAAGCGACAATCGCACACTACTTCTATGCCATTTCTTATTATATAATTGCGGTAACAGGAGGTGGTTGTTTTGAAAGAACAAAAATATCATTTATACCTTTCCAAGGACGAATACAGCGAAGTGCTGCAATCACTTATCCGTTTGAAGAACAGCCTGATAGCACAAGGCAGATACACGGACGCAGCAGATGATATTCTTTGCAAGGTGCTTTCAGCCAAGAAAAGAAAGTTCAAAATCAAATATATCTGAACACGAATAAAGACCGCCTACACTTTTGTAAGCGGTCTTTGCTAATTTAGAGTAAGTTAGACAAACTGGAATTTATTAGGCAAACAGAATAAGTGCAACACCTGTGATAAGCAGAACTATACCAACAACAAACTCTATCATTCCCACTTTCTTTGCGTATTCTTCTTTCTTCCGACCGGCTTTGAAATCCGCCTCAAAACCGTTGATAAGATTGTATTTCTTTTTAAAGTAAATGAAGTATCCAAACAGAAGGAATGCCAATCCCAGAACTACAGCCAATACCTTTAGGAATATCATATAAACACCTCCACAAAAAATTCAAATTTGTCTTTCTCTTAATTTCCTATTATACACCAAAATTATGAATATTTCTACCCGCCGTCTATTGACCTCAATTAAGAGGAAAGTAGGTGGCTTTTTTTGTTAGCAAAAAAATTTTCAAGAAATTTTGAAAAAACACCCCCCAAAAACGCTCTCCCATTTCAAACAAGTGAAGGGGTTAATTCCGAGCCACGAAAAGGTCAGCCCTTTCACTTGTATTTTGACAACTGAATAAACCATTCACTAAGACTTTAATTCTGATGATTTTAGCCACCTTATCGGGTACGCCGTGACTTCTGCATTGCAGAACAGCGAGAACTCCCGGTATAGGTAACAGGTTGCCCCTGTTACGGCGATGACAGTCAGAAGGATAA
>ENA-ORCN01002160-ORCN01002160.1-human-gut-metagenome-genome-assembly--contig:-NODE-2160-length-11178-cov-7.773984_pt1 | contig 11178 bp, 9 predicted proteins | sample MGYA00242984_ERZ507984 | MGnify/ENA primary metagenome ERZ507984 (study PRJEB26167, sample SAMN06115395) | human gut metagenome | host: Homo sapiens | place: China:Hubei | collected 2016-05-19 | study... | reverse complement strand
CCGCTGCCCGGTCGGGCACGGCGGCGCAGACCGCAGGCGGCAAAGCGGCATCCAACGGTGCATCTGCCGCCCGGTCCAGCATGGAACAGGCGGTAGAAAAGGGCAAAACTGCCGTCAGCACCGCTGTAAAGGGGCTGATGAATGCCGCCAAGAGCAACGCACACGTTCTGGTGATCGTGGGCGTTTTTCTTTTGCTCATCCTCATGGTCATGTCGGGTTTTTCCTCCTGCGGTATCCTCTTTTCGGGCGGTACACAGGTATCCGGGCAGACCATGTACTCTGCCGAGGACCGGGACATCCGGGGCGCAGAACAGGACTACAAGAAGCTGGAAAAGGAGCTGGATAAAAAGATCAAGCGCACTCCCACCGACCACCCCGGCTACAACGAGTACCAGTATCACCTTGACCCCATCGAGCATGACCCGTGGCAGCTCACTTCGTATTTGACCACACTCTACGACGACTACACCCGGTCGGAGGTACAGGGCAAGTTGAAGGAGACCTTCAAAAAGCAGTACAAGCTGACCACATGGGTGGAGGTGCAGATACGGTATAAGACCGTCTGGGTCATCAGCCCGGCAGGAATCCCTGTTCCCACGCAGGTGCCCTATGAGTACCGCATTTTTCACACAAAGCTGGTGAACAAAGGGCTGGAAGTCGTTATCCGGGAAGAATTGAATGCCGACCAATGGAAACGGTACGAGATTTTTCAGGACACCTTGGGCGGCAGACCTTATCTTTTTAATGGAGGCTTGCCGCCCGGTGGCTCCGATGGCTCTGGCGCGCCGGGCATTGATTATCAGGTTCCAGCGGAAGCCTTGACGGATGAGGAATTTGCCGCCATCTACAAGGAAGCCCAAAAGTATGTGGGCACGCCCTATGTGTGGGGCGGTTCCACCCCGGAAACAGGCTTTGACTGCTCCGGCTACGTCTGCTGGGTGTACAACCAGAACGGCTACGATGTGGGGCGCACTACCGCCAACGGCTTGTGGAATAAGAGCCAGCACATCAGCGAGGCCGAAGCAAAGCCCGGCGACCTTGTTTTCTTTGAAGGGACGTATGATACACCGGGGAAAAGCCATGTCGGAATCGTGCGTCCAGTAAGGACGATAGTAGAAGTAGAGAAAGGAGGCTGTGGCTAAGGTACTACCCCGCAAAGCAACGCGGGAATCCACCTGCTTTACCGAAAGTCGAAAGATGTACGGGAAAAGAGCACGGCAGGAAAGCGGTAAGTTGCCTAAAGACAATCGGGCACGACTGAACTGCAAGGATAAGTGAATATAAGGATAAAACTGAATTGTTTAAGGTGAGTTCCAAGCCCTTGTTACGTGTGGGCAAAGGAAAATTGTCTGAAACCTTTGGTACAGGGACCGTAGGAAATAAATTCCTTCCTATGGGTTGCTAATCCCCTGTGCGGCACGTCGGAGAACCGATAGTAACGGAACAAAAGCATATCCGATAATTCACACTGACCTACTACTATCGTCAACTGGAGATTGTCTAAACCGGAACGCTTGAAAAAGCTATGTGTAATGCAGCAATGTGATAAATTTCAAAGCTATGCTAGAAAGATGACACTGAAAATCCGGCATGACAACGGAGCTTCTGTAGTAGTCCGAGAATCCTGAATTGACAGGAAAAGCCGTAAAATCGGATGCGGGAAAGCCGCTCACATGGCGAAGAGAAGCAGTTTTTTGCGCATTAAAATCAGAAATTGATTAGAGAGGAAAGCCTCAATGAAATCAACAATGGAGATTTTAACAAAATTACAAGAGAATTCCCAAAAGAACCACGATGAAATTTTCACACGACTGTACCGCTATCTTTTGAGGCCGGATATTTACTTCATCGCCTACCAGCATCTTTACTCCAATAAGGGTGCAGGAACGAAGGGTGTGAATGATGATACGGCTGATGGATTTAGCGAGCAGTATGTGACAGCCATCATTGAAGCATTGAGAACAGGGTCATATGAACCCAAGCCGGTACGCAGAACCTATATTCAAAAGAAGAACGGCAAGCTGCGCCCGCTGGGACTTCCTGTATTCGCTGACAAGCTGGTGCAAGAAGCTATCCGTATGATTCTGGAAGCCATCTATGAGCCAATTTTCTCTATCTATTCCCACGGCTTTCGACCGGGCAAAAGCTGCCACACGGCACTTGCCATGATTAAGCATGAGTTTACCGGAGCAAAGTGGTTCATTGAGGGCGACATCAAGGGATGTTTTGATAACATCGACCATTCCACGCTGATTGGTGTGCTGAACCGAAAAATCAAGGACGCTCGTTTTCTGAACCTGATTCGTATGTTTCTGAAATCCGGCTATATGGAAGACTGGGATTTCCATGAAACCTATAGCGGATGCCCGCAGGGTGGAATCATTTCCCCGATTCTTGCGAATGTCTACCTGAACGAACTGGACAGGTATATCGCGCATCTGAAGAAGGAATTTGACCACGGATACAATCCGAGAAACTTTACGGAAGAATACAACGCGATAAGACACAAACGAGATGCACTGCATGAGAAAATCAAGAAAGCTGAAGGAACAATGCGGGAGCAGCTGATTGCTCAGCACAAGCAACTGACAAAGCAGTTATTTCGGACACCTGCAAAAGCGTGTACCGATAAGCGATTGAAATATGTTCGCTATGCAGATGACTTTCTGATTGCAGTCAATGGGACAAGAGAGGAATGCGAAGCGATTAAGGCAAAACTCACGGATTTTGTCCGGGACACTCTGAAAATGGAGTTGAGTCAAGAAAAGACCCTCATTACGCACAGCAATACTCCTGCCCGATTCCTTGGTTTTGATGTTCGGGTGCGCAGGGATGCCAGTGTCAAACGCTCTGGAAAACGAAAAATGCGCACTATGAACAACAAAGTGGAACTCAATATTCCACTGAAAGATAAGGTGGAGACCTATTTACTGTCCCATAGCATCGCTAAAAGGGATGGAAAGAGGTTGATTCCTATTCATCGCCCCATTCTGCTGAACCGCACGGATTTGGAAATCGTAATGATTTATAATGCGGAACTCCGAGGGCTCTGTAACTATTATGCCATTGCAAGCAACTTCAACAAGCTCGTTTACTTTGGCTATCTGATGGAATACAGCTGTCTGAAAACACTCACAAACAAGCATCGCTCCCGAATTTCTAAGGTTCGTTATGAATACAGAGATGGGACTGGCGCATGGGGTGTTCCGTATGAAACCAAAAAGGGAAAACGCCGTATGATGTTCGCTAAGTACAGCGATTGCAAAGGCAAAGATTTGACGGAAAAAGTGCCCGATTTGGCGTATCGCTATTCGCACAACACAACCTCCTTCGAGGAACGTCTGAAGGCCAAAGTCTGTGAAGTCTGCGGCTGTACAGACAGCGATAGCTATGAAATCCACCATGTAAACAAGGTCAAAAACCTGAAAGGTAAAGCTGATTGGGAGAAAGTCATGCTGGCAAAGAGGCGCAAGACAATCGTTGTGTGCCACAAATGCCACATGAGAATTCATCATGGAACTAAAACGGAATGACTTTTGAAATGGAGCAAAAAATGGGGAGCCGTGTGCGTTGAGAGGCGCAAGCACGGTTCTGGGAGAGGTCTGTGCAAACCTGTCGTAGAAATACGATAAGGCGGCACTTTCCTACTCTACTACCTTGGAAACGGGATGATGGTGTCCGCCGGCGACCCCATCAAGTACGCAAACATTCACTCGTCCTACTGGCAGAAATATCTGTCCGGTTTCGGGCGGCTCTCAAAATGATTGGAGGAAAACATGAGCGAAAAACTCGATAAGCTGCGCGCTTCTCTGGAAAAGGAAAGGGAGCGTCGCATTAAGATCAACACTCGCATTGAAAGCCTTGAACGACGGATTCAGGAAGCAGAAGCTGCCGAGGTGAATGAGATGGTGCGCACCGCCAAGGTTACGCCGGAACAGCTTGCCGCCCTGCTGCGCCAGTCTGCAACTTCCACTCCGACCCCGGCTGCGTTGTCCGCAGTCGGTGCTACGTTCAACAAGGAGGAATCTGATAATGAAGATGATGAATAAGTTCTGTGCCCTGATGTTGTCGGTGGCACTGTGCGCTGGCATGGCGGCTCCTGCTTTTGCCTATGGCGGTGAGCCTACGGAGGAAGTGGAACAGCCTGTCCTGACTTCTACCACCGATGAAGAAGATGTAGTCACCGTGACCGATGAGGAAACCGGTGCTCTGACCCCGGAGGGCAACCTGACACTGGTGGACGATTACCACACCAATTATTCCGATGGCAGTGGTCAGCAGTTCATTACGCTGGTGTCGAAGTCCGGCAACACATTCTATCTGGTCATTGACAGGAATAGTAAAGGGGCGCAGACCGTCCATTTTATGAACCTTGTGGATGAAGCCGACCTGTTGGCTCTGATGGAGGAAGAAGATGCGGACGCTTATACCGCCGAAAAGGAAGCGGCGGCGCAGGCTGAACAGGACAGGCTGAAAGCCGAGGAAGAAGCCAAGAAAGCCGCAGAAGAAGCGGCGGCATCCGGCACGGAACAGCTCAAGGAAAACAAGGTCACAAAGATCGCATCCGGCTTTCTGGGTGTGGTCGTGCTGATTGCACTGGCGGCAGGCGGCGGTTATCTCTATATCAAGATGAAGGGCGTAAAGCCTGCGTCCAAGAAAAATCAGCCGGACCCGGATGCGGATTATCACGATGAGGATGAAGATACGCTCCAGCTGCCGGAGGATGATGGTGACGAGGACGAAGAAGTGGATGTCAACGAGGATTATGAAGCGGAATCGGACGATGAACCTGTCTGATTAACGCAGCGTTGACCGGTGGGGCGGCTGAAAAGCCGTCCCCTTTACATAGCCAAATGGTTGGTGGGTGAACTGTTTTGAGCTATGAAGCTATGGACTCTGTAGGCGATATCTGATAAAATAGAAAGTAAGAACAGCTCAACAACTCGGAATTTTACCATCCAGCATCTCTCAAAAATAATAGGCATATTTTCATATAGTGTTGATTAAATGTCTATAAGTGCTCATATTCTGCGCATTTTGATCTGCATTTATTCATATCTATAAATCATCAAATACGTATTTATATTGGTATCTGGATTTTCGCCCTTCACACCCGTTCTCGTACGATCATGAGTGCATACCCCAGCAGGTTCGTTCCGTGCCACTTTTTCACGTCGAGTCGATCTGGGTCCTTCATCGATAAGCCGATGCCCCAGATGTGGTCCTTGACGGCGCACTCTGCGAGGATGGCGTCGCCGGTGGATTTGAGCTGAGCCTTCAGGTCTTCGTTCTGCTCAAACTTTGCGAGGAGGCCTTCGTAGACGAGGATCTGGCGCATGCCGTTCCATCTGCTTTCATCATAGTTTGAAACCTGGCGGCCCAGTTCCTTGATGCGGCCGACGTCATCGGTTTTCAGGATTTCTGCGGCGACCTTCTCGTCCCGAAAGCAGCGCGCCTTCTGGTACATCATGTACTGCTCCATGGATGAAAACCGGATGCCGTCCTTTTCGAAATCCGACCGATACCAGTTACTCAAATATCCGTATTCCTCATCCGGGTTGTGAAAGCCGATGATCTGCTTTGTATTCATAATCCGTTCCTCCTGTCTATATGCTGCAGATGGTTTTCTGCACTATGATCATAGCACTGTTCTACGACAAAATTTTTCACATCATACGCCTGATTTCGGCTGTCTTTATATAAATCCGTACTTTTTTCCCAGGTTCTCGGCTACCTGGGCGCCGGTTTTGCACTTTCCATCTGCGATATCCTGTCTCGCCTCCGAAAGCTGACTCAGCATCTCCTATTTACGGATGTTCTGGTAGTACCGGACCGGTTTCCCGTGCTCTTCGGCGTACTGGATTTCCGAGCGGGTGCTGTCACCGATGTAGCCGCCGACGTTGATGACGTAGATTTCGTCAGCCATGTCGATTTTCCGTTTGTGCATGTCGTCGAGCATTTCCTTCGTTTTCGAGAGGGTTCCTTCGTCCATGCCGTCCCAGACTTCCTGATCGCCGGCGTGGCCGAAGAGCCCGACGCTGATGACGATATAACCCGCAAGCGTCAGCCGCTTCTGGGCATCCATGAACTGCTCTTTGAAGCGGGTGCTGCCACAGAGCGTGACTACTTTATATTTTCCTACCATCTATCTTTCTCCATACTTCGCTCAGCAGTTCTTCCACTGCCTGTTCAACACGTTCATCTGTATCGTCTTTTAATGTCAGAGCCAGCGAGAGCGCGTCAACGCTATGTCCAGTAGCTAAAATCCGAGGATCGTATCTCCACATTTCTACCGCCACCTGAGTCTTCGAATCCTGAAGTCTGTTTGTCATAACGTTTTTCCATTGAGATATTTTATCTGTCGCATAGCACTCGACGGCTGGTGCGCTCAGCATCGAATATTCTGCCAGTGCCGAATATCCGCTTACCAGCATATCCGCCCCAATATACTCCTTCGGAACATAGACCGTTCGCTTTACCGGATTCAACAGAGTCTCTTCCGCTTTCTGAAACAGCACTTCCGGCGGATCTTCGGACAGCAGAATTTTCTGCACACCAGCTTTCTTTATCTGCAACAGCCCCATCTCCTCCAGCTGTCTCGATGCTCTCGATATAGACGTAGCTGTCAGCTTTAAATCCTTCGCTGCCTGGCTCGACGGCAGTTCTTTCGTGCCGCCGTAAATAAAATGCAATAAAAGCAGCTGCGCCGACGGAAGCAGATCTTCTCTTGGCTGCTTCTCCGCATCGCACCGCTCCTGCAAATACACGCTCATAAACGGCAGATAGATTTGTTTTCCATCTACGATAAACGGGATCTTTTCACGAAGCAGATATTCCTTTTGACGATAACTGAGTTCGTTTAGCACCAGCACGACAGGCAGGTTCTCTTTTTTCTGTATACGGGCAATATGCTTTTTCAGCACTTCGATCTGCTCCAACTCTGTCTTTGGATAAAGAAAAATCACTTTCTGTCCATCCATGGATACCTTCTGTAAACGATACCTTACAGCTATATAATTGGGCAGATGGTCAAACTCTGCGCGCTGAACTGTCGCTTTAATTCCCAGAACTTTATAGAGATATTCCATATGTTCTCCTTCTATTTAACTCTATTTTTGTATTATAACTTGTTTTAAGTTAAGTTTCGATATTAAAGTTAAGATAATTCAAAAAAATCATCAGGAAGCGGAAATATCATAAGAATAATTTAACACCATGGCACCTTCTTTTTCCTCTCAGATTTCCGTGCTCTGCCACTTTTATGAGCGTTCTTTTCAGTATTTTGCCACTTTCATGAGGGAATAATCCGTGCTTCATTACACTTTCATGAGCGAATTTATGCTGTAATATGACATTTTCATGAGGGAATTGGTGCTTCGATGCGACGTGAGGAGGTAGTGGGCGGAGGCATGGGCGCGATAAAGGCAACGAGTGCGAATGGGTGGACGCGACGTGAGAAGGTGGAGGGTGCGGACGCGTGGGCGCGGAGTGAGCAGGCGGAGGGCCGAGACATTGGCCCGGGAAAAGTGAGCAGAAATATACGAGTGTCAACGGGAGGGTTTTATGGTACAATTAGAAGTAGTTTTTTGATGGAGGTGCCTATGGAGCCGAAGGTCAGTATCATCGTGCCGGTGTATAACGCGGAGAAGAGTCTCGCGCGCTGTGTGGACAGTATTCTGAATCAGGAGTTTCGGGATTTCGAGCTGATCCTCATGGATGATGGAAGTAAGGATCGGTCCGGGGAGATCTGCGACGGATATGCGCGGGCGGATGCGCGCGTGGTGGTCGTGCATAAGGAGAATACGGGGGTGTCGGATACGCGAAACCAGGCGATCGCGCGGGCGCGGGGTACGTTTCTGCAGTTCGTGGACAGTGATGACTGGCTGACGGCGGATGCGACGAAGCTGATGGTGCGGGCGGCCGAGGAGACGGGCTGCGACATGGTGATCGCGGATTTCTATCGTGTCGTCGGAGAGATGGTGTCGCGGAAGGGGGATATCGACGCGGACCAGGTGATCGGGCGTGAAGCGTTCGTTGGCTTCATGATGGAGAACCCGGCGGACTACTACTATGGGGTGCTGTGGAATAAGCTGTACCGGCGCTCGCTTGTGGAGGCGCACGGGATCCGGATGGATGCGAAGCTCAGCTGGTGCGAGGATTTTCTGTTTAATCTCGAGTATGTGCGCTATGCGACGACGTTCTATGCGCTGCGGACGCCGGTCTACTATTATGTGAAGACGAAGGGTTCGCTGGTGAATCAGAAGATCAGCTTCGCGCGGACGGTGGAGATGAAACTCGCGATGTTCGAGTGCTACAACGACTTCTTCAAGCATGTGCTGGATGAGGATGCGTATGAGCGGAAGCGGCTGCAGGTCTATCATTTTCTAGTGGATGCGGCGAAGGATGGTTTCGTGTTCCCGGCGACGATTCCGGGGACGCAGAAGCTCGGTGAGGAGCGGAGCCAGGCGCTGCAGGAGATGATTTCGGAGGATGGGATCATCGTGGAGAAGTACCGCGACCGGAAGCTGCTCGAGCGCTATCTCGAGTCGGTGGCGCTGAAGTATGATATGACGCTGGCGGAGCTGTCGCTGCTGCTGTATCGGAAGGACGCGGGAAAGGCGCTCACTCGAGGGGCTGAAGCGCAGATGCCTGCGCGGGAAGATGCCGTGGAGGCGACTGATCGAAAGGATGCCGGAAAGGCGCTGAGCCGGAAGGATCTCGCGGAGCTGATGCATATGAGCCGCGGGGATCTGCGCGCCGCGCTGCAGAAGCTGGTCTCACGCGGGATGCTCGAAGTGGTCGACGTGCCGAGGAAACGACGTGAAGCGGCGGAAATAGCCGAGGCGACCGGTCTTTTCGGAAAGCGTGGCGAGGCACAGGATGCAGACGCGAACGGAATGACGAAGAAAAAACGCGAGCCGCGGAAGATTCGTCTCGAGCTGCTGCCGGCGTCGGATGCGGTGCTGCAGGATATCGCGGCCGCGGAGCGTGACTACGAGCAGGCGAAGTTCCGGGGATTTACCGAGGACGAGCTCCGGCAGTATACAGCGCTCGAGCGGCGTGTGCAGGAGAACGAAAAGCAGATACTGCAGAAGTGAGGATGGGCAGACGAACACCATCAGCGATGCCTGGCGATGAGTCAGCGAGGGGCAGAATGCGTTGCGGCGAGGCACAACGCATGCGCGGAGTGATGATGTGGAGGGCCGAAACATGGGCACAAGCGAGTAGGAGGCGGTGACTAGCCGCCGTCCTCTCACACCACCGTGTGTACCGTTCGGTACACGGCGGTTTCAACAGTTGACGTGCATAGACTGATAAGCTGTGGCAAGATCATAAAAGCCCCAGTTTGTAGACCTAAAACAGAATACCGTTCCTTACATAGCAGTCATGCGCTTCGGTGCCTGGCTGCTAATTTTTTTGCGAAAGGAGCAGTATCGAATGAAGCTTGTATTAGCAGAAAAACCCTCGGTTGCCTTGTATACGTTATAATCATAAAAGAAACGCCTCGGGACCGCACGGTTTCGGGGCGTTTTGGGTGGGAGCAGACAAATGAGATGGATGCAAGAATACTGCGAAGTGAAAGTTCTTCATTTTTCTTGACAAAACCTGCCCGGAGCGCTATCATGAACTCAACGCAGACAATGGAGCCTGGAGTGTGTTCACTCTGGGCTTTTTTTGTGTCTGGGATCGCTGCGGGCCAATAGAGGGGGCTCGCAGCCAGGAAAATGGGTGCTGACCCGGGCGGAATGGTGTCCGCCGGGCGGCCTGAGGAAAAGGAGCTTGGAAATGATGAACGGTAATGTGAATGGAATGACCATCCGGCTGCTGGGCTGCGCCCTGGCCATGCTGGTGCTGGCTGCAATGTATGTTACCACGGGCAGCTTTGCCTACGCTGCCGATGCACACGACGCCGCACAGGCAAACCATGTGGCTGCGGAAGATGTCGTTTGGGAAATGAAATAAGCTCTTTTTACGGTACAAGCAGCAGCACCCCGGGGCAATATCAGCCTCGGGGTGCTTTTTTGTGCTGTTATTTCTGCTTCAGACGGGTCAGGTACTGGTCGGCCTCAATGGCTTCGGGGGTGAAGCTGTTGTTCTCCCACCAGTTCACCAGCGCCGCTGCCACCGTGATGCCGGTGCTTACCAGCTGCTCCAGCTGTTCGGACTCGATGGGCAGCACGGAATGGCCGGTACAGCTCAGCAGCTGGTTGGTCAGGGCCAGCGCCAGCGCGGCGGTGCGGGCCATGGTAGAGGCAGAGATCTTGCAGGGCTTTTTCATAGAGGGTTCTCCTTTCTTATTTTGGTGGTAAATTTCAAATCGCTGGATGGGCCGCTCTCAGCCCGTCCAGCGGGCTTTGGTGCTGCGGGTGTCCAGATGTACCCAGCCGCAGGCGCGGCCTTTGCGGGGCGGGTAGCGCCCGATGCCTCCTTTGCCGGGCAGCAGGGTCTCAGCGTAGGCGGCGGCTTCCGCCACGCTGACGCCCTCCACCCGGAAATCAGCGGCCCGCCCGTACAGATGCTGGCTGTGGGGCGAAGCGCCGGGGATCGAAGCGTTGTGGGCGGCGGTGCGGAACCCGCTGGTAATGGCCACCGGACACCCGAAATGCAGACGGATGGCTTCCAGCAGGGCGGCCAGTTCTTCCTCCACAAAAATGGGGTCGGAACCATCCCGGCAGGCGAACTCCCGCACCCGGAAATGCGGGGTCAGGTGCAGTGCTCCGTCCCGGGCGAGGGAATAGGCTTTTAGGGCCATGGGGCCTCCTTTCTATTATATAATGTATCTCCCCATGGGGGTTGCCTGCGGCCGCAGGGCGGTGCTTCCCGGGTTGCTGGCCCGATTGTACCAGAGCGGCGGCCAAGGCGGAAGTGCATATTTTTTTATTACGTGTTTTTACGTTTCGGCATTTTGCTAAATGCCATTTTCAGCGAGAAATTCAAAAGAAATTCGGCGTTGATTTTTACAAAAAATCAGTGCCGAATTTGTGCGGAAATTGGCCGTTTGCGGTCGGTTTGCAGTCACTAAAACGGGCTTTGAAACTGCAATTTTACCCCCGGAAAACCAAATTTAGATGTTAAAAAATTATGAACGAATAAGACAACTATTTTGCGCAAAAATCAGAAAGAAATGCTCTAAAATAATATATTTCAGGGAAAACACTGTGCAAATTGCACAAAGAA
>ENA-ORCN01002155-ORCN01002155.1-human-gut-metagenome-genome-assembly--contig:-NODE-2155-length-11206-cov-6.116812_pt1 | contig 11206 bp, 4 predicted proteins | sample MGYA00242984_ERZ507984 | MGnify/ENA primary metagenome ERZ507984 (study PRJEB26167, sample SAMN06115395) | human gut metagenome | host: Homo sapiens | place: China:Hubei | collected 2016-05-19 | study... | reverse complement strand
AATCGTAGCCTCTGAGCGGGCTGGAGTTCCTTGCCTGGTTCCCGAATGGATTTTGCGGGAGAGACGATCCGGATACGTATCGGAGAACAGGCTCGGACGCGGGACCGGAGGTGGAACGGGGATGTTCCGGGGAACGGTACTTGTCGGGGGAAAGGATGTACGGAGCCGAAAAGCAGGGCCCGTGAAGGGCGAGGGGCCGGCGTCCGTCGACGGGAAAGCCTTACGGAGCGTGAGCGGGGATGCCCGGCACAGGACCGGCCTGCGACGTGTGGACGATGATCTGGCATGTCACAGATGCGCGGGCATGTCGGCTCTTATATGGATAGCCCGTGAAACCGCAGGCTGCTAAGGCATTCTATGGTACGCCGTGGAAAACTATTTAAGAAGCTATGGAATACGATTTGTTGGGAAGCAGCTTCGGGGCGTGGCCGTCGGCGTCGTGACCGTCCTTATGCCCGTAAGCGTCGTCGGAGCCGTCTGGCCGCCGTCGTGCCGTAAATCGCATGGTTGACGTAGGGGGCGTATGCGGTCGCTTCGGTTGCGGGGCATGGGATCGTCTGGCCGGTCCCGATCGTAGTCGGATTGCCGTCATCTTGAGGTGAACACGGGTTTCGACGCGAGGCGTTTGGTCGCCGGTCGAGGCGGGCAGAGAAGCGATTGCTTTCGAACAGCGCCTTCTCGTCGGCCGTCAGGTTCAGCGTCAGCACCTTCTCGACGCCGCCCGGCCGGTCACGGAGTTACGAACGGTCGGGAAAGCGATTTTGCTGACGACGGAAGCGGTATGTACCAAACGGAAAACGGCGGCCGGGAAGGGCCGCCGTTTTCTGAAAATAACATGAACTAACAAATTGGCAGAATTTTTATTACATAATCTTGTTAAATAGGTTTATAGTATAGAGCAAGGCGAAAAATCGGCTATTGTTCCCAACCCGGGTTCTGCCACTGAACGCCGGTATTGTTATTGGCTTTGTTCACTTCGCTCTGCGGAAGGGGATAGAGATTGAACTTGTCGGCTCCGCAGGCACGGTCGCCTACCTTGAATCGGGTGTAGGTGAATCGGTTGCCTTCCTTGGTGATCCGCATGCCGGTGACGGTCCGGTCGGTTTCGCCCAGAATACCCCAGCGGCGTACGTCCCAATAGCGGTGCTCCTCGAAAGCCAGCTCGACGCGTCGCTCGTTGCGGCAGCGAAGGCGGAATTCGTCCTGAGAAGCGATATCGAGCAAGGGCATGCCGGCGCGGCTACGCACTTCGTTGATCGCCTCGAGAGCCGTCATCCGGTTGTCGGGATTCTGGTCGGGACCATAGGCTTCGTTGGAGGCTTCCGCATGGTTCAAAAGCAGCTCCGCCAGCCGGAATACGCGCACGGCTCCGTCGGCGCTGTTGTCATGGCTCGATTTCCAGTTGTTGAACTTGCGCATGTAGTAACCCGTGCGGGTGTGCGTCCGGTCGATGTTGAGAGTCAGCCCTTCGCGGCCTCCGACGAACGTTTCGACCCGGTTGCCCGTACCGTCCAGATTGCGTTGCGCGCCGTTGTAGTAGATCGAGGCGTAGAAACGCGGATCGAGGCTCGCATAGGGATCCTGAGGGTCGTAGCCTGCGGCGAGGGCCTGCTGGTTATAGTTGGGCTTGGTATGGTCGCCGCCGATGTACGGCGTGTTCAGATCCAGTACGGGATAGCTTTCCCCGTCGGGAGCGACGAACTCGTAGGCGTCGACCTGCTCCTGCGTAGGGCAGGGACCGGCGGTCGACATGCGGTCGTTCGACGGAAGTCCCGCATCTCGCCAAACGGACTGACGGCCTCCGTAGCCGTAGATCGTTTCCTTATCCGTCGAACGGGAAGCGTCGGAGAGCAGAATGTGGAAATAGGCGTAGGCATTCTGGGCCACGTCGGCTGCCGGAGCGGTCTTATACAGTACGTATCCGCCTTCGTTCATGCAGGCGTCGACCGCTTCGCCGGTGATTTTCGCCGCGTCTTCCCAAGAGAACGTTCCGTCGGACCACTTCGGGCTAGCAGCGTACAGCACCGCTTCGGACATGATCGCGTAGGCCATGCCGCGCGTCACGTTGTTGTCGCCCTGATCGGCCGTCCACGGAAAGGAGCTGGCCGGGGATTCGAGCGCCGCGCGGCAGTCCTCGATGATGAACTCCACGCACTCGTTGAACGTGGCGCGACGGTCGGACGAGAAGTCGTGGTCGACGCCCAGCTCCTCCTTGATGATCGGGACGCCTCCGTAGCGCTTGACCAGCTGCCAGTAGTACAGCGCACGCATCGTATAGGCTTCGCCCATCCATTGCTCCTTGTCTTTCTGAGTTACGTTGCCGGGCAGCGTGTTGACCTGCATGCCGGTAATGAAAATGTTGCACTTGCGGATGCCTTGGAACAAGGACTCCCACGGATTGTCGGGACCGTACCAGTTGCTTGACGAGGTGGAGCCCTGATAGAAGTTGTAGTAGTTCTGTCCGTTGGACGTTCCCGCGTCGGAGTGGTGCGTCTCGTCGGTGTACCCTGCGCGGGTCAGGCTGACGCCCGGGCAATAGTTGTAGCAACCGTTGAGCCACCCCATGATTTTATATCGGTCCTGGAATATTTCCCCTCTCGATATGCGTCCGTCGGTAGTCAGGTCCAGCTTGTCGTTGCAGGAAAATACGAGTCCGAGGACGGCTGCGGCTAAAATGATGACGTATTTTTTCATAGTGATTGTTTCCTTCGGTTAGATTAGAATAGAGCCCTCCTGTCAGAATACGACGTTGATGCCGATGTTGTAGGTCCGGTAGGCGGGGAAGTCCCAATAGTTGCTTTCCGGTCCGAAATCGCCCGATTTCATGCGGTCCCATGTCCAGAGGTTCTGTCCGCTCAGGTAGATACGGACTTTTTCCGCTGGGATGGCTCGTGAAATCCGGGCCGGCAGGGTGTACGAGATCATCACGTTCTTCAGTCGGAGGAATGCCAAATCGTAGAGATAATAGTCGCTGGGCTGGTGGCTGGTGCTGGTGTTCATCGAGAGGGCAGGCCCCGAGATCGGCTCGCCGTTGGCCACCCGTTCCCATGTCCATGCATTCCAGTGGCGGGCGCCGTAGATGCCCGAATAATTGTTCTCGTAGATGCCGACGCCGCTTTTGACCGAATTGCACTGGCCCTGTCCTTGGAACAGCACGCTGAAATCCCATGACCGGTATGTGAAGCCGGCCGAGAAGGAGTACTGTATCTTGGGCATCCAGCCTTTGTTCAGGGGGACTTGGTCGGCTTCGGTGATCCGGCCGTCCTCGTTCAGGTCGACGTACTTCAGATCACCCAAGCGGGGAGTGCCGAACGAGTGCTCGGGTGCCGCGTCCAGCTCCTCCTGCGTGTTGTAGTAGCCGTCGGTGACGTATCCGAACTGGGTGCCCACGGGGAATCCTTCCGTTCGGTGGCGGTATACGTAGCCCTCGTCCTTGATCGCCTCGGCTACGTCGATCACCTTGTTGTCGGCCCATGTGAACGTGCCGTAGGCGAATACGCGCCAGTCCTTGTTGATCTGCTTGGTGAAGCCGAGCGAAAGGTCTACGCCGTGATTCTCGAACTTGCCGACATTCGTCTTGGGGTAGTTGCCCAGCGGTACGCCCTGATAGGCGGGAATGCGGGCGACGGCCTGAACGACCATGTTGTCCATCCGTTCCTTGAAGTAGTCGAGCGAGAGGGTCAGCGAGTTGAACAGCCCGATGTCGATGCCGTAGTTCTGCTTCTTCGATACCTCGGCCTCGAACAGCGGGTTGCCGATCAGACCCTCCTGAAGCACGTAGCGGTAAGCGGTCACGGTTCCTCCGCGCACCTGCCGCACGTCGTCCATGTAGGAGAAGCGCTGAGAGTCGAGCAGGTCGTTGGCGGTTTTGCCGTAGGAGGCTCTGATTTTGAGCAGCGTGAGCCAGCGCGAGTCGCGCAGAAAGGCCTCGTTCGAGGCGACCCATGCGCCCGATACGGAAGGAGTAGCCATGAAGCGGTGGTCGCGGGCGAACTGGTCGGAACCCGAATAGCCCAGGTCGAACTTCACCAAATAGCGGTCGTCGTATCCGTAAGTGGCTTGGAATCCGGAGTGGAGTCTTTTGTAATTCAGGTTGTTGGCCCCGCTTCCGGTGTATTGCTGCGAGAGGCTCTGGTAAAGCATGTATCCCATCGCGCTGACGCTGTGCCGTCCGAACCGGCGGGCGTAGTCCAAATGGACGATGCCGTCCAGATGGTAGTACTCGGTACTTCCCTTGCTGACGGACAGGGGAGTGTCGATGTCGCTTCCTTTGCGGACGAACTCGAGCACGTCGTAGTCATCCGTCCGCCGGTATTTCTCGTAGCTTTGCGTCGTGATGTGATAGCCGTTGGCATTGGTCTGGTAGGCGAATACGCCGCTCAGCGAGAGTCCCTTGGTCAGAAAGCTCATGTCCAGATTCAGTCCGACTTGCGAGTTGATGTTCGTGACGGTCGTCCGCGTGAATCCGGCCCGGTTCAGGCGTCCGTAGGCGGGATAGTCGTAATCCTGCGTCACGACGACCTTTCCGTCGGGCGTCAGAGGACCGGGCGTCGTCGGCGGAACGATGAACAGGCTCTGGTAGATGCCGTACAGCGAGTAGGTCGCGTTATCGGGCGTCCGCTCGCGGCGGATGTTGCCGCTCAGATTGACATAGCCGCTCAGGTACTTGTTCAGCTTGACGTCCACGTTCGTGCGGTAGTTGAACCACGTGAAGTTCGGGTTGGACTTGTATTCCTCGTTCTCGGTCTTGAACCAGCTGCCCTGATGCAGGAAGCTGACGTTCGAGAAGAAGCGGACGTTGTCGTTTCCGCCCGATACGTTGACATTGACGCGCTGCTGCGACGAAAGTCTTTTCATGAACATGTGGTACCAGTCGTTGTCGGGGTACAGCTCGCGGTTCTCGCCCGATTTGAACTGGGCGATCTGCTCCTCGGTGAAGGGAAGCTGGTCGCCGCTCAGGCCGTCGTTGATGGCGGCTTGCCGGCGCATCGTGGCGTATTCCCACGAGCTGTAAATGCGCGGATGGGTGATCCATTGCTGGAACGACTGGTCGAAGCTGGCCTCGATCTTGGTGCGGCCGGGCTGCCCGCGCTTGGTCGTGATGACCAGTACGCCGTTGGCGCCCTGAATGCCGTACAAGGCTGCCGTCGAGGCGTCTTTGAGGAAAGTGACCGTCTCGATCTCGTTCGCGTTGATGTACTGATAGGATTCGTTGGCGTTATACGAGCACGGAATACCGTCGATGACTACCAGCGGCGTCGTGTTGTAGTTCTGGGTGTGGAGTCCGCGTCCTATTGCGTAGAGTTTCTCGCGCGTAGGCTCGGACTGGTACTCGTCCAAATAGAGGCCCGTCAGGCGGCCGGTCAGCGCCTGAGACAGGCTGGCTACCGGGCTTTTGCGCAACTCGTCGCCCGTGACGACCGAGACGGCGCCCGATACGTCCTTGAGCTTCTGGTCGGTATAGCCCATATGGATGGTCTGGTCGCCGTAGTGCCCGTCGGCGAGCATCTTCACGTCGACGTCGGCGCCTTTCCGGTAGGGAACGCTTTGGTCGGCATATCCCAAATAGGAGAATACGACCCGGTCGCTGCCGTCGTTGACGTCGATCGAGTACGATCCGTCTTTCTGCGTGACGGAGCGGTTGTTTCCGTTGGCCGAGCGAATGGCGACACCGACCAGCGGCTTGCCGAACTCGTCGCGGACCATGCCCTTCATGGCCGCGCCTTTCTGCGCGTACGCGGCCGACAGGGGACCGGTCAGCATGAGTACGAGCAGCAACGATATTTTGATAAGGGTTTTATGTGTCATCTCGTTTGTCGGTTTTAAATCCATTAATGAAATTGGCTGCTACCATCCGGGATTCTGCCAGTTCATGCCGGTAATCGACTCCAAGCGGGAAGCCTCGGCCAACGGAAGCGGCAGGAACAGGAACTTGTTCGTGTAGCAAGCGTACCCGTTGTCGCGTATCTTGATCCGCTGGTAGGTGTAAGTGCCGTTCGGCTGCTCGTCGATCTGCATGGCCGTGGTATAGTGCAGGATATCTTCCAAATTGCCGTCGGGCTGCTGCCAGCGGCGGATGTCGAAGAAGCGGTGCTCCTCGAAAAACAGCTCGATGCGGCGCTCGGCGCGGATTTCCCGGATCAGCGCCGCCTGATCGGTCGTCGTGATATGGGGCATGGCTACCCGGTCGCGGATCTCTTTCAGCGCTTCGAGCGCGTCGGACGTGTGCCCGGCTTCAGCCGCTGCTTCGGCATAGTTCAGGATGATCTCTGCGAAGCGGAAATGTTTGAAGCCGGGGGCGTCGTTGCGTGGTGAAGTTGGGTTTTTGGTTGGGTTCAGGTATTTTCGCGAGTAATAGCCGGTGCGCGTGCGCTGCCGCTTGTTCGTCGTGGACGCCTTGAGGTCGGAGCCGGTCCACGGGTCGGTTTGGCTGCAATCGATTTCCCGCGCGCGGAACGTATTCACGGCGTATTCGCCTTCGGCGAAGCTCCAGCGGGTATAGCGCTTCGAGCCGTGATAATAGATCGAGGCATAGAAGCGCGGATCGCGGAAGCAGGAGTACGGGTCGCTTTCGCTGTATGCTTCGTTTTTGGAGTCTTTGGCATTGGGGTTGAGGTTGGGCTGCGTATGCTCGACGTTCAGGTAGGGCCTGCTCAGGTCGAGAATCCAGTCTCCCTCGTTCGTCGGGTAGGCGTCCACCATTTCCTGCGTCGGAACGGGGCCGGACTTGTATCCTTCCTGCATGCCGATGCCGCCGATGTGGTAGACCTGCCCGTTGCCGTTGCGGTCTTCCCAGATCGTTTCCAAGTCGCGCCCCCCGCCGTAGTCGTGCCACTCGCAGAAATACTCGTTCAGTGCGGCTGCTGCAGCGGCTTGGTCGGCCGGATAACCTTCGGGCGTGATCAGGGCCTGATCGTTCGTATACTCCTCGATTTTCGAAGTCTTGTAGAGTTCGTAGCCGGCGCCCTTGATCGCGTTGTAGGCGTCTTGCGTCACTTCGTATGCCTTATCCCAAAGGTTGTTGCCTCCGTTATATAACGGACTGGCCGCATAGAGCATCACGCGCGACTTGATCGCCCAGGCAACCGCCTTGGTGACGCGCTGCTGCTCGGCACTGGTAGTGATTCTCCATGGCAAGGCATCCGTATTGATCGCCGAGTCGCAGTCGCTCAGGATGAAATCGGTCAGGTCGGTGATCGAAGCCGGTGTCAGTCCCGAAAAATCATCGGCCATGTTATAGGGCGTGTCCTCTATCGGCAACGTAGGACCGTAGAGGCGCAGCAACAGCATGTAGTAGTAGGCCCGCAGTACGTGCGCTTCGGCTTTCCACCGCTGCCTGTCGGACTCGCTGTCTACGTTGGCCGTCCCGATGCGGCTGATGAAGTAACTGCAGTTCCAGATGGCGTTCCAGTAGGCTTCCCAATAGCTTTGGGCCGCTGCTGCGTCGGCATAGAGCGCACCGTTGCCGATATTGCCGATGTCGGTGCCGCCGGCCGAAATGTTTCCGTTGTACATGTTGTTCGGAACCATGCCTGAACCGTCGCTGTCGGCATCGTTGTCGAAGCACTCGTCGCTGGTGCAGACGAACCAGTTCGTCCAGAAATAGTACCGATACCCGCACTTGGGAATCTTCGAGTAGCAGTTGTTCAGAAAGGCGCCGGTCTTGTCGTTGTCGGCAAATACGTCGTCGTAGCTGATTTTCCCGTCGGGAGCCGTGTCCAGCACCTTGGCGCACGAGCCCATTGCAAGCGCCGCTACGGCGACCGGCAAGAAAAGGTATTTTATTTTCATAATATTGATTTTAATAGGATTAGAACGTGATATTCACTCCGACGTTCATCATTTTCGTCAGGGGGTATCCGATCGGGTCGTCCTGCTCGGGATCGATATGGTCGGCGACCTGAGGCGAATGGGTCCACAGGTTCTGCCCGCTCACGTAAACCCGAACCTTGCTGATGCCTATCGCGCGGAGCCAGCGCTGGGGAAGCGTGTAGCCGAGCTCGATGTTCTTCAGACGGATGAACGAGCGGTCGAAAACGAAGAAGTCGTTCGCCCGCGTGTTCACGTTATCGCCCGTGTGCAGCGCGGGGTAGGTGATTTTCTCGCCGTTTTCGTAGCGCTCCTTGGTCCATGCCCGCTTGTGATAGTTGTAGTAGGTGCCTTCCTTGGTCCATTCGTACACGTTCTGAGTAGTGCCCGAGAAATGGGAGTATTTCGAAACGCCTTGGAAGAAAATCGTGAAGTCGATACCCTTGTAGTCGAGTCCGAGCGTGAATCCGTAAGTAATGCGCGGAATCTTCGTGTAGCGGAGGGGAACCTGGTCTTTCTCGTCCACCACCCCGTCATCGTTCAGGTCCATGTACTTGAAGTCGCCGAGTCCCGGCGTTCCGAAACTGTATTTCGTATGAGACAGGTATTCGTCCAGCTCTTCCTGCGTGTTGAAAAAGCCGTTGCCGTTGCTGTAGTCGATTTTGTAGCCCCAGTTCGTGTTGATCGGGAAACCGGTCTGGCGGTAACGGTAGACGTAGTCTGAAGGATTGATCGGTTCGTCCATGTAGATCTGCTTGTTCTTGTTGTAGTTGAACATGCCCCGGAACTGCAAGGTGAGGTCCTTGGCGACCCTTTTGATATAGTTCAGCTCGATTTCGAAGCCCTGGTTCCGGACTTTACCCATGTTCATTTTGGGAATATTGGCCAGCGGCGTACCCTGAATCATCGGTACCGACTTGCGATCGATCAGGATGTCTTCCCGGTTCTCGATGAAGTAGTCGAATGTCAGGTTCAGCTCGCTCCACAGTTGCAGGTCGAAGCCGTAGTTCTGCTTCTTGGCGATTTCCCATGACAGATTGGGGTTGCCCAACAGTCCGGCACTGACTCCCTGCCCGTTGCCGAGGCTTCCCAGCGTGCCGCCTCCCATCGTGATGTTGTCGATGTACAGGAAGCGGTTATTGCCGAGCTTGTCGTTACCGACCTTGCCGTACGAGGCGCGAAGTTTGAGCATCGTCAGCGTGCGGCTATCTTTGAGAAACTTTTCGTTGCTGATTACCCAGCCGGCCGATACGGCGGGGAAAAAGCCGTAGCGGTTAGAGGGCGCGAACTGCTCGGAGCCGTTATAGCCCATGTTGAACTCGAACAGGTACCGGTTGTCGAAGTCGTATGTGGCCCGCGCGACGAGTCCCATCACGTTATACGGCAAATCGCCTCCGTTCGTTTCCCAATAGTCGCGCTGGACGAGCAGCATGCCTCCTACCGTGTGGAGACCGAACGTACGGTTGTAGTTCAGCGAGGCCTGCAGGTTGATCGTGTAGCGCGAGGCTGCGCTCTTGCTGATCGTCAGCGGCGAGTATTCCTGATTCGAGTAAATCGAGTAGGAGGGAACGTCGTCCACGTTGCTCACGACGTAGAGCAGTTGTCGCTGTGCGGCGTCGAGGTTGGTGACGGCCAAGGCGTCGTAAGAGGCCATCCCTTTCAGACTGAGCCCTTTGGTGATGAAGCTCAGGTCCCATTCGCCTCCCAGCGTGGCGTTCAGACTCGTGTTGACGTCGTTGTGATAGCCTTGGCGGTTGATTACTTCCATGGCCGAACGGTCCAAATAGGTCGGGAAGACCAGAGCCTTCTCGTCCAGTCCGGAGTAGGGATCGACATAGGGGCCCGGCGTGATCGGCGTGATCGTCGTGGCTTGGTACAGCACGTCGCGCATCATCCAACCCGTATCCGTATTGGGATAGGTACTGCCGCTCGGCATGTTGACCTGTTCGATGTACGTGCCCAGATTCAGGAAAGCCTTGAAGCTCTTGGTCACCTGATAGTCCAGATTCGCCCGGAAGCTGTAACGGTCCATTTTGGCCGACGGGTCGTAGCCGAGGAAGGATTTGGGCTCGACCTTCAGGTTGCCGCCCTGATGCAGATAGGCCGCGTTGACGAAATACTTGACTTTTTCCGTCCCGCCGCTGATGTTCATGTTGACGCGGGTCTGGGGCGTGTAGCGCTTGATCAGCTCCCGATAATAGTCGTGGTTCGGATACAGATATTGCATCTGGGCCGCTTTCTTGGCATAATCCGGATCGTTCGGATCGAGCCCTTTCAGCGGGTCGGCATACTTGGCCCGGGTAATTGCATCAAAGGGAGCTTCTTTATGGTCGTTTCTCGAAGCCTGATTCCGCAGGTCGATGTATTCGAGCGAGGTGAGGCGCTCCGGTTCCCGCGTGAACGAGGTCCAGCTCTGCTCGAAGTTCAAATCGAGCTTGGCCTTGCCGGTCTGTCCGCGCTTGGTCGTGATCAGGATCGCTCCGTTGGCTCCGCGCACGCCGAATACGGCCGTAGCCGAGGCGTCCTTCAGCACGGACACGTTGTCCACCTCGTCCGCGCTCAGGTAGTCCATATTGTCGCGCGGCACGCCGTCGATCAGAATCAGCGGACTTGTGCCGTTGATCGTAGCGGCACCTCGAAGCATCAGCGTCGATTGGTCCTTACCCGGCTGGCCGCCTCCCTGCTGGAGGGAGGTCAGACCCGACAGGCGTCCGGCCAAGGCCGTGGAGAGGTTCGCCGACGAACTTTGCTTGAGCTCCTTGGTCTGAACCGACGAAACCGAGCCGGTTACCGAAACTTTTTTCTGGGTTCCGTAGGCTACGACGACGACTTCGTCGATGTTCTGCGAGTTGTCCTGAAGAGCTACTTTCAAGGATGTCTTGTTGCCGACCGCTATCTCCTGAGTGTTGTAGCCCAAATAAGAAAATACGAGGGTAGCCCCGGGTTCGACCGAGAGCTGGAAATGTCCCTGCGCATCGGTCGTCGTGCCGGTAGAGGTGTTCTTGACCATGACGGTCACTCCTACCAAAGGTTCGCCCGACTCGTCGGTAACGGTACCCGAAACGGGCTGCTTGGCTTGCTGGGCGGATAACGGGGCCGCTCCGAGATGGCCGCTCTCCGCAGCATAGGCTCCGAACGGAGCCGACGCCAGCAGAGCGAGTGCGGCGAATATCCTCGCTCCGGCTCGGGTGCCGCTCGTTGCTGTCATCCATGTCCATACGCTGAGTAGAGGTTTGTTCATAGATAGAAATTTTAGGTTAAAAATTAAGTTTTAGGACTATTCCTGGTGTAGTCGTAAGACAAAAACTTCCGCAAATATAAAAGTTTTATTATTTAAACCTCAAATCCGCAACTAAGCTCTTCAGCGTCCTTCTTGCGTCTAAACGTCCTCTCATCA
>ENA-ORCN01002152-ORCN01002152.1-human-gut-metagenome-genome-assembly--contig:-NODE-2152-length-11226-cov-10.493946_pt1 | contig 11226 bp, 5 predicted proteins | sample MGYA00242984_ERZ507984 | MGnify/ENA primary metagenome ERZ507984 (study PRJEB26167, sample SAMN06115395) | human gut metagenome | host: Homo sapiens | place: China:Hubei | collected 2016-05-19... | reverse complement strand
TAAACGATCATGTATTTTATGTGAATGTGAGTTATCGGTTCAACTGGGGTAAAAAGCATACATTTAAGCAAATAGAAATAGAGAAGACAAGAAACTCCGCCATATTGAAAGCAAATGAATAATTAATTATAGATATGATTTTTTCGGAAATCGATAAGGTTCCTTGTCATGTTGCATGAAACGAGGGGTTTCATTTGCAAGATAATGTTGTTGGTATCTATTTAAATTCATTACTTTTGTAGGAAAGAAAAACAAAAAATGTCATGAAAACATTCGATCAACTAATCATCACGACCGGTTTTTTGGCGTCTGCCTCTCCTGCGATGGCAGACGAAAAGCCGGAAGCCGACTCTGGACGCCCGAACATCCTTTTCATCCTTTCCGACGATCATACCTCGCAGGCGTGGGGAATCTATGGAGGAATACTGAGCGAATACGTGAAGAACGAGAATATCCGCCGCCTGGCGGCCGAGGGGTGCGTGCTTGACAACTGCTTTTGCACGAACTCGATCTCCGTGCCCAGCCGCGCGGCTATCATGACAGGCGCCTATAGCCATCATAACGGGGTCTATACGCTTGAAGACAGGCTCGATCCGGCTTTGGACAATATTGCGAAACGCATGCAGGAGGGAGGGTATCAGACGGCCCTTTTCGGCAAATGGCATCTCAAGACGCAGCCGTCGGGTTTCGACACCTTTTCGGTTTTCCATGACCAAGGGGAATATTGGGACCCGCTTTTCAAGACCGCGGAGGGCTGGATAGACGATGATAAAGGGAAAAGCGGCAAGGTGGAGAAGGGCTTCTCGACCGACCTGGTGACCGACAAGACGATCCGGTGGATCCGTTCGCGCGATAAGGACCGACCCTTCATGATGTGTTGCCATTTCAAGGCGACGCACGAACCGTGGGATTTCCCCGAACGGTTGAAACATATTTATGACGGAGTCACGTTCCCCGAACCGGCAAACATGATGGAGTTCGGGCCGGAAGAATCCGGGCGTACGTTCCCCGGACAACCGTTGGAAGATATGGCCCGCCGATGGGGGATCGCCTCGAAAGACCCGGATTCCTGGTGGTGCAAGTATCCGGAACTGCCTTTTTCCATAGAAGGAATGGACAAGGAAGATGCGCGCCGGAAAATCTATCAGAAGTTGATTCGCGACTACTTGCGTTGTGGAGCGGCCATCGATGACAATATCGGCCGCCTGCTGCGTTTCCTTGACGAAGAGGGGCTGTCCGAGAATACGATCGTAGTCTATGTCTCCGACCAGGGTTATTTCCTCGGCGAGCATGGCTTTTTCGACAAGCGCATGATGTACGAGGAGCCGCTTCGCATGCCGTTCGTTATCCGCTACCCGAAGGAGATCCCGGCCGGGACGCGCAATTCCGACATCATCCTCAATATTGATTTTGCCGCTACGCTGGCCGACTATGCCGGGGTGGACGCCCCGTCGTGCAGCGAAGGCCGCAGCTTCCGCGACAATCTGAAGGGCGAGACTCCGCGCGACTGGCGGCAGTCCATGTACTACCGCTACTGGACGCACCACAAGATCCGTCCCGCCCACATGGGCATCCGCAACCATCGCTACAAACTGATGTTCCTCTACGGCGATCCGCTGAATGCGACCGGATCGGATAAGGCTCTCGTCACGCCGTCGTGGGAGTTCTACGACCTGCTCGCCGACCCCCACGAAGACCATAACGTCTACAATTCCCCCGCTTATGCCGGTGAAATCGAAAAGATGAAGCGCGAGCTGCTGAAACTCCGTCGCGAGGTTGGCGATACCGATGCCGCAACGCCCCGGATGCAGGAGATACTGGATAAGTATTATTGGTAATCCTCCTTTCTTCATCTTCTTGTACTCCAGCGGCGGCATCCCCATGATCTTGCTGAAGAGGCGGGAGAAGTAGTCGGTATCTTGGATGCCTTCTGGGAAAGCAAAGGGTTGGTAACCCCTGAGAAATACCGTGAATCATGTGCTCCGATCGTCCTGCTGGCGCGCCTTCAGAAGCGTGCTTACACAAATGCGGAGACCTTTACTGCGAAGATGGCATCTATCATTTCGGTCCCGAAGCGATCCGTAAAGGGCAGTTGACTTGGCAGCTCGAAAGCGAAAGCGGAGAGATTGCGGCAAGCGGCAAGTTGTTTGTCCTTGTGGTCGATCCGGTTAAGGATATAGAGAAACGCCCGGCCATGCAGCAATTGCTGACATCAGCCCGCAACTATGTCGCTTCCGACCGTTTTGCCCCGACTGTTACCCTGCAACTTTACGAACTCGATGCTTTGTTCGACTATAAAAAATCCAGGAGACGGAAACTCGTTCGGACGAAGCTGTCAAGCAGTTATTAAATCAATAAACCGTATCTTTGCAGGAGACAAAGAAAGAATAATATCGATTTAATACGAATGAAAAAGGAATTTTGGCTAACTTGCATAAGCGCATGCCTATTGGCTGCCTGTTGCGAAAAGGAGTCACTGCCTGTCACACCGACAAGCAGTGACTTGCAGTTTGGTCACTTGGCCAAGACTTGGGATGAAGGAATTCCGTTGGGAAATGCCACAGTAGGAACATTAGTCTGGCAACGCGATTCTGTGCTACGTTTTTCGCTGGATCGGACGGATCTCTGGGACTTGCGCCCGATGGATAGTATTGCAGGACCGAACAATCGTTTTGCCTGGGTCTGTGAGCAGGTGAGGAAAGGGGATTATCTGCCGGTGCAGAAGAAGTTCGACCACCCCTATAATGCTTTGCCTGCCCCGTCTAAGATACCGGGGGCGGCTTTGGAGTTCCCGTTGAATATCGGGAAGGTTTTTTCCGTACATCTTTTCCTCAATAATGCCCTTTGTGAGGTGCTTTGGGAGAACGGGACGAAGTTGAAAACGTTCGTGCATGCCGACGAACCGGTCGGATGGTTTGTCTTCGAGAACCTGCCGGATACGGTTTCGCCGGAGATCATTGCACCCCGCTACAGCAATCCGGACGAGGTCGCAGGCGACAACTCGCATGCCGGTCCGGCCCTGGGACGCCTCGGATATAAACAGGGGACGATACAGAAGGAAGCCGGTACGACCACTTTCCATCAGGAAGGGTGGGGAGGCTTTTCGTACGATGTGGTCGTCCGTTGGCAGCAGAAAGGCGGCACGCTCAGCGGCGTATGGAGCCTGACCTCTTCTTTGGTCGCCGACCGGGCCGACCAGGAAACGGCAGAGGCGATGGAGCGTGGCGTGGAGGCAGACTACCGCTCGCATATGAACTTCTGGAAAGGCTATTGGACACAGTCGTCCGTCTCGCTGCCGGATACGCTCCTGCAGAAACAGTACGACAACGAGATGTACAAGTTCGGGGCGGCTGCCCGCGAAGACTCTTATCCGATTTCCCTCCAGGCGGTATGGACGGCCGATAACGGGATGTTGCCGCCCTGGAAAGGAGACTACCATCATGACCTGAACACACAGTTGAGTTATTGGCCTGCCTATACCGGCAACCATTTGCAGGAGGGGATGGGCTATCTGAATACCCTCTGGGAACAGCGTGATGTGTATAAAAAATATACCCGCGAGTATTTCGGGACGGACGGGATGAATGTTCCCGGCGTTTGCACCCTGACCGGCGAGCCGATGGGAGGATGGGTACAGTACTCCATGTCGCCGACGGTCAGCGCATGGCTGGGACAGCATTTCTATCTGCACTGGAAGTATTCGGCAGACCGCATTTTCCTGAAAGAGCGGGCCTACTCGTTTCTGAAGGACGTGGCGACTTATCTCGAACAGATCTCCACAGTCGATGCCGACGGAGTACGCCGGTTGCCGCTGAGTTCCAGCCCGGAAATTTTCGACAACTCGATCAATGCGTGGTTCAAGGATATGACAAACTATGACCTTTCCTTGATGCACTTCACTTTCAATGCCGCTTCCGAGCTGGCTACCGAATTGGGGCTGGCAGACGAGGCCGCCCACTGGAAAGCGATCGGTGCTCAACTGCCCGATCTGAACCTGGATGAAGACCGGGCTTTGACCTTTGCAAAAGGTTTCCCTTACGACCAGTCGCACCGTCATTTCTCCCACGCCATGTCGATCCATCCGCTCGGCCTTGTTGATTGGAGCCAGGGCGAGAAATCCCAGGAGATTATAAAAGCGACCTTGAAGAAGCTACAAGATTTCGGGCCTGATTACTGGTGCGGCTATTCCTATAGCTGGTTCGGGAATATGAAAGCTCGTGCCTTCGATGGGGAAGGGGCTGCCGATGCACTGCGCACCTTTGCCGAATGTTTCTGCCTCCCGAATACGTTCCATGCGAACGGCGACCAGACGAAAAGCGGAAAGTCGAAATTCACCTACCGTCCGTTTACTTTGGAAGGAAACTTCGCCTTTGCCGCCGGTATCCAGGAGATGCTGCTCCAGAGCCATACGGGCGTTATCCGGGTGTTCCCGGCTGTACCGGTTGCCTGGCAGGATGTATCTTTCGACAAACTGCGTGCCATGGGCGCTTTCCTTGTCTCGGCCGAAAAGGTGGCGGGGCAGGTGCGGCAAGTCCGTATCTTGCCCGAACAGGGCGGGACGTTGCGTCTGGCTATCCCTGAAGGATGCAAAGTCGCTTCCGTAACGGGCAACAAGGGAGATAAACTGGAGAAGGAGGGAGTCCTGATTCTGGAAACAGAGAAAGATAAAACAGTGACAGTACAATACAATTAACTTATATGAAACACGTAAACAAGATTTTAGCAGGATTGATAACCTGCTGCGTTATCCTCCTGCTCTCAGGATGCAGTCCCAGACAAGGGGAGAAGCACGATTTTTCTATCGGGAAGGGAACCTTCCTGCTGGATGGCAAACCATTTGTGATTAAGGCGGCGGAGATACATTACACCCGTATCCCCGCCGAATACTGGCAACATCGTATTCAGATGTGCAAGGCACTCGGCATGAATACGATCTGTATCTATGCGTTCTGGAATATCCATGAGCAGAAACCGGGCGAGTTCGATTTCAAGGGGCAGAACGATATTGCCGCTTTTTGCCGGCTGGCCCAGAAAGAAGGCATGTATATCATGTTGCGTCCCGGCCCTTATGTCTGCTCTGAGTGGGAGATGGGCGGACTGCCCTGGTGGCTGTTGAAGAAGGAGGATATCAAGCTCCGTACCAACGATCCCTATTTCCTCGAACGGACGAAGCTGTTCATGAACGAGATCGGCAAGCAGTTGGCTGACTTGCAGGTGACCCGGGGCGGGAATATCATCATGGTACAGGTCGAGAACGAGTATGGGGCATATGCTACCGACAAGGCGTATATCGCCAATATCCGCGATGCGGTGAAGGCAGCAGGCTTTACGGATGTCCCGTTGTTCCAGTGTGACTGGAGCTCTACTTTCCAGTTGAACGGTTTGGATGACCTGGTCTGGACGATCAACTTCGGGACAGGAGCCAATATCGATGCCCAGTTCAAGAAGTTGAAAGAGGCACGCCCCGATGCTCCGCTGATGTGCAGCGAGTTCTGGAGCGGATGGTTCGACCATTGGGGACGCAAGCACGAGACGCGCGATGCCGGGGTGATGGTTTCCGGTATCAAGGACATGCTGGACCGCCATATCTCCTTCTCGCTCTATATGGCGCATGGGGGGACGACTTTCGGACATTGGGGCGGTGCGAACAGCCCGGCCTATTCCGCCATGTGCAGCTCCTACGATTATGACGCCCCGATCAGCGAGGCGGGGTGGGCGACTCCCAAATACTACAAGTTGCGTGAACTGCTGACACAATATGCCGATTCCGGTCAGGTCATACCCGATGTCCCGGCAGCTTATCCTTTGATCGAGATTCCGGCGTTCACTGTCGGCGAAGTGGCTCCGCTGTTCGACAATCTGCCTGCTCCCCAGGCTTCGAAAGAGATTAAACCGATGGAGCAGTTCGATCAGGGTTGGGGAACGATCCTTTACCGGACGACTCTGCCTGCCGTAAAGGAAGGAACGACCCTGTTGATCGATGAGGTGCATGATTGGGCGCAGGTCTTTGCCGATGGCAAACTGTTGGGCCGTCTGGATCGTCGCAGAGGTGAAAACACGGTGGTTCTGCCGGCTTTGGCAGCAGGAACGCGCCTGGATATCCTGGTGGAGGCGATGGGACGTGTCAACTTCGATGTTGCCATCCACGACCGTAAGGGGATTACGGATAAGGTGGAACTGATCAGCGACACCGGCAGACAGGAACTGGAAGACTGGCAGGTTTACAGCTTCCCGGTCGATTACGCTTTCGTACAGGACAAGAAGTATGCAGCGGGAGACAAACTCGACGGACCGGCTTATTACCGGACTACTTTCGAGCTGGATGAAGTCGGAGACGTGTTCCTCGACATGCAGACCTGGGGAAAAGGCATGGTTTGGGTAAACGGAAAGGCGATGGGCCGCTTCTGGGAGATCGGACCTCAGCAGACTTTGTTTATGCCCGGATGCTGGTTGAAGAAGGGAAAGAACGAGATCATCATCCTCGACCTGTTAGGCCCGGAAAAGGCTGTAGTGGAAGGCCGGAAGGAACCGATCTTGGATATGTTGCGGGCTGAAGCCCCGGCTACCCACCGTGAAGAGGGGCAGACGCTGAACCTGAAAGGTGAGAAACCGGTTGCCAACGGTGCGCTGAAACCCGGAAACGGCTGGCAGGAAGTGAAGTTTGGCCGGACTGTCAAGGGCCGCTATTTCTGCCTCGAAGCATTGGATGCACAGGATGGCAAGGACAATGCCGCTATGGCCGAGTTCTATCTGTTGGACGAAGACGGCAAGCCGCTCCCCCGCCAGCATTGGAACATCTCTTATGCGGACAGCGAAAGCACGCAGTGGGGTAACTTCACTGCCGATAAGATCTATGACTTGCAGGAATCTACCTATTGGAGCACGAAGCAGGGAGACAAATATCCGCACCAGGTCGTGATCGATTTGAAGGAAGAGCAGACGATATCCGGTTTCCGCTACCTGCCCCGTGCAGAAGAAGGATTCCCCGGCATGATCAAAGGATATAAGGCGTATGTGAAAGCTACACCTTTTGCGATGTAGTTCTGTCTTTGCTCTTCCGGGCTAGCACAGGAACGAATAAAAGAAAAAAGGTTATAGGGTAAAATAAAATTCCCTATAACCTTTTTTCTTTTACTTTATAACGTATATGACTTTACCTTACAAGGTATATACTGTTTGTAGACGAGCCTTAGAAGATGTCTATTCCAGCAAGGGCGGCAGCCTCCGTATGGGCGGCGATTTCCGCTGCTTCCACTTGGACGTAGCGGGCTTTTACCGTTTGCTTGAAATGATGGTAGCGTTTGGATGGATCGTTGATCAGGTTGCCGAATTCGAAGCGTTCCACCTCTTTCCAGTTCTTTCCGTCGTTGCTGATCCGGATGATACCGGCTACCGTGCCCTTACCGCCTTGTTTTTGCGGAGTGAAGGCAAAGCCACTTACCGTTTGCTGGCTGCCGAGGTCGATGGCAAGGGATTGCGCGGTCTTGTCGGCTATCTTCCATCCCTTCTTGACCAGCCCAAACCGTTCTTGTAAGATGGCTCCCTTTTCTCCGTTCAGGATGGCTACCGCTTTCAGTTCGCTGTTTCCCATCAGGAAAGGTGCTTTATATTCGGTAGAGCCTGCCGATGGTTCCGTTCCGTCTGTCGTATAGTAGATCTTGAAACCTGCGTTCAGGTTCTCGGCAATGTTCTCGCCGTGCGCTTTCCAGCCGAATTCCTGTGCCATCGGTTCGATGGTAACCAATCCGTCCATGCTTCTCTGTGCGCTCAACCGGGGCGGACGGGCTTTGTAGTGATGGGCGGAGATGGTGCAGATGGCGGGTGTCAGGCGGGATTCGAGTATGCGGACCCGTATCTTGTCCGTCGTGACATCCGGGAAACGCAGGATTCGTTTGTAGCCGATGTTGGTGGCATGGGCGATCTCTTTCCATCCTCCGTCGATCCAGGCATCCACGGCGTGTTTCTCTACCCGTTCCCCGTTGGTGGCAATCGCTTCCTGGAGAACCAGACGGTTGAGGGTGACAGGTTGGGGAGTGGAGATGACGATTCCCGCCCCGTCCTTATCGACCGTCACATAGGTGTCTGCATTTTGGTCGAGCACCTCTTTCGGGCCTTCTGCCTGACGGAACAGATCGGTCCCGTAGGTTTCCCGGATTCGCTGGCCGGTTTCCTTCAATACGGCTACATCCGTCGGAGAGAATTTTCCGTTCCGGTTGGGCGGGATGTTCAACAGGAAGGTGGAGTTGCCTCCTACGGCGCGTTCATAGATGTCGAACACATCGTCGGTGCTTCGTACTTTCTGGTGCGTGTCGTCCCGGTAGAACCAGCCTTCGCGGATGGAAGTGTTGGTTTCGGCCTGCTGGTAATGCAGGTATTTGGCTTTATAGAGCTGTTCACGGCTTCCGAGGTCTTTGTCGGTCATATCGGCGAAGTTCGACATCGTGTCCGGATTTGCCTGGTAGGGGATCACGTTCCACTCGGTCGACCGTGTGCCGCCGGCTTCATTGCCGCACCACCGGACATCTTCCCGTCCGAAGATAACGGCATTGGGGGCAAGTGCCTTGATCAGTTTTTTCCAGGCGGGGTAGTTGTAGGTCTGTCCGCCTTTCCGCTTGGGGTGTGCCCCGTCGAACCATACTTCGTGGATCGGGCCGTATTCGGTCAGGATCTCGAAGAGTTGGTTGAGGAAGTATTCGTTGTAGTCGTCCACTACGAATTCGAAACGGGTCTTGTTGGCAAAAGGCCGTCCGGGGACTTCCCGCGGGATGGTCCGTTTGGTGTATTGGCTGAGGTTGCCGTACAGTCCTTCCGGGTTTTCGATATGGTACAGGTCTGCCGGTGACAGATAGACGCCTAACTTCAGCCCGTACTTGCGGCAGGATTCCGACAGGTCTTTCAGGATGTCGCCTTTGCCGTCGCGGAAACCGGTGGACATGATGCCGTGTTTTGTGTAACGGCTTTGCCACAGGACGAACCCGTCATGGTGCTTGACTGTCAGGATCACCATTTTCATGCCGGCGGCTTTCATGGCCTCGCACCACTGATCCGTGTCGAGCTCTTTCAGGTCGAAGACTTTCGGGTCTTCTTTTCCGCTTCCCCATTCCAACCGGGTGAAACTGTTCGGTCCGAAATGGATGAAGGCGATAAACTCGTTTTGCAACGCTGCCAACTGGTTGGGCGAAGGCACGACATGGGCCGCTTTCGCGATGATGTCCGCGTGGCTGTCGCCTGCTTCGACCTTGATCGTGTTCTGAAATGGTATCTGCTTGTCCTGGGCTTGCCCTTGTAGGGAGAGCATGGCCCCGAGCAGGAGGATAAAGGTGTGTCTCATGTTTATAAATGATTATTTGGAGATATTGAAATTGTTTGTTTCTACTATTTGCTCATCCCGAAGGAAGACTACCTGGTAATCTGCCTTATCCGTCCATTTCCCCTTTTCAGGGGTAAAGGTGAGGCTTGCTTTTTCATACGGTTGCAGGGGCTTGACCGTATGACGGCCCATTCCTGCCCCGGCTTGCTTGATTTCGACTGTCATTTCTCCTGATACCGATAGTCCGAAGTTCTGGACTTCCAGTTCGACTTCGTTCCGGCCTTCCCGGTAAACGGGACGTCGGCAGGACAATAGAGCCGGCTTGTAATCGACATAAGGCAGGTTCGCATATCCGAACAACAGTTTTCCGTTTTTATCCTTTCCGATCATCTTCGGAGCGAATTCATCCGGTGTGATGCCGCTTCCCTTACCGTCGAATGTCAGGATAAGGTCTTTTCCGGATGCTTCGGTTTTGACCACTTTACACCCTCTGCCGAAGTTCACTTCGTTGTATGAACCGAACCGCAGGGACGGCACATCGATCTCGCGGAGCGGGTCGAAGCCTTCTTCCGCCAGGACCTTGACCCGGATGGTTTCAGTGGAGGCCGTTATCGGTTTCTTGTTCAGGACGGACAATAGCATCCCCTTGTTCATCGGGATACAGATATTCTTCGAACTGTGGTTGTCATTGCCATGATCGTCCCATTTGACGGTGTCGATGACGGCAAAGTTCATCTGCTCTACACGTCCTTGTTTGTCCTGGAATATTTTAGGACGTTCGTATTTGAACCAATGCTCGACATGCCCGTCCCGATGGAAGGAGATGCCGGGCACATAGGCTTCCCCTTGTTCCGTCACCCAATGGATACCGTCTTTGGAACGTTGGTAGAAAGCGATACGTCCCAGCCAGTCATTCACGATCAGGTGGTATTGCAGGGAGTCCCGCCAGATGACCGGGTCCTCGAACTCTCCTTTGACAGGCGGATAAACCCGCTTGTCCGTGATCTGCTCGTAAGGGGCGATGCCGTCTTTGCTGATCCAGATGCCTCCTCCCCGGCAAACCATCAGATAAGAGCCATCCTGCCTTTTGGCAAAGCTGAGGTTGCTCAGTCCTTCGATGATCTTCCGGTCGCGGGGATTGAACGTAAACTTTCCGTATTGCCAGGGGCCGTTGACCTGGTCGGCTATATAATATCCGTCGATGACATATACGACGATCCGGCCGTCGTTGAGGACGAAAGCCTCCGGGTTATGCCCTTTCCCGATTGTGTCTTGGATGGTGAAAGGCCCATGCAGATGATCGCCGGTTGCATGATAAACGGTTGAATTGGGCCATTCCATATGCCCTTTGGGAGCGCTTTCCGGCCATCCGCATACGAACAGATGGTATTTCCGGTCCGGCGTTTGGAGGATATTGCCTCCCCAGAAGGAGATATCGGGATGTTCGATACCGTTGTCGATATACCGGGGGCGTACGCTGTCCGCTCCCCACGTCTCTCCGGAGAGCGTACCTTCTGGCATTGCTTCGAAACGGTCCATGTAGCGTCCGCCTGTAATGAGGTGCTTCCATTCTGCCGGCCGTTCTCTTTCCGTGATTTGGGCGATGAGTGGCAGGGGAGCCAGACAGGCTGTTGCTAACAGTAATTTCAATTTTTGTATGTTCATATGCTTCTGTATATACGATAATTTGCCCAGCAACGATTGTTACAAGGCAAATATAGCAGTCTTTCTTCACATAGTTAGTAAATGGATTCGGGTTTTTCCCGCGAAGCAGGTCCATACTGCGCATGATCAATTCTCTATCACTTCTAAAATATGGTGTTTTATCATATGATTGGAAACCAGTGTATTGCCTTCTTTAGCTTTTGAAAAAGCATATAAAATAATCGAATAAACAAATGTAAAAACGAATATGA